>Ga0206861_1023_pt1 | contig 45397 bp, 47 predicted proteins | sample Alteio_BWOrgCont_45_FD_152617 | JGI IMG/M metagenome (GOLD analysis project Ga0206861, IMG submission 152617) | Enriched cells from forest soil in Barre Woods Harvard Forest LTER site, Petersham, Massachusetts, United States -... | ecosystem: Environmental > Terrestrial > Soil > Temperate forest >... | reverse complement strand
CCGTTGCGGACGGGGGGATTTTAAGGCCTTGAGAATTTAAGCGATCTATGATTACCCCTGAACTTCCCCACCATTCAAAATTCAAACCTGCTTAGCCAGCACCGCCGCGTATCCAATATATGTATGAGGGGTAAGTTTTTTCAGCTCAATTTTAACTTCCGCAGGCAACGCTTGCTCATCGATAAACGCATGCAGGCTTTTTGCGTCTAACTTCTTACCGCGCGTTAATAGTTTTAATTTTTCATAGGGATCTTGAATACCGTAGCGGCGCATCACGGTTTGGATGGCCTCTCCTAAGACTTCCCAATTTTGATCTAAATCTTCTGCTAAGCGTTCTGGATTAAGTTTTAATTTACTTAAGCCTTTTTGCACAGCCTGATAGGCAAGATAACTATGACCCAAAGCGCAGCCTAAATTACGTAAAGTGGTGGAATCGGTTAAGTCACGTTGCCAGCGCGAAATCGGTAATTTTTCAGCCAGAAAACTTGCGATGGCATTGCTCAGGCCTAAATTACCTTCAGCATTTTCAAAATCTATAGGATTAATTTTATGGGGCATGGTAGAAGAGCCGACTTCACCTGCTATCAGTTGTTGACTAAAATACCCAAGTGAAATATAACCCCATAAATCCCGACTAAAAGCGATTAAAATGGTATTGATGCGTATGAGTTGTTGTAATACTTCTGCTAAATTATCATGCGGCTCAATTTGGGTCGTAAACGCTTGAAATTCCAAGCCCAGTGCTGCCACAAAGGATGCACATAAATCAGGCCAATGCACATTAGGATAGGCGATTGCATGCGCATTATAATTACCCACGGCCCCATTTATTTTCCCAGTGATGCGCATTTGCGACCAGGTTTTAAATTGCCGTTGTAAGCGCGCAACAAAATTTGCGAATTCTTTGCCCAAGGTGGTGGGGGAAGCCGCTTGGCCATGGGTACGTGAGAGCATGGCGATATCGGCATACTCATGGGCCCGCAGGGTCAGTTGTTCAATCAATACCGTTAAGGTGGGCGTGATCAGGGTTTCTTGGGTGGCTTTTAACATTAAGGCATACGCTAAATTATTAATGTCTTCGGAGGTGCAGGCAAAGTGCACCCACTCACATAAGGGGGCAAGACTTGGGCGTGCCATGAGTTTTTCTTTTAAATAATATTCTACGGCTTTAACATCGTGTTTTGTTCTGGCCTCGATGGTTTTAATTTTCTGGGCTTCGTTTACGTTAAATTCATCGATGAGTTGCTGTAAATACACATTATCTTCAGCACTAATCTCGGCAATTTCAGGAATATTCTGTTGCTGAGCCAAGTGTATCAGCCATTTAATTTCAACAATAAGGCGGTATTTGAGTAGCGCATATTCGCTTAATAAGGGGCGCAAAGGCTCACAAATTGCGGCATAGCGGCCATCTAGAGGGGAGAGTGCTAATAGAGGTTCATTCATGGGCGTTCTCGTTGATTTGGGTTAAGAGTTGTTGTGCGGCGGTTTTAATGCGGTTGCGAAAGATAAATAATTGATACAGGCGTCCGCCCAGTTGTTGCCATAAGAGGGCTGCGCGTACACCCGCTAATAATAGGGCACGAATTTTATTAATGCCGGCTTCTTGTTCTAAATAAACGCGATTGCCTTGCACATGGATACGGTATTTCATTTGGCTTAAAGTGCTGCTGTAAATATCTGCAATATTTGCGATGACAGTGGGATGATTGTTGCCAAAGTGCTGAATTTGCGTGCTGACAAACGGAATGCGATCATGAATTTTTTTCAGCATTTGTGGATTGTTTTTTAAGTTTCGCTGCACAATTAACAGCCCCACAAAATAACTGGCAATTTCTTTATCGCGCTGCGATGATTTTTGTTGGAAAAAATCGATTAAGGTGACTAAACCCAGTTTTAAGTCTTTCAGATCGCCATAAACCGCGGTGATGTCTGCAGGATCAAGATCGAGCAAACTGTGTATCGATCTTAAAAATGCAGGGTCATCCACTTGACCGTGATAGGCCCATTGCTTGACTAAGGCCGCGGCCTGGAAAACACCCGCAAGCGCGATGGTTTGGGTGCGGGTATTATGTTCCATGGTCATACTCTAAAGGTTCGGTGGATTCAATGATACCACCCCCTAGGCATGAATCAAGTTGATAAAAGACCACATATTGCCCAGGCGTCACAGCGCGCTGCGGTGTTGTAAAATCAACCCGGTATAATTGCGAGGATACTTGAGTGAGGGTGCAGGCTTGATCGCTTTGTCGATAACGGACTTTAGCATGACAGTGCAAAGGCAAATTAGGCGCACGCCCTGAAATCCAGTGGATTGCAGAAGTATAAAGCGTGTGGGTATATAGTTTTGGATCTTCGCCTTGCCCTACGATCAACACATTGTGGTTTAATTCTTTTTCTAAGACATACCAGGGGGCATCCAGTGCGTCTTTTTGTCCGCCTATGCCTAAGCCTTGACGTTGTCCTAGGGTGTAATACATTAAGCCTTGATGTTCACCTAGCGTTTCACCTTTAACTGTTTTAATGAGTCCAGGTTGTGCAGGCAAATATTCACTTAAAAAAGCACGAAACTTACGTTCGCCGATAAAACAAATCCCCGTACTGTCTTTTTTAGCGTGAGTGGGGAGGTCATGTGCTAATGCCAATTGCCGGACTTGCGCTTTTTGCAGATCCCCAATAGGGAATAGGGCCTCTTTTAATTGCGCTTGCGTCAGTTGGTGCAAAAAATAACTTTGATCTTTATTTTGATCGCAGCCTTTTAGTAAGCGAATACTTTCTGCATCCGTACGTGTGCGGGCATAATGCCCCATGGCAATTTTATCTGCACCCAACATTTTCGCATGCTTAAGAAATGCGGCAAATTTAATGTATTGATTGCATAACACATCAGGATTAGGCGTGCGTCCTAATTGGTATTCTTTTAAAAAGTGTTCGAAAACCTCTTGCCAATATTCCCGACTAAAGTTAACAAAATGTAAAGGAATATCCAGCTTTTTGCAGACTGCGAGGGCATCCTCACGATCTTTATTATTTTGGCAATACTGATCATCGTCTTCCCAGTTTTTCATAAACAAGGCGGCAACCTGATACCCTTGTTGCTTCAATAGAAGGGCGGAGACTGAGGAGTCTACACCACCTGACAGGCCTACGATCACCGATGTGTTATGGAATGAGTTCATGCTATAAACGACGAATAAAATCGTGCTATTATATCATATTCACAGGACTTACGAGAAATGCGGCTGTCAGGATTTTTTTTTGCTCATGGCTGTCGCAAAATCGCCAAAAAACACCCTGACAGCCGCATTTTTCGTAAGTCCTGATTCATTCACTTTTAGATAAAGGTCCCCCATGGCATACGAACATATACAACTTCCCAAGAGCGGTGAGAAAATCACCCTGCAAAATAATCACTTAACCGTACCCCATCAGCCCATTATTCCTTTTATAGAAGGGGATGGCATCGGGGTTGATATTACGCCGGTGATGCGTGCTGTGGTGGACGCTGTAGTGCATAAGGCTTATGGCGATACGCGAAAAATTCATTGGATGGAAGTCTATGCCGGGGAAAAGGCCGTTAAGGTTTATGGCGATGAGACTTGGTTGCCTGCAGAGACGCTACAAGCCATTTCTGAATATAAAGTGGCCATTAAAGGCCCGTTAACAACCCCAGTTGGGGGCGGGATACGCTCACTTAATGTGGCAATCCGTCAAGAACTTGACCTTTACATTTGTTTACGCCCAGTGCGCTACTTTACCGGCGTGCCGAGTCCCGTAAAAGCACCTGAAAAAACCAATATGGTGATTTTCCGGGAGAATTCTGAAGATATTTATGCGGGCATCGAATGGGAAGCGGATACCCCTGCGGCAAAACAAGTGATCCAGTTCTTACAACAAGAAATGCATGTTAAAAAAATTCGTTTTCCTGAGCATTGTGGCATAGGCATTAAGCCGGTCTCGCGCGGCGGTACGATGCGTTTGGTGCGCGCTGCCATACAATATGCGATAGATAATGACTTACCTTCTGTGACTTTGGTCCATAAGGGCAATATTATGAAATTTACTGAGGGTGCTTTTAAAAACTGGGGTTATGAAGTGGCAAGAAATGAGTTTAATGCCACGCTGTTAGACGGTGGTCCTTGGTGTGTCTTGAAAAATCCTCACACCCAGAGAGAAATCATTATAAATGATGTGATTGCCGATGCATTTTTACAACAAATTTTATTGCGCCCAGAAGATTATAGTGTGATCGCGACCTTAAATTTGAATGGGGATTATATTTCAGATGCCCTAGCCGCTATGGTCGGGGGTATAGGGATTGCTCCTGGGGCAAATATTGGCGATCAATCGGCTGTTTTTGAGGCCACCCATGGTACGGCCCCTAAATACGCAGGCAAAAATAAAGTTAACCCAGGCTCATTGATTTTATCGGCAGAAATGATGTTAAGGCATATGGGCTGGTTTGAGGCGGCAGATTTAATTATTGCCAGTATGCAGAAAACTATCGCAGCTAAAACAGTGACTTATGATTTTGCGCGTTTAATGCCAGACGCACGAGAAGTCAGTTGTTCAGAGTTTGGTCGTGAAATGATAAAGCATATATAAGATAAGCGATTGTTTTGCCTCTCCTGCAAGAGGAGAGGCGCCACGCGTAACCATAACGGAAGTCAATTAATTTGCTTCCGCGCTCTCCGAACTCTCTGCTGTACTTTCTGCTGGACGAATGTCAATCGCATGTAGGCCTTTGGGCCCTTGGTGTATGTCGAACATCACTCGTTGGCCCGCTTTTAGGCTTTTGTAGCCTTCCATAACGATGGCTGAGAAATGTGCGAATACATCTTCATTTTCATTTTCTGCGGGGGCGATAAAACCATAACCTTTAGCGTTGTTAAACCACTTCACTGTGCCGATAGCCATATTTAAAGTCCCTTTTCATTGAAAGCAATACACTAACTAAGTAATATATAACAAGTTTTTTTGAAAAAATGCAATGCTGTCCATAATACACGAGTTCGCAAAAGGATCAAGTAGGACAGACATTATTAAAACACACTTAAAGTATGTTTATATCTGGAATGATATTTAGTCAAGTTTTGATTGACACAAAGGACACTTTTGCCTTGTAATAGAGGCCTATTCAAAGTAAGCAGGGTAGTGGAATTTGACTACAATAGAAATACAAGATAAACGTTACATGAACCATATGGAACATGAATCGGGTGATCCCGTACGCCTGCTTGAGGAAACCAAGCCACAGCTGCAAAAACCTGCAATGTATCAAGTTATCTTGATTAATGATGATTTTACGCCTATGCATTTTGTGGTGCAGGTGCTGGAACAATTTTTTGGCTTAACTGCTGAGCGGGCGACACAAATTATGTTCCAGATCCACCATCAAGGTAAGGCCGTGTGTGGCATCTATACCTATGATATTGCTGAAACCAAAGTCGCCCTCGTCAGTGATCACGCAAGACAGCATGAATATCCGCTCTTATGTGATATGGAAGCGATAGAGTTGGAATAGAGTTTGCAAGACACATTAGGGTGCTGAGTGGGTGTGAAGAAACGAAGGAAGAGATATGCTGAGTAAAGAGCTAGAATTTACACTTAATTTAGCGTTTAAAGAAGCGCGGAATAAACGCCACGAGTTTATGACCGTTGAGCATTTATTATTATCATTGTTGGATAATTCGTCTGCAGCGAATGTGCTGCGCGCGTGCGGCTCAGATATCGAGCGCCTACGGATAGATTTACTTAATTTTATTGATGAAACCACACCCTTAATCGATGTCAGTGATACCGAAAGGGAAACACAACCCACCCTAGGTTTCCAGCGCGTCTTGCAACGCGCGGTTTTCCATGTGCAATCTTCGGGTAAATCAGAAGTCACCGGCGCCAATGTATTGGCGGCCATATTTAGCGAACAAGAAAGCCAAGCGGTTTATTTTCTGAAGAAAGAAAGCATTACCCGGTTAGATGTGATCAATTATATTGCACACGGTATTTCTAAAATGCAGCCGGATGAAGAACACAATCAGCCGAATGAAGAAGATTCAGAGGGCGGAGAAGGCGGCACTGAAGCGGCACAAGGGCAAACCGCGAGCTCGCCCCTTGAGAATTATGCCGTTAATTTAAATGCCAGAGCGCGTTTAGGCAAAATTGATCCGTTAATTGGGCGCGAAGAAGAAGTCATGCGTACCATACAGGTATTATGCCGTCGCCGCAAAAATAATCCTTTATTAGTGGGTGAAGCGGGCGTCGGTAAAACAGCAATTGCCGAAGGCTTAGCCAAGATGATTGTGGATAATAAAGTCCCCGATATTTTAGCCCATAGCACAGTGTATTCTTTAGATTTGGGCGCGCTCCTTGCGGGCACCAAATACCGCGGTGATTTTGAGAAACGCTTTAAAGCCGTATTACAACAATTACGCAAAGAAACGGGTTCGGTTTTATTTATCGATGAAATTCATACCATTATTGGTGCGGGAGCGGCTTCTGGCGGCGTGATGGATGCTTCGAATTTAATTAAACCGCTGCTAGCGTCTGGCGAATTGCGCTGTATTGGGGCGACAACCTATCAAGAATTTCGCGGTATTTTTGAAAAAGATAATGCTTTGGCCAGACGCTTCCAAAAAATTGATGTGATAGAGCCCACGGTTGATCAAACCGTGCAAATTTTAAAAGGCTTGAAGAGCTATTTTGAAGCGCATCATAGCGTTAAATACTCCCCCCATGCATTAAAAGCAGCAGCGGAGTTGGGTTCACGCTATATCCACGAGCGCTTTTTACCCGATAAAGCAATAGATATTATCGATGAAGCGGGCGCTTATCAGCGTTTATTACCCCCGTCTAAGCGCAAGAAAACGATTGGTGTGCGTGAAGTCGAAGATATCGTGGCACGTATTGCTAGGGTGCCTGCAAAAACTGTTTCCAGCTCAGATAAAGAAGTGATGCAACACTTAGAGCGCAATTTGAAAATGTTGGTGTTTGGACAAGATCCCGCTATAGAGCAACTCGCCTCCACGATTAAAATGTCACGTGCCGGCCTAGGCGATCAACGTAAACCCGTGGGTTCCTTCTTATTTGCAGGTCCGACTGGGGTCGGAAAAACCGAAGTGGCACGGCAATTGGCTAAACAATTAGGCATAGAAATTATCCGCTTAGACATGTCCGAATACATGGAACGTCATACCGTCTCCCGTTTAATTGGCGCGCCTCCCGGCTATGTGGGCTTTGATCAGGGTGGGCTATTAACTGATCAAATCAGTAAACACCCTTATTGTGTGTTATTACTTGATGAAATTGAAAAAGCGCATCCCGATGTCTTTAATTTGTTATTGCAAGTGATGGACCATGGAACGCTCACCGATAATAATGGCCGTAAGAGTGATTTCAGGCATGTCATTATCATTATGACGACCAATGCCGGGGCAGAAGCCATGAGCCGTCGTTCTATGGGCTTTACTGAGCGTACCCATGATACGGACAGTCTGCGTGAACTTGAACGCGTATTCCCGCCTGAATTTAGAAATCGTCTGGATAGTATTGTGCTGTTCCAATCTTTGCCCTTGGAAATTGTGTATCAAGTGATTGATAAATTCTTAGTTGAATTACAAGTGCTGCTGGATGATAAAGGTGTGACCTTGGAAGTCGATGACGGTGCAAGAAAATACCTAGTTGAGCAAGGCTATGATCCCAAAATGGGCGCACGTCCCATGGCACGCTTGATTCAGACGCAACTTAAAATGCCTCTGGCTGAGGAAGTCCTCTTTGGTAAATTGAATCAAGGTGGACATGTAAAAATTACCTGTGAAGGCGGAAAATTGGCCTTTACGTATATTCAGGCGCCTGTGCTGGCTGAAACGAATAATTAAAGACTGATTTTTAGTCGGCTTCGTCTTGTTTGGTGCGGGTTTGTAAGGTGCCGCGAAATACGATGCGGCCTTTGCTTAAGTCATACGGTGTCATTTGCAAGACCACATCATCCCCTTTAAGAATACGAATATAGTTTTTCCGCATGCGGCCTGAAATATGGGCAGTAATAATATGGCCATTCTCTAATTCCACCCGAAACATCGTGTTAGGCAAGCTATCAACGACTTTGCCGTTCATTTCAATATGATCTTCGCGAGACATTAAACTCTCCTTTACAAAGGGTTAAGTATACCAGGAGTTAGGCTACAGTGACACCTTGAGTTCTTAAATTACATTTAGGTGCCTAATCGTATAAATGGGCTGCGTAATCATACAAAATCCCCCCGTCTTGAGCGGCCGGCCCCCTTTACAAAGGGGGCAAGCTTTCGGTGAACATGGCTTTTGTAAAGGAGAGCAGAGAAGGACTTGCCCCCTTTGTAAAGGAGAGTAGAGAAGGACTTGCCCCCTTTGTAAAGGGGGCCGGCCGCAGCGGCCGGGGGGATTTTGAGATCTTTAATATGGGTTAGATCTTTACCTCTATACTAACTCTTCCAAATACTTCTCCGCATCCAAAGCCGCCATACAGCCCATACCCGCGGAGGTTACCGCTTGGCGGTAGATTTGGTCCGTGACATCGCCGGCTGCAAAGACGCCTGGAATATCGGTGGCGGTGGCATTGCCGCTTAAACCACTTTGCACTATCAAATAGCCATTATTCATATCCAATTGGTCTTTAAACAACTGCGTATTCGGCGTATGTCCGATGGCAATAAATACCCCGGGGACGGTTAACTGGGTCAGGGCATTCGTATCTGTATTGCGTACAGTCACCCCAGTGACCCCCATGGCATTGCCGAGCACTTCTTCAAGAACACTGTGCCAAAGAATGTCCACAACGCCTTCTTCTACTTTTTTATGTAATTTTTTGGCCATGATTTTCTCACAGCGAAATTGCCCACGGCGATGGATAACCGTGACCTTTTTACAGATATTGGCTAAATACAAGGCTTCTTCAACTGCGGTATTGCCGCCTCCGACCACAACCACTTCTTTATTGCGGTAAAAAAATCCATCACAGGTCGCACAAGCCGAAACCCCTTTACCTAAAAAGGCTTGCTCGGACGGGATCCCTAAATATTTTGCGGAGGCGCCGGTCGCAATAATGAGCGCATCACAGGTATATTCCCCTTGATCGCCAATTAAACGAAATGGACGTTGTTGTAAATCTGCCGTATGGATATGATCGTTAATAATCCGCGTATCAAAACGTTCTGCATGCCGCTTCATTCTGTCCATCAGATCCGGTCCTTGCAAACCTTCCACATCTCCCGGCCAATTATCCACTTCGGTGGTGGTGGTCAGTTGTCCGCCTGGGGCGAGGCCTGTGATCAGCACCGGATCTAAGCAACCGCGCGCGGCATAAACTGCAGCGGTATACCCTGCAGGGCCTGAGCCCAGGATCAATAAACGTGTGTGCAAAGTCTTGCTCCCTAGATTATTTTCAAGAATAGATTTATCATCCGTAAATCTGGATTATACCGTTTTTTAAATAAGAAGCTATGAGGTTTTATGCGCACATTATTGGTTTTATCTTTGAATTTCTTCACTCTGACTGCAATGGCCGCAACCCTTGATCCGCGGCTGATGTCACAACTCGTTGAGAAAGACGCTGAATTTGTGCCGCAGGTGAATGTGGAAATTTTGCTGAAAGGCAGTGCCGGCGCAAAGAATGCTGAGGCTGCGCGTCTGTTGCAAGAAATTAAAGACGCGGGTGGACTTGGGTATGCCTTACAAGTCATGAATCTCATTGTTGCACAACTGCCGGCGCAGAAGAATTTAATCTTGGCTTTGCAACAGGATCCCGCCATTGCGGAAATTACTTTGGCCCTCGGGGGCAGTGAAGAATTAGAAATCAGTACCGCCGCCCTATTATTAAAACCGTCCTATGTATATCCTAATATCAGCAATTGGTGGCAACACGGTTATACCGGGAAAAAAGGGGTAGTCGGTTTACTTGACAGTGGTGTTGCCCTTGAACATCCTGGGCTGCGAAAGAAAATGATAACCGTACGTAAGGAGCCTGATTCCACATATTACAATTATGTTAACGGCGTGCGTACGCCCCATGGCACTGGGGTGGCGTGCATTATTGGCGGTAATTTAGAGTCGCGTCCGGGTATCGCATTTGGCGTGAAAGATTATTTAGTCGCGATGGCAGGGGATGTGATGAGTGAAGGCGATGATTTTCATGCCCAACAACTCACTTATGAAAGTTTAGATTGGATGTTGCTGCGCAATGCTAGCTTGCCTAGCGTCATTAATTATAGTTTTGGTCATGGCAATGCCGCGGCTGTGGGCACACAAGAGTGGTCGAGTATGGCGAAGGTCGTCGATCATATCGTGCAGGACTATAATATTTTATGGGTCAAATCCGCGGGTAATAATGGCTGGATAGCGCCGCAACAGCCGAGCCATGATGAATATTATGTCTCCACGCTGACCATCCCTGCTGAAAATTATAATGCCTTAACGGTTGCCAATATCAATGCAGTAATAGAAACTGGGAGTGGGGAATATAAAACACCCGATCGCTCGCTACACAGTGCCCGTTATTCCTCTAGTCGTGGACCTACAAAAATTGGTCGCAAAAAACCTGATTTAGCTGCACCTGGACACGATACGCGTACCTGTGCCCCCGATGAGAATAGGTATGCAGTGGCCGAAAATCCCTATTTTTCGCCTTATTCTTCGAGCGAAGCCTACGATCCTAGTTCAGAAACACGGTTAATGGGCGGCACGAGTGCGGCGGCGCCCCATGTCACCGGTGCGGTATTACTTGCGCAGGAGGCAGGAATTCGGGAGGCCATGGCCATTAAAGCATTACTCATCAATAGTGCGGATGCTTGGACGGATAATAATCAACCCACTCCTGATGATCCCAAGTATCCGTGTGTCAGTGATGAGCCCTTATGTGGACATAAACAGGTACTCGGCTCGCATTGGGACCGCACTTACGGTTGGGGGTATATCAATATGCAAACCGCCTTTGATGAGCGCAATAATATCGTATTAAGTACCTTAAGCAAGGGTAATCGGACCCGGATTTTTCATACGGTAATGGCGGTCGGCGATAAAGTGACCTTGGTGCATGAGCGGCGTGTAGGTTACCATCATAATGATGCCGAATGGGAATTAACGCCGATTTATTTGGAAATTTATCATGCCAAAACGGGTAAATTGTTGGATGCAGATCACAGTACCATAGACAGCGTACATCAAGTGGCTTATGTGCCCGAACACACTTTTGCATTAACAGAATCAAAGCCCATACCCGTGATCATCAAGGTTAAGCTTCCAGATAGAGTGATGATAGACGGTGCAGCAAAAGAACCCTTTGCTTTAGTGGCTAGCGGCAAGGTGAGTTTGTAATTCGCCGCCTCTATTATAAAAGGGCGGTAGCGATAGACTTGCCCCCTTTGTAAAGGGGGTCGGACGCTTCGTCCGGGGGGATTTTAGCAATGTCTGATGTACGCCAAGCATCTAAAAATCCCCCCGACGAAGCGTCGGCCCCCTTTACAAAGGGGGCAACCGGACGAAGCGTCCGACTCGCTTTACTTCGGTGCAAAGTTCATCCATCCTCGGCCTCTATTTACTTCGGTGCCGAATTCTTTAACTGGGTATATACTAAGTAATAAATTCCTCATGCATAAGGATGTCGCATGGCTCGCTCAAAACACAAAAAAAATAATCCACCGCCGTGGTTTTTTCAAATGCAACAGCGTTTGCGTGAAGGCTGGATGATAGTGCTGCTGGCGTTATCATTATTATTATTTGTTTCATTATTAAGTTACGAACCTCATCCTATCGGCAATACGGCAAGTGCCTTGAATACCGCAGGGCATTTAGGCGCAGGCTATGCGGCGCTGTCATTTTATTTGTTTGGTGTGATTGCCTATTTTTTCCCGTTAATAATTGCGCTATGGGCGTTTGCATTATTTAAACAACGTAATCTCGCGATGACTCCCGGTTCTCATTTATTAGTCTTACGTGGCGTCGGGTTTTTAACCGCGATGATTGCAGGCTGTGCGCTGGCAGAGCTTTATTTTGTGCAATGGAGTATCTTGCCCGACGGACCGGGCGGCATTTTAGGACAGGCCGTGAGTGCACGCTTAGTGCGGGTATTAAATCATGAGGGTAGCAGTTTAATTTTGCTGGCCGCATTTTTAAGCGGGGTGACTTTTGCCACCGGCATCTCTTGGCTAGCCCTATTAACTCTACTCGGGCAACGGATTGCGCGCATGAGTCACGTCATGGGACAAAAGCTGCAGCTAGGCGCCTCTTATTTTTGGAATAAGTATCGTGATTATCGCGCCGATCGTTGGGTGCAAACTACGATTAAACCTAAGATTGCGGCGGCTATATTCTCCCCTGAATCAGAGCGGACCCCAGAGCGACTCGAGTCACTGTCACAGCCTGCGCCTATTAAGCCGGTGGTAATAAGCGCTCCACCCGTCATCAAAAAAGCCAAACGCACTACACAGCAAATACCCTTGTTTGACAGTGAAGGCTTACTGCCCTCACTGACGTTATTAGATCCACCCCAAGAAGAAAGCATTGAAACCTACACCCCACAAATGTTAGAAAATCTCTCCAAACAAGTTGAAGAGACTTTAGCCAATTTTAGTGTCATCGCCAAAGTGGTTGCGGTTCATCCTGGACCCGTCATCACGCGTTTTGAATTGGAACTGGCCCCGGGCATTAAAGCGAGCAAAATTACCGGTTTGGCAAGAGATATCGCACGCTCGCTCTCGATGGTGAGTGTGCGTGTGGTTGAAATTATTCCTGGCAAATCAGTGATCGGGTTAGAGTTGCCCAATGTCCACCGGCAAACCGTCTCTTTAAGCGAAGTCTTAAGCTCACAAGTGTATGAAAAATCAGACTCACCCTTAAGTTTAGCGTTGGGTAAAGACATTGCCGGACATCCGGTCGTGGTGGATTTAGGAAAAATGCCGCATCTTTTAGTGGCCGGGACGACAGGCGCCGGTAAATCCGTAGGCTTAAACGCCATGCTGATCAGCATGCTGTTTAAAGCAGGGCCTGAAGATGTGCGCTTTATTATGATCGATCCTAAAATGTTAGAGCTCTCGGTGTACGATGGGATCCCGCATTTATTAACGCCGGTTGTGACCGACATGAAAGAAGCTTCTAATGCCTTGCGCTGGTGTGTGGCAGAAATGGAAAAGCGTTATCGTTTAATGGCCGCCTTAGGCGTGCGTAATTTAACCGGGTATAACCGCAAAGTACTGGATGCCATCAAAAATAAAACGCCTATTCTTGATCCCCTATGGCCAGAAGAAAGTTTAAGTGAAGCGCCTGAATTAACGCGTCTGCCGTATATCGTCGTGGTGGTCGATGAATTTGCCGACATGATTATGGTGGTCGGTAAAAAAGTAGAAGAACTCATTGCGCGGATTGCCCAAAAAGCCCGTGCCGCCGGGATCCATTTAATTTTGGCGACACAGCGACCCTCAGTTGATGTGATCACCGGTTTAATTAAAGCCAACGTGCCGGCCCGGATTGCATTTCAAGTGGCCTCTCGCATCGATTCACGCACGATTTTAGATCAGCAAGGGGCAGAACAATTACTGGGTCGCGGGGATATGTTGTATCTCCCCGTGGGCGCGGGGTTACCGATGCGGGTACACGGTGCGTTTGTGAGCGATCAAGAAGTCCATGCCGTGGCACACGATTGGAAACTACGCGGCGCGCCAGAATATCAAGACGATATTTTGGCCGGGCATACCGACGGCGGCCTGAGTACATTTTCTACTTTAGATATGGAAGATGAAGAAGATGATGATAAAGACAGTCTTTATGATCAAGCGGTGCAAATCGTGATAGAAAGTCGACGTGCGTCTATTTCTAGCATCCAGCGGCGTTTGCGGATCGGTTATAATCGTGCAGCGCGCTTAGTTGAACAAATGGAAACTGCAGGCATTGTATCTCCGGTACAATCCAATGGCACGCGCGAAGTATTAATTCAAAAACAAGCTTAAAGTGAGAGATTATGTATAAAATAATAATGGCGATAGGGCTTTTGAGTTTCAGTTTTTGTGGTTTTGCCCAAGATGCCGCGGTGGCCTTAGATAAACAACTCTCACAAACCCATGCGTTTCAAGCGGATTTTGTACAATCCACCCGCAGCGAGCAATTTGGTAATCAACTTACAGAAGGCGAGATGACCTTAGAGCGCCCAGGAAAATTTATTTGGAAAATTACTGCACCAGATAAGCAAACCCTGGTATCTGATGGTAAAACCTTGTGGGTGTATGATGTGGATCTCAAACAAGTGATCATTCAGCCCGTGAGCCAACGCTTGGATGAAACGCCTGCATTGTTACTCGCCGGAAAAGTAGAATCAATCAAGCAATTTTTTACAGTCACGCGTTTAGCGACCGATGAGCCCGGACAGTGGTATACGCTTAAATCACGCGATCAAGAAGGTTTGGTGGATAAAGTCGTCTTAGGTTTTATAAATAATACCATTAAGGAAATGAAAATTTATGACAACTTAGGCCAGCGCACGGATATTCGTTTCTCTAATATTAAAACCAATCCTAAATTAGCACAGAATCATTTTAAATTTATTCCACCTAAGGGGGTGGAAGTGATTAGTGAGTAGGGGTATAGCACCATTACCCTTTCCTAAGGATTTGCGCGCTTTACTTCGCTGCCATACACTCGCAATTCTGAAATCGATTTTAATTTAAAGCGAGTAATTCCCTTCCCTTTTCATTTCCTATACCCTGATTTCCACTGGCTTGAGTACTCCCATTTTCTTCAAGTTTTTTCTGCAAAAATTCTTGGGTCTCGCGATAGGGTGTGCGATCCGCGGGTGATAATGGAGGAACGCTTGCTAATAATAATGAAAAAATTTCATTATTAATTTCATTATTAATACTAAAACGATAAATTCTAGGTAAAAGTTGGACAAACTCTGTGGCGCTTAGCGTGAAAGTCGGATGGTTGATTAGGAGTTCAATAATTTCTTTGCAGTCTTTTTCACATGCTTTTTGTAAGGGACTGCCTTCGGGTGAAACCGTTAATATTTTTTCAGGAACATTAACCGGTTTCAGATATAAGCCCGTACCATATGCTCAATATCAACCCTTGGCGGCTAGTTCTACTCCCTGGGTGCCCCACTGCGTCATCCCGTGCGTAAGCCGCCATCATAGGTGATAGAAGCACTTCACTCTCGCGGCTTATGCACGGGATCCAGGTTAGAGATATTTCTTACGTGCATCTTTATCGATTTCTCCTATTTTAAACTATTAGCTACAGAACGTTTTATTAAGTTACGCTTAACCCTAGAAAAAATACTATTATCATACCCGCCAAGACATGAAAACTTAGAATTATCTTACGTAACTATTTCCGCCTGGATCCCGTGCATAAGCCGCGAGAGTGAAGTGCTTCTATCATCTATGATGGCGGCTTACGCACGGGATGACGCAGTGGGTCACCCAGGAATAAATTAACCCAATATTTACTTATTTTTGTAAATTACCCTGCATTTAAGGCCTTAAAGCTAAAATTCGTGGGGATCCCTCAGTTTACAAAGGGGGCACAAGCCTATCGCTGAACGCCCCTTTTACTTCAGTGCCGAGTCTAGTGGAAGTTTTACTTATCTTTTCTTAGGCTAGGAGCAATGATATGAATTTCGCCCCGGTCTGGTTTTTTGGATCTCTCCAATTCTTTAGCGGCTTCTTCTGCTGCAACGGCTGCAAGCATTTTATCCAGCTCGTTAATTCCTTCCATCGCATCGGGAGTAGGAGACTCGATCGCTTGCCGTAGCGCTGCATCTTGAATTTGTTGCTGGCTTTCCCAGTAGTGCACAGTGGGATATTTGGTCGCAGTGGACTGACTTTTCATGACATCAATCAGTGCGGTTTTTTCAATACTGCCGTTATCGATTAATCGACCCGTAGCTTCCTGGACAAAGCCACCCGGGGCACTGCGTATCGCTAATGACAACACCCGATTCTCATCCATAGTCTTGAGTTTATTCACGGCCTGCTCTAAGCCTAGCTTTTCAAGCGCTTGTTGCGCGGCATTCAGGTTAGCAAGTGTCGTAGGATCAGCCATATCAAATACTCAAAATAAAACGTACTAACTTAAATATACTGCTTAACTTAGCATTTATCAATACTAAGCCCGCTAATTTTTATGTTAAAATATGCACTTTATTGCATGATCAGCCTAAAATGACGCAAAAAAAGTTTAATCCTGCGCCGCTTGCCGCACGTATGCGGCCCCAGTCTTTGGCTGAATTTTTTGGCCAAGAGCATTTGCTTGGGCCTAAATGCGCACTCAGTCAGCTGTTAGCGGCAAAATCCTTACAATCCATGATCTTATGGGGGCCCCCTGGTACGGGCAAGACCACTTTGGCCTATTTAATTGCGCAACAAGTCGGTGCTCATGTCGAGGCTTTATCTGCAGTATTGGCAGGTGTCAAAGAGGTGCGCGTGGTGATCGAGGCGGCCAAAATAAGACAGACTGAAATCGGGCAGTCCACCATTTTATTCGTGGATGAAGTCCATCGTTTTAATAAAGCCCAGCAAGATGCTTTTTTGCCCGCGGTAGAAAATGGCACGATCACACTTATCGGCGCTACGACAGAAAATCCCTCATTTTCCCTCAATAATGCCTTGCTCTCACGCGCGCGGGTCTACGTCTTAAAGTCATTGACGACAGAGGCTATATTGATGTTATTAAAGCGAGCGCTTAATGATGAAGAAAAAGGTTTAGGTGGGCAACAGTTACAGATCACCGATGAACTGCTAGCGAGAATTGCGATAAGTTCAGGCGGCGATGCCAGACGTGCCTTAGGTTATTTAGAAATGAGCGCAGATTTGGCACAAGATTGTGAAATTACATTAGCCGCAATTGAGCAAGTCTTAAGCGAGCCGCATGTGGTGTTTGACAGACAAGGTGATGAATTTTACGATCAGATTTCAGCCTTACATAAATCCGTGCGGGGCAGTGATCCCGATGCCAGTTTATATTGGTTAGCACGCATGTTAGTCGGCGGTTGTGATCCACTTTATATAGCCAGACGCGTCGTGCGCATGGCAAGCGAAGACATAGGCAATGCCGACCCACGCGCGTTGCCACTCGCCTTAGCGGCCTGGCAAGTGGTCGAGCGTTTGGGGCAGCCGGAAGGTGAATTAGCTCTGGCGCAAGCGGTGGTTTATATGGCAGTGGCTGCGAAAAGTAATGCGGTCTATAAGGCGTTTGGTGAGGCGTGTAAAGACGCGAAAACTTATGGCATGCAGCCTGTGCCTTTGCACTTACGCAATGCACCGACAAAATTAATGAAATCACTAGACTACGGTAAAAATTACCGTTACGCTCATGATGAAAAAAACGCGTATGCCGCAGGCGAGTCTTACTTCCCCGAAGGCATGCCGAAGAAAAACTATTATCAACCCGTGCCGCGTGGTTTAGAAATTAAAATCGCTGAAAAATTGGCGATGCTAAAACAATTAGATGAAAATAAAGGAGTATAAATATGGGTTTAGTGAATGCAGAGATACAGTTGAAAAATCCTAGAAATAATGCCTTGCTGGCGATAGATGTGAACGCATTAGTCGACTCAGGCGCGGTGCATTTGTGTATCCCTGAGCATGTGCGGATCCAATTAGGTCTTGAAGAAATCGATAAAAAAGAAGTGACCATTGCAAATGGCATGCAAGAAATCGTGCCGTATGTTGGACCTATAGAAATAAAATTTAAAAATAGAACAGGCTTTGCTGGTGCTTTGGTGATGGGCGATCAAGTATTATTGGGTGCTATTCCCATGGAGGATATGGATCTGGTGATTATCTCTCGCGATAAAAAGCTAGACGTTAATCCGAACAGCCCCAATATTGCAAGTTCAATTGTAAAACTAGGTATAAACAAATGATTGATCCTAAATTATTACGACAAGATATCCAAGCTGTGGCAGACAATTTAAAACAGCGTGGGTTTATTTTAGACATAGAAAAATATCAACAACTCGAAGATCAGCGTAAAGCGATACAAACGCGCACCGAAGAATTGCGTAATGAACGCAATGTGAAATCTAAAGAAATTGGGGCCGCCGTTGCTCGGGGCGAAGACATTGTAGCGGTGCGTAAAGCCGTTCAAGAATTAGGCGATGAATTAACCGCGAAAGAAACACAATTACAGCTGATACAAGATCAATTGCAACACTTTGTCGCACTGCTGCCGAATTTACTTAACGCCTCTGTGCCTTTTGGCAAAGGCGAAGAGGATAATGTGGAAGTGCGCGTGTGGGGCGAGCCTAAAGCGTTTGATTTTAAGCCGCAAGATCATGTGGAATTAGGCGAAGCCTTAGGCGGTTTGGATTTTGCGACGGCTGCGAAAATAACCGGCGCGCGCTTTGTCGTGATGAAGGGTGAAATTGCACGACTGCACCGCGCACTTGCGCAATTTATGCTGGATTTACATACGCGTGAACATGGGTATGTCGAAGTTAACGTGCCATTATTGGTTAATCGTGAGAGTTTTTATGGTACAGGACAATTGCCTAAATTCGAAGAAGATTTATTTTTTACTCAACCGAATGATTGGGGCTTAATTCCGACTTCTGAAGTGCCTGTGACTAATCTTGCGCGCGATAAAATATATGAAGCAGATGAATTGCCGCAGAAATTTGTCTGCTACAGTCCTTGTTTTCGTGCTGAAGCCGGATCCTATGGCCGCGATGTGCGGGGGATGATCCGCCAGCATCAATTTGAAAAAGTTGAATTAGTCCAGTTTGTACACCCCGACTTATCTTATTCAGCGCATGAAGAGTTAACTCATCATGCCGAAAAGGTATTGCAACTGTTAGAACTGCCTTATCGCGTGATGTTATTATGTAGCGGTGATATTGGCGCGATTTCTGCAAAAACCTATGACTTAGAAGTGTGGTTGCCTGGGCAGCAAAAATACCGGGAAATTTCTTCCTGCAGCAATTTTGAAGCGTTTCATGCGCGGCGCTTGCAAGCCAGATGGCGGTTGAAGGGCGGTAAACCCGAATGGTTGCATACGTTAAATGGCTCAGGGCTAGCGGTTGGGCGCACGTTGGTTGCGGTGCTTGAAAATTATCAGGATGCGGCTGGGCATATTCATATCCCTCGTGTGTTGCAAAGTTATATGCATGGACAACAAGTGATAGGTGGATAAGTGTGACGTCGTTATTTGATAGCGCTGCAGCGTGTTTAGCCGAAAGAGATATTACTCAAAAGTTAGCCGCTACGGCGCGGCTTGCTGCGGCTTGGCAAAACAGTGAGTTGACCCTGAGTCCTTGTAGTTTGCCTATCGACGTAGGACGTCCAGAAAAACCAGAATTAGTGGATGCGCGGCAATTGCAACAGCGTGGCTTTGGTTTGGCAGTGGGACGTGCTGCCATGATCCACGCGATTGCACATATTGAATTTAATGCGATTAATCTTTCCTTAGATGCGGTCTGTCGATTTACTGCTATGCCGCGTGCGTATTATGACGATTGGGTGCGCGTTGCAGCAGAAGAAGCCTTTCATTTTTCTTTACTCTCCTCTCATTTACAACATTTAGGTTATCAATACGGTGATTTTCCCGCGCATAATGGGTTGTGGGAAATGGTGCAAGAGACCTCTTATGATGTGCTGGCACGGATGGCGTTAGTGCCGCGGGTGTTAGAAGCACGCGGATTGGATGTAACCCCGGGTTTAATGCAAAAATTTGCTGAATTCGGCAATACACGTATGAGCGAAATTCTAGCCATTATTCTTAGAGATGAAATTGGCCATGTCGCCATCGGGAATCGTTGGTTTAATTATTTGTGCACAGCGCGCCAGCTTGATCCGTTCCCCACCTTTATTACTTTGCTTAAACAACATTTTATTGGTGAAATTAAAGGCCCATTTTCTATTCCAAATAGAGAAAAAGCAGGCTTTAGTGCTAAAGAGTTGGCTTGGTTTTGTGAATTGTAATTTCTGGTCTTTCATGTAAGGGCATTTTACAATACGTTGATAGAAACAGAACTGTCACCCGGCAAAATACACCAAGATTGTTACTCTGCAAAGCACACCCGCGTTGTCACCCCGCAAAAACTGCGTCAACTGAACTTGCTAGAAAACGATTCTTACACGCAGTTTTGTGCGGGGCCCGGTAGCAATTTATCTAAAGGAATATCTTAAAGGTAAACACTCACTTAGATAAACCGTTACCAGGCCCCGCACAAAACTGCGTGATAGAACAACAATTCTAACAAGTTCAGTTGACGCAGTTTTTGCGGGGTGACAAATCGATGGGCTTTGCTAGCTCCAAATCCAGAACCTCTCTCTACCGAGGATAACTGGTATTCGGGTAAGTATTGCTCGCAGCCGGTTGAGCGCCTGGTGCAATGTAAGCAGGCGGTAAATTTGGATTAGCGACGGTTTCATAACTGGTGGAGTATTGAACTGTTGCTGCAATGATGACAAAAACAAGTGAGATGGCTAATTCAGTCACTGGGGTGCTCAGTGGCACTTGCTGTGGATTGCGTCGATGGAGTCGATATTTCATTATGCTACTCATCCCCAGGATCGCAGCGATTATATATAAAATGACATCGATAATGCTATAAACAAACGCAATGATCTCATTGATGTTGCTCGCGGCCACCCCGAGCGTGTTTTGCGTGCTGCCTAAACTGACATTCCCATCTGCCAAGGCAAGTAGAGGTAGGCCTAGGAGGGTGAACAACAAACCTAATGTTTTTATCATCACTTACATTTCATCCGGGGTTTTTGCCGCTATAGAGAGGGCATGGATATCATTACCTATATAAGCGCTTAGCGCTTGGTAAACCAATTGGTGCCGCTTCAGCAAGGACAAGCCAGAAAAAGCCTCCGAGACAATTTGCACCGTAAAATGTCCCGCACCGCCATGACCACGGTGTCCGATATGTTGCGCACTGTCATCAATTATAGTCAAAGACGTGGGCGTGCAAGTCGCATTGAGTTGTTCGCGCATAGTTGCAATCAGTTCTTCACGGGGTAGCATCACTCATTACCTGTTTTGGGAGAAATATAACGCCATAAACATATACATTGTGCCATCATAAATGTAAAGAGCAAGCCGAGTGACCAAAATATTTTAAAATAAACCCAGGTATCAGTATCAAAGTTATAGGCGATGAATAAGTTGAGCGCACCCATACCGCTTAGAAAAATAATCCAAACCACGCTTAAGCGTGCCCAAATTTCATCCGGCAAGGTGATTTGACCGTTGCCTAAACGTTGCAATAAATTCTTCTTAGTGAATACTTGAGTGCCGATTAAAAGGCTAGCAAACGACCAATACACCAGAGTGGGTTTCCATTTAAAAAATAATTCGTTTTGAAACAATAGCGTTGCGCCGCCCATGATAACGACCAATATAAAGGAAATAAATTGCATTTTGCTTAAGGTGCGGTGTTTTATGAGTGTCGCTGCGGTAATCAAGGTGTAAAGCACGATGACGACCGCGATGGCCGCTTTAATATCATAAATTTGATACACTGCAAAAAATAAGACTAAAGTTATAATTTCAAAAAGTAATTTCATGCTAGGCCTTAAGCTCAATTTATTGAAGGATCATACCACAATGATACAACGATTTCATGTTCATCCAGAGCATCCTCCCGCAAGACAAATCGGCCGTGCAGTCGAAGTCCTCAATAAGGGTGGTTTAGTGATTTATCCTACCGATGCCACCTACGCCCTAGGCTGTAAGATGGACGCACTAGATGCGCTTAATCGTCTGAGGATGATCCGGCAATTAGATAAAGAACATCGGATGAGCCTGATTTGTCGCGATTTATCAGAACTTGCGCGTTATGCCCAAGTCAATAATCCTAGTTTTCGGTTATTAAAAAAATATACCCCGGGTCCCTACACGTTTATTTTACCCGGCAGTGCGGAATTGCCCAGGCGTCTTTCGGATCCTAAACGCAAAACCCTGGGGCTTAGGATCCCTAATCACACTGTCGTCCATGCATTACTCACTGAGCTAGCTGCGCCCTTATTAAGCAGCACCCTACAATTACCCGGTGATGAGCTGCCCTTAAGTGATCCTGACGAGATTGCCGATCGTTTGATGAAGCAAGTGGATGTATTTCTTGATGCCGGCGCCTGCGGTCTTGAGCCCACCACCGTTGTTGATTTAACCGGTGAAGAACCACGATTATTGCGTCAGGGGATAGGGCAGTTCGAAGAATATTTTCTATGACTATAATTTCTTTTACGTTACACTATTCATTTGACTGAAGGAGGCTGGTCTTTGACTAAAAAAGCGCGCGTGTTATCTGGGATGCGTCCGACCGGGGGATTACATTTAGGCCATTATCATGGGGTGCTGAAGAATTGGTTGCAGCTGCAGGAAACTTATGAATGCTATTTTTGCATTGTGGATTGGCATGCGTTAACTACCCATTATGATGAAACGCACACTATTGCCCATCATGTATTTGATATGGCAATTGCCTGGTTAGCGGTGGGCATTGATCCCAATAAAAGCCATTTATTTATTCAATCGAAATTGCCTGAACATGCAGAGTTACATTTGCTTTTGTCGATGGTTACGCCCTTATCGTGGCTGACCCGTGTGCCGAGTTACAAAGATCAACAAGAAAAATTAACCGAAAAAGATCTGACCACCTATGGTTTTCTCGGTTACCCTTTATTGCAAGCGGCGGATATTTTTGCTTATAACGCTGATTTTGTGCCCGTGGGCGAGGATCAAGTGCCGCATATAGAATTTGCGCGTGAAGTGGCGCGACGGTTTAATTTTATTTATGGCAAAGATGACGATCACGTGATCATCACTCCGCCGCAAACCTTGCTGACTAAAGCATCGAAATTACCGGGTTTAGATGGTCAAAAAATGTCCAAGTCGTATCACAATACGATAATGTTGGAAGATCCCCCCGCAACAGTTGAGAAAAAAATTAAAACCATGCCGACAGATCCTGCGCGTGTGCGTCGCACAGATAAGGGTGAACCTGAACGCTGCCCGGTTTGGGCGTTACATAAGGTCTATAATGATGAAGCGACCCTAGAGTGGGTGCAAACCGGCTGTCGAAGTGCAGGGATTGGTTGCTTAGAATGCAAAGCGCCGTTAATTCGGGCTGTGAATGAAGAGCTGGAGCCGATACAAGAGAAAATGGCAGATTTAAAAGCGCATCCTGAAAAAGTATGTGCTGCGCTAGAGCTTGGGGCCGCGCGTGCACGCGTCACCGCGCAACAGACGCTCACGTCAGTGAAAGAAGTCATGGGTTTAGCATACCCTTTTTAATACAGGTGATAGTGATGACAACAGCCGCAGCGGTTTTACCAGAAGACGCACAGAGTCCAGAAATTTTTGCGCGGGTCTGGGATCAACCGGTCATGGAATTACCGCATGATCTTTATATTCCACCCGATGCGTTGCGGGTATTTTTAGACGCTTTTGAAGGTCCGCTGGATTTATTACTGTATTTGATCAGACGCCATAACCTGGACATTTTAAATATTCCGATCGCAGACATTACCCGTCAATATATGGATTATGTGGAGTTAATGAAAGAATTTCACCTGGAGCTGGCCGGTGAATATTTAGTCATGGCCGCAACGCTGGCAGAAATTAAATCACGTCTCTTATTACCTCGCCCGCCAGTGCAAGAAACGGAAGAGGAAGGACTCGACCCGCGTTCGCAACTGATTAGACAATTGCAGGTATATGAACAGTTTAAACAAGCCGCAACGGATTTAGACAATTTGCCACGCTTAGAGCGTGATGTTTTTCCTGCAGTCGTCCAAATCCCCGAATGGGAATTGCCTACGGCCATGCCGCAAGCCACATTAAAAGAATTAGTGCATGCCTTGCAAACCGTGTTAGTGCGGGCCGACCAATTGTCGCATCATCATGTGATGCAAGAGATTTTAACCGTGCGCGGTGCGATGACCCAAGTGCTCTCGCAAATTAATGCCCAGCAGTTTATTGAATTTTCCCAGTTGTTTAAACCGGAGCTTGGCCGTAAAGCAATCATCGTGACTTTTTTAGCGTTATTAGAGCTATTAAAGGAAGCCATGCTAGAATTAACACAGAGTGCCCCATTTGCCCCTATTTATGTGAGAGCGATTGCATCAGATGATAGATCCTAAACAACAACTGCGCATTATTGAAGGCGCATTATTTGCCAGTGATAAACCCTTGACTGTCAATGAGCTCGCCCAGCTTTTTACTGAAGAAGAACGGCCGAGCAACCCAGAAATAAAAGCGCTATTGACTGAAATCATTGCGTTTTATGCGGATAGAGGCTTGCAGCTTCATCACCTGGCAAGTGGTTATTGTTTCCGCGTCAGTGCGGATTTAGCGCCTTGGGTCAGTCGTTTATGGGAAGTGCGGCCGCCGCGCTATTCTCGTGCGCTGATGGAAACGCTAGCCGTGATCGCCTACCGTCAACCCGTGACGCGCGGTGATATAGAACAAGTGCGTGGTGTGAACGTCAGCCCAGGCACGATTAAAACATTACTGGATCGTGAATGGATCCAAATTGTGGGGCATAGAGATGTTCCGGGTCGTCCTGAGTTAATGGCCACCACGGCCCAATTTTTAGATTACTTTGGTTTATGCAGCATTGAAGAATTGCCGACCTTAATGGCAATCAAAGAAATTGATACGACCGCAGATGAAGCTGAAAAAGTGTTACAATTTGAACATGCAATGACCGAATTGTCCCCGGAAGAAGAGCAGCGCACGTTCCTTGAAATTAAAACAGCAGAAGCAACCACCCTCATGCTGAGCGCGCCTTTTGAACATAGCGAAGCTCAATAAGCCATGTCAGAAAAAATTCAAAAAGTATTAGCAAAACAAGGCCTAGGATCTCGGCGTGAAATAGAGCAGTGGATCCGAGACGGCCGGGTTAAAGTCAATGGGATTGTAGCGACATTAGGTGCACGGATCACGTTAAGCGATCCTGTCTTACTCGATAATCGTCCCGTAGTATTTAATAAAAGCACTGAAGATGAGGTATTGCTGTATCATAAACCTGAGGGCGAGCTCTGCACGCGCCATGATCCCGAAGGCCGTGTCGATGTATTTAGTGCCTTACCCCCACCTAAACAAGGGCGATGGGTGTTAATAGGACGTTTGGATTTAAATACCTCCGGTTTATTGCTGCTAACGACCAATGGGGAATTAGCGCATCGCCTCATGCATCCGAGTTATGAAATTGAACGTGAATATGCCGTCCGGGTGTTAGGCACTCCATCTGAATTACAACTCGTACAACTATTAGATGGCGTGTTAATCGATGGTTTGAAGGCCAAATTTGTGACGATAGAAGCCATGCACAGTGTGGGAACAAATACCTGGTATCGCGTAGTGATTATGGAAGGACGTCAACGCGAAGTGCGTAGGCTATGGCAAGCGGTGGGGCTGACAGTTAGTCGTCTTATTAGAATTCGCTTTGGCCCTATTTCATTACCTAAAACCTTAGATAAAGGTCGCTTAGTTTATTTATCTCCCCAAGAGATAAAACAATTAAAGCGCGTAGTGGGTTTATAACACTATGAGTTGGCTTAAAAACTATAGAACTCGACTGTACTAGCCGAATATAGGTAGGAATGGTATTATTTGTTGGCTTAACAACTAGTGAAAATTATGAACTCAGCCTCCCTTATTTATAGAATTAGCCAGTGGGCTACAATCTTACTATTGGCTTTTGGCCTATCGGGATGCGCGAGCACAGCAACGTCTGAACAAGCAAAAACCATTGCGAAAAAACCATTAATCACAGATCCCCTCGAGCCTTTTAATCGTACCATGTATGCCTTTAACAAAGGCGTAGATAAGGTGGTGGTTAAACCTTTAGCCGAAGGTTACCAGGCGGTTACGCCTGCCCCTGTGCGCAACAGTGTAGGCAATTTTTTTACCAATATTGAAGACGTCTCTGTATTTGCCAATAAAGTCCTGCAAGCGAAGTTTAATGATGCCGGAAATACTTTGGCCCGTTTAACCGTTAATACCACCCTAGGCGTTTTGGGTTTATTTGATGTCGCGACTAAGATGGGAATAGAAAAAGAACAAGCTGATTTTGGCCAGACCCTCTACACCTGGGGTGTGAAGCGTTCACAATATTTAGTGTTGCCTATCTTAGGGCCTACAACGGTACGTGATGGCATACCGGGTAAAACCGTGGATTATTTTTTAAGCGTCTGGGATTTTGCCTCTTATGAAGTACAAATTGCTGCCTTTAGTTTATATGCGCTGCATGTACGTTCCACTTACCTAGAGCAAGAAGATATATTAGAATCTGCCTTTGACGAATATGCATTTGTACGTGATATTTATATACAACGGCGTAAGGTTACTTTGTCAGGGAGTAATGATATCACTGACTGGGATCAGGATTTAATTAACGAGCACGAAGTCTATTAAGGATGAAGCAGGCCAACATGGCTCAAATAAAAGCAACGATATTATCTATCGATGATGAACCATTAGTACGTGAAAGTTTAGTGGCTTTTTTGGAAGACAGTGGTTATCGCGTATTAGAAGCTGAAAATGGCGAACAAGGTTTGCAAATTATCCGCGAGAACACGCCAGATTTAGTGATCTGTGATTTACACATGCCGGTGATGGGCGGGCTTGAAGTGCTCGAGCAACTCCGATCCCTCTCCATCGATATTCCTTTTATTGTCGTATCAGGGGCGGGGGTGATAGGCGATGCCGTCCAAGCCTTGCAATTAGGCGCATGGGATTACTTAGTCAAACCGATTGCCGATATGGCAACGCTAGAGCATGCGATTTTTCGATCCCTAGAGCGTAAGCAATTACTTAATGATAATGTACTGTATCGCTCGCAATTAGAAACCAGTCATGCCGAACTGCAAGAAAGTTTAAATATTTTAAAAGCGGATCAACAAGCCGGCCGCATTATTCAGCAACAACTCTTACCTCCAGAGGAAAAAAATATTGCTGGGCTTCATTTCAGTCATCGCATTTTACCTTCGTTATATTTAAGCGGTGATTTTGTCGATTATTTTCAGATTGATGATCGTTATATTGGTTGTTATATGGCGGATGTATCGGGCCATGGTGCATCGAGTGCCTTTGTTACCATTTTGTGTAAAAGTTTTATTGATGGTCAAGTCACGCAATATCAACAGCACCACAGTCAAGTCGTAATTGCGCCTGAGCAATTATTCGCAGCATTAAATGAACATTTGATCAAAGTGAATTTGGGTAAACACGTGGCCTTATTTTATGGCGTAATCGATAAAAATAAGGGTGAGCTCAAATATTGTTCATCCGGTTTATTGCCGCCGCCTTTTTTAATAAGCGAAGGACGCGCTCAATTTTTATCTCACAAGGGCATGGCCTTAGGTTTAGTGCCCGAGCAACAATGGGGCGCGCAAAGTGTGCCGTTTACAGCGGGTAATACGTTGATTTTATTATCTGACGGTATTTTAGAAGTATTGCCACAGCCGACATTGGAAGAAAAACAAAGTTTCTTAGCGGATTTTTTTGTACAGCATCCTGGAATGACTATTCGTGCAGCGCTCGCACAATTGATTCCAGAGGCTATGCAGACGCTTCCTGATGACATTACTTTATTAATGGTATCCAAATGAGTGAATCTTTTGCACATATTTATTATGGGATAGAAGGCGAGACTACAATCTTAAAAATTAGCGGATCGTTGCGCTTTAATCAATGTGGTCCTTTAGAATTTTTCTTAAAGAAATATTTGCCGAAACAACCCATGCAGACTTTATTAGTCGATTTGAGTGAAACCACTTTGCTCGATAGCACGGCATTAGGTTTGCTGGCGCAAATTGCGCTGCAGTATAAAAAAATAAGCCATCATACGCCACAGCTTTATTGTCAAGACAATGATTTAAAGCAAGTGTTATTGTCTATGGGTTTGGATCAATTATTTGAATTTACAACGAAGGCGCCCCTCCCTCATGATTTACTCGAGCTCATTGTCCCCACCGAGCCCCAAGATATTCAAACTGCCCGCTCACTCACGGCTCATAAAACCTTAATGGGATTAAATGAAGAGAATAAGCAGGAGTTTAAAACCGTAGTGGAATTATTGGAAGAGACCTTACGCCGGGGGCAGTAAGTCTATATAATTAATCTTTAAAAATGCAGTCTGTTAAGATCTCCAAATCAAACTGACCATACGTCCTGTTTTTCCTTCACGGCGATACGAAAAAAATTGCTCCGTATCGGTATACGTACAATAATCGCCGCCGTAAATATGTTTAATGCCTGCGCGCTGCAAATATTGCTTAGCCAATGCATAAATATCTAAATAATAATGTCCAGGTTTTGCGCTAGGACTAAACGTTGTGGCCGCATCACTATGCACATCAAGAAACGCTTGATACACTTCAGGGCCCACTTCAAAGGCTTGTGGGCCTATGGCTGGCCCGAGCCAAGCATAAATATCGTGCCGCGCTGCGCTAAAGCATTCCACGCCGCGGGTAATGATATCGGCAAGTACGCCGCGCCAGCCGGCATGCAGTGCGGCGATTTCTTGACCGTGTCTATCACAAAGTAAAACCGGCAGGCAATCTGCGGTTAATACTGCGCAGACTAAACCTTTTTCATTCGTGTAGCTGCCATCGGCATCGGGAATAGTATTCGGACTGTGCGCATTAATTTTTATCACCTTATCGCTATGAATTTGATTCAGCCAAAAAGGAGCTTGGGGTAAATGATATTCTTTAGCTAAACGTTCGCGGTTAGCGAGCACGGTGCCTAAATCATCTTCGACATGCGTTGCAAAATTGCCCCTATCACGCAGGCTCACTAAAGCTGTAATGCCCTCAGGCGTTGGCCAATTAGGAGTGATTATCATGTTACTTCTCTTTAAAATAATCGGCTAAATACGCTTTAAAACTGCCGGTTTGTTGTGCTTCGAGTATGCTTTGATTTTGAATACTCTCTTGCGCCAATTGTTGGTATTCGGCTAATTGAATATCCGACAAGGGCGCTCGTGTAAAATGCTGCTTAATTTTTGCAGAGCAGTCAAGCCCTAGTTCCGAAAAGGAGTCATAATGATGCAGCAGATCGTTTAGCATTTGTGCTGAAGGTAATAATTCAGGATGAGTTAAGCGCTGAGCAATATTATCCAAGGCTTGATGATAACGCCGCTCTAAGCTACGGCTATCAAGAAAATCAGCAATTTTATACAACTCTTGGAATAGGGCACTTAACGCGTCTTGGAGTAAACTATTTTCATGGGTGTTGGGGTTTTTTAATACACAATCGGGTTTGCGCCCCATAGTCACGACCGTTTGCATATTAGCAAGCAGAGCCTGATAATCCCCGTCTTTAAAGAGCGGACTGTCTGTGAATAAACAATACAGCAAGAATACTTCAGTAAAATAGATTTGGTCCAGTGTAATGCCTAAAGGCTCATACGGGTTAATATCAAAGGTGCGAATTTCCAAATATTCTATTCCAGCGCGCAGCAAAGCATGCGCTTGCCGCTCACCGGGCTCTACTACGCGTTTAGGCCGCGCCGGGGCGTAATATTCCGCCTCAGATTGTAATAAATGAGCGCTGATTTGTGCGTCTTCTCCAAATTTATCAAAAATGGCTTGATAGGGGGGATAAGGTGTTTTTATTGCGGCATTCAGATCGTTTAAATAAGCCGATAATGAATTAAATGAAATGTTTATTTGTTTTTGCGTCGCGTTATGGTAGCCCAAATCGCTCATTCGCAGTGAACAAGCAAAAGGAGCATAAAAACTCTGTTGTTTATAAGGCACTAATCCGGGTACGTTTCTGCCGGAGACAAAGGTATGATCGATGGCACAGGAGGCGCCGAATAAATAATCAATCAGCCAACCGTAGCGGAAAAAATTCCGTAATAAGCCCAAATAAGCCTCATCAATCATTGCTTGTAAGGAGGAGGTCTGTGGGGCATACAAATCCCGCCAAATTTGCCAAAACGATAGCGGCAAAGAGAAATTAAAATGTATGCCTGCAATCGTCTGCATTTTTTTTTCATAACGGTGGCCCAAGCCCACTCGATAAAGTGTTTGTAAGCGGCCGCGATGTGAGCTGCCGTATTGGGCGATAGGGATCTCATTGGGGCTTGCGATAGTGCAGGGCATACTGGGTGCCCAGAGTAATTCTGTATCTAAAGAGGCATAAACGTAACGATAAGTATTTTCTAATTGCGCTAATACGTGCGGCACACTATTCATCGGCGGCGTGATAATCTCGATAAGATTTTCTGCATAATCGGTCGTGATAAAGGGATGAGTCAGACTAGCGCCTAGACGTTGTGGATGACGGGTTGCCGCTAATAGGCCTTGAGGGGTCACGCGTAAATTCTCTTTTTCTATCCCACTTAGAGAGCTTTCTAAAATGGTGTGTTGCACCGCTTTTAGGTCTAGTTGTTTTAAGCGTAGGTCTAATTGTGAGCTCAAAGTTATACTCTTCTTAGCTATAATTACTAACACAGGATATACTATCATATTAATAATATCACCTAGTTAATAACGGATTATGGACAGGGAGTCTTAAGTCACCATGGTAGGTAAAAAATCGCGTAAAACCGCTATCGATTTGCCCAAATTATGGAGATGGGTACACTATTATACTAATAATTGGCGCTTAAGCCCCACCTGGACCCAAGCGGTATTATCTGTGTTATCGGATTGCTATTGGGAGGGGAGTATTTCTTGGGCTGATTTTGTGAAATGTCAGCAACTTTTTGCGCGGCGCAAACCCTCACAAGATATACAGTTGGGTGCGAGCGCAGATGATCTTGCTTTGGCAATGTCGCAAATCGGTACGAAAGTCCAAAGACGTTTCCTGATCGAGGATATTTGCGGGTTTGTCGATCAAGGCATAATATTCCAAGCCAGTGGCGACCCTGCAGAGCGCTTATTGTGCTTGACGATAGATGAAGCCATTATTCGCGAGATCATCCGCGAGATCCCATTGATTAATCAACTCGATTTGCCTTTTATAATTACGGTACGTTCCGTGATTAAAGAAGGCGATTATTTATATTTACTCTTATCTCCCTACACGGGTCAGCCTCTGCCGGCATGGTTGCTTACCCACTATCCCATGGGTTTACCTAAGGCATTGGCGCAGCACGTGTTAAAACAGATTTATGACATCTTGGTGGCATTACGCGAAGAGCCACAACTGATTGCCAGCATACATCCTGGACAGTTATTTATCGATCCTGAAAGTTTAACTGTGCAATTATTGCCCTTTGCTCTCCCCGCAGGCTATACCTTGCCACGCGGTATGCGTGCGCGCTTGTACCAGGCCCCTAATATTTTATCGATTAAAGATGATGAGTCATTCTTAGGTTATCATTTTCTTGCGATTGCTTATGAGATTTTTACCGCATGTGTGCCCGATGCCAATCATCAACACATGGGCGAAGTCATTAAAAATTGTGAGGGATTAAACCGTGGAATTAAGCGACAAATGGAGTATTGTTTACTTCGACAAATGGATAAAGCCATTACCCTTGCGCAAGCTTCGATGATTCTAGATGTAGCAAAAAAACGTCCGGTGTTAGATGCGAGTTTAATGCTTATTGTAGGTATATTTGCTTTATCGGCGATCGCCTGGCAGGGCATGCGTTATGCGCCTTATATTTTAGCTGCAGATGAAACCCAGGCCCAAACCATAGTGATCCAACAAGACATCAAAGACAGTCATGTTAACTTTTTAAAAGCGGCTTTCTTTACTCAAACAGAGCAAGTGAATATTGCTGGCGCACGCGCGAGCTGGCACGCTTTGCAACAATTGTTACCCGAAGATGATATTTTTGTTGCGATAGTCGGGCCGCAGCAACTCGCAAGCAGCTATATTATTGCGGCGGAAAGAATGATGCGTCAAGATCCCGAAGCCGCAGGGGTATTAGTGCGCGCTGCAATCCGTCTGGTGCCACAGGTGTCATTGCCTACCCATACTCACGCGTTAGCGATGTTACCTGGGCCGACCTTGGCCGAAGTAAGTGTGGGTCCCCTCTTAGTGCCTGAAGATGAACTTTCCGATGAAATTTTAGCCTTGACGACTTCGGTGATGGAGAGTCTGCCGCCTTTACCTGAGCAGACTACATTGGCTAGCGATAATGCGCTAACGCGCACGGCGGCTATCGATCCGTGTTTAGACGCATTGATACAACAAAATAAATCGGCGGTTTCTTGCATGGATACCGTCTCGGATTTACACTTTGGACCACGCTTAACCGCGGTGCGTACGCCCTGGAATCAAGCGTTTGTGATTACGCAAGAGGCTATTTCTATTGCGGATTACAATCAGTATTGCTCTATAGCGGGAACGTGCCCCAAAACGAATCAGGCGAGCAATGGCAGCCTTGATTTAGCATTAAACGATATTGAGCAGACCGTACATGACTATAATAATTATTGCATGGTCAGCGGCTTGTGTGAGCCTTTGGATGTGCCTGTAGAACCTATAGTGAGCTTGGCGCCCTCGCAGATTGCAGCATACAGTGCTTGGCTGAGTGAAAAAACAGGATACACCTATCGTTTACCTACTTTGGAGGAGTGGCAACACTTATCGGCAACACTCGAGGGTGATGCGCTAGGCGATCATGAACAATGGTTGCTAGATCAATCCGGAGGGTGGGTGACTTCTGCGCAGCTGGATTCAGGACATAAAGAATCGTCTAAGGATTTAAACAGTGTTGCGTTTTATTTAGTGCGTGAAAATAATCAACATATCTAAAGCGGGCTTCATCAAAACGCTTAAGGCTGAAGTCCTGACGGATTAACACAGTTGAGGGTTTTGTGCGTTAATGCTGTTAATGGTTTCATGTAATAAGCTTTCACTGAGCTTGCCTTCATCTAAACAGGCTTCCCACCAACCATCAATCCAAAAGTCTGCTTCACGGGTGTGGGCAGGATAGGGGTTTTCTGCTTCTTCTAATCCATTATAATAAGACTTAACGCCTGCTAACCAGCATACTTCCAATAATAAATTTTCTGTAACGTGTTTCATTACTAAACTCCAAAAATAAACTCTTCCCTGAGTGATTTAGTATACTTTATAATAATACCCTAAAGGAGATACCTTTAAGGAAGTATTAAAAGACTTTAATAGCATATTTTTCTACATAGTCCAAATTTATCGAAAAATGGTATAAAAATTTGGCCGACACTCATGATGGCCTCATTCAACGATTTTGTTTATTAAATGAGGAAATCTTATAATGCTATTGTGGCTCATAGAAGTCAGTTGTATCAATGGCGTATGTCTGTAAAGTGGGTAGGCAAATGTCTTACTTTATGATGTTGACTTTCTGCTGATCAGGAATGCAGGTATGTCAAAGGTCTAAAAATAGGCATTTAGGCACATACCTATGACCTAGTAAGGGGATGGTTTATATACTTTTTTGTAATAGAATCCACAAAATGAAATAAAACTGCTACAATAAATATAATTTAAGATTGCTACTTGCTTTTACGTTATGAGAATAATGTAGAGTTTTATGTTATTTACTAACGTAAGCTTGCATGGGCAGCTTTATAAGTCACTCAGGCATTTCTTTATGCTGTATTAATGTTATGAGTTATTCTAACTAAATTTCAAGAGGGAATTATCATGAAAAATTGGGTTAAATTCTTAGCATTTTTAACATTACCAGCTATCGCTTTAATCGGTTGCGCAAACACTTCTGAAGATGAGCCTGAAAATCATTACTGGCAAGAAGAAGATGAAGAAGAAGAAAGAGATGATAAACACGAACGCCATGAACGTATGGAACGTGAAATTTATCGCGATAAATAAGCTTGAGTTACTAGATAGATTGAGTGTTGAGTCACTCAATCTATCCTAGTTTTTGATTTCTGTGTGATCACTTCTTTTTTTCTCCTCGCTACTGTTTATAATTTCTTGTCTCTATCCATCAAATCTTTTACTCATTTATTTTCATTAAACCTAGCGTGACTATCCAGCAAGCAAAAAAAAGCCCCCAAAAGGAGGCTTGCGTCGCGGTTTATATCCTTACATGCCTGTACCAATGACTTGCGGCACGCCGGTTTGTTGGATCATCATCTTGTGCACCAGATTCCAATCGATATTTGCTCTCCGACCTTGGATCTCACGTTCTAAAATATTGACCAATGACACTTTACTTTGTTCTGGCGTCATCACATATTCTTCCAATGTGGGGTGTACTTCTAAATAGAGTTCATTGCCATTCCAACCGGCTTTAATGGGTTCATTGATAATATGAACGGTAGTACCTACTGGGACCACACTGAATAATGCCTCAATATCATTAGGAAATAAACGGATACAGCCATGAGTCACGCGTCGTCCTACACCGATAGAAGAGTTAGTACCGTGGATCAAATAGCCTGGCAAACTTAAGCGCATGGCATGATTTCCGAGTGGATTATCTTTACCCGGCATGACTACTGGAGAAATCGGTTTTCCCAAGGCTTCATGTTCTGCCAAAATACTTTTAGGTACGGTCCAAATGGGATCTTTAGCTTTTGCAGTGACTGTGGCACCAGAAATTAAAGGTGTTTCCCAGCCGGCACGGCCTATCCCTACCGGGTAGACGGTGACTTGATGGGCATTATCAAAATAAAATAAACGCAGTTCGGGTAAGTTAATCACAATGCCGTTTCTAGCGCCCTGAGGCAGTATGGTCGCCGCGGGAATAGTAATTTGCGTGCCTCGGCCAGGGATCCACGGATCAACACCGGGATTGGCGCGCTCAAGAGAATAAGCCCCCATATCATATTCGCGCCCGTAATGCGCAAAAGTATCTTCATACTTGGCTGGAAAAGTAATGACTTTCCCTACTACATCATTGTTAGGGGTTACGGGAAAGGTTAGGGCGTAAGCGCTAGAGTAAGTACTTGCAGCTAAAATAATAAGCAATTTGGCAAAGGAGTGCATAGGGAACCTCATTCTTCAAATAATGTTGTAACTCGTTGATAAACATAAAGGCCAGCAAGTAAGTCGCTGGCCTAAACTGTAAGGCATATCACAAGTATAGGTGCAAATATTAGTTTGTCACATTACTATTTTGTTGAGGCTTATTCTCTGCCATTAAAGATGGATAGTATTTGTAATAAACTTACAAATAAATTGTAGATTTGAACATATAAGCCTATGGTGGCTAAGACATAATTTCTTTCACCGCCATGGATGATGGCACTGGTTTGCCATAATATCCAACCTGAAGACAACAACATAAACAAGCCAGAAATGGCCAATTGTAAGCCTGGAATATGTAAGAAGAATCCTAGCACCATCACGACTAGCGCAACCAAGGTGCCTACCACCAAAAACCCAGTCATAAAGCTAAAATCTTTGCGTGTAGTGAGGGCATAAGCAGATAAACCTAAAAATATCGCACCGGTACCGCCTAGGGCCATCATGATAATAGAAGAGCCATTGGCATAACTTGAGGTGACCATATTCAGGATAGGCCCCAAGGTATATCCCATAAAGCCAGTAAACGCGAAGGTGCTGAGTAAGCCCCATGCGCTGTTGCGTAAACGGTAGGTTAAAAACATTAAACCATACACGCCGACGAGGGTGAGAATAATGCCCGGGTAGGGCGCATTCGTCACCATCGCAAATCCAGCGACCAGAGCGCTGAATATTAAAGTTAATGAGAGGAGCAAATAGGTATTACGCAGCACACGATTGACCGCCAAACTGGAAGAATCGGCTGCCGTAATGGTATAAGATTGATTAGCCATGTAAATTGACCCCTTTAAGTAGTGTGTTACAACCGGTAAAGATTCAGTAAACTCATTTTATTCTATCATATATGTGATTATTCAGCATAGCAATTCTAGGGGGTGGAAACGGTATACTTACAGTTGGTGAGATATGTTTTTGAGCCGGGCTTGGGATAAATGTATGCTTCTATGCAAGGGTTTGGTTTGCCATTCGTACCTTGAAAATCCCCCATAACGCGAATGCTTTTTTATGAAGCGGGCTATGCGAAGGCCTTGCTATGAAAGGCCAGAGCGAACCACTTGCCCCCTTTGTAAAGGGGGCCGGACGCTCTAGACGGGGGATTTTGCGATCTACAACCCACACAATTTTACAATCTATAACTAACACCCAGTCTAATCAAATCCAAGGCAATTTAATGCATCACCTTTACTTAAAACGAAAATTTGTCATCCCTCAATGTTTTTAGTATAGTGTGCCATCGGAGAGATGGCAGAGCGGTTGAATGCGGCGGTCTTGAAAACCGTTGAAGGGTACTCCCCTTCCCAGGGTTCGAATCCCTGTCTCTCCGAAGTTTCTTAATAAAAATAATAAGTTACTCTGTTTTTCTTTCAATGACTTAATCAGTAAATAAATTCCCAAACAACAGATTGTGTCAAATTTGTGCCAAACAGTTAAATTTGTTTAGCAATTCCGACATTCTCTGTAGATTTTTCTATATCTTTAACACACAAGTGAACGTATCGTTCCATCGATTTCCAGCTTGCCCAACCACCTAATTTTTTAAGTGCTTGTAAGGGCGTACCTTCAACCGCATGACGCGTTGCCCAAGTGTGTCTTAGATCGTGCCACCTAAAGTCCTCGATACCTGCGCGTTTTAATGCATTATCCCAAGCATCTTTGCTTGGGTATTTAACCGATTTACCCTGATAGGTAAATACAAAAGTATCATGTTTGCCAACTTGTCTTTGCAACACGTACATTGCATCACCATTCAAAGGAACACCAATCGGTTTTCCTGCTTTTGCATTTAAAGCCTCAACCCAAGCAATTTTTTGCTTAAGATTAATTTGTGGCCATTTTATGCGCGCGACATTCGATGATCTTAACCCTGTTGCGAGTGCAAAAACACACATATCGCGAGTATGCTCTGGAAGCTGTGCAAGTAATCTTTCTATTTCATCAGGTGATAAAATCCTATCACGAGCAGGCGGTTCTTTAAGTCGCCTAATTTTAGGAACAACTTTGATCCACTCCCATTCATTCTTTGCACGATTTAATATCGCTCGCAACAAAGTAAAATACCGATTCACAGTCGCATTAGAAGCACCTTCACCTTGTCGGATTTCAATAAGCCGGTTGATGCATACCTTATCGATATCAACCAAACGCTTATTGTAAAGATGATCATGAAACCATCGCAAAAAACGTTTGTCTTCTTTGATGGTTCGCTTATGATTCATTTCCTTCATCCAGCGTATCGCAGCGTCTTGCCAAAGATACTTAGGTTTTTCACCCATCTGAACAATTCGCCACATTTCATTTTTCAAGTTATCGTGAAACTCTTGCGCTAATTTTTTATCACCAGTCCCAGTAGATTTGCGTATTCGCTGTCCATTGGGTGCGTAAAAATTGCCCAAAAAATGTTGCCACGTTTAACAATTGCCATTGCATTACCTCCGATTGTGGAAGCCTTGCAATCTTTCTTCACATGCAGGATAAGCTTTTTAAATATATTCGGCAAGTTTATCCCCAAGGCTTTTACCCATAGAATAAAACAAAAAGTGCTTCAATTGGGCGAGAAACCGATGCACATCTGAATTGTTTTTATTTTACGAATGCCAAAAAATTTCATATGCAATTGGCGCCAACGAATTTTAAAGTGGATTTTAATTTATTTAAAAGCGTCTTCTAATAATTTGAAAATTAAGTAAAAATTTTAATATGGCGCCACTGGCGCCACAAAGTGGTGCCAAGTAATTTTTCTTTGGTGCCAAAATAATCAAAAAAGGCGTCAATTTGGCACCAAAGTGGCGTCACGGGCAATAAGTGAAAAACTTAAAATAAACATACAGTTAAAAAAATATTGTAAAACAACCTTGTTGCGTAGGGTGTGTGCATTTTTTGCTTTATACAGGCGCGTTTGAGCGCAGAGTTTTGAGGATGATTATTAGGTTTTAATGTTTGTCAGTTGAGATTAAAAGATTATTATAGGTAGCCTTTTATGTGAGTGACAGTAAGATAAAAACATGTTAAATAATGCTTTGAATTGAGACTTAACCTAAGTTTGAGCTTTAGGAATAAAAATGATTAGAAAAGCGCCATATATTTCACGTTTGTTTGGTTTTGCCACTCTGGAGGTATCAATAGGCATCAAGGTTATGTTTGTAGTGTTAAATAACTTGCTGAGTGACAAAAATAGAAAAGATTATAAATGATCTTTTTAGATCAATTTTTTTGCTAGTAATGGACTTTAAACTTATAAAGTTAATTGTAGAATAATTAACACAGGAAATTTCAATGGAAAATAAAATGATATTCAATTTTAAAAATTGGACTGGTGCGCCCCAAATTATTTCAGCCTTAGATCTAATATTGCAGGAATTCAACGAGGTGAAAACCGGGGGGCAGCAAGAAAAAAATAAATTTTCTGAAATTGATAACAATCTTATAAATGAATTTAAAATCCTCTTAAAATCCATACCTTCATTTGATGACATAGTTTTACCATATCTAGACGATCACTCAATACATACGCGCACAGAATATCCAAATATTGTTAATAATCTTCAGGCGCTGTCAGAAAGTGCAGAAAATATTTCTCAATTAAAAAAGCTTATTCCACATACTTTAAATTCAATATTTGATTTTTTTGCATTGATTTCTGAAGAAATAGTCTATAGATTCTACTCTAATCCTATTAATGAACATAAGGGAGAGGCAGATATACTCAAAAACATCTTTAAAGCGATGACTTCATATAAGGAACAATATTTATTATCTGATAAAGTTGCGCTATCTGAAAAGAACAAAATAAAAAACTACAGCTATTTGATACAAACATTAGAAAATGAAACTCTTTACAAAAAAGAAGTATCTGCCAACCTGCGAGAATATTCAACAAAGCTAGGTAACTTTTTCAAGGGTTCTATAACACATAAAAAAATCGAAAGGTATATGGTTTTGTTCTTTATGGGGGTAATAGGGATCGTATTGTTATGGGGCGCAGCATCAATGTCAAGTACCTTCATTACTAGCCCCGTTGAATTTTTTGAAAGATTTTTTGGTTTTTCTAGAATAAATTCACCCACTCAAGTACTATTAACTAATGATAATAACGTACAATTTGACTGGTTAAAACTTTCATCTTTTATTTTTTCTCTATTATTATTTTATTTTTTCAACCTGCTTCTTCGAAGAAATAAAGAATTGAAAACAGAGATTATACAATTGGAAACTAGAAAAATTCTTTCTGAATTTTTGCCCGCATATGCTGAATTTTCAAAACATCATTTAGATAACCCAGTAATACCCTCCTTTAGTGATTTTATATTTAAGCCATTGGTATTTAACTCAAATGATATTCCCAAAATGACAGATAGTTTAGCTTCAATAGCCAATCTTATTGGAAAAATCAATGCAAAAACAAAGGAGTGAAAGGATAAAATATTAGCGGGAGCCACGTTTAACATTTAAAATTTCAATTTTAGATGTTAAATGTTAAGCTTGACCCCGTTCATATAGAAATAAATATTCGTGTTGTTTTTCTGGAGAAAATTAAAAAATGATTAACTTATTTGAGCAAGATAAGGCTGCGCATCTGGCAGATAAAATTAGCTCTATTAAAAAATATTTTCATGATAGGCTGCAAGGAAAATGTGCAATTGATCCAGAAATCCAAAGAGCCTGCAATGAGATTTCGAGTCTGATAATGTATCAAAATATTAGAAAAGATATGCAACCTGGAATTTTAAATACTATAAACAAGCTGTATGAAAAATACGACAAACATTTAGATGCTAATTTAAAGAAATTTGCTGGAGATCTTCCAACCAACTTTTGGAACAAGGTGTTCGAGTTGATTGTGGCTGAGTGGGCAGGTAAAAAATTTGAATTAGGAATTGGACTTTCGGGAAGCACACCAGATTTGTTATTTCCGGAGGGTTTTATCGAGTGTACAGCCAGAGCCGCCAGTCAACTAGATAGATATGATAAAATTTTACCAGACTTTGATTTATATCTTGGAGTGGCTAAACTTTTTTATTCTAAATTTACTGATCCCGAGTTTTTGTATTTCCCAGAAAATATTAAATCAAGAATTAATATTAAAAGTTTAACAGATGATGAAAAAGAGTATGTTTTTAAAAATATCCCACCAAAGGAAGCAGTTACAAAAATTAATGAACATTTTATGTTAAACCAATCAATTGCTAGATTTTCTGACTGGGTATGTATAAATAGATATGCATGCGCTTATTTTAAAGAAATAGTGCCTGATGAAATATTTGATAATCTAGAATTGATTCAAATAAACATTAATCAGCCACCCGCTATATCGAGCAAATTAGAAGCCAAATATCAGGAGGATCATAGATATCCTTATTTAAAAACCGTAGCATTGAATGTTTTAGATAAAACTAGCAAAATTTATTTTAGTGGTGAAAAATTAGGACTGATTGCAGTAAGCTTGGCTATGTTTAATCCTGGTTTTTTTCCATTGTCATGCAGAGATATACTTGATTATATTGCAAATAATTTGCAAGTAGAAATCAATAAAATACTAATTAAGAATGATAAAAAAAGATCAAGAGAGGAAGTAGAGAGGATATTATGTGCATTTACTAAATTATATGCTATTTTGATAGATTCAACTTTTTATAACTGGTTTCCGGAAGTCATGGGCGCTAGAATGCTTAATGGATATGATAACTTTTACGGAATTATATATAACAAGAATGTTAATGATTTGGTTGCTAAAAAAATATTAGATAGTAAAATCTTAAATACTGTACCATATCAAGCAAATATTCATTTAGAAAACAACCTCATGCCTTAAGTATTTATTATCATACGTTGATTCCATCTAAATCACTCCTTAGATGACTAAGATTAATCACAAAATTACCCTAATAATTAACATTACAGAAAACAATCATTGATCGATGACACATTCATGTGCATCGCTTTCCTTATTGTTATTATTTACTCGAGTCAATTGAAGCGAGCTTTACAAAATAGCAAAATTGGCCAATGGTTACCTGGGTGTTTTGGTGAGATCAGATAAATACTTATCTGTTATTCATTTTTTTTGGGGGTTGATCACAAACATGCTTAGTGGGTAATTTGTGCAAAGCGCGCAATAAATAAGCTTTGATTATACGACATTTATTTTTTCAGGTATAATTATCCCTTAAATGGAGTAAGCGTTGGTGAATGAAATTTTGAAAGAATTAAAACAGAAGTATGCTCAAGCAGAAGAAAAATATTCATATTTTTTGCTCGCTGTTGCGGCTTCAGCCGTAGCGTTTGCAGTGCAAAAAACTGAGGCTGCGAAGCTTACATGGACACTGTTCCCTATGGCCTTAGCTGTGATTGCGTGGGGCGCTAGCTTTTATTTTGGGTGTCGACATCTAGTTTTTGCACAAAATACAATGATATCAAACTACGAGCTACTAACAAGGAAGGATAAAGCAACAATTAAAAGTGCACAGGAAGATCTTTATTCTGACATCAAGAATGCTAACTGCAGTAAAGAACTGCAATTCTTGACTCTGATATTGGGTGCTATATTCTTTTTAATTTGGCACATCATAGGAATTGTGCTTCGAACGTTTCCGTAGCTCATAAAAGATCCTGCTCCCACGTTGGTTAAAAGCTGGGTAAGTCGAGATACGTGTAAGTTTTATACACTGCGATCTTGCTTGATAAAGTATTCAATTAGCTACATGAGTAATCAGGTCAAGCTTGACATTTGACATTTTAAATCAACGCTCAGATGTCACGCTGCAAGCTTGCCTCAATATTAAATGTAGAATTTTTCTAATATTAAAGTATTCATATCGACGATAATGATACCCTCTCTGGCATCATCTAGTTGCCCTAATAATGTCCCATGAGTATCCCAAGCGGATGTTTGTCCCACACATTCAAAATTATCACAATATCCAAGACAGTTCGTCATTAAGACTACCATGGAATATTTTGCAGCAACGTTCGATAAAATTTTACTGCTTTTTTCATAACCTATAGCCGATTTTGCCACACTGGCAATATAAACTTTTGCTCTCTGTTTAAAAGCATGTAACGAATGCTCGGGAACAGATAACTCATAACAAATGGCTAGCGCAATATCGCCTGGTAAATCAACGCTATTATTTTTGCCGCTTATAAAAAACGTCTCTTCATCAGGATGCAAAAATTCTTTTGAATAGATCTGCTGTTTTTTATATGGTTGAAAAATAATAAGACTAATATAAATTCCATCATTACTTTTTATAGGCGCACCAACAACAATACTAATTTTTTTATGATCACTTATTTTTTGAAAAACGTCTAATCTACCATCATCTACATTCATTGCAAGTAGTGAAGCAAGTCTAGGTTCATAACCGGTAAGAGATAACTCAGGAAAAACAATAAAATCCGCGTGATGTGAAATTGCGAGTTCAATCAATTTTACATGATGAGCAATATTATTTTCTATATCACCCTTTATAGGTCTTGTTTGAGCTGCGCAAATTTTCATTTTTTATAACCATATACTGAAAGATATCTGCATTGATAAATAAAGGAATATTGTTTTAGGATTCCCACGGATTTAAGATCTCAATATCAATAGATTTAAAATCCCCGACATTCCGAGTAACAAGTATTAAACCATGAACCATAGCAGTCGCTGCAATAATTGCATCACGCTCAGGATGTCTGTCTGGAACATGCAACTGTGCACAACATTGTGCAACGGCTAAATCAACAGGCAAAATACGTTTATTAAATGTAGGTAACACATGTGTATTTAACCAAGAGCGTAATATGCTCCCTTGCGCAGTATCACGCTTTTCAATGCTTAGCACACCAATTTCAAGTTCTAATATAGTAACGACAGATAAAAAAAGATTATGCGCAAGCATATTACTTGCCCAGTTTTCGACATTTTTATCACATTTTTTAGTTTTTGCTTTTCTTAATTCTGAAATGACGTTGGTATCCAGCAAGTACATTTAAGTAAAATCCTCGGGGCGAAAAAATGGTTTCTTTAATTTTGCGGGTTCAAATTCAATGTCTGCTGCTTCAGGCATAGCGAGTGCATCTGCAATACTTTGTTGTTCACCGATAATACGTTGGTATTCTTCGAAGGTCATCAGTACGTGAGCAAAATGTCCTCTGTCTGTAATGAGTACAGGGCCATTTAAAGCTGCACGCTTAGCTTTACCCACATCTTGATTAAAAATTCGGCTTGATATAGTGGTGGTTGTCATATGGTCCTCTTTTTATGTAGCAACATTGCTACATTATAGCAATTATAGAGGTGTTGTAAAGGATAAAATGATTGTCCCAGTGTAGCCTAATAAGCTTCATTTGTAGCTTATTAAGCTACATTTGGGCAGCAGTAAGTGGATAATATTGAGAACATAATACCCACATGAAGAAGCAATTACCTACTTATTTTTGGTATTATAACGTAATTACATTATAATACAGATACCGTATTAACCGCGAGGATAACCCATGGCTCGTGCAAGCCTGCATCCCAAAGAAGGGCACTTTAATTTTCGAGTCTCTGTTGATTTGAAAATCGCTTTCCAGCAAGCAACAGAAAAAGCTGATCGCCCTGCAGCTCAGGTGCTGCGTGATTTTATGCGTGCTTATGTGAATGAATACCAGCAGCGAGAAGCAGGGTATGATGCTTGGTTAAAAGAGCAAGTTCAAGCCGCAGTTAATGATACACGCCCTAGCAGATCTCATGAAGCAGTTATGAAACAAGCGCATTCACTCTTAGATAAATTATTAAGTGGTAAAGACGAATAAAAATCGAATAGCACTTTTTTGCTAATTTAAGTCCACATGTATTGCCGGTATTTGGCTATCATACAAATGTATTCACTGTCTGTAGTGCGCAATTCATTTTCCATGTTAAAAATATTTTCAAGAGCTTCTAGATCTTTATCTAATCGTGCTTCATAAGCATCATCAATAGCCTTCATTTTCTGCGCGCGCTCATATGTCCAATAATGATAACATCGTAGAATAGCTTGATAGGGCTCTCTCAAGTGCTGGTTTATATTGCCTCTAACCATACATTTTAGATAAGCAATGCCACATTGTTGGCGGGTAAGCACTTTAGCGCGTTTGGGATAGAAACAACTATATTTGTGCGCACATTGAATTTCTACAAAATCTTGCAACAAGACAAATACGCTATGCAGAATTAAGCTATCAGTTTCATAACAGCCAGGCTTTAAGCGTGTATTGATAACATGGTAACGGTGTGTTGTACGATATTTACACCACCATATGCCATTTTCAATTTTTTTGAAGATGCTGTATTTTATAAAATCTTTGGATTCATTTATAAAATAACGAATAGGTGCTTTAGATTTAAAGCGGGCTTCAAATTCTGCCCATTCTTCTGAAGTTCCACATTTAGGTGGGTAAAACTCAAACCAATTTTTAATATTTTTGATAGTGAGCATATTATTTTTATTTTCCGATTAGGTATTAATTTAGATTACCACAGTATATCATAACAAAATTCAAATTTACTTATGTTTTACATCCTGAATTTTATGAATCGTATCCGCCATCCAGCCAGGAACATGTCCCATTGCGCGATGTAAAGCAGATAAATCTTTATCCGTTAGCACGAGGGCACAGCGGTTGATAATTTTGTCATCAATATTTTTTTTGCCAAAATAGGAGAGTGCCTGCAGAGTCAAATTAGCATGATAAGATACGCTGTTCAACAATGCTACGCGCGCGCGTTTTAACTGAATAGTCCGCCCAGCTACGCGACGTAAGCGAACAGTTGCATTGGTTAGATATGATGATTTGGCAGGAACTTGGGTGGATAAACCCAGTAAATTTGCCGCCATCGCGCCAGAAGGAAATATTAGATCATCAGATGCCATTGCGCGTGCAATGTTGTCGGGGGTAGGAGAGAGTATACCCAACAATTTACTTTGTTTCGGATAGTCATAAATACCGCGATCTAGACGGCGAATCATATTTTTTTTAACCAGCCTAGAGAGCACCTGATCTACAGCTGCACGAGTGCCGATATCCAAAAAATCCTTAGGCGAAAAAACCCAGCCGGGCTTTTTGTGCTTAATTCTGTTTGTAATTTGATTGGTTATAGATGACATAAAGTCTTCCCCATGTTGTCAGATAATAACATATATTTATCTGACAATCAAATGCTGTAATGTATTGATTTTATGATTATTATATGTAAATATATTACTCTTATTAATATGCATTAGGCAGCGTAGTTAATCTGTAGGAATTTGATTGTGCCAAATTTGTGTCAAAGCACAGCCTGACATGGCGTTTCAACACGGTTTTAGGCTGTTTAAACATATGAAGAAAGACCGCAAGGCATTGATTTATATAAAACTCTATTAGCCATCCCAAGTCTTGAAAACCGTTGAAGTATACTCTACTTCCCAGGGTTCGAATCCCTGTCTCTCCGAAATATCATAATAAAAACATTGTATTACATGGCTGT
>Ga0206861_1022_pt1 | contig 46934 bp, 42 predicted proteins | sample Alteio_BWOrgCont_45_FD_152617 | JGI IMG/M metagenome (GOLD analysis project Ga0206861, IMG submission 152617) | Enriched cells from forest soil in Barre Woods Harvard Forest LTER site, Petersham, Massachusetts, United States -... | ecosystem: Environmental > Terrestrial > Soil > Temperate forest >... | reverse complement strand
TCGTTTTGTGTCGGTTTCTGTCGTCTATGACTTCTTATTTCTATATTATCCTTTGATTTTCAATTTGTTTAATGATTTCCTGATTGGGGAATTTGTGTCGTAATTGTCGTATAGTTTCATAATAAGTTGGTTATCAAAGTTTATTTTGCGACAGAAATTGGCTGTCTATAAATTCATTCCCCAATGCTGCATGATGTTGCTATCTATTATTTCTGAATGGAATAGCAAACAAAGTTACAACAGTTCTAAGCTGAATTCGTAAAAATGACAATCAGGTTTTCAACAGGTCAGCCTTGCCATCGTTGGGCGAAGGTTGCACTTTCGCCCTAATATCTTCGTAGCATATAGTTACATTATTTGTCGTTTTTTGATTTTTATTAACTTAACAACTCAAATTAGTTAATTGGTAGGTAGTTTATGAAAAAAACAGGATGTGCTTTGCTTTTTTCTTTATTAGTCTTAATAGGGCATTCACAAGAACCTCACTGGATAAAATTTAATTGGGTAGGTGATTCTATAGGGGCAAAATATTTTGATAAAACAGCTATTGATATCCCCATTCAGATAGAAAACATGCCCTATAAATTTGTAGCGCAATTTGATCTCGGAGCAACAAGTTCAATGCTTTATGGTAATGAAATTACCCCATATTTAGCCGTTTGTAAAGAATTAAAAGATGAAATCGATACTTTTTTCAAAACTTGGATAGATAGCAAGCCGTGCCCTACTTTTAAAGGAGTTAAACTAAAATTAGGGAATGTTCCCTTTTGTAAAATTGATTTTGGTTTTTATACAGGTTATGGAGATAGCTTAACTGCTGACTCCGTTAAGTCAAATACAGTGAAAGAAATAGGAACTATTGGATCGGACTTTTTTAAGGATAAAGTTTTAATTATTGACTATCCAAATCAACAGATATGCATAGCAGATGCTATTCCCAAGGAGTTTGTATCAGGTTTTAATTTTATTGATTTGAAGTTTGTTGACGGAGTTATTCTGATTCCAGTTCAAATTGGAAACAAGAAGGAGAATCTTATATTTGATACAGGTTCAAGTTTGTTTGCCTTGAGTACAAATGAAAAAAATGCAAATGAAATTTCAGGTGAGAATGAAACAATTGCAGATTCTTTAAAAATATCATCTTGGGGGAAAGAATATTATGCGTACGGAAAAAAAGTGAATGAGGAAGTTAAAATTGGCAATATGGTTATGCCTAAGGCTTTAGTTTATTATGATAAAAGAGAATGGAACTATTTTTTTGTAAGTCATGATATATGGGGCATAACTGGGAATGCTTATTTTTGGAATAGCACAGTAATTATTGATTTCAAAACCCAAAAATTTGGGGTCTCGAATTCTTTAAAATAAAACGCTACGGGGAATAAAAAAATCCCGCATTTCTGCAGGATTTTTCATTTTTTGTTTTTACAATAAAACTTATTTTGCTTCGCCTTCTTTCTTTTTGTACCTGGTACGGAACTTGTCGATACGACCTGCGGTATCTACCATCTTTATCTTACCTGTATAGAAAGGGTGAGACATGTTTGAAATTTCCAATTTTACTAATGGGTATTCGTTACCGTCTTCCCATGTTATGGTATCTTTGGTTTCTGCTGTAGAACGCGAAAGGAATGCGTAATCATTAGAAACGTCTTTAAAAACTACTAAGCGATAATTCTCTGGATGAATGCCTTTTTTCATGACTATTTTTAATTAAGGGGTGCAAATATATGAATTTCCTATAAAAGAACCCATACTTACTAAAAAATTACTTTTTACGGGTCAATTTCATCAATTTACTGGTCGAGAACCACGTCATTGCACTATCTGAAATAGACACTAAAATGTCGCAATACTCAACCCCATCGTATGCCATACTACTCTCATTCAGGTAAAAACCGGTAGTGGTGTCTGTTTTATACTTTCTGGCAAACTTGGTATCTGCATCAGGGTCACACGTCTCCTTATCTATAGTAAAAGTAAATCGCTTTCTTTCACCCGGCCTTTTTTCTACCATGGTATCTCCGTGTATAGTTATGGTAAACGAGGTATCGTCCTTAGAAACCCATTGCCCATGCAGCATCTTGTCTATTTTATAGATGTTAAGCGCCCCCGTAGTTTGAGCTACGCAAGTTATGCTATTGACTATAAGGAATAGGCTGAATGATAAGGCTTTCATTGTCAGTTATATGTGCTTTTATTGCGCGGGCTTATGATATGCAAATATATTACTATTAAAGTCATTAATAATGGCCCCATATTGCCTGGTGGTATATATTTGTGCGACGATAAACATAAGATGGCTCAAGCGGATAAAAAAGACCTTCAAAACCTGATAGATAAGGGTATAAATGAAAAACTGCCTTTTGTGTTTTACAGATTGCCCGATAAAGAGGAAATCCATTGTATCGCTCAATCTTCAAAAGAAAATAATATCGCTGAGAAACTTCGGGGTTTCATGTTTGCCCCTTTTATAGATGGTGATTCTGCTCCATCGTACTTTATAAAGGCGGATAGTTACTTAACTGCAAGATTAGATGAGTTTATTGGTTTGGGCCTTAAAATAAAAGATGTTTCAGGTAAGCAAACTGGGGTTTATGCCACAAAAGAAGAGTTTGTTCAACAGGTTGAAACGGCGGTTAAGGAGATTAAATCAGGCAAACTAAATAAGGTCATTCTATCGCGTGTACAAAAGATTGATGTTAAAATAGGACCCTTGGAGATTTTTATTGAATTGTGTAAAAAGTATAAAACAGCTTTTGTTTCATTGGTTGTTATTCCCGGTAAAACAGTTTGGATAACCGCATCACCTGAGCTATTAGTGTCAATGGAGGGTGCTGATATGAAAACTGTAGCGCTTGCGGGAACAAAGTCTGCCAATAGTAATACTCCTTGGAGTGATAAGGAAAAAGAAGAACAAAAGATAGTAGCTGACTATATTAGTAGTGTATTAGATAAATACTGTACTGAAATTAAAGTATCGGGCCCGACAGATGCTATTGCGGGCAATATAATGCACCTTAAAACTGAATTTAACGCAAAGCGAAACACAAGCTTAAAAGTATTGGTTGATGAACTTCATCCAACACCTGCTGTATGTGGTATGCCTAAAAAAGAAGCGATTGGATTTATTAATAACACCGAATTACATAAGCGAAAATACTATACCGGCTATCTTGGCCCATACAATATCGATGGTAAAGCGGAATTGTTTGTTAACTTAAGGTGCGCAGAGGTGTTTAATGATTCGGTAGATATTTATATAGGAGGTGGAATTACCTCAGAATCTATTGCGGAAAAGGAGTGGGATGAAACGGTAATGAAATCGCAAACATTGCTTTCAGTAATGTTGCCCAAAGCAAAAGTAGTATGACAACGAGTAAGCCTATAATTAATGTCATTGCAGAACTTGCAGCCATTAAAGGAGTTAAGCATGCTGTGGTTTCATCTGGTTCGCGCAATGCACCTATAGTTATAGCATTCAATGCTCAGGAAAAGATAAAATGCTTATCAGTAATTGACGAACGAAGTGCAGGCTTTTTTGCATTAGGCATAGCGCAACAAACAGGTAAGCCCGTTGCTTTAGTATGCACATCAGGTTCAGCTGTGCTGAATTATGCTCCTGCAATTGTTGAAGCATATTATCAAAAAGTGCCGTTGCTTATACTTACTGCCGACAGGCCGATGGAGTGGATCGATCAGGATGATGGGCAAACTATAAGACAGCACAATATTTTTTCCTCTTATGTAAAAGCTTCTTTTGTTATGCCTGCCGATAACTCACATTCTGATGAAATGTGGTATGCTGAAAAAGTTATTTCGGAAGCATATAACAGTGCTGCTAAAAAAGGCGACCAGGGGCCGGTACATATTAATATTCCAGTAAGAGAGCCCCTCTACAATGAAGTTGAGAAGCCACAAACTAAATTCAAGAACATTGAAGTGGCTGATGTTGTAGCTAAGTTAAGTAGCGAAGCTGAAAATGACTTGCTTAATGAATGGGCTAAGGCTAAAAGTAAAATGATAATTTGTGGCTTGCATAAGCCCGATGCAGCACTAAATAAAGTTTTAAGTAAGCTCGCAGAAGATGATTCAGTTATTGTGATAACCGAATCGACATCGAACTTATTTGATGAAAAGTTTATCAGTACCGTTGATGGATATTTTGAAGCACTTACCGAAATTGAGAAAAAGGAATTACAACCTGAAATATTAGTTACCATTGGTGGTCCGGTTACTACAAAAAGGTTCAAATCATATTTAAGGAAATATAAGCCTGCACAACAATGGCATGTTTCAACTTCTTCATCGCATATCGATACTTATCAGGCATTGACAAAAGTTATTCCAGTGGATGAGGTTGGTTTATTTTCGACTTTGGTGAAAGCAAAACATATCAAGTCTGATTATGTAAAACGGATAAAAAGTATTGAAGCAAAAGCATTAAGCCAACTAGATGTTTATATTAAACAAGTTCCTTTTTCCGATCTTAAAGTTTTTCAAACCATACTGAATCATCTTCCCGTTGATTCTGATGTTCAATTAGGAAATAGTACCCCTATACGTTATGCCAATCTATTTAATTTGGCTAAAACAAAGGCTCATTATTATAGCAATAGAGGCGTTAGTGGTATTGATGGCTCGGTTAGCACTGCTGTGGGTGCAGCGTATGCTTCGGGTAAGATGACGACCTTAATTACAGGTGATCTTACTTTTTTTTACGATGCAAACGGATTGTGGAACAAACACCTTCCTTCTAATCTTCGTATTATAGTAATTAATAATTCAGGTGGTGGAATATTCAGAGTCATTGATTCGAAAGATACTCCATTGCTTGAGGAATATTTTGAAGCTACACATAGTAGGAAGGCGGAACCTTTGGCTAGGATGTATGACTTGCCATATTATTCAGCCGATAATGAAAAGGATTTGGAAAAGACACTTGACGGATTTTATAAAGACCATAAGGGGAAACCTGTAATTTTGGAAATATTTACGCCCAATAAGATCAATGCAGAGGTATTGTTAGGATATTTTAAATTTCTTAAAAAATAATAATGGCAACAAGAAAGTGGACAACTATAAAAAAGTATGAGGAGATACTTTTTACAGAACATAAGGGTATAGCCAAAATAAGCATCAACCGCCCTAAGGTGCATAATGCATTTACTCCCCTTACCGTAAAGGAAATGATAAATGCAATGGAAATTTGCCGTGAAAGCACGGATATAGGAGTGATTATATTAACCGGTGAAGGTGGTAAGGCCTTTTGTTCAGGCGGCGACCAGAGTGTGCGAGGTCATGGTGGGTATGTTGGTAAGGATACAGTTCCGAGACTTAATGTGTTGGATCTACAAAAACTTATACGTTCTATACCTAAACCTGTTATAGCAATGGTAGCAGGTTGGGCAATTGGCGGTGGACATGTATTGCATGTGGTCTGCGATTTAACTATTGCTGCAGATAATGCTCGTTTTGGCCAAACTGGCCCTAAGGTGGGCAGTTTCGACGGAGGCTTTGGTGCATCGTATCTTGCTCGTATTGTAGGACAGAAGAAGGCCAGAGAGATATGGTATTTGTGCGATCAATACGATGCTAAGGAAGCGCTTGATATGGGACTGGTAAATAAAGTGGTTCCATTAAAAAAACTTGAAGACACAACTGTTGAATGGTGTGGTAAAATATTAGAAAAGAGCCCACTAGCTTTGCGTATGTTAAAGTCATCATTCAATGCAGAGTTGGACGGCCAAGCTGGTATCCAAGAATTGGCAGGTAATGCAACACTCCTTTACTATCTTTCAGAAGAAGCTAAAGAAGGTAAGAATGCATTTATTCAAAAGAGAAAACCTGATTTTAGCAAATTTCCGAAGTTTCCGTAATGAGCAACTTAAAGGCATGGATGGTTTCATTTCGCTTGCGCACTTTGCCACTGGCATTGTCGTGCACAGGAATGGGAAGCATTCTGGCTTTTCAATACAGAATATTTAGCTGGAAGATATTTATACTTACGTCAGTAACTGCTATCTTTCTTCAAGTGCTTTCTAATTTGGCAAATGATTATGGTGATACTGTAAAAGGTACCGACAATGAAGATAGGGTTGGCCCACAACGGGCTTTACAAAGTGGTCATATCTCCTTAAAGTCAATGCGCGTTGCTATTGCAATTTGTGCGTTACTAGCATTGGTCTCTGGTATTTGTTTGTTGTCAATTGCAACGCAAAACTCGACTATGTTTTTTGTTTTTTTACTGCTTGGTCTGGCTTGTATTGCTGCTGCTATTAAATATACGGTTGGTAAAAAGCCATACGGATATGCCGGCTTTGGAGATATAGCCGTGTTTGTGTTCTTTGGCCTTATCGGTGTTGGTGGTACATTCTATTTATATGCGCATGCCTTGCCTATAATTATATTGTTGCCAGCATGTGCCCTGGGCTTTTTTAGTGCAGGTGTACTGAATGTAAACAACATGCGTGATATTGAAAATGATGCTGCAACAGGTAAAAGAACTATCGTTGTCCGAATGGGATTACAAAATGCTAAGAAATATCACATTGTGTTAATTGTTTTGGCTTTGCTCTTTTTGTTTTTGTATACATCAGCTAATGCCATATCTGTTTTACAGATGCTTTATCTGGCAGTAACACCATTGTTTATGATTCATCTGGTCTCGATATTAGGTAAGGAATCAAAGGCGATGGATAGTAATCTTAAGCAGCTTGCCATTTTTACATTCCTACTGGTTATTTGTTTCGCCATTAACACCATAACTTGTGCTTAAGGCTAGGTATAAAAAATATACACTGCAGTTTAAGCGTCCATCAGGCACATCACGAGGTGTTTTAACACAAAAAGATTCTTACTTTATTATTCTCCAAAAGGATTCTGTTATGGGTATTGGCGAGTGTAGCACGCTGAAAGAATTAAGTATTGATGATAAACCTGATTATGAAGAGAAGCTAGATGAAGTCTGCACTCATATTAACAACTATGCAGATAAGCCCTACGAAAAGCTAATGGAATGGCCATCTATTTCTTTTGGTATAGAAATGGCTATTAAAGATCTCGAACACGGTGGCAAAATGGAACTATTCCCATCTGATTTCACAAAAGGCAAAGAAGGAACATATATGAATGGTCTGATATGGATGGGTAGTTTTGAGTATATGCAAGAACAATTAGAAGCTAAGATCAAAGAAGGCTTCAGATGCATAAAAATAAAGATTGGTGGTATTGATTTTGAAAAGGAATTAGAATTGCTCTCACAATTAAGAGAAGTTTATTCTGAAGAGAAGTTAGAACTACGGTTGGATGCAAACGGAGCATTCAAGTACGAAGAGGCCTTAGATAAATTAAAGAGATTAGCGGAGTATTCCATCCATTCTATAGAACAACCTATTAAGCAAGGCTCTTGGAATAAGATGGCCGATATATGTAAGAGATCACCGATACCAGTGGCACTTGACGAAGAACTTATTGGTGCGTTTTCTAAGAATGAAAAAGAAAAACTGATTTCAACCATTATGCCGCAATACCTTATCTTAAAACCTTCTTTGTTGGGAGGTTTTGCTGCATCTGAACAATGGATAGAGATGGCAAACAAATACAAAGTAGGATGGTGGGCGACTTCAGCATTAGAGTCTAATGTTGGTTTAAATGCTATTGCACAATGGGCATATACTTTCAATAATAAAATGCCTCAAGGATTAGGTACTGGGCAATTATATACGAATAATATTGAGTCGCCTTTGGTTGTTGAGAATTCGAGGTTATGGTATAAGAATAGTAAGTGGAATTTGAATGAAATTATAAAAAGCTAAGTAATATGTCATTTGACGGGCTTAAGTTTAATGGTAACGTTTATTCTAACTATGAGTTGGTTCACTTGGCTAATGGACTATTACAACAAAAGAAAATAACAAATCACGATAAAGCTTTATTGCAGTTTATAAAAGAATGTGTAGCCCCGGTAAAAACTATTCAGGTAAAAACGTCAGGCTCTACTGGTGAACCTAAACTGATAGAAATTGAGAAGCAACAAATGCTAGAGAGCGCAAAGATGACTTGTCGCTACTTTCATATCAGCAGGCGCACTAATATGTTGTTGTGTTTGTCAGCGGAATACATTGCCGGAAAAATGATGGTCGTACGTGCTTTTATGAGTGGTGCTAATCTCGTGGTGGTCGATCCAACTAATAACCCATTAGTAGATATAAAGCAAAAGATAGATTTTGCAGCTATGGTCCCTTTGCAAGTTGAAAGTGCTTTGTCGAATCCTAAAACGCGAAAAATATTCAACTCTATAGAAAATGTAATAATTGGGGGGGCATCGGTGTCTAGTAAACTACAAAAGAAACTGGCTAAATGCACCAACAATGTCTATTCAACATTTGCAATGACTGAGACATTGAGTCATTTTGCCCTAAAGAAGTTAAGTGGAAAGAGTAAAAGCGATCTTTTCGAAGTATTGCCGGGAATAAACATTACAACAGATGACCGTGGGTGCATGATAGTAAATGCACCATTGTTGAATGATTTACCCATTATTACAAATGATATTATTGAGTGCATAGACGAAACTCATTTTAAATGGCTTGGTCGGTATGATAATGTAATAAATAGTGGAGGGGTGAAAATAATTCCTGAAAAACTCGAAGAGAAGATATTGCCGGTAATAAAAGAGAATAGGTTCTTTATTTCTTCGTTGCCTGATAAAAGACTGGGTCAGAAAGTTGTTATTGTAATAGAAGGGGCTAACAGAATGGAAGCTAAAAAGCTTGAGAAACATATAGAGAAACTGGTAGATAAATATGAAAAGCCCCGTAAATATCTGTTGGTTAAGAAATTCGTCGAAACCTCTACTGGCAAAGTAAAAAGAGGCGAAACAGTGGCGTTAACAATCAATAGTAGAAAGGCCCAGAAGTAGAGATATTGAAAAAAGTCTATATTTGCATTGTGAAAACAAAAGCGGTAATATATTTTTCTGGCGTTTCTGTAAAAAGAAGTGCGACCGTTTCTAATTGGTGGTGGAGCTAGTTTAATACGCTCTTACTGCACTATTTCTATTAATTTATTTAAAGTTCAGCAGCGAGAGTTATAACTCCCGATTGAGGATTATTATTGCTAATTTTATATCGAATATGGAACGGAAAATGAAAAATACAGAAGTCACATTAATAGCAGGCCCCTGCTCGATCAGTGAAAAAAATATAGGTGAAGTATATACCCTTTCGGAAATGGAAGTGAAGAACAGTTTGGGTGAAACACAACGCGCTGTTACCGGTGTGCGTATTGTTGGAGTTAAAAGCCGCACTTCATATACCGAGAAAGAAGGCGCTATGGGTATAGATCGGGAAGTATTTGTAAATAACATGCGTAGTTATGCCCAAGGCGGTGGAATAAAGGATATGAAAATGTTACCCAGTATACAAATGTCAGACGAGTTTATTCGTAAAACGGGTATGATTGTTGCTACTGAAATTGTAGCTCCATTGATTCAGGTCCCTCTGTGCGATAAAGTATTAAAAGATCACGAATTGCTTTTATGGACTCCGGCTGTATTGCAAATAGGATGGAACCTGATGGAAATGTATGAGTGTAGTAAAAGCAATGCCTGGAAACTGGGTATAAAGAATCCGAAATGGGTAGGTAAAGAAAGTGATGGGCAAAATAGTATGGAGAAAACCTGGTTAGGGATTGGTACCTACGTACCTCAGATACAAGATATAATTTATATACACAGAGGAGTGGATGTTGCAGAGAGTGCCCCATATCGTAATCTGCCAGTACACGAATCTGCTAAGAAGGTGAAAAAACTAAGTGGCAAACAAATGTATTTTGATCCATCACATACGTTTGGTCCTAAAATGAAAGATAAGATTGTTGAAGGTACACTGGATGCCATGAGAATGAAGTTGAGCGATGATGAATATTTGTACGATGGTATATTAATAGAGGCGGGCACTTCACAGACGGATACCGAACAACATATTACTCATGCTGAATTACTAGATCTGATAAATAAGCTTGCGAAGTTTCGTGATATTGTTCCTCCTAAAGAACATAAAAAGGTTGTAACTAATACTGCAAGTAGTGCTAAATGAAAAATGAATGTCTAAAAAGGAGCAAATACGATTAACTGTTAGCGCTGATAAAGTATCGGTGCCTATTTATGTTGGGAATAATATTTATTCATATGTGAAAACTATTGTGTCCTTAAAGGAGTATAGTAAGGTTGGTGTGTTGATGGATAAGAATGTAGCTTATCATTGGGGTGAGTCTATTAGAAAGGTGTTAGGGAAGAATGCCGTATATATTATTGTACCTGCTGGTGAAGAGAACAAAACACTTACCGCAGCTGGAAATATTTTAGCATCTATGCTCAAACATGGCTTTGACCGGAAGTCTTTGCTCATAAATTTTGGTGGAGGAATGATTTGCGATTTGGGTGGGTTCGCTGCAAGTACGTATATGCGCGGTATTACATTCGTAAATGTGCCTACCACACTGCTTGCTCAAACCGATGCGGCTATTGGCGGGAAAACCGGAGTGGATTTTAATGGCTTTAAGAATATGGTAGGGAGTTTCGCTCATCCTAAAGCCATAATATGCGATTCGTTATTGTTATCTACTTTGCCCGAAAGAGAATTTAGGTCGGGTTTTGCTGAGGTAATTAAGCATGCTTTAGTGGCTGATAAGAAGCTTTTTTATACTCTGGCAAAAGAAAATTTCGGAGCGATGGACGAAGATAAGCTTGCCGAAATATTGTTGCAATCATGCAGTATAAAGTGTAGTGTGGTTTCGAAGGATGCAAATGAAAGAGGTCTGAGAAAAATATTAAACTTTGGACATACAATTGGTCATGCTATTGAAATGCTAAGCCATGATACTAAGAAGCCATTGCTACACGGTGAGGCAATATCGATAGGTATGATTGCTGAAGCAAGGCTGTCATTGCTTTCAGGTTTGATTAGTAAAGAAGATTTTAAGAAAATAGAAGATATTATTGCGAAAGCGGATCTTCCTTCAAGAATAAGCAAGTCATACAAGAGTAAGATTTATGCCAAAATGATGGGAGATAAGAAAAATGAAAGGAGCGTAATTAAATGGGTTTTATTAAAAGGAATTGGCAAAGCAGTAATTGATGAAGAACAATCGGAAAAGCTTATAAATAAAGCAATAGAGTATATATTAATATAATAATGGAAAAAGTCAGCAACATTGCATCAATATATCCTATTGATAAACCAATTCAGGCTTCCGTAAAGGTACCTGGGTCTAAAAGCTATACCAATAGGGCTTTGGTGGTTGCTGCGCTTGCAAATGGAGTCACTATTATTAGTGGGGCTTCTGATGCTAATGATACCCGTATACTAATAAAATTGTTGGATAGGCTTGGAGTGGAAATTATAGAGCGCGGTGGAGTTATTGAAGTGAGAGGAAATGGAGGGAGTTTTGAAGAGTTTAATGGTGCACTTAATGTAGAAGATGCTGGTACTGTAATGCGCTTTCTTACTGCATTGTGTTGCTTGGTCCCGGGTGAAATTACTATTGGTGGTTCAGACAGAATGAACCAAAGACCAATTAAAGAATTGGTAAGTGGATTAAAAAAACTCGGTGCGGAAATTACCTATACTGAGAATGATGGATTCCCTCCGATAAAAATAAACGGAGGTTCTATAAATGGTGGACCTGTTCATATAAACGGAAGTGTATCCAGCCAATTTATTTCGGCTTTGTTAATGATTACGCCTCTACTAGCCAGAGATACCGAAGTGCATATAACCGGTGATCAGGTTTCAGAACCTTATATTGATATGACTGTTTCTGTAATGAAACAATTTGGGGTTAGTCCAGACAAATCGGAAAAGTATTATTCGATAAGTGCTAACCAACAATACCAATCATGTAAATTTCAAGTGGAAGGAGATGCCTCATCAGCTTCTTACTTATTCGCTATCGCGGCATTATCTCAAAGTAGAATTGAAGTTACGAACCTATCAGGTAAAAGCCTGCAGAGTGATGTGCGATTTGCAGATATACTTGAAAAGATGGGTTGCAAAGTAGATAGGTCATCGTCTTCCATAACCGTGACTGGTGGCAAAGAATTGAAAGCTGTTAAAGTAAACATGCAAGATATGCCTGATACGGCACAAACACTTGCTGTATTAGCTGCGTTTGCTAAAGGTGGGACCACTATTTCGGGTCTGAAAACATTACAACACAAGGAAAGTAAGCGTATTACTGTTTTAGAAAAAGAGCTCTCAAAAATGGGTGTGAAGTGTGAGGCTGGCAGTGATTATATTAAAATAACGGGTGGTAACCCAAAGGGTGCTGTAATAGAAACATATAACGACCATCGAATGGCAATGGCATTTGCTGTGGCGGGAGTTAAAGTACAAGGTATGGTTATTGAAGCCCCTCAAGTGGTTAAAAAATCATTTCCTTCTTTCTGGGAAACATTGAAATCAATAGGAATAAATGTTGATATAGGATGAGAAATATTGCATTGATAGGTTTTATGGGTGCCGGTAAAAGCACTGTTGCTGAGCTTTTGGCAAAGAAGCTAGGGGCTACTTTAGTTGAGACCGATATGGAAGTATTACGATTGTCTGGTTTCCCAAGCGTTAATTCTATATTCGATACTGAAGGTGAGGAGTATTTCAGAGCAGTTGAGCAAGAAGCAATACGAGAAGCGGTAAGAAGGGGAGATTGTGTTATATCATGCGGCGGTGGTGTAATAAACTCGGCCGATAATATAAAATTACTTAAAGGTAATGCGTATATTGTTTTTCTGCATGCCAGCTTTGACGCGATCAAAAAGAGATTGAAAGGTACCGATACAAGGCCACTTTTCAGGCAAGAGGAAAAGGCTACACTGCTATATGCATACAGATTGCCATTATATGAGAAAAGTGCTGATGCAGTAATAAATACAGATGATAAGAAGCCCGAAGAAATAGTGAGGCTTATATTAGAGAAATTCAGACCAACAAATGTTAATTGACACAAATACAAAAGTTTGTTTGGTAATTGGCGACCCTGTTGCTCATTCCCTTTCTCCTGCTATGCATAATGCTGCATATGAAGCCTTAGGATTGGGTTCTGAATATATCTTCCTGCCTTCGAGGGTAACAGCTTCTGATCTTGCACTTAAAATGTCGGAGGTGAAGGAGTCTGCTAATATTCATGCCCTTGCAGTTACGGTTCCTCATAAGGAGGCGGTAATAAAGTATTTAAATAGGCTGGATGAAACAGCACGCGTAATTGGTGCAGTTAATACGGTTGTTAAGGAAGAAGGCAAGCTTGTAGGTTATAATACAGATTATTATGGTGCAATTGAAAGCCTGAAAGCGTATACCGAGTTGAATGGTAAAAAAATTGCTGTGCTAGGTTCAGGTGGCTCAGCTCGTGCAATAGTATATGGCTTGGCAAAAGAAAAATGCGATGTTATTATTTATAGTAGAAATATAGAGAAGGGTAAAGAAATTACAGATGAGTTTGGTGGCCAATCAATGGAATGGGAAAAACGAAATGCTAATTTAGATGATGATGTCATAATCAACGCAACAAATATTGGTAGAGAAGGAAAGGAACTTCCTTTGAATGAAGAGATGATAAGTGCAAAGCAAGTAGTGTTTGATATTAATTATAATATTAATGGCACAGCTTTGTTAAATGCTGCCAAACATAAGGGCGCTGTTGTGGTTGATGGATTAGAGATGTTGCTAAGGCAAGGAATGAAGCAATTTGAAATATATACCGGACTTAAAGCACCGGAAGAAGCTATGCGGAATGCGCTAAACAATAAAGTGAATCATGCGAATGCCATATAAAATATATACTGTTATTCAAGGTGGCACTTTGTCTGCATTCTTAAGGAACTTGAAGAAGGTAAGGTTGAGCTCCGATAAGGTGGAACTTCGAGTTGATTCAATACGAAGCTTTGACGTTGACGATATCGAGATGCTTAAAAAGAACAGTCCTGCTCATTCCATATTTACATATAGACATATAAAGGAAGGCGGACTATTTACTGGAGATGTTAAGGAACAGAGGAGAATTCTAAAAGAAGCATTTACTTGCAACTTCGATTATGTAGATGTTTCACTGGGTAATTCTGCCCTAAAGGAACTAAATCAGAAAGAGCGCAAAAAGCTTCTGGTGTCTTACCATGAGTATAAAATAACGCCTACAATTGAAAAGCTAAAAATAACCCTGGATAAGATGAGGAAAGAATCTCCGGCCGCGATTAAAATTGCTACTATGGTTAACGGTCCGAAAGATGTTTTTGTACTTGCAGATTTACTTAAGGAAAAGAAAAAGAATGAAAAATTGATAATTATAGGGATGGGTGAAATGGGTAAATTAACTCGTATTATGTTCCCTGCCATGGGTAGCTATTTAACATACGCTTCACTGGAAGGTGAAAAAATAGCACCTGGCCTTATGAACCAAAAAGAGATGGAATCAGTATATAATATCATTGCAAAATCATAGCACTATGCCAGGGAATTCATTTGGACAACTCTTTCGCATAACGACTTTTGGAGAATCTCATGGCGCTGCTGTTGGTGTAGTCGTTGATGGTTGCCCTCCGGGGTTGAAATTATCAGAGAGGGATATTCAGCCAGAACTTGACCGCCGTAAACCGGGCCAAAGTAAAATAACCACCCCTAGGAAGGAAGAAGATACAATACATATTCTTTCAGGAGTATTTGAAGGTAAAACTACAGGCACCCCTATTCTGTTAATTGCTTATAACAAAGATGCCAAGCCTTCAGATTATGAAACGATGAAAGATATTTACCGCCCATCTCATGGTGACTATACATATGATATTAAGTATGGTATTCGCGATTGGAGGGGTAGTGGTAGGGCATCGGCCAGAGAGACGTTAGCAAGAGTTGCCGCCGGAGCAATTGCTAAAAAATATTTGTTTGAGAAATTTGGAACCGAATGCCTCAGTTATGTTGAACAGGTGGGTACGATTAAATCAAATATCTCCATCGACAAAGTTACCAAAGCGGCTATAGATAAAAGCATAGTAAGATGCCCTGATAAGACAACTGCAGATAAAATGATAAGGCTGATTGAAAAGGTGAAAAATGAGAATGACTCGATAGGTGGAGTTATTAAAGGTTTTATAAAGAGTCCGCCTCCTGGCCTTGGTGAGCCTGTGTTTGATAAGCTTCCGGCAGATCTTGGGAAAGCAATGCTCAGCATAAATGCTGTAAAGGGATTTGAGTTTGGTTCAGGCTTTGATGGAGTAACAATGAGAGGTAGCGAGCATAATGATGGTTTTGAGCTTGATAAGAATAATAAAATAAAGATGTCTACTAATAATGCAGGGGGAACATTAGCTGGTATTACAACTGGTGAAAATATTTATTACCGTGTTGCTTTTAAACCGGTAGCCACAATCTCAAAGCCTCAAAAAACAGTGACCCGTTTGGCTAAACATGCTACTTTATCAGCTGCGGGTCGTCACGATCCTTGTGTGTTGCCAAGAGCAGTACCTATTGTTGATGCAATGGCTGCTATTGTGTTAATGGATCATTATTTACGTCATAAGGCACAGAATTTATAAGTATGCAAAAGGCGCAACTTAACATATCGCACATACAAAGCCCTAAATATATGGAATTAGGACGCTTAGATTTTTTTGCTCTGTTCAAAAAAGTAGAGAAGGCATTTGATACATGTTTTCTACTTGAGTCATTAGGTGAGAATGCAAAGGATGCGAGGTATTCGGTAATTGGTTTTAATCCTGAATCGGTAATAAGTGCAACTAAGGATAAGCTTATAATAAATGATAAGACATATAGCTCTAATAATCCTTACAATGATTTAAAGGATTTTATTCCAAGACATTATATCCCATCTCAAATCTTCTCAGGTGGATTGGTAGGATATATTAGCTATGATGCGGTTTCATTATTTGAATTGGCATTATCTGTAAAGCAGCATCAACAGTTTCCGTTATTTCTTTTCGGGTTATATGAAGATGGTTTGATATACGATAAGACCACTGGTATTACGTCCTATTTTTATCATAAGGAAGATAGATCGGATGTTGTAAAAAAAATTATAAGCGCTAAGGGAGAAGTTAAACAAACTTCTTTGAAGATTAAAGCAAAGGGTGATAGTATGTCAAAGGCTCATCACCATGAAGCGGTGAATGAGATCATAGAAGAAATAAAAAAAGGTAATACGTTCCAGTGTCAGGTGGGTATTAAGCGTCTATTCGAAATTGAGGGCGATACGGTGCTGTTGTATGAAGGATTAAGAAAGATTAACCCTTCACCACATATGTATTACCTGAAATTTAAGGAGAAGACTATTATAGGTGCAAGCCCAGAGCTGTTGCTTAATTTGCACGATGGTATAATGGAAACATACCCACTGGCGGGTACAATTAAACGGGGTGTTTCTGCGAATGATGATATGGAGCTCGCTCAGACTATGCTAACTGACCCAAAGGAATTAGCAGAACACAAGATGTTAGTGGACCTTCATAGGAATGATTTGGGTAAAGTATCTCGTATAGGAACAGTTAAGATATCGGCTTTAATGGAAGTGAAGCGTTATAGTCACGTTCAGCATATATCAAGTGAGGTTGTCGGCGTTATTTCACCTAACGAGGATGCTTTTTCGGCTTTGGCCGCAGTTTTTCCTGCTGGTACTTTATCAGGTACTCCTAAGATAGAGTCGATGAAGATTATTGAAAGATTAGAGAATAATCCACGGGGCCCTTATGGCGGAGCAATTGGCTACTTTGGCTTTAATGGCGATTGCAAAATGGCTATACCTATTCGCTCATTATTTATCAGTGATGGCTTGGGTTATGCGCAGGCCTCAGGTGGAGTGGTCTGGGATTCGACCCCTGAAGGCGAATATCAGGAAATACAAAACAAACTTGCCGGTATGCAAAAGGCAATAGACCCTTTTATAGTTTAACTATGCGAGTACTAATAATAGATAATTACGATTCGTTCACGTATAACCTATACCAAATGGTGGGTGATATATTGGCTCAACAAGATGTGAGTAATGTACTTGATGTTTGCCGTAATGATAAAATTACCTTGGAAGAGGTTGTGAAAAAGTACGACAAAATTATTTTATCTCCCGGTCCCGGTAATCCTGCCGATAAGGCTTATTTCGGAGTTTGCGCTGATGTATTAAAGAACCCTCAAAAGAACTTGCCTGTTCTTGGTGTTTGTTTGGGTATGCAGGGCATTGCCCATTATTTTGGAGGTAAGGTAGTTCCGTCAAACCAACCAATGCATGGTAAAACAAGCCCTATTAAACATGATGCCAAAGGGGTATTCGCGAATATTCCACAATCTGTTAATATAATGCGGTATCACTCCTTAATGGTTGATGGTAATTCGTTGCCCTCTGAACTTGAAGTAACAGCTGTAACCAATGACTCAGTAGAAGAGATAATGGGTCTGCGTCATAAAAAATACCCAATAGAAGGTATTCAGTTTCACCCTGAGTCATTTGCAACTCAGGAAGGCAATACTATGTTGAAGAACTTTCTTTTTCCTGCAATAAATTAGAAATGAGTAAAGGTGTAACATACAGCAATTTAATAAGAGAGAAGAAATATCTTTCTCAGGATGAAGCCTATGCTATGCAAAAAGATATCCTTACGGGTGATATTGATACACAAGGCCTGCTTGATATATTCTCTGCTATTGATGGTCGATATCTTTCGGTTGAGGAGATGAATGGTATAAATACTGCTACAAGGGAATCCATGTTACCTGTAACAATTAAAACTGATGCACTTGATATAGTTGGCACTGGTGGAGACGGAATGCGAACATTCAATATTTCGACATTGGCTTCTATTGTTTGTGCTGCTTGTGATGTGCCGGTAGTTAAACATGGTAGTCGCTCTGCGAGTAGCCGCTGTGGTAGTGCCGATGTACTCGAAGCGTTAGGGGTAAATATTATGTTGGATCCTAAGCAGGCAGTGAAATGTTTTGAAGATATAGGTATGGTGTTCTTATTTGCTCAACGCTTTCATCCTGCCCTCAAAAATGCTGCTGAAGCACGTAAGCAATATGGTAAGCGTACATATTTTAATATTCTTGGCCCTTTAGTAAATCCGGCTAGTGTCAGCCACCAAACGCTTGGAGTATTCGATGAGGAGATTAAAAAGCTAATGGGTGAAGCTTCTGTTAAGGCTGGTATTAAACGCTTATGGGCTGTGAGAAGTAATGATGGAATGGATGAGGTAAGTCTTTTTTCAGTACCATCGGTACGAGAGTTTTCAACTCAATTCCCGATGGGTAATGAGGTGCAGATTTCTTTCCCTTTGTATAAGGCAGGAATAGAAGAGATACAAATAAATGAGGTGGACGAGAGTGTTAAGATTATAATGGATGTTGTTAATGATAAGGCTACCGAAGTGCAAAAGCAAACTATTGTTGTTAATGCTGCTATTGGCTTAATGACATTTGGAGTGGCTAATGACTTGAATAAGGCGAAAAGTATTGTTACTGAAGCTCTTGAATCAGGTAAGGTTTTGAAGAAGCTGAATCAATTAATTGAAGTTTCTAATCATGTATAACAAAACGGGTACCATATTAGATGCTATTTGTGAGAAAAAACTTGAAGAGATTGCTGCCATTACTCCTGCATATTTGAACTTCTGGAAGGAAGGAGTAAAGACTGCCACTAAGAGTATAAGTATAAAGTTTTCTACCTCCATTACTAATAAGAAACCAGGGATTATTGCTGAGATCAAAAAGGCATCTCCCTCTGAAGGGGTTATTAAGCCGGGTATAGAACCTCAGCTTATTGCTCGTTCCTATGAAAAGAATGGAGCATCGGCAATATCTGTTGTTACTGATAAGAGTTTTTTTCAGGGGGATGCAGATTGGATTATGGAGGTAAAGAAAGCATCTATATTACCTGTTATCCGTAAGGACTTTGTGATAGATGAAAAGCAAGTGTGGGAATCAAAAGCTATAGGTGCTGATGCGGTGTTGCTGATAGCCGGTATATTGGAAGAATCAAAATTGAAAGACCTTTATCAGTTGTGTTATACGCTGGGTATGGAATCGTTAGTTGAAGTACACACAATGCAGGAACTGGAAAAGGCAATGAACATTGGCGCTGAAATTATTGGGATAAATAACCGAAACTTGAAAAGCTTTGGAGTGAATAATTCAACTTTTTCTTCTATTGCTGAGCATATTCCGAATGAAAAGATCGTAGTCGCTGAGTCAGGCATCCATTCGCGTGAAGATTTACTATTTATGAAGAATGCTAATGCCGATGCGGTTTTAATTGGTACTCATTTTATGCGCTCTGATGATCCGGGTAAGGCTTTGGCAGAACTTATTGTTGGTATCCAATGAGCAAGGTAAAGATAAAATTTTGTGGGATGCGTACCGAAGAGAGTTTGGTGTATGCTATTGGTTTGGGCGTTGATTATTTGGGCTTTGTAGTTGATTATGATAAGAGCCCGCGCAGTACGTCATTGGCTAAGTTTCTTGAAACTGCGACATGGTTGAAGAAGAATAAAAAGGGGAAGTATAAGATTGTTGCAGTGACGGTTGATATGCCATTAGATAATATTGAAAGGATTATTAAAAGTAAGGTGGTAGATGTATTGCAACTTCATGGGAATGAAGGTGAGGAAATGTTGAGGCCGATTAACGGTATTGAAGTGTGGAAGGCCTGGAATGACAGTAGCAAAGGGGATGTGTTTAAAATAGCAAAGAGGGTAGATAAGATATTGCTGGATTCAGGTAATGCTTTGCAAAAAGCGACAAACAAGTCAGGTGAATTTAATGCATTTAACCTTTATAAAGATTTAAAGAAAAAGAAGATTGACGTGGTTGTTTCCGGTGGGATTGATAATAGTAATATAGCCATGTTCTTAAAGAAACTGGAGCCTGAAATAATAGATATATCAAGAGGAATAGAAACACTGTCAGGCAAGAAGAGTAAGCACAAGATGAAGAAAATAATAGAAGCTGTAAACGATTATTATAAATCATGAAAACTGCGACTAAGAAACAACGTAAAGGCTATTTTGGTGATTTCGGTGGGCAATTTGTCCCTGAAACATTAATGACTCCTCTAGCGGAGTTGGAGGAAGCCTATGAAAAGCTTTCGAAGGATAAGGCTTTTAAGAAAGAGTTGTCAGGATGGCTAACCAATTTTGTTGGTCGCCCTACACCTTTGTATTTTGCAAAGCAACTCAGCCAAAAGATGGGTGGCGCAAAGATATATTTGAAGCGTGAAGACTTAACCCATACCGGTGCACATAAAATAAATAATGCCTTGGGGCAAGCTTTATTGGCAAAACACATGGGTAAAAAGCGACTTATTGCTGAAACAGGCGCAGGGCAGCATGGTGTTGCAACGGCTACGGTTGCGGCCGCACTTGGGTTAGAGTGCGTTGTGTATATGGGTGCAGTTGACATTGAAAGGCAACAAGCGAATGTGCAGCGTATGAAATTGTTGAGTGCAAAAGTGGTGCCGGTAAATTCTGGAAGTAAGACATTGAAAGATGCAATTAATGAAGCGATACGTGACTGGGTTACTAATATTAAGTCATCACATTATTTAATTGGTTCTGTGCTTGGGCCACATCCGTACCCGACTATTGTTCGTGATTTTCAGAAAATTATAGGTGAAGAAGCCAGGAAGCAACTAAAACAACAAACCAACCGATTACCTGATTATCTTGTTGCATGTGTAGGTGGCGGAAGTAATTCTATTGGTTTGTTCTATGATTTCTTGAAGGAGAAGAAAATCAAAATTATTGGAGTAGAAGCAGGTGGCTTTGGAATAAAGAGTAATAAACATGCTGCTCGTTTTGAAGGTGGTAGGCCGGGTATATTACACGGAACATTTTCATACGTATTGCAGGATAAATATGGACAGATAACTGAAACACACAGTATATCAGCGGGGCTTGATTACCCGAGTATTGGCTCTGAGCATGCCGGGTTATATAAGTCTGGCAGGGTAGAGTATACCCATATAACTGACGAGGAAGCTTTGAAAGCTTTTATGTTGCTTTCGGAAACTGAGGGTATCATACCGGCGCTAGAATCATCACATGCTGTTGCTTACGCAGTAAGGTTGGCGAAGAAACTGTCCAAAGAGAAAATAATATTAGTCAATCTGTCGGGTAGGGGAGATAAGGACCTCACACAAGCTATCCACTATATTCAAAAAATGAAACTATGAGCAAGCAATTTCAATTGGTGTTTGATAAGGCTAAGAGCGAAGACCGCCCTGCATTTATGCCATTTTTAGTAGCCGGTGATCCTGACTATAATACGAGTTTGGCATTATTTAAAAGTATTGCTCCAAAGGCAGATATGCTGGAGATTGGATTCCCTTATTCAGATCCATTAGCGGATGGGCCAACTATACAAGCTGCGGATGAGCGGGCCTTGAAATCTAAAATAAATACGGATAAAGTCTTTTCACTGATCAAAGAGACAAGAAAGTTCTATAAAAATCCCATATCGGTTCTTGTATACGCTAATTTGGTTTACCAATACGATATTGATAAGTTCTATAAACAGGCCTCCTTGTGCGGTATTGATGGAGTACTAATCCCTGATGTTCCGTTGGAAGAATCACAAATGTTTGTGTCGGCTGCAAAAAAGTATAATGTATCGCCCGTATTTATGGTTACTCAAACAACTAATAATGAAAGGCTGAAGAAGATTCTGGAAGTTGCTGAAGGATACCTATACTTAGTATCGGTATTAGGTGTAACGGGTACTGGTAATTCACTTGGTAAAGAAACGTATGATTTTATTAAGCGCATAAAGAAGAACAGTAAGCTGCCTCTTGCTTTAGGTTTTGGCATTTCAACTCGTGAACATGTAGCTAATGCTGCTGAAGCGGGCATTGATGGAGTGATTGTAGGTAGTGCAATAATAAAGATATTGGAAGCTAATTTGCAAAGCCCTAGTCAAGCAAAAAATAAAATGGAGACTTTTGTAAACGAGCTTATTGCTTAAACAGGCTATCTACAAATTCCTGTTTATCGAACATACGCAGGTCTTCCATTTTTTCGCCTATACCAATATAGCGCACGGGTATTTTAAACTGGTCAGATATTCCTATAACTACACCGCCCTTCGCAGTGCCATCTAGTTTGGTTAATGCCAAGGCTGTAACATCGGTAGCTTTGGTGAATTCTTTGCATTGTTCTACTGCATTTTGCCCGGTAGACGCATCAAGCACTAATAATACTTCGTGCGGTGCAGAAGGAATTACTTTCTGCATTACACGCTTAATTTTAGAAAGCTCTCCCATTAGTCCGGCTTTATTATGCAAGCGCCCTGCGGTATCAATAATTACTATATCAGCTTTTTGAGCCACTGCAGACTGAACAGTATCAAATGCTACGGCCGATGGGTCGGCATTCATGCCACGAGATACAATAGGTACATCAACCCTTTTCGCCCAAATAGTAAGTTGCTCAACCGCAGCAGCACGAAAAGTATCGGCAGCGCCTAAAACTACTTTCAAGCCAGCCTTCTTAAAATTATTGGCAAGCTTACCGATAGTAGTTGTTTTACCAACTCCGTTTACACCAACTACCATAATTACATATGGCACCCCTTCAGGTAATTCAGTACGGATATCATTATTGCTTGCAGTTAATAATACCGAAATTTCTTCTTTTAACAAATTATATATTTCGCCACTCTGAATATTTTTGTTCTTCTTAACGCGCTCTTGCAGATTCTGAATGATCTTTCCTGTTGTAGTGGTCCCCACATCCGATGCAATAAGTGTCTCTTCAATATTGTCCAAAACTTCTGAATCAATAACTGTTTTGCCGGTAATAGCGCGGGCAAGCCTTGCAAAGAAACCTTCTTTGGTTTTAGTTAAACCAATATCGAGCCCTGCGCTCTTTTCTTTCTTCCCACCAAATAAATCGCGTAGCTTCATAATTATTTCTTATTCCCCATCATGCTATCATTAAACTGCTTCGATTGTCCTTTGGGAATTGACAATGTTTTCCATCCGGAATCTTTCTGTGCTTTAGCCAGAGAAATTATTTGCCCAATGTGCGAACTATAATGAGCCAATTGTCTTTGTAGCGCATCTATCACTGAATGATCTTCAGCACGTATTTTAACAATGCGTCCAAGATCTTCAGGTGTTAATGCATTAAGTGTATCCATCATGCACTTCCAACCTTCTTCCCATTTCTCCATTAACTGGGCTCGGTTCTTTACATCAGCTGCTTCAAATTCAGCATCACGGTCTCTCCAATCTTTCTCTCCGTCGGTTGTTAAAAAATCCGTCCAGCGCGATAGCATATTACCACATATATGTTTTACAATGGCGGCAATACTGTTCGATTCCTTTGAAGGAGCCCAGGATAGTTGCTCATCGGTCAATTGGCCCATGGCAGCCTCTGCCATTTTCTTGTATTGCAGAAGGACTTTTCGGGTAGTATCAAGGTAATTAAGTGTATCCATACGCTAAAACAAAAAAAGCTTTCTCCGTTTGACAGAAGAAAGCTTTAGTTAAGGAATAATGAAATTATTTCGTTGCGCTAAGGAAATCCTTTACGTGATCCTTGTGTACGATTTCTTCTTTAAAGGTTAATGAACCTGTTTTAGGAGATTTAACCATTTTAATCACCTTAACGAAGTCTTTACCTTTACCTGTTTTAAATGTTGCAACTGTCTTCTTTGCCATGACTTTTAAGTATTATAAGTTGATTACTTAATTTCTTTGTGAACGGTCATCTTCCTCATTACCGGGTTGTATTTCTTCAACTCAATACGTTCAGGAGAATTCTTTTTATTCTTTTTGGTAATATACCTGGATGTACCTGGTAAGCCACTTGCTTTATGCTCAGTACATTCTAAAATTACTTGTATACGGTTACCTCTTTTACGTGCCATGATGCTTTAGGTTTAACTGTTTTTATTTTGCCAGGAATCCTTTTTCCCTTGCTTCTTTAATACAGGCAGAAATACCCCTCCTGTTGATTATTTTAATAGCTGAGGTAGAAACCTTTAGGGTTATCCACTTCTTTTCTTCGGGTATAAAGAAACGCTTTTCCTGAAGGTTTGGGTTAAACCTGCGCTTGCTCTTGCTGTTCGAGTGGGAAACAGTGTTTCCTACCATCGCCTTTTTCCCTGTAATTTCACAAATTCTTGACATGATATCCTGATTTTTTTGGGAGTGCAAAGCTAGTAAATAAATCTTACCGAATAACACTATAGGGTGATTTTTTCATCTTTTTGCACTTTCTTTCACCTTTTTGCACCTTTTAGGGGTATGGTATGTGTTAAGTTTCTGTTTGTCAATTACTTATGTTTTCACCATTTTTGACCTAAAAGCAAATTTTTTCTCGCAAAGGCGCTAAGACGCAAACTATGTCTCCCATTGAAGGGTGCCAGGGGCTGCTTCTTGCATAAATTTTGCAGTCCCGTAATCATTGCGGGGGGATGGTATTCTCCGTATTTCGTTCACCATTTACCATTTACAACTTACCATTATTTTGCAACACTTCTGTACGCAGATCAATAATTGTGTCGCATTTTACTTTTCTACCGGGTTTACACTTTTAATATGTTGTAAATACTCAAACATCTGGTTTTCAGTAATAATATGCAAAATATTTTTTGTGTTTTGTAAACCCCTTATTGTCGTTTTGTGTCGGTTTCCGTCGTACGTAAATCTTTATTTCTATTCTATACATTGGTTTTCAATTGGTTTAATGATTCTGAGGTTGGCAAATTCGTGTCGTAATTGTCGCATTGTTTCATAATGTATTGATTCCCACAATTTATTTTGCGACAGAAAATTATTTGAGTCAGTCTGCTGCCCGTCGAAGACCTTCTATTTAATAAGGAATATGTTTTGACAAGCTCAACATCACCTGCTTCATTTACTTTATCGTTTATAGCTTATATCTATCACTGCAAATTTACCCAATCCTTTTATTCTTGTCAATAAGCTTGCCAATCATTTATAAACAGGTCGAATGGTTATGGCTATTTAAACAAAATGTTTAAATAATTAGTAAACATTTTATTAATCAGTACAAGTGTCTAATTTGTTGATTGACACGATAATTTAACATTTCAGACTTGTTTATTGTAAGATAGAATACCTTATTTTGCTAGCCTCGATTATTACCACTTAGATAATTAATACCACAATACCATGAGAAAACTTACACTACTAGCCACTCTTGTTGCTGCATTTTTATTTTCAGGCATCAATCTTAATGCCCAGCAATGGGTGTTATATGGTAACACCTTTAGTGGCGGAGCCAATGGGCTGGGTACTTTTTATTCTTATAATACCAGTACGAACCAATTCGCAAAACTGGCGGATTTTTCGACAGCTACAGGCGGCACCCCACAAAGTGGCGTTAGCCAAGACCCCAATAACAAACTGTTTTACGGATTAACAATTTCGGGTGGAACTTACAACTGGGGAACGGTATATACATTTGATACATCCAGTAACCAATTGAATGCTGTATACTCATTTGATGGTGTAACCGGAAAATATCCATACTTCAATAGTATGACATTCTATAACGGGTTATTTTACGGAACTTCATATCAGGGCGGCACACACGGAGTAGGCAATATTTTCAGTTTTAACCCCGCAACAAACGATGATTCTACATTAGTTAGTTTTAATTCTAATCAATCCGGAAGTCCATTGTATCCTGAGGATGTCCAGTTAACTCAGTTAAATGGTGTTTTATACGGTATATCAAATAGCGGAGGTGTGACTTATAATGGCACTATTTATGGATATAATGTTGCTACAGGGAAAGATAGCGTGTATTTTCAGTTCAATGGAACCAATGGTTCAGAACCAACAAGTCAATATTTAAGTTATGACCCTGCCAATGGATTATTATATGGAACTACTCAACAAGGCGGAACAAATAACGACGGAATCATTTTCTCGTTTAACCCCTCAACTGGTCAGGAAAATATACTTTTTAATTTCACTTCATCCGCCTATGTGCCTAACGGTAGCTTATTATATGATACAGCCAGTAATAGTTTTTATGGATTAACAAGTCTCGGCGGGGCAAATAGTAAAGGAACGATTTTCAATTTCAACCCGAATACAAATCAATTTAATGTACTTGGCTCTTTCGGTAATGCCTTGGGCGGTTCTCCGATTAACTTAATAAAGGGGCCATGTGGGTTATTATTTGGAACTACAACTTATGGAGGTAATGCGGGCGGCGGCGGAGTACTGTTCAGTTTTAATTTATCGAGCTATCAGTTAACACCGCTCTATTCTTTTACAGGCGGGCTCGACGGTTATGGCCCCGCGGGAAGCCTGACATTTGTACAAAAAGGCGGTACGCCTAATGGTTCATTTCCCCAAACCCCTAAAATTACAATTACTACTACTGGCAATACGATATGTTCAGGTAATTCCACAACACTTACCGCAAACGGAGCAAATACTTATTCATGGAGCAATGGAGCAACCACCAGTTCCATATCTGTTTCACCATCCGATACAACTATTTATACCGTAATCGGAAGTAACTCTGGTTGCTCAAGTAATTCTGCCGATACAGTTAAGGTCATTCGGGTTGTTCCTGTTAATGTAACTCCTTCTGCGGCTGCTATTAATTTAGGAGCGGCAACCACCTTAACAGCAAGCGGGGGAAGTAATAGTTTTACTTGGTCACCTGCGACGGGATTAAACACAACCACAGGTGCCACGGTAACTGCCAATCCTGCAAGTACTACTACCTACACGGTAAGTAGTGTAGGTATAAACGGCTGCACTTCTACCCAAACAGTAACAGTATATGTGAACTCAGGCCCAATATTAATCAATACTCCTATGGCTTCGGTATGTTTAGGAAGCCCGGTTACTCTAACTGCCAGCGGTGGTAAGAATTACACTTGGAATACAGGTCATGCGGGAGCAAACCTGACCGTTTCACCTACCACGACAACCACTTATACCGTCACGGGCAAAGTTGGAACTACCACATATTCGGCAGAAGCGGTGGTGACAATAAATCCGTTGCCTCTAGTTTATATTGAATATTCTACTCCCACAATATGTCCAAATGGTTCAGCTACACTTGTTGCGAATGGTGCTAATACATATATATGGAGTCCATCTACAGGATTAAACTCCACCACTGCCGATACGATAATAGCTAGCCCTACATCAAATACTACCTACACATTAACCGGAACAGCGGTAAACGGCTGTTCCGCTACTCAGACACAAAGGATTACAATAGGTACAATACCTACTATTAAGATTTCGGGTAAGGATACTATTTGCGATGGAAGTACTACTACATTAACTGCGAGTGGAGCAGGCTCGCAGGGTTTTTATATATGGAGTACCGGAGATGTAGGACAATCCATAACCTATCCACCTACGAATATAAAACCTGCTGCTGGCGACCCTGTTGTAAGTGTTATAGGAACTAATTCAAATGGCTGTTCTGATTCGGCATCGGTAAATATTACCATTAATGCAACTCCAAATATTACTATTACTTCTTCTTCAACTTCTATTTGTAAGGGAAACTCTGCTACGCTAACTGCAAGTGGTGCTAACACCTACAAATGGAACACGGGTAGTACCAATGATACTATTATTGTTTCGCCGAATACATCTAAGAATTATACTGTAAAAGGTACTGGAACTGATGGTTGTAAGGCATCGGTGGGTGATTCTCTGCTTGTAGATAGTTGTGGACCGGGCAGTATATGCACCAATCCAATATTTGCTTCTATGGATGGGACAGCTGGTTTAATTCATCAGAAACTATATGGTACTACACGATGGTATAGCTTTAAGGCAAACAGTAAATATTTGACTTTGATTATTGAAAGCTTTAAAACGGATAGCTCAACAGGACATATACACAATGCTTATTTGTATAGTTCTTGTAATTCACTACCAATTGATTCGGCAAGCCTTTTAAGTGACACTTCAACTATTGTTTCATTAAGTGACACCAATATAGTGAGTGGCAAATTATACCTTTTAAAATTAACCCGTAATATAACTTCTTGCCCGGGTTGCAATAGTAATGATACAGTCATTTTTAATATTTACCATCCTTCTTTCCGCACTCAAATCCATCCACCCGCATGGCCTCCAATTGATGGTAGTCTAAATCCTGATGTAGTAATATTAAACCAATGTGGTTTAAATTATGTCGAAGCGCATCAAGTTGTACAAACCAGATATCCAGGTCCACTTGGAACGGGGCTTCCAACTACTATAAATATTACAGGACTTCCGAAAATTAGCCCATGTACAGGTAACTTAGTAAGTGCAACCTTATACTTTACTGCTGCTGATTTTGAAAATATTCCGGGTCAACCATTTATTAGCCCCAACCCAACAGTAACCATAACAAACACTGCGGGAGTCTCAACAACCTATCCAATAACCTATTTTCCTTACGAACAGCCCACACTTTGGGGCGATCATGTAACAATTGCCGGGAAGGCTAACATTATTGGCAGTATCACAGGAAATGGTGTTTACACAATCAACTTTAAGCATGGGTATGGTTTTTCGGGTTATGATATAGATGGTGTTTCTATAATTGTAATATATACAGACCCAACAGCCAATTATCAGGGAAATATCGAGATTGATGACGGGCTTTTGGTTTCAGATGGATCAACCCAAATGAACTATGCAATGACATCTTGTTTTAAGAATAACTCCATTTGCCTTCCAGGTATTGCCGGTACAACTAAGGCATTTACTCTGCTCGGTGACGTGCAATCAAATTCTAACACTAATGCAAATGTTGAGACATATAATAATTCAACCGTCGTTTTCCCGAATAATTTTTGGAATTATTGTCCTGTTCCAACAACATTATCATCAAATCAAGCAAGTGTACTTTATCAACTTTATACTAATGACCAATATAATGATGAGGATTGCTTTACAATGGCAGTTGCTGGCTTATATTGGCAGTCGAGTTGTAATACAACACCATGTCCTGTGATAAGTGTTAATGCTTCTCCGGCGAATATATGTGTAGGTGGCTCAACCATTTTAACGGCAAGCGGCGGGTCTAATTATACCTGGAGTACCGGAGCTACTACCAGTTCAATAGTTGTTTCTCCTACTACCACTACTACATATACCGTTACAGGCAAGGTGCCTAGTGGATGTACTCAATCGACCACCGTGACTGTTACTATTCAAAACATCGCTATTACAGGAACGGAAGCGATATGTGATGCTGCTGTCAATACAAACGATATTTATCTACCTAGCTTTAACTCCACTATAACAGGGTTCCCTTGCGAAGCACCCACTTACCAATGGACTATACCTTCCGGAGAAGGAATAACTGTTATAGGTGGTGTATTAACAAACCCAACTTTAACACTTAGTATAGACCATATTAATCCAATTGTCGCTTCAGGATTTACAATATCGCTCGAAGTCTGTTGCGGTTCTGAATGTTGTACTCAGTCATATACTATTGCTGGCTGTTGCACAAATGGAAACAATATAATTGGCATTGCATTGATTGATAAAAGCACGACAGACTTGCCCACTAGTGATTATAGCTCTTATTTAACAGGTGGGCCTCCTTATATATTGACAAATATTAATAGTACCAATAATAATCCGCCTATTCCTGATATATTGGTTATGGATGGAACATTTACAGTTAATTCCCCATTAACTATTGACCAGTGCGATGTAGAGATTGGCTCCCTTGGCCAAATAATAGTGCAGTCTCCAAATACACTTACTATTACGAATAGCCATTTGCATGCTTGCGATAATGTATGGAATGGGATTATTGTTCAACCCGGTGCAACCTTAGTAATAGATAATTCTTTAATAGAGGATGCTATAGATGGAGTTACTTCACAAGATGGAGCGAAATACACTATTTCCTCTTCAGACTTTAATAAAGATTACGTAGGTATCAACGTAACTCCGTTCACGGGTATTCATCCGGGTACAGTTTCATTAACACATTTTAGATGCTATAATGACACGTATACCTTCCCGGGAACTATCACACTCAATAGCACCCAAGAAGTGCTTGTTGGACCTGCACCATATACCCACCGTACTTCAGTAGGTGTTAATGTCGCCAATACTAATAGCACTGGTAATATTACTATAGGTGATAACAGTAATGTTAATAACGCTAACGTATTTAACAATGTGGATTGCGGTATACAGTTTACCGGAGGTATTTGTCAGATATACAATAATATTTTCAGGAAAATATTATCCGACCCTACCATGAATCCTACTCATAGGCTTTCAGGCGTATATGCCTCAGGAACGCCCGGAATTACTACCCATGTTATAATTGGTAATTCGCCTGCTACAGGAAAGTCCTTTGCAAATACTTTTACCGATTGTTTAACAGGTGTTCAGATTTCCAGTAGTGTAAACATAGCAAATGTAACCTACAATACATTTAACACGCTTGCTTTAACAGGGGCAAATACAACAATTAATGTAAGCCTTGTTAATAATGTAAGTTGCAATTTGCAGGTGACTTACAATACAATGAACAACCCATTTTATGGCGTATATGCAAGTATGAATCTCAACTCTAAGGTATTTGTTAATAGTAACACCATAATTGAAGCACCACTTTTAGCGAGTAGCGCTGGTATCTACCTAAATGAGGCAACACCCGCAAAGGCGACAAGCTATACTGTACTTGAAAACACAATAAGCGGCACAAGTTATGGCATAGTTGGCAGTAATTTAAGTGGTGTCTATGTTGCATATAATAGTGTTACGCCCAATACATTAGGCCCTGTTAATGATGATGAAGGTATTTGGCTGAATGATTCTAAGCTTTCCATAGTCTCTACCAATACTATTACAGCCACAAGCACTGCTGGCCCTGTTGATGGTATTAAATTGGAAGGTGGCACTGGAAGCAATAGGGTCATTTGTAATGTTGTTAACTCAACTACTAATGGCTTTGTATTTGGTGGTGCAAACGTTAGTACCTTTTTTGCTGATAACAACATGAATAATAACAGCACAGGCTTATTACTACATAACTCTGCCAAGATGGGACTTCAAGGGGTAATACCCAAAATTAACCAAGCAGCTACCGTTAATGGAAATATGTGGAATGGAACGACAGTCGCAACTAATTGTATAAGTAGTGCAAATGGGAAAAATTCGGAGTTTGTCGTACCAAACCCTCCTAATACAAGCGCATATCCGACTACCAATATTAGTACACCTGCCAAAAGATCTGTAGTGTTTGCAGGAGAAAATCTTACCCAATCTGCATATACTTGTGGTATAACCCCTCCGGTCATTGCTCCCCTTGCGCTTAATGATGCATTGCAAGTAATAAATGACTCCGTTCAATATACTGCTTTCCCAACAAGTTCCCAATGGATGGCTAATTCATCCCTTTATCAATATGTAAATACAACAGGTGATTCATTATTGACTTATAGTTCTGTGAAACATTTCAGGGATAGTTTAAGGCAGGCTAATATGGGTGTCTTAGATAGCGTAAATACCCTGCTTACCGATACTAATGGGGTAAGTGCTGCTGATATTAGTCAGGCACAGGCGTTATTGAATGCGGTCATCTCACCTAATAATATAGAGCAGGATTTGAGCACGGTATATGGCATCATGATAGCAATAGACACAACAGGAACTATTATACCTGATAACAGTCAAGCTGTTACGTTAAGAGTTATAGCAAAAAAATGCCCATATAACTATGGCCCGGCGGTATGGATGGCAAGAGCTCTGCTGGCTGATGTAGATACCAATGTTATATATAGTAATAAGTGCGAAAATATGACGGAGGATGCCAGTGGCCATAATCCTGATGAGACAGAGCAAAACACTACATTACCTATGGCAAAGGTTTATCCGAATCCTGCCAATGAATCACTAAGTATTGAAGTTGTAATGGCGAAGGGAGAAACTGATAATATCTGCTTTTATAACAGTATGGGCGAAAAGGTTAGATGTATCGAGCTTACTAAAACCATTACGACTATGCCAACTACTAATTTAGCTGAAGGCATTTATTTTTATAGAATTACCAATGCACATGGAGAATTGATTAAAGCGGATAAGCAGGTGATAACTCATTGATAACGTAAGAAAAGTTTAGTTTATTTTACTATCTTTGATAGAATGAAGAAGATATTTATACTGCTTTTTTACCTATCATTCTCCGGCATTATAAATGCCCAGCATTATAGTATATTTGGTATTACTTCTAATGGAGGGATAAATAATGACGGTGCCATTTATAAATATGACCCAGTAACAAAAGTAGAAGCAAAAGTATTTGACTTTAATGTTTCAAATGGACTCGAGCCAGATAATTCAATGTTATGGAGCAACGGGATGCTATATGGAGGAGCTAACTATGGTGGGGCAAAAGATTTAGGTGTCTTGTTTCAGTACAATTACTACACAAATACTTATACTGTATTGGTGAATTCAGATTCAGCAATTGGGGCTGTTCCCGGTGGTGATTTAATACAGACATCAAGTAACCTGTTTTATGGAATGACATCAGTAGGGGGCACAAAAAAAAATGGAACTATTTTTTGTTATAATATATTGAAACCAGGCACAGATAGTGTGGTGTTTAGTTTTGACACTATTTACGGATATAGGCCAGACGGTAATTTAATTTTTAATGACACATTAAATTTATTGTATGGCTTGACAGATTTTGGCGGGTTATATGGTAATGGCACACTGTTTAGTTTCAACGTCAAAACAGGACAATACTCAGTATTAATAAATTTTGATTCTGCAAATGGTTTGAAACCTGTAGGTAGTTATTTAGTGCAAGCTTCAAATGGGATGATTTATGGTATGACATCAGCTGGAGGGCATTTTAATGACGGTGTTTTATTCAGGTATAACCCAAAAACAACCCAAGATAGTGTTGTAATAAATTTTAATGATACTATTGGTAAAACTCCTTGGTGCAATGGCTTAATTCAGGCAAATAACGGATTACTGTATGGTATGACAGCTTGGGGTGGCACGCCTGGAGATGGTGTATTATTTAGTTTAGACCCTTTAACAAATACATATAGCGTGCTGGTTAACTTTAATAATGCTAACGGTGGAAATTTTGCTTATGGTACGCTCGTACAAGACCCCGATGACAGTTTAATATATGGCACCACCTTAGGGGGGGGGGGAAGTATAACAAAGGAACATTATTCAGCTACAATATAAAAACAGGCAAGGAAGCCATTGTGCATAGCTTTAGCGGTAGCCCTGATGGTGACTCACCCTATTCTGGGCCTACACTAGTAAAAGATTCCCTGACAGGTATAAATGAGTTAATAGCAAAGAATGAAAATGTAATTGTTTATCCAAATCCAAGTAAAGGCTTATTTAATTTCAATATTTCTAATTATAACCAAGGTATTAAAAATAAGATTGAGTTCTATAATGTTTTGGGAGAGAAAGTATATCAGTTCGCTATTGATAATACTCAATTTACCATTAGTCTGGTGGGGCAGCCGAGTGGTATTTACCTATACCGAATTATTTCAGAAAATGGCAGTTTAGTTTCCAGTGGTAAGCTAATAATACAGTAGTTTCTTCCTGTTCCATTCTTAACTGATTGGTATATTTGCACTGCATGCCTAAAAACCCTTTAAATAGAAAGGAACTAAGCTATTTAATAGCTTGTATAATTATTACAATAATCATTATTGTATTTCAATTGCTTACCTCGTTAAGTGTGGTAGCTACGTTTGCTTCAATTGCAATAATGCTGCTAACAATGTACATCCCCGGCAAGTCGTACACTTATATTTTTGCTGTTGTTGCTTCTGTTCTAATATTTATTGGCTTTTATTATTCCCGTTTTTTAGATAAAACTTTTGACCCGGCTAAATTTTCAAATCTAATCTACAATCGTATTTCTGCCTTAGGTAGTGTTTGGATAACAGCTTACCTTATTGTTAAGTTTAAAATAAGCCGCGCCGAAGAACAAAGGAGTAATCAACGGATGAATGCGTTGTTTTTATACGCTAGTGAGGGTATAATTATTACAGATAATCAAGGGAAAATAGTTTTGGTAAACCCGGAAGCTGAAAGGCAGTTTGGGTATACAGGAAGCGAATTAGTAGGCAAACGGATTGAAATATTAATACCAGACCGTTATGGTCGCAGACATATAGAGCATCGAAAGGGGTACCATGAAAACCCTGGGGCGCGTTACATGGGCCGTGGTATGGAGTTATTTGGCACGAAAAAAGATGGGGCTGAGTTCCCGGTGCAAATAAGCTTGAGCAGCTTTTCTACTGAAGATGGGATGTTTGTAGTAAGCTTTATTTTAGATACAACTGAATTAATTAAGCAAAAGGAATTGACCAAGGCTCTTGAAAAAGAAATGGAACTGAATGAATTGAAATCTAGGTTCGTGGCTATGGCTTCTCATGAGTTCAGAACACCTTTAAGTACTATACTATCTTCGGTTGCGCTGGTTGAAAAATATAATGAGCCATCTCAACAGGAGGATAAGATCAGGCATATTAACAGAATAAGGTCAACCGTAAAGAATCTTACCAATATTCTTAATGATTTTCTATCATTAGATAAGTTAGAAGACGGATTAGTCCGGGTAAATTCTTCAATCTTCAGGCTTGATAAATTTTGTGCTGAAGTTGTTGAAGAAATAAGGGTTGTTGCTAAACCAGGCCAGCAAATAAACTATTTGTATGCTGCCCATACAAGAGATATAAATATGGACCAAAATCTATTGAGAAATATTTTGAATAATCTTCTGAATAATGCAATTAAATATTCTCCTGAAAAGAGTCTTATTGACTTTACTGTGTCTGATACTGAAAAAGAGCTTATTATGTCGGTAAAAGATTGTGGCATGGGCATACCGGAAGAAGATAAACCATTCATGTTTGATCGATTCTTTCGGGCTAAAAACGCTTCGAACATACAAGGTACGGGGTTGGGGCTGAATATTGTAAAGAGGTATATAGATTTGATGGGAGGCTCAATTGGTTTTGAAACAGAACAAAACAAAGGCACTACATTTACAATAAAATTGCCTCTTGTAAAGGAATAATATGAATCAACTAGCTGCAATTATACAACGTGAGTTGCGCCATGAACTAAGAAGCAGGCGATCGTGGCTGGCAATTTTGTTGTATATAGGTAGTGTAGTATACATAGCTTACCTGGCTTTTCAACACGATCTTGAGCCTGTTACCTGGAATGCGTTATTCTGGATACTGACCATCTTTATTTCCATGTTTGCTGCCTCGGGCAGTTTTGCCGGCCGCGATAGCGAAATGCTGTATATATATACTGTAGTTTCTCCGCATAAGTTTATTATGGCAAGGTTAATTTATAATGGCATATTTATGCTGATTGTTAGCATTGTGGCCATTATAATATATAGCTTGCTACTTGGTAACCCTGTGGGGAGTAAACTGGTTTTCTTTATTACTGTTTTGTTGGCAGTTTGGGGTATATCATCTATACTAACTATGGCATTTGCAATATCAACCAAGGGTGGAGGCGGATTTGCACTTATGGCTATTATTAGTTTTCCGCTGCTTGTACCATTGTTAATTACGGCCCAGCATTTGTCGGCATTAAGCATGATGCCTGACCCCACCAATTATATGGGAAATATGGCTGCTTTGCTGGCTTTGGATGCGCTAATTGCGGCTCTCTGTTATTTATTATTTCCATATCTTTGGCGCGATTAAAAAAACAGTTGAAAGTGTATAAAGTTCATAAAGCGGAAAGTCAAAAGAACTTTATGAACTTTACAAACGCAGAGGCTTTATAAACTTTATGAACTTTACAAACTTTATAAACTCGAGGTGGTGGAAAGTAATATGTGTAGTTATGCTTGCCTATACCCTAATCATGGGCTTTTTAGCTCCTGTACCTGCTAAACCCATTTTGCACGAAACCATCCGCAATCTTTATTTCCACGTATGCATGTGGTTCTCTATGATGTTCATCTTCACAGTTTCACTGGTATACAGCATTAAATACTTAATGAACCCTACTGAAGAAAACGATATTATAGCCTCAGAAAGTGCTAATACCGGCTTGGTATTTGGTGTTTTAGGTCTTGTTACGGGCATGCTTTGGCTTAGGTATACCTGGGGCGAAACAGGTAAAGACTGGTGGGCACCGGATCCTAAATTGAATGGTGCCCTAATTGCATTGCTTAGTTATTTCGCATATATAGTTCTTCGCATGTCGATAGATGATGAGCAGAAAAAGGCCCGTGTAGCGGCTGTTTACAACATATTTGCCTATGTAATGATGATTGTATTTGTAATGATATACCCACGCCTTAATAATGTAGATTCTTTGCATCCTGGTAATGGCGGTAACCCTGGCTTTAATCAATATGACCTTGATAATCATATGCGCATGGTATTTTACCCTGCCGTTATAGGTTGGGTAATGTTATCTGCCTGGATAGCATCTTTAAATATCAGGTTAGAAAAAATAAACAGGTATAATCATAATAAAATATGAGAATAATCAAGAACTTTGTACTGTTTTTGTTCGTCCTTTGGTCATCGATGGCTTATTCGCAAGCGCAGCCCGGAGGCGATATTGAAATGGCCGATAAAATGAAGGCTGATGGAAAGATATATGTAGTAGTTGGGGTAGTGCTTATTATCCTTGTTGGCCTTTTGGTTTATTTGATGAGAATAGAGCGGAAGGTTAGCAAGATGGAAAAAGAAATGGAAGCTGAAAAAGCAGAAAAGAAATAATGAAAAGGATTCACATAATAGCGCTTTTGGTAATAGCAGTTGCTTTTGGAGTGATATTGGCGTCGTTGTCAAATAATAGTAGCTATGCCTCATTTAAGGAGGCTACCGATCATCCTCGAAATACCTATCATGTAGTAGGTAAGTTAGATAGGGCTAAGGCGTTTGAATATGATCCGCATGTAAATGCCAATTTGTTTACCTTTTACCTGGTTGATAAGGATGGTACTGAACGCAAAGTATTATTAGGCAAACCTAAACCTGATGATTTTGAAAAATCTGATCAGATAGTGGTGATAGGGAAGTCTAATGGCAGCGATGAATTTGTTGCAGCTGATGTGCTTATGAAGTGCCCTTCGAAATATACTGCCGATAGTATTCCGGGGCCGAAACAAAGTTCCTTGTAAAAAAAATAGTCTCGCAAAGACGCAAATAAACTCAGGGAAACGGAATTATGCCACTAAAGGCCCAAAGGACTAAAAAAATACGCACCGATAATTTTGTTGACTTTCGTGTCCCGATATTTATCGGGATAGTGTTTTTATGGCGAAAATATTCTTCCCATGGCTTCTATAATTTATGAACTTTGCACCTTTGCTCCCGATAGCTATCGGGATTGGCGAGAAAATAAAGCGTGATTAGTTAAATTACCTGTAGATTGAACGAAGTAACTTATATTGGAGAACAAATCGGCTGGCAATATGCCGGTAATTCCTTTGTGTTTTTATCATTTGTGGCTGCATTGCTGGCTTCATTTTCTTTTTACCGTTCGGCAAACGACAATGAATTGGCTGATGGGCCCTGGAAAAAATTAGGTAGAATAGCTTTCACCATACATTCTTTTGCAGTAATAGGTATAATGACCACCATGTTCTGCATGATATTTAAGCATCTCTATCAATATCACTATGTCTGGGAATATTCTAACGATGCTATGCCAAGGCGATATACACTTGCATGTTTCTGGGGCGGGCAAGAAGGTAGTTTTCTGTTATGGACATTTTGGAACGTAGTAATTGGTAATGTGTTAATGCGAACAGCTAAAAACTGGGAGCCGCCGGTAATGACCACTATTTCTCTGGTGCAGGTTTTTCTGGCATCCATGTTGTTAGGGTTTCATATATCAGGCTTAACCATAGGAAGTAACCCATTTGTGTTGCTTCGCGAAACACCGGGTTTTCTTAATGCACCGTTGTTTAGTACACCCGATTATGCCAGCAAGCTTGCAAAAACAGCTCAGGGCTTAAATCCGCTATTGCAGAATTACTGGATGACCATACATCCTCCAACACTGTTTCTGGGCTTTGCATCAACCGTTGTGCCATTTGCATACGCTATTGCCGGTTTATGGAAGAAGAAATATGGAGAATGGCAGTTAGATGCACTGCCATGGACTTTCTTCGGCATAATGATACTTGGTACGGGTATACTTATGGGTGGTGCATGGGCATATGAGTCACTGTCATTTGGTGGGTTTTGGGCATGGGATCCGGTAGAGAACGCTTCACTCATTCCCTGGCTTACGTTTGTAGGAGCAGGGCATGTTATGATAGTTTATAAGGCACGTAAAAACTCTGCTTTGTCAACATTCATTTTCCCTATAATAACTTTTGTGCTGGTACTTTATTCTACCTTCTTAACACGGAGTGGTATTTTGGGTAACACATCAGTACATGCATTTACTGATTTGGGCATGTCGGGCCAACTTCTTATTTACTTGCTGTTCTTTATTGTTTTGGCCGTAACACTTATCGTAATCAACTGGAAGAAAATACCAAGAGATAAAGCTGAAGAAGAACTGTGGTCAAGAGAGTTTTGGATGTTTTTAGGCTCGTTAGTATTGTTAATGGCTTGTGTTCAAATAGTGGTAACTACATCTATACCGGTTACCAGTAAGCTGGCGGGGTATTTACATGATAAGTTGCCGTTCCTTAAAGATGCCTTTGAGAAACTTTCAAAACAAGCACCACCTATAGACAGAATTGGTTTTTATAATAAATGGCAAATACCTTTTGCTATTTTGGTTTTGCTCATATTAAGTTTTGGTCTTTACTTTAAGTTTAAAAATACCGATATGAAGCAACTTTGTAAACAGATGTTGCTTCCATTTATCGTATCAGTTGTTCTGTGCCTTGTAAGTGTTTTGATGCTTGGTGAAACAAATGGTTTTTATATTACCCTATTGTTTATGGGTTGGTTTGCCGTATGCGCCAACTTTTATTATTGGGCTAAGAATAAAAAAGCAGTATTCCTTAAAGCAGGCGCTTCATTTGCTCACATGGGTTTCGGGCTTATAATGATGGGGGCTTTAATATCAACATCTAAAAAGCAAGTGATATCGGTAAATACTTCACATAAAAGCGTGAGGTCGATTGATGAAAGTTTTTCTGATGCAACTAATATCCGCATGGATCAGGGCGATACCCTTCGAATGGGCGATTATTATGTTACCTATACTGGTAAGCAAAAAGTAGGTAAAGATATTTTGTATGCAATAGAGTATTTGGCGAAGGATGCTGATACCAAAAAGTATTCGCTGCAATTTACATTGCATCCAATTATTCAGTTAAACCCTCAAATGGGGAATGTAGCAGAGCCTTCTACGAAGCATTTTTATAATAAGGATATTTATACCCACATTACGTATGCTGACCCTAATAGTTTAAAAGACGAGAATCCTGGAGGGCAGTATACCCTTGCCAGGAATAATACTCTTTCAATTGGTGATAAAATGTATTCTTCCCGAGATACAATTACCTTAACTGGGCTCGATAGCCATATAGACTTAAAAAAATATAATTTAAAGGAAGGCGATATTGCAGTTGGCGCCATACTAAGTATTACAGATTCTAACCATAATACATATAAAGCAGAACCTATATATGTTATATCGGGCAATCAGGTAGAAACTATTGATGATACTGTAATAAAAGCCGGGTTGAAGTTTAGCTTTACTAAAATAGACCCTCAAAACCATAAGGTAGATATTAGTATTGCTGAGACAAAGCAAGTAGCACGAGATTATATTGTTATGGAGGCAATGATATTTCCATACATAAATGTTTTGTGGTTGGGTTGCCTTATAATGATATTAGGTACTACACTTGCAATAAGACAGCGTATTATAAAGAGCAGAGAGGCTCTTAAAAACGAGAATGCGGGTAATGAAACACAAGCTTGATAAAATTGTATTGCTTGGGGCCGGCAATGTTGCAACTGCCCTGGCAAAAGCTTTAGCTAAGAAACATAATATTGTTCAGGTATATAGCAGGAGTAATAGTTCTGCCAACAAACTTGCTAAGATTATAAAGTGTTCCTTTACGAATAAGCTTAGTGAAATAACGCCGGATGCTGACCTGTATATTATAGCCGTTACAGATGATGCAGTAGAGAAAGTCGCCTCACGATTAAAATTAAAGAATAAGAAAGTCATTCATACTTCCGGAAGTATAGATAAAGCAGTTCTGAAAAAAATTTCTCCAAATTATGGAGTAGTATGGCCTTTGCAAACTTTTTCAAAAGGGTCCATACTAAAGCGGAAGACTCCTTTTGTCATTGATGCATCTACAAAGCAATTGGCGAGCCATTTGAATGAGCTGGTTGAAGAAATGAATGGAAAACCTATCCACTTGAATTCGGAAAAAAAGGCCAAGCTGCACTTGGCGGCAGTGTTTGCCAATAATTTCACCAATCATTTATACGGTGTTGCCTATGATATATTAAAGAACGAGAAAATAGCGTTTGACGTTTTGCTGCCATTAATAAATGAAACAATAGAGAAGATAAAGGAACAAGACCCAAGAAAGATTCAAACCGGCCCTGCAATAAGAGGCGATAAAAAAACGATAAAAAATCAGGAAGCAATATTGTCAGCTAATCCGCAATATCTGGAGCTATATAAGCTTCTTACCAAAAGCATTCAACTTACGACTCATGCAAAAAAACTTTAAAGAATTACTAAACCAGGTTAAAGCCCTGGTTTTTGATGTGGATGGAGTACTTACCGACGGGAACCTTATATTAATGCCAAATGGTGAATTGGTACGCACCATGAATATTAAGGATGGTATTATAATGAAGTTGGCAGTTAAATCTGGGTATCATTTATGTATTATAACAGGCGGAAACTCTGCTGCAGTTAAAGACCGCTTAAATAGGCTTGGAATAACAGATGTTTACCTTAAAACACATGACAAATTTGAGGCCTTAAAGGAATTTGTGGCTACATATGATATAAAACTGGATGAAGTACTTTATATGGGAGATGACTTAATAGATTATGAAGTAATGAGTAAGGTTGGGGTCCCGGTTTGCCCCAAAGACGCTGTCGCCGAAATAAAAGAAATATCGTTATATATATCTGATAAAGATGGCGGAAAAGGCTGTGTAAGAGACATTATTGAACAGGTTATGAAGGTCCAAGGTAAGTGGGGTATACCTAATTTTAACAATTAGTTTAGATTGTGTTAACAAAAAATAATCAAAAAAGAGTACCTTGTATTGAAAATATACCTACTTTAGTCGCTCAAATCATAAAATCAATACCAAAATAACTATGAAAAAGTTCTACAAATTAATTGCAGCTGCAACACTTTCTCTGATGACTGTCGGAGTATTTGCACAAACCCTGAATCAAACAGGAAACACTCCATTAAAGCACACCCATTTTAAAGGCACTACTAAAAAAGCGCTTTCTAAATTTAATCCTAAAACTTTAGGAACTAATACAAGTATCGCTCTTAACTATGACTCTGCTGATGCTACCGTATGGCAATCTCTGTCAACTACGTATTATCACAACCAAGGCGAACTTATGAACTACTATTACACTTATCCAGCCGATACAGTAGGAAGTAACTACGACGTTATTCAAACAGTTGGTGTTGCATTTGACTCTCTTGTTGATGCATACAATCCTCCAAACACTCCTTATTCTTACAGTACAGTTTCAGGTTTGAATTTGGATTATCTTGTTATTCCTATTGTTCACGTGAACAATAGCGGTAAATCAGATACTTTGGATGTACAAGTATTTGCTTGTAACGCTCACGGATATCCAACCAATAAGCTAATAACTGATTATAAAGTGACCGGCACTCAAATTAGTGATACCAATAACGATGGTATAATTGGTAATACAATAGTTCCAATTAACTTGGCAATCCCTGCGCCTTACAAATTTTATGTTCAATTGAATTACAGGGCTCCTAAAGTTGATAGCTGTTGGTTTATTTATGGCTTTGGCGGATTTAGCGGAGCTTGCGATGGTGGTACATACACCTTAGCTGACTCTACTAACTTCTCAATAATTAAGTTTACCACTAAAAAAGGAGCTAGCCAATTTACAGCAAACAGTTTTGAATCTTGGGCTGAATATGGTATGGTACCTGATTCTACCGGTGGAAGTATTTTCTACCCTTGTGGTGCAAACGATTCTACCTTTGTTGCAGGTGATGGTGACAACTATATTGAAAACGTTAACATTTATGCACAGGTTACTATTAATCCTACCGGTATAAATGAAGTTAACTCTAACGGTTTAACAATCGGTCAAAACTTCCCTAATCCTTTTAATCAAACTACCCAAATTAATTACAGCGTAACAAAATCTTCAGATGTTACTTTCTCTGTATATGATATGGAAGGCAGGAAGCTTATGGTAAATAACTATAACGATGTTACTCCAGGTCAGCATGTGATTACACTTAGTGCTAATCAATTTGCAGCCGGTGTATATTTCTATACTTTTAATGTAAATGGTAATACAGTAACCAAGAAGATGGTTATTACCGAGTAATATTTATTGGTGTGATTTTAGAAAGCCTCGCTTATGCGGGGCTTTCTTATTTATACTAGGATTCAGATAGGTACGCTTAACCCAAGTGTTTAGAAATGATGAATACCTATAATTTTACGACTTATTACGAAATAATATGCCTTAATTAAAGAAATCCATATACTTTTGCCGCAGTTTAAAAATACTTAACCATAAAATCAAAATGAAAAACGTGTACCGATTAATGTTCTCTTTGAGTTTAACATTATTGTTTCTTACATCCAATGCCCAGGTTGCCAACTTGCATTCAGCACATCCTAAAAAAGCTTATGCTTTATCAAAAATTAATAGGTATCCAAGTCCTTCGTCTAAGACTAAGAAAGTAGCCAGTGCGGCTTCAAATACACTTTTAGACTACAGCTATTCCGACCAGTTGGCGCACCCAAACTATTCTGGTATTTATGCTGAATTGTTAAATATGCACTTTGGAATTAAGGATACAGGCAAATCTCCTAATCAGAACTTTGACTTATCGCATAGCGCTACTGTAGCATTTGATACAATACTTGATGCTAATACCGATTCAACTTTTATTCCTAAACATGGCTCTCTTACGGTTGATACAGTTGCCGCTATAATAAGCTATAGAAATACATCTGGAAAGAACGATACCTTAAAAGTACTTATTAGCAATGTTACTGCGGCTGGATATCCGGGTGCGACAGTGCTTAGTACTACTACTCTGATTATGAAAAAGGGTGTACAAGGCATATCAGGCAAAACTACAGATAGTCTGTATTATCTTTATGTAACACCTAAGTTTAAAATTGCTTCGGGCTATAAGTTTGCTGTAACAATGCAGTTTTATGGAGCTAAGACCGATACTTTTGAAATTGCTTATTCTTTCCCACAAGATTCATGCGCAGCGCAGTCATCTCTCTATTGCGATTCAGTTACTGCAATTGGTCCTAAAATGGGAAAAATTAGAGGATGCAATAGCTATACTACCGGTTTTGGCGTTTATCAAGTATCTCCTTATAATGCTGTAATGTGGCCAAACAGCGATGGCGAAGTATATGGCAATGGCTTTGCAACAGATGAATATAATATTTGCGGTGTCGATACTGAATATTTTTATAATCAGGATTACAACATTTTTGCTACAGTTCAGTATACTGATAGTGTTATCAGTTCTCCTACCGGAATAAATAGTATTTCTAAGGCTGGCTTATCAATAGGGCAGAACTATCCGAACCCTTTTACTAAGACAACTCAGATAAGCTACAGCCTCAATAAGTCTTCAGATGTTGCTTTCTCTGTGTATGATATTACAGGCAGAAAGTTGATTGATAATACTTATAATGAGGTTACCCCAGGCCAACATATAATAAGCCTTAGCGCTAATGAATTTACTCCGGGAGTATATTTCTATACTTTCAATGTAAATGGCGATGTAATTACTAAAAAAATGATTGTTACTCAGTAGTTGAGTTTTAATATTTTTAACGAAAACCCTGCAATGCCAACGTATTGCAGGGTTTTTTGTTGGTAAGTTCTTAAATCTTATGTTCTAATTATATTCTATAACGTAGGCAAAATGATATTTTTGCGCCACTTGTAAGAATATTATGGACGATAAAGGCAAAAGAGACGAAGAAGAAACCCCTAAAGAGCTGCCGGGTAACACGGCAGAAGGGAATTCTACTGGTGATGAAGCTCGTGTGACACACCTTCCGCAACTTTATCAAAACTGGTTTCTCGATTATGCATCTTATGTTATTCTGGAACGTGCTGTTCCTGCACTTGAAGATGGTTTAAAACCTGTACAAAGGCGTATCCTTCATTCTATGATGGAGCTGGAGGACGGCAGGTATAATAAGACCGCTAACGTTATTGGAAACACTATGAAGTACCACCCGCATGGTGATGCTTCTATTGGTGATGCTATGGTGCAATTAGGCCAGCGCGAATTATTGATAGATACTCAGGGTAACTGGGGTAATATATATACAGGAGATTCGGCTGCTGCGCCACGTTATATTGAGGCACGCCTTTCGAAATTTGCGCTTGATGTGGTCTTTAATGATGAAACTACTATATGGCAAGCCAGTTACGATGGTAGGAATAAGGAACCTGTTCTATTGCCGGTTAAATTTCCCTTGTTATTAGCTCAGGGAGCTGAAGGTATTGCTGTAGGTTTAGCATGTAAAATATTGCCGCATAACTTTAATGAGCTTATTGATGCTTCAATAAATGTATTAAAGGGTAAAAAGCCACATATATATCCCGATTTCCCTACCGGCGGAATGGCCGATTTTTCGAACTATAACGATGGATTAAAGGGCGGTAAAGTAATTGTAAGGGCTAAGATCAATATAACTGATAAAAAGACCCTTGTAATAACTGAAATCCCTTTTGGAACTACTACTACATCGCTTATTGATTCAATTGTAGCAGCTAATGAAAAGGGAAAGATAAAGATTAGGAACATTGAGGATAATACAGCTGAACTGGTTGAAATACTAATTCACCTGCCTGCCGGTGTTTCACCTGATAAGACCATTGATGCATTATATGCATTTACCGATTGTGCTTTATCAATCTCGCCTAATGCTTGTGTTATTGAAAAGGACAAGCCACGGTTTATAGGTGCAAGTGAAATGCTTCGGATTGCCGCTGAACGTACTGTTCAACTGTTGCAAAAAGAATTAGAAATAAAGAAGAATGACCTGACCGAGCAGTTGCACTTTGCCTCGCTCGAAAAGATATTTATAGAGAAACGCATTTATCGCGATATAGAGGAATGCGAAACCTGGGAAGAAGTACTTGAAGCTATTGATGCAGGTTTGAAGCCTCATAAAAAGAAGTTTCCGCGCGAGGTAACCCGTGAAGATATTATTAAGCTTACCGATATTAAGATCAAGCGTATATCTAAATACGATGCCTTTATAGCGGAAGAGTTCATGAAGAAGTTGTTGGATCAGATGAAGACTACCCAGCATCACCTCGATAATATTATTGAGTACACCATTGATTACTATAAGGAGCTTAAGAAGAAATATGGTGAAGGCCGTGAGCGTAAGACTGAAATAAAGGCATTCGATACGATTGTGGCTACACAGGTAGTTGCAACTAACCAAAAGCTTTACGTGAACCGCATTGAAGGTTTTGCAGGAACTAGCATGCGTAAGGATGAGTTCGTATGCGATTGTTCCGACATTGATGATATCATTGTCTTCCGCAGAGATGGCACCATGCTAGTTACTAAGGTTGCAGAAAAGGCCTTTGTGGGTAAGGATATTATCTATATCAATACCTTTAAGCGTAACGATGATCGTACTACGTATAATATAGTGTACCGTGATGGTCCTAAAGGTACCACATTCATGAAGCGCTTCCCGGTTACATCAGTAATACGTGATAAGGAATACTCACTTACACGTGGTAATGAAGGTTCAGAGATTTTATACTTTACCGCTAACCTTAACGGCGAAGCTGAGGTTGTAACCATTAACCTGAAGGCTACTACTACTGCAAGGGTCAAGATATTCGATGTGAACTTTGCTGACCTGGCTATTAAGGGTAGAGATGCAATGGGTAACGTAGTTACCAAATACCCTGTGCGTAAAGTGAACCAGAAGGAGAAGGGCGTATCTACACTGAGTGCCCAAAAGATTTGGTTTGATGATACTGTGCATAGATTGAATACCGATGAACGCGGTGTGTTTATTGGAGATTTCGCCGGTGAAGATAAGATACTTGTTATTACCCAGGATGGCCAATACCGTTTAAGCAACTTTGAACTCACTTCGCATTTCGAGGAAGATATAGTACATATTGGCAAGTTTAATCCTGCCAAGGTTATATCGGCTGTGTATTGGGAAGGAGAGAAGAAGAAGTACTATGTAAAGCGCTTCATGCCTGAGTTGACCGATAAGAAGGTGAAGTTCATATCAGAAGCTGATGCCTCGCAATTAGAGGCTGTAAGCGACCTGCCGTATGTAATTGCCGATATCAAGTTTAGTAAAGAGAAGGGTAAAGAGTTACCCGATGAGAAGCTTGACCTGAAAGAGATTCCTGTGATGAGTATAAAGGCATTGGGTAAGCCGCTTAATTATAGTAAGGTTAAAGAGGTGCAATTCATAGCTGATCCTAATGCTCCAAAGGAACTGCCCTTAGAATCGCTTATAGAGGAAGTAGTTCAATCAAAGGAAGAGGAGAACGAGATGTCTCCTGTTGAAGAGCTTAAGACGAAGGCTATAGCGGCGTTTCAAAAGGCTAAGAGCGACCCGGCAGCACCCAGGCCAAAGACTACTAACGATAAGTCAAAGAAACGTAAGGGGCCAAGCCAAACTTCGCTGGACTTGTAACAGGCTGAT
>Ga0206861_1021_pt1 | contig 47168 bp, 34 predicted proteins | sample Alteio_BWOrgCont_45_FD_152617 | JGI IMG/M metagenome (GOLD analysis project Ga0206861, IMG submission 152617) | Enriched cells from forest soil in Barre Woods Harvard Forest LTER site, Petersham, Massachusetts, United States -... | ecosystem: Environmental > Terrestrial > Soil > Temperate forest >... | reverse complement strand
GCCATCTTTATTGCCATTGCGGCAGCCAAAGTGATCTTCGAACTCATAAAAACTATGCATTTTACTGTTCAGCCATTCATCATCGGCATACTTCTTTATTTTCCCAATGTGGGCAGCCGTTATGGTAAAGTAAGGCTCAAGGTCTTCGTGCAAAGCTCCCTTGTCTAGTACCGGGTAAAGCTCGGCATACCATGCAAAAGCATAATGGTCTGGCACTAAATGTTGCGTTTGGAGGTTTGCTTTTGTTTGCAGTAAATGAAACCGTTGAAGATTAAATAGGGCTTTTCCTAAGTCTTTCATAATGTGATATTAGTTAATGCAGGGACATATTCTAATAATTCAAATCTAACAAAAAAATGAAATGAAAAATAGTGCTTATCACAAAACGCTAAAGGAACTTTAGTATGTCAGTCTGAGCTTGTCGAAGACCTTCCGATAAATAAGGAATATGTTTCGAGAGCCTCAACATGACATCGGTTTACTTCAATCCGTATTTATCCTTGTACTTATTATATAAAGCAGTTTGTACACTGGTCAACTGAATCGCTTTGCCTTTTATGCAAGCCCAAATAATATTGTTGGTACGCATATCTAATGCATCTCCGTTCGATATAATTAGGGTAGCATCTTTGCCTGGTTCTAGTGAGCCTGTTTGTGCATCAATACCCAACACTTTAGCCGCATTTAAGGTAATAGACTCAACCGCTTCTTCAGGCGAAAGGCCATAAGCAGCAGCAGTACCAGCTAAAAAGGGTAGGTTACGTGTAGCGTTCTGTTCCATATCTCCGGCAGTACCGAGGCAGAATAATATTCCTGCTTTCTGAAGTTCAGCTGGCAGTTTGTATGTTTCATCCACATCACCTTCGGGTGTGCCCGGTTGGCTATGCAGCCTGCGGACAATTACTGCAATGTTATTCTTCTTTAAAAAGTCTGTTATCATCCATGAATCACGCCCACCAACCAAAACTATTTTAGGTATTGTAAAACCTTTAATGGTGGTAATAGCTGCCAATATTTCTTTTACATAATCAGCATGAATGAATAGTGTTTCGCTGCCATTAAATACGCCTCGCATAGCTTCGAATTTAACATTGGTCTCGTCGTGCTTAGTATCCTGGCAATAGGCCTGTGCATCAGCTAAAAATTTTGTGAGTACTTGTACTTGCCTGTCGTAGTTTTTGTTTTCGGCATATCCGCCTAATTCATCTTCGTTAATACGAATTCTGTGCAATACTTCGGGCCAGTTTAAATGAACACCATCATCTGCTTTGTATTGGGCATCTTCCCAGTTCCATCCATCAAAATTCATTATTGATGATGTGCCTGAAATAAGCCCACCACGTGGAGTTATTTGCCCGGTAAGTACACCGTTAATACGAACTACCGGAGTAATTTTAGAATCGGTATTAAAAGCGATCAACGAACGCAATTCAGGATTAAGCAAACCAACATCTTCTACATCAACTTGTGCGCGTACGGCTTCGGTTTCAACTAACCCCAATGTGCAATCGGGTGCAATAAAGCCCGGGTAAATTTGCTTGCCAACGCAATTAATAGTGGTGTCGTATGCACCTGCTTCCAGTTTAATGGTCGTAGCATCGCCAACCAATACTATCTTGCCATTCTTAATGCCAATTACTCCATTCTGGATTACGGTGCCGTTGCCAATATGCACGGTGCCATTCATTAGCAGAATGCTTTTGGTCTCAGGCTTTGCAGGTATGGGCTGCTGCGCAAAACAAAGTGAAAAACTAAAAGCTAAAAGTGAAAAAGTTAAAATTGTGTTCTTCATATTATATATAATGTGTTGTTATCTCAATACTAAATACTCAATACTCAATACTATTACCGCCTTCTTCTTCCGGTTGGTGCGCCTGCCATATTCTTGCTCGGGTCCTTTATTACCTGATTAATAATATCGGCTTTTTCTTGTGCTATTTCAACTCGCATAGCGGCATCTTCCTGACGGTCGAATTCACAAACACCATCAACAAAAGTTTTTAATGCCATACTGTAAACCGATAATGGATTACCTGACCACAATACGATATCAGCATCTTTACCTACCTTAATACTTCCGGTATGTGCGTCAAGGTGCAAAAGCTTTGCGGGGTTAAGAGTAACAGTCCTCCATGCTTGTTGCTCGGTTAGTCCGCCGTACTTAACTGTCTTAGCTGCTTCCTGGTTAAGGCGGCGTTGCATTTCATCATCATCAGAATTAATTGCAGTAACAACTCCCATTTTAGTGGTTATCGCAGCATTATATGGTATGGCTTCCATTACTTCCATTTTATATGCCCACCAGTCCGCAAAGGTCGAAACACCAATGTGGCGCGCTGCTAATTTGTCAGCTACTTTATATGCCTCAAGTCCGTGTGTAAAAGTGTTGAACTGGAAATGCATAGAATCGGCCACATGCATTAACATATTAATTTCAGACTGCACATACGAGTGGCAAGTAATAAATCGCTGACCATTTAATATTTCTACCAATGCATCCATTTGCAGATCGCGGCGAGGTGCATCTGCGCTTTTATCTTTCGATGAATTGTATAATTTCATTGCAGCTTCATACTCCTTTGCATGTATAAACATATCGTAATAAAACTGCTCAACACCCATACGTGTTTGCGGGTAACGTATTGTATTCAAGTCTCCCCAGTTCGATTGTTTTACGTTTTCACCTAAAGCAAACTTTATGAATGGAGAAGAATAGGATATCTTCATTTCTTCGGGCAATGAACCCCATCGTAGTTTTACAATTCCGCTTTGTCCGCCAATTGGGTTGGCTGAACCATGTAGCAATTGTGCGCCTGTTACTCCACCCGAAAGGCTTCTGTAAATACTAATGTCTTCCGAGTTTATTACATCACCAATCCGGACGTTCGAACTACAAGCTTCGGTACCTTCATTAACACCGCCCTGTATTGCAATGTGCGAGTGTTCATCTATAATACCAGCAGTCAGGTACTTGCCTGTACCATCAATTACGGTTGCATCTTTCGATGCAGTCAGGTTTTTACCAATTGCTTCTATCTTTCCATCTTTCACATAAACATCGGTATTTAGTAATGCGCTGTCGCCTTCGCCTGTCCATACTGTTGCATTACGTATAACAAATTCTTTGCTTGCTTTCTTAATGGAATCTTCTTCAGCTTTTGTTCTGCCATAGGCCTGGAACGGATAACGTACCTGAGCCAGGGTTGGAATTGTTAGAATGGGTTCGTGTGTGGTATCGGGCGCCATAGAGCTTACATATACAGCTTGCCATGTTAATGATTGTGTGCCACCCATGCCGGTACCACTAATGGTTTTGTTATCGGGCGATAATAATCCATTCAGGCGCATTGCATAAATACTATCCGACTTCGACCTGAAGGAAATTGTAACCATTGGGTTATTAACGTGGAAGTAAGCAGTAAGGCTGTGCTTTTGTGCATCTAACACGGTTGCAGTTGGGTTAGCAACATCTCCTTTTACTTCGAGTGTATAGGTTTGGTTGCTGTTAATGCTTAAAGTGTAATTACCACGCAGGTCAATATTGGTGGTATCGTTCACCTGATTAGGGCATCCTTTAATCCAGTTCGAATAAATAACGGTTCCTTGTTTAAACAGATCGCCTGATGTAACTATGAAGTTAGCCATCATGCCTTTTTTCAGTGAACCTACTTTATCCTGCATGTGCATCATCTGCGCAGGAGTATACGTAAGCGCTTTTAATGCACCTTGTGGTGTAAGGCCATATTTTACTGCCTTGCGCAGGTTGGTCCAAAAAGCGTTTTTGTCTTTAAGGCCATCGGCTGTTAAAGCAAAAGTAATGCCTGCTTTTTCCATAGCACCGGGGTTTAGTGGCGCCATTTGCCAGTGCATAAGGGTAGTCAGGTTTACCATTACTGCATCATAAGGATCTTGTACATTTGGTTTGTCAGGGAAGTTAAGCGGTACAATAAATTCACGGCCTGTGCTTTTAACTGCATCAAGCAATGCGTATTCGTCGCCATTGCTCTTTATAATATAATTTACGTTGAACTCACGTGCTATTTTATCGGCACGTAAAGCAGATAGTTTACCGTCAACTGCAAATATTTGCGGTAGTGGTTGTAGGTCGTTAAATGCTTCTAACGAAAGGTTGTATTCTGTTTTATGCTTAGCACCTTTATACCACGTAGCATCGTAATAAGCCTGGCGCAATACACTAATAGTGCCCATTAACGAACTTGGGTAGTCTTGTGTTGAAGATCCTTTGTTTAGTGAATAACCTGCTGCTGCTTTACCTTCAAGTATAGCTTCCTGGTCGTTGGTGTCGGCAAGGGTAACCAATGCAAATGAGCCTTGTGCAATACCATCATGGTCTGATGTTAGTGCAAGTCCAAAACCTATGTTCCTGTATTGTGCCGCATCAGCATAACTGGCATGAAAAATATCTTCAGCATCATCTTGCGGGCGAACAGCCTGGTTGGCATCAAAAGCACCCGGAGTTATACTATTCATTTGCGGGCCTGCGCCTTTATGTGGACGTTTATCCGCAGGTATTACAGGCATACCGTAGCTGGTGTATAGGTCAATAAAAGAAGGGTATATGGTTTTGCCTTTGCAGTCATAAACTACAGTCCCTTTAGGTAAGGCAACACTTGTACCAATATCCACAATGTTCCCGTCTTTTACCAATAGGGTAGCATCATCTAATGTGGTGGCATAATCCTGGTAAATATGCGCATGGGTAAACGCATAATAGCTATGTCGCACATCGTGCGTGCCGTTTATAGGCATAGTTTGTTGCGCCACTGCACTTATAGCCAATGATAATGAGAGGCTAAGCGTAGAAAGTATTTTTTTCATAAAGTATTAGGTGAGCTAATTGAGGAGGCAAAGTAAACAATGCTAAACCAATTTTGCTAATTTTGGTATCTAAAATTTAAAGCCCATGGGTATATTAATTCAACTTCATTCATTCTTAAGGTGGATAGTACTTATTTTGTTGCTAACTGCTATTATTAAATCGCTAAGTGGTATGATATCGAAAAGGGCATATACCGGCTCAGATAATAAGATCAGTTTGTTTCTTTTAATATCAACGCATACCCAGTTATTGGTGGGCCTTGCGCTTTATTTTATTAGCCCTTGGGTACAGTTTAGCAGTGAAGCTATGAAGGCTAAAGAAATAAGGTTCTATACTATGGAGCATTTGGTAATGATGCTTATTGCTGTTGCTTTAATTACTATTGGTCATGTAAGCAGCCGGAAAGCTACTACTGACGCTGCTAAGTTTAAGAAAGCATTTTGGTTCTTCTTTATAGCCTTAGTGGTGATATTTGCAGCCATACCTTGGCCATTTATGCCGGTTGCAAGGCCATGGTTTTAATATTCTAAGTTCATGATAGAGCGCGTAAGAGGTAAAGAGAAAGCAATATTGGTTGGCATTTGCCACAAGGAGCAACGCAAGGAACAGCTTGAGGAGTTTTTGAGTGAATTGACGATGCTATGCTATACAGCAGGTGCAACTCCTGTAAAAGTATTTACGCAAAACCTGCATCATTTCGATCCTGCTTTTCTTATTGGCAGTGGTAAAGTGAAGGAGATTGGAAAGTATATTGAAGAACATCCGGAAGTTGATCTGGTAATATTTGATGATGAATTGTCGCCAAGTCAGCAACGTAATATTGAAAAGGAATTAAAGCGGAAGATACTTGACCGTACCGGCCTTATACTCGACATTTTTGCTGACCGTGCACAGACTGCCTACGCTAAAACACAGGTGGAGCTGGCGCAATACGAATATTTATTGCCACGCCTTACCGGTATGTGGACACACTTAGAAAAACAACGAGGTGGTATTGGTGTGCGTGGCCCGGGTGAATCGGAAATAGAAACAGATAGAAGGCGTATACGTAAACGTATTGCTTTGTTAAGCGACAGGCTTGCTGAAATAGATAAGCAAATGACTACGCAGCGCCATAGTAGGGGGCAGCTTATACGAGTGTCGCTAGTAGGATATACCAATGCGGGTAAATCTACTTTAATGAACTTGCTAAGCCATTCAAACGTATTTGCCGAAAATGCACTTTTTGCAACGCTCGATACTACTGTTCGAAAAGTAGCTTTTGAGAATGTAGCATTCTTGTTATCAGATACAGTAGGATTCATAAGGAAGCTACCAACCTTTCTGATAGAAGCATTTAAATCGACACTGGATGAAGTACGCGAAGCCGATTTGCTTTTGCATGTGGTAGATGTTTCGCATCCTTCGTTCGAAGAACATATAAAAGTGGTAATGAAAACGCTTGAAGAACTTAAGTGTTCGGATAAGCCGATACTTATAGTGTTTAATAAGATGGATCAGTATCACATTAAGAATGAAGAGGATGAAGATGTAGTTCTTTCGCTGGAAGGACTTAAGAATTCATTTATTCAAAAGTCGCATGAGCCTTGTGTGTTTATTTCGGCAGCCACGAGGGGGAATATAGAAGAACTAAGAACCGTTTTGTTAGATAAAGTTAGGAAGCAATATTCAGTTAGGTACCCTTACGTAACTGTTTAATTGAGGAATACCCTAAACCCCTAAAGGGGCTCTTAAAAAATAATGAACATGAAAATTGACGATAAAATAGTAGATAAATTGGCCGACCTGGCTAAGTTAGAATTTGACGAAGCATCTAAACAAGGTATTATAAAAGACCTCGACCGCATTGTTGGTTTTATTGAAAAACTGAATGAAGTTGATACTTCATCGGTAGAGCCTTTGGTATATATGTCCGACTCTACTAACGTTATGCGTGACGATGTGGTTAAGCAAGTTATTACCCAAGCCGAGGCATTGAAGAATGCACCTAAAAAGGACTCTGATTACATCAAAGCCCCTAAGGTTATCGATAAGAAATAAACTCTCTTATTAGCTCTTTGCAGCCGGTGCTGCAGGAGCCGGTTTAGCAGGTGTCAAAGTCTTTGCTGCATTAAGCATCGACTGCACTTGTGGTTCGCTAAAGTTGGTTACGGTACCATCAGTACTCTGGTAATGATCTTCTGCATAGAAGGTTTTACCATCTCTCTTTATGATTGCGTAAAAGTGGTATTCTTCATTAACCATTTGGGTTTTGTATAAAATAGACACGCTGTCCTGCGCTACCCAACTTTGGAATTTATCTACATCATTACCTGCAATGTCTTTCTTCTTACGGTCCATATCCATACCCGATACATTAACCGTTATGTTAAACCATTTTTGCACTTGTATATGCAGGTCGCCTGAAGGCAACGATTCTATAATGTGTGGCCTTTCGGAAGTATCAGGTATATCAATAGTAGCAGGTATGCCATACGATAAAAGGTTCAAGCGTATCATGCCAGGAGCCAAAGCCACTTCAGTATCGGCAGCCTCGGCCGGTTTATCTTGCTTGCAAGAACTAAATGAAAACATAGCTGATATTAAACCTGCGAGTAGAATACTTTTATACATGGAGTAAGATGATTAATTATAGGCGCAAATGTAGGCTATTTTAAGAAATATAAAATATAATGGTATGGCAGATACGTTTTATTTAGCTAAATCAATAAAATGGGTAGAAAAAAACATTAAATTTGGTATCTATTGAAACTCAGTAAAAATACTTTTAATGCTTAATAGTAAGGATGTTATATTTAAAAAATGAATGGTGTATTATGATTAAAAATAATAGGTAAACATTTATGGGTTTAATACTATCAATTAATTGCGGAATTGGAAGTTCGGTTGGGGTATTTGCAGAAAATGGTGTTCCTATAATATGTATTGAAGAAGAGCGTTTCAACAGAATAAAAAATTCTTTCGGGTTCCCTGAAAAGGCGCTTTCGTATTTAATTGATAAAAAAATAGTTTCGAATGAAATTGTGGAAAAGGTTTTATTTACCAATTCCGAAAATGGCATTGCTTCAAAAAAAGCTTTTTACGAATACTACGATGCAAGTTTTGCTACCGCATTAAAAAACAGTAAAAATGAGACTGGAAAGTATTTCAATAACTTACTTACTAAAATACGTGATACAAGGCTCTATGAAATATACTGCGGCATTCGTTATGGTAAGGCCGGTAATGGGAGCGAGGAGATAAATAAGATACTTAAAAATTTTGGACTCGATACCAATAAAGTATTATGTGTAGAACATCATTTGTGTCATGCAGCATCAGCCTATTATGGGCTAGCCAGAAATAAAGAGGATAAATATCTTGTTTTTACATTGGATGGTGGAGGAGATGGTTTAACCAGTACCGTCTCAAAAGGTTATAACAGTAAACTCGAAAGACAGTCAAGCAGCGATTGTTATTCTATTGGCAATATGTATTCGGCTGTTACTTATTTTTTGGGTTTTACTCCGCATGAGCATGAATATAAACTTATGGGACTGGCACCTTATGTTAATCCCAAATATGTAGAAAAGTATAAGCCCTTTTTTGCACAGTTCCTGAAACTAAAAGAAGATGATACAGTATTTTATAACCCTATAAAACTTAACCACGCTAAGTTTTTCGAATGTCTTGTTGATCAGTTCCCCAAGGATAGGTTTGATAATATATCTGCAGGATTACAGGCATTTACTGAAGAAATTGTTTGCAAATGGGTAAAGGGTAATATTAAAAAATACGGCATAAATAAAGTATTATGCGGTGGTGGCGTATTTATGAATGTAAAATTAAATAAGCTACTTTCAGAGTTACCTGAAGTTGAGTATATAGATGTTTTTCCGTCCTGTGGTGACGAGTCGAATATTTTTGGTGCCGCTTTTTATACTTTCAGTACTACAAAACAATGGAGCAAAGGATTGTTGGAGAGATATACGTTGGGTACAAAACCTATTGATATTGAAACAAGTATTGAAAAGTACTACAATAAAATTGTTGCAAAAAAAATTGAGAATGCTAATAAATACATTGCCGAACAACTTGCAGCGGGTAAAATAGTTGCGCGTTGTTCCGGTGCAATGGAATTTGGGGCCAGGGCATTGGGCAATAGGTCAATTTTGGCCGATCCGCGTAACCTGTCTTCGGTGAACAGGATTAACCAAATGGTCAAAAAGCGCGATTTTTGGATGCCATTTGCTCCCGCAATGCTTGCTGAAAAAGCTGATACACTAATAGATATTCCTGATTCTTTAAAGCAACAGCAATCCCCATTTATGATGTTCGCTTTTAATGCAAAGGAAAATAAAAGAAATGTTATTCCCTGTGGCTTGCATCAGGCAGATTTTACTGCAAGGGCAGAAACCGTTAGTGAGAGCAAGTATCCGGATATGCACGAAATAATATCAAACTTTGACAATCTGACTGGGGTACCCTGTATACTGAATACTTCTTTTAACCTGCACGGCTACCCTATTGTTGAAAATGCGGATCAGGCAATAGATGTATTGCTTAATTCGGAGATTGACGTTTTAATAGTAGAAAATTACTGTTTAAAGCGTGCATAACCGCGTACGCTTCCAATTCGTTGGGTAAGTAAATGGTTGATTTTAATATATTTATAAGGGTTGTTATATAATTAGTAACTTTGTAATAGACGTTACAACACTATTCATGAAAAGGTTATTTTATTTCTGTTTTGTTATTGGCCTATGCCTCAATTTCTCAAATAAAGCAGTGGCTCAAGCTGTTGGTCAGCTGTATGGAATGACCGTGGCGGAAAGCAATATTTTTAAGTATGATCCAATTACTCAGACAGGAACTAATGTATGGTATTTTACCGGTTCAGGTGGTGGCAACCCTTACGGTGACTTAATTCAGGCATCTAATGGGTTATTATACGGAATGACGCAGTTAGGAGGCGCTAATAATGAGGGAGTTATTTTTTCGTTAGACCCTATAAGTGGCAGTTTTGTGCCATTATTCAATTTTAAAGACACAATGGGTATTCAGCCTACCGGAAGTTTAGTTCAGGCATCTAATGGTTTGTTATACGGAGGAACCTATCAAGGAGGAATATATAACCAGGGTGTTCTGTTTAGCTATGATCCTGTTAATGCAAAATATGATACGCTTTTAAGCTTTAACGGTACTAATGGCGCATATTGCCGTCAAAGCAGTTTAATGCTGGCTGCTAATGGTTCGCTTTATGGAGTAACTAATGGAGGAGGTAGTAATGGTGAAGGTGCTTTATTTAGCTACGATCCTACTACAGCTATTTATACTGTATTACAAAGTTTTAAGGCAAATGGTAATCTACCAAGCGGAGGAGTAACTCAGGTAAATGATAGTTTATTGTATGGACTAACAAGCTCTGGAGGAACTACTGGCGGAGTGATTTATAGCTATAATTTAAATAGCAACGCGCTGAATGTTGTATATGAATTGGATGATAGTAGCGGATATAGCCCATATGGCAAATTGTTGCTAGCCTCGAATGGACTGTTATATGGAATGGCTATATCGGGCGGTAGATATAATAATGGAACTTTTTTTTGTTTCAGCCCTAGTAATAATAGTCTTACTACTATTTTTAATTTTAACGGTACTAATGGCTCCGCTATTTTTGGCAGTCTAATACAAGGCGCAGATAGTGTATTGTATGGCATGACAGAAAGAGGTGGGGCTGATAATGCCGGCGCTATTTTTTCTTATAATATTTCTAAAGACTCGGTTGCTTTCCCATTTTTCTTTGATTTCTTCGATGGAGAATACCCTATAGGTGATCTTCTAGAGGTTATGAGTGCTAACCTTACCCAAACTAATAATCAGTGTTTCGGTGATAGCGTAGGAACTGCAGCATTGCATGTACGTGGCGGTAAATATCCTTTGAAATATATATGGAGTAATGGCGATTCTACGGATTCTGTTTCTAAGTTACCTGCCGGTAATTATTCCGTTAAAATTATTGATATGGTTGGTAAAGGAGTGTCATTGAGTTTTACAATAACACAGCCTTCTAAGTTAAAAGATAGTATAGCCGGAGTTACTAATGTTAGCTGCAATGCAGGTAATAATGGTGCAATTACGGTAACTGTTAAAGGCGGTGTAAAGCCTTATATTTACTCGTGGTCACCTGGTTCCCAAATCGATACTACCATTAATGGGTTAGTAGCCGGCAGCTATGTATTTACCGCAACCGATTATAACCATTGTGCAGCCCCTGATACAATTAAAATAACCCAACCCGCGGCATTGAAGGATAGTATTGATTCGGTGGCGGATGTTCTTTGTTATGGAGGTAATAATGGTAGTATACGGGTAACTGTTAAAGGCGGAATAAAACCGTATTTATATTCCTGGTCAGGTAAATCAGGCAATATTGGTTCAGATAGTTTGGTGAATAATCTTATAACAGGAAGTTATACTTGCCAGGTTACCGATGGGCATAGCTGTATTACACCCATAAGTGTTACCATTACATCGCCTGCAGCCATAAACGATTCTACATCCTACACTTCAACCCCTTGTACTAAAAGTACTGGTTCAGCCGGCGTTTTTGATGTAACGGGTGGTGTATATCCATATTCTTATTTATGGTCTCCGGGTGCTGATACCAATGCTGCCGATACAGGATTGACTTCCGGTTCATATACGTGCACAATAACCGATTCGAATAAGTGTATTCAAAAAGCTTTTGTGGTTGTTCCCAATACAGGTGGCCCGAGAGATAGTATAATTGCTTCAACCAATGAAACTTGTTTCGGACAGAATATTGGCAGTGCCACAGCAGGAGTAAAAGGCGGATATCCGCCCTATACTTTTAAATGGTCACCAGGTGGAGGAAGTGCTACCACAGCAAATAATTTGCCGGCAACTAAATATACGTTTTCTGTTACCGATAGTGTGGGGTGCGTAAGTACTGCAACCGTAGCTATAACTGAACCTACGCAATTAAGAGACAGTATAACAGCTGCTACCAATGTAAGCTGTTTCGGATTTAGTAATGGCCGTGTAGTAATTAGCACTAAAGGCGGAGTACCTCCGTATAATTATTTATGGTCGGGTGGGGCAGGCACTGCCGATAGTGCTACTAATCTCATAGCAGGTACTTATAGTTGCACCATAAGTGATTTTAGTAACTGTATTGCTCCGCCTCAAACCATTACTATCACAAGTCCTTCCATTCTAAATACCGATACCGCCGCAACAGCAACCAAATGTGGCACAAGTAATGGGTCGGCCACTGCCATAACTACAGGTGGTATCCGACCATATAGTTACCTGTGGTCTAATTCAGGTATTGATTCATCTATAACAAATGTGTCCGGTGGAATTAATTATTTATGTACCATAACGGATGCGCAAGGTTGTATGAATAAAATAAATGTAATAGTGCCTGATACAGGCGGTCCGAGGGATACTATATTGTTGAATCAAAGTATTCAATGTTATGGCAGTAATTCAGGGACCGCGATAGCGAATGTATTAAGCGGTACTCCGCCGTATACCTATTTATGGTCTTCATCTGCAGGTACTAATGGGTTTGCTATAAACCTGGCAGCGGGTACTTATAGTTGCACGGTTACTGATGCTACCGGCTGTCAGGGAATTGCACAGATTACGCTCAATCAGCCTCCGCAGTTAATCTATTCATTTAATAATATTGGTGTTTGCTATGGTGCAAATAGCGGTGGCACTGCCATTATTAACGTAAATGGAGGTACGGGACCTTATCAATATTCCTGGAGCCCTGACAGTTCATTAACCGATTCACTTATAAATATTGAGCCGGGGGCGTATTTATGTACAGTTACCGATGCAAATAATTGCAAAACATTTGCAACCACTACAATTGCAGAGGCTACAAAACTTAGTATAGATAGTATTGTATCATATCCTACTTCGTGCCCTACCTGTAATAACGGATGGGTGCAGGTATATGCTTCGGGTGGTATACCGGCAGGCGACAGTATTTATTATTTATATGTATGGGATACAATAGTAAATGCCTCATCTATTCATAGTCTTGATACGGGTATGTTCCACGTATGTGTTACAACTAATTATTGCCCTAATGAAAGCGTGTGCGATTCGGCTGAGGTAATTACAAATGTATCTACTATTAATAATCTTAATGATGTCGTGAAAATATTCCCGGTACCAAGCAGCGGATTGGTGTATATGCAATTGCCTGAAATGGGGATGAGTACAGTAAATGTTTTTGATGAAATGGGTAGAGACGTTTACTTGAATATATTAGATGCAAGCCAACAGCGAAATATAATTAACCTTAATTTGGAGGAACTCCCTAACGGAATATACACCGTACAAATAAAGAATGCCAGGGCTGTAATTAATAAAAAGCTGGTGATTCAAAAGTAGGTGGTTGAGAAGTAATAATTTAATGAGTGGTTTATGAAAATTTCGGTAATTATAGCAGTTTATAATGCTGAACAATTTTTAGAAAATGCTGTAAAATCAGCTATGGAACAATCTGAAACAGGAGAAGTAATTTTAGCAGAAGATGGTTCAAGTGATAATTCGCTGGCTATTTGCAGAAAATTAGCAGCGGAATATGATAAGGTTAAGCTTATTGAAAACCCGAAAGGTGTTAACCAAGGTGGTGGTATAACAAGAAACAGAGGTTTGCAAAATGCAACATTAGACTATGTTACTTTTTTGGATGCCGATGATTATTACTTGTCAGGACGTTTTGCAAGTGCTAAAGAACTGTTTGCAAACAATAATGATATAGACGGTGTATATGAAGCTGTTGGCACCAATAGCCTGGATGCATTAAGCCTTGAAAGGCACTTGCAAAGAGTAAGCAATAGTATGGGTAAGGCAGACCCTATGCTAACCACTATGGATATTAAGTGCCCTCCGGACCAATTGTTTGAAGTGTTATTAAAGGGAGAACATGGTTTTTTTCACTTTAATGGTTTGACTTTAAAACGGACAGTCTTTAAAAAGGTTCCTTTTTTAGATGAAGTTAATCCCGTATTAGGCATTGGGAATGATAAAGATCTGTTCTTTCGTCTTGCTGCTGACGCCATACTTATTCCGGGTAAGTTAAATGAGCCTGTGGCAATGAGGAATGTATATGAAGGGAATGCAACTCTTTCTATGTATACATCGAATGAAAGAATAAGACAATTGACATATTGCAGATACCTTCAGAACAGTAATTTGTTTCGAATAATGCTACGGAAGCAATATTCAAAAGAAGCTAATAGGTTAGTATTTCGTCAGCACCTGGAGTTTTATAATGAATATTATATATCTCAAACTTCCTTTGTGTATAGAAAATTTTTGAAGATTATTAATGTATTGATTGCACTTGTTAAAGATCCGGTTCTATTCAGTAAGATCATTTGATGAGGATGTTGTGTCACAATTTAAATAAATTGTTTTAAGTGAATATATTTTGTCGATAAATAAAAACATTTTTTATACTATTCTTACCCAAATACCGACTATGCTGCTCGGCATAATTTCCGGAATATTCATTACCAGAATATTAGGGCCTGACGGGAAAGGGATTTATGCGGTTTTTCAGGCCAATTTAGATTTTCTTACCTTCTTTTTAGGATTAAGTATTGGTAACGGCATTATTTACTTTTCCTCAAGTAAAAAACTATCTCCCGAAAAATTGGCAGGTATGTCTGTTTATTTTCTTGCTGTTATATGTTTAGTGCTGGCTGTTTTTTTCTTGCTTGTAATGGGAAGCCGCTTTAAAGAGGTTTTTATGCCGGAGCACTACGATTCTCTTTTTTATGTAGTATATCTCTGCCTTGCATTTTTGGTTAGCACAATTAATACAATACTATCTTCATTAATACAAGGATATAAGCTGTTTAAAATTATAAATGCAATTGCCCTTATAAATAGCGTGCTTAATGTGGTGTGTTTTCCCGGTTTGTTTTTTTTAATAAAAATATACCATATTCATATTGAAGTAAAAGAGATACTTATTCTATCACTGGTAATATTGATTGTAAATACTATAATTACTTATTATTTTTATAAAAGAAAAGTTGATTTGAAGGTTGACCTTAATATTAACTATAAAGAAGTGGTTAGCCCTTTTTTTAGATATATTTTAGTGGTATACATTGGTATTTTGGTCAACTTTTTTAATTATCGATTAGATATATGGGTATTAATGAATTGTTCGAAAGATATGAAATCAGTTGGGTACTATTCTCTTGCCGTTAGTATTGCCCAAATGCTATGGCTGATATCAAACCCTTTTGTAAATGTACTGTTGCCGTATTTGGCCGAAAGTAACTCTTCAATTAGAATAACCAGAACATTTATGTATTCGCGGGTTAATATAAGTATATTAATTATTGCAAGTATAATATTGTTTTTTGCAGGGCGGTATTTAATACCGATGGTTTATGGAAGCGCATTTAAGGAAGCCGTTTATCCATTTGAGATATTACTTGTTGGTTTGTTTTTTTCAAGCGCTACAAAACCTTTAGGGGTATTTTTTGCCGCCGAAGACAGGTTTATCATCAATACTTATTCTAATTTAATAGGACTTATTTTTACAATTATATTTTGCTTTTGGTTGATTCCTGTGTATGGAATTGTGGGTGCCTGTGTGGCTACTAATGCTTCATATATTTCTATGTTTATTTTTACGCTTGGTATGTTTTTAATTAGAGCTAAAGGATATAATAAGAATTGGTTTTTGCTTAAGAAAGAAGATATTAAAGAGTTTGGGATTATGGAAAGGTTTGGCTTAATGAAGGAGAAAAAAACACTGAAGTAACCTATGTGTGGAATTGCCGGTATAATAAACTTTGACGATAGACCAATTGATGAGCATGTTCTTCATCAAATGAATGATTTCATGAAGCAACGTGGCCCTGATGGACAAGGATACTGGCAAGAGAAAAATATCGGGTTTGCTCACAGAAGGCTTAGTATAATAGATCTTTCGGATAAGGCAAGGCAGCCTATGTTGGATGAGAAAGAATATGCTGTTGTTACATATAATGGTGAATTATATAATTATAGAGCACTGAGGGATGAATTACTAAAACAAAAGATTCATTTTTTTTCGGAAAGTGACACCGAGGTTATTATAAATGCTTGCTTGCATTGGGGTGTTAAAGAATTTTTAAATCGGGCGCAAGGCATGTTTGCTTTTGTTTTGTTTAATCGTAAAACAAATGTAATTTACTTCTGCAGAGATAGATTTGGCAAAAAACCCCTTTACTATTATAAAAACTCTGAGGGGGTGCTATTCGCTTCGGATATAAGGGCTATTCGTTCGGTTGCAAATAATCTAACACTCGATTTAGACTCTATAGATTATTATCTTTCTGAATTATCAATGCCGCAACCAAGGACAATTTGGAATGAAGTTAAACAGGTTAGTCCAGCATGTTTTTTAACCATCGATGTAGTTAACAAAACTATTGTCGAAGAAAATTATAAAAAAGTAAACTTCCAAAATAAAATAGATATATCACTTGATAATGCTATTATTTCTGTTGAGGAATTACTAAAGAATGCTGTTTTAAAAAGAACCGTTAGTGATGTACCTATAGGGTGTTTTTTGAGTGGCGGCGCTGATTCCGGCTTAGTAACAGCCATGCTTGCATTAAATTCAAACTCAAGAATAAATACGTTTACAGTAGGTTTTACATATAGCGAGTTTGATGAACTTCCTTTGGCACAGCAATTGGCCGAAAGGTATAATACGCAGCATACAGCTATAATTGTCGATACTAATATTTTAGATGATGTTGAATCAATAATAAACTATTTTGGTGAGCCTTTTGCCGATTCAAGTATGATACCCTCATACTATATTGCCAAAGAGATAGGAAAGAAAGTAAAAGTTGCACTGTCGGGTGATGGTGGAGATGAAGTTTTTGGTGGCTATCATGAGTATGCTACAGCATATAACTCCGATAAATACTATCGGGAAAATAAGAGTGTGATAAAGCGCATGATTATGCGAGGCGGGAATATGCTGGCGTATAAGTTGAAATTAACAGATTTGAATTACGGGCACTTACAACATTATTATAGACTTGCTCCTGATGAGCGATTATACAGGGAAATGGGGTTTAATAATGCGGAAAAGCGAAAGTTATATTCTCCCAATTCCTTTTTTTTGTCTTCGTTAGGATATACTGAAGGGTATTTTAATGAGAAATGGACAAGCTCGAACCAAGTATCATTAACTGATACCTTATTTGAAACCTCTTTTAAAACAAGGCTATTGAATGATTATCTTGTTAAAATTGACAGGACCTCTATGATGAACTCCGTTGAGGTAAGAAGCCCTTTCTTAGATGGTGAATTGGTTGATTTTGTAGCGCAATTACCAAATCACATAAAGCTTCATAATGGAATAAGAAAATATATACTTAAAAAATTATCGGAGAAATATATTAATAAAGACTTTTTTAAACGGAAGAAGCAGGGGTTTGGAGCGCCAATTAAATATTGGTTAAATAAAGAACTTAAAGATTTTACAAGTGATATGTTGGAATCGAAATCGATGAAGGATAGTGGATTATTCAATAATATGTATATAGGTAATTTAATAAAGGAGCACCGGGAAAATAAACATGATAATAGCAGTAAGCTTTGGGCATTGCTAAGCCTGGCAGTATGGCTTAGGAGTGAGAACTTTGCCGTAATTAAGTAATGAATGTTAAAACCTAAAGTAAAGAAACTGACTTGACCTTGTTAAATTAATAAGGTTTGGCTCACATTCAATTTCCCTCATTATAGTGTGATAGGTACTGTAAAAACCTGTAGAAGTGGCAATGAGACATTGCGAATGTAATATATCTAACCCGTTGGTGTCAAGCGAATTATTTAGTATTTTTGAGGGAAGCAATAATATGTTTATGGAATGATATGGGGGTAAAGAAGTATCTAAAAAAAATAATTGCAAATAGCCTTTTATATAAGTTAAATAATGAGCGGTATGTGTTTCTGTTTCATGATATTTCATCTGCTTCAGAGCTCCACCATTCTTCACAATACTCAACTATCCCTGAGAATTTTCAGAAGCAAATCGATTTTTTACTGCACAATTTTGAATTGATAAGTTTAGATTCCCTGGTTGACCCTCAAACTAGGAACAATGAGAAGCCATTAGCCTCAATTGTTTTTGACGATGGCTTTTATTCTGTATATGAGAAAGCATATCCTTGCCTTGTAGCTAATAATATACCTTTTACGGTTTTTATCAACAAAATGGCTGTAACGCAAAACAGACTCTGGTTTACCAATATTATATTAAGTAAAAATGATTTATTGTTCTGGTCACATATATATGAGACATTCGTCGAAAAGCATACGATTTCTCTAGAGGCACTTAAAGTATTGCCCATATTTGAGTTACCTGGGCATTTGAAAATAGAAGGTATCGATTGGTTAAATGAATATATAGTGGACTCACTTAATGTGAGGCATAGAATTTTCTGTAATGTTGAGGATCTAACAACGATGATAAATAATGACTTGGTGACTATTGATTCGCACAGTGTTAACCATTATTTAATGTCAGATTGTTCAGAGGGGATATCATATAAGGAAATTGAGGAAAATAAACTCTTTATTCAATCAATTACCGGGAAGGATAGTCTACATTTTGCGATACCGTTTGGGAAGAAAAATCATTATGATAAAAGAGTAGTCGATCAATGTCGAGAATTGGGATATAAATATCTATATTCAACAAACCCTAATTCTTTTAAAATAAATGCTTTAAGCAAGCCCCCGATTGTAATACCGCGGATAGGTATTACAAATGAGAGCAGGGAAGATATGTTGTTTTATATTAATATGAATATTATAAAGAAAAGAAACTTATAATTTAAATGTTGTCAGTTATTACCAAGAATAGTGTTTTTTATTCTCGTCAGGAGGTATGGTTTTATAATTCTGAGAAAATAAGGCACACTAATAATGATATGTATTATTGTGCTTTTTCAAAGCCAATATTCAAAACTGAATATATAGAAGAGGTAACGACAAGATTGATTGACTTAAGACAATCGAAGGATTATATATATAATGACGTGGATGATGAGATTAAATATTCTATAAGGAGAGGCGAAAGAACAGGATTTGTGCATAATGTTATAGAGAAGCCTAATGAACAGGATTTATATTCTTACTATAAATCATATAATAAGTTTGAAAAATACAAGGAGTGGGATAATAGCCTTAGTTTGGAAAGATTGAGAATATTTGCTGAAAATAATGCATTGAGAATAAGCAAAGCCTTAATTAATGATGAGGATATTACTATTCATATATATCTGGTAGATGACTTAAAAAGAGCCGTTCTGTTATATAGCCATCATAATGTTGATTATAATGACTATAAAAACAGAGGTTTTGCTAACCGGTATCATCATTGGAATGATATAATGTATTTTAAAAATACTGGAACAGAAATATATGACATTGGAGGTGTTGATTTTGTTAATACTCCGGGAATAGCTAATTTCAAGAAGTTGTTTGGTGGTAAAAGTCATAAGCAATATAATTTCCAGACTACTTCGGGCCTTTATTCTGTTTTTAATAAGATACTCCGTTAAATTAATTGGTAATTTTAAGGATTGAATAATATAATATAAATATGCCCCGCGTTTCACTGTCAGGTCAGAGTATTGTTGTTGTATCTAATGAACCATGGGGCAATGTTTGGTTTTCTAAGCACAATTATGCTTATGAATTATCAAAGCAAAACAAGGTTTTCTTTGTTAATCCTGCCCCAAAATGGCAATTGAATAATATATTTAAGAGTAATATTTCGGTTGAGAACTATAGCGATAACCTTACGATTGTTAATTATTATAACCGATTGCCAATTCTTAACAAAATATTGTTTTATATAAACGAGTATTTCATCTCAAAAGAAATTAAGAATTTTTTTAAAAAAAAAGGACACCGTATTGATATTTTGTGGTCTTTTGACCCATTCAGATTCCATAAGCCCAAAAAATTGGGAGCTACGTATTCTATCTTTCATGCTGTTGACTTATATAGATTCGAACATTATGCTGAAGAGCCATTGTGTGAAAATGTTGATTTTGTTTTTTGTGTCTCTTCCATGTTAGTAAAGCAATACAGTGTTTTTAATAAGCCTGTATTTCTTGTGCCTCATGGCATATCGAGCGAAGAGTTTATGGCCGATGATACCTCTGAGCTTGGTAATATTTCTTTGAAGGAATATGGTTTGTATATTGGTGGTATAGACAATAGGCTTAATTTTGAACTGTTAGAGAGGATACTTATTGAATTTCCTGAGCAACCGATTTTATTTGTAGGCCCAATAGAATTACCTATTCACAGTGAGAGTGGACAGAGAATTATTGTCGAAAAAAAATATAATAACTTTTATTATCTTGAAGCGGTTCATTTCAAGAAACTAAAATATTATATTCATCAAGCTAAGTTCTGCTTAAATCTAAGAGATCACACTAAAATAGCACACTTGGTATCGTATCATAAACTATTGCAATATTTAGCCTTGGGTAAGCCTGTTTTTGGATGCGAAATAGATGATTATAAAAATTCCAAAGGCATAGTTTATATGAGTAACGATGATATGGTATTAATGGAATTATTAAGAAGCTTTTTGAAGCACGGTGAAGATACTGCCTTAGAAAGAAAGAGGATTGAATACGCAAAGAAATTTACTTTTCAGGAAATATTTATCAATATTGAAAGAATGATTAATACTTAGATTTTATGCACATTGTATTTTTAATGTCTAATAACTCGTATTGCCCCTATTTTAGGTGGTTTGCTGCCAAGTCGGCTAAAAATCCTGATGTGAAAATGACATTTATATTGCTTAATGATACAAGGCCGATTATGTTAGATGAAATGAAGGAATATGGATGTGATTGTTATTGGATAAAATTTAATAACGGGAATAGAATGTTTTCTATGCTGAAATCTGTTCCGGAGTTAATGAGATTATTCATAAAGATTAAGCCAACTATTATACACTCTCATTTATTCGATGATTCTTTACCGGCATTATTTGCAGCAAGGTTAGTAGGAATTAAGTATAGGTTTATAACAAAGCAGGACACTTTTTTTCACTGGAATTATTTTCGCAATAAGGTTAAATACGATAGGTTTAATAACTACAATGCAACACAGATAATTGCTGTGTCAGAAGAAACTAAAGAGTTTATTATTGAGAAAGAAAAGGCGCCACCTGGTAAAGTAAATTTAATTCATCATGGGATTTGTCCGGATGATATAAGTTTAATAACCGAAGCGCAGAAACAGGCAATGCGTAAGCAGTTTGGACTTGAGAATAAAACTGTTATTACAACTGTGGCTAGGTATATAGAATGGAAAGGATATAAATTAATAATTGGAGCCGCCAAATCGATCGTAAGGAAATTCCCTAATTGTAAGTTTGTTTTTGTTGGAGCGGGAGACCAGAAAGAAGAACTGTTGGATTTAATAAGTAAAGAAGGGTTAAGCGAATATATTTGTATGACTGATTTTATACCTGAAAAGGATGTTACGGTTCTATATACTGTTAGTGATATATACTTGCATGCTGCTTTAAATGAACCATTTGGCTTTGTAATTGCTGAGGCTATGATGTATGGGGTGCCGGTTATTTCTACTAATACAGGAGCAGCGAGAGATGCTATTAAGCATAAGGGAAATGGTTTTTTAATTTATGATAGAACACCTAAAAAAATTACTCAAGCGATAATGGAGGTTTTGGAAATGAATGATTATAAAAGTATGGGAGAGAAGGGCGAGAAAACGGCCAGAGAAATGTATCATTTTGATGTAATGTGGGGAAACTATATAGCTTTATATAAGCGAGTGTTAAAGTTTTCGTGATTTGTAAGTAAAAAGGTAATTATATGGAAGGATTGGTTTCTATAATTATACCAGCGTATAATGCAGAAAAGTATATAACAGATACTATCAACTCCGTTATAGCTCAAACTTATAAAAATTGGGAAATAATTATTGTTAATGACGGTTCAACTGATAATACGGAGAAGGTTATTAGGCAAGGATTTACTGATGAGCGGATAAAGTATTATTATCAGAAAAATGCTGGCGTATCATTTGCCAGAAACTTTGGCATGACCAAATCTGAGGGAGAGTTTATAGCATTTTTAGATGCCGATGATGGGTGGGAGCCTACTAACCTTGAGAAAAAAGTCAGTGTGTTTAATGGTCGAAGGGATGTCGATTGGGTTTTTAGTGATATGTATAATGCTGATGATAATCTAAAAAAAACTGGAATTGCCCCTATTGGAACGGATGATGATATATTAAGAAAAATATTATTGTGGCAAGGCGAAGTTGTTCCGGGACCATGCTCAAATATTATTATCAGAAGAAAATGTTATACTGAAGGTATTTGTTTTGATGAAAACCTTTCTACCGCCGCGGACCAGGATTTGTGCATTCAATTAGCGTTTAAGTATAAAGGGAAAAGAATTGCCGAACCCTTATTTATATATAGAATTTTGCCCGGAAGTATGAGCCGAAGTTTATTCAAGATGGAAAAGGATCATATATACGTATATAAAAAAGCTGCGAAAAATAGTATGTTTTATTCCTGGGCATTTAAAAGGGAATGCTTTGCTAATTTGTACATGAACCTGGGCGGTAGTTGGTGGGTGAATGGAAAAAATAAGTTTAAGGGAGCCTATTTTGGCATTCGTGCTTTTATAAGTTATCCACCCTGCATTTTAAAGATAATAAAGAAATTATATAAGTAATAATGAATGTTTTAGTACTTACATATTGGAGTTATACTGATGCGCTTATTCAAACGTATACATTGCCATATGTAAGAATTATGAAAAAACATATTGATGGGAAAATCTTCCTTGTTATGTTGGAGCCTTCAATAAAAAGACTTACTATAGATGAGTATAGTGCAATAACAGAAAAACTTAGTAAAGAAGGTATAATACCTGTTTTTTTGAAGTATCATTCAAGTTTCGTTCTTTCGGCAATTTCATGGTTATTGTATTTCCCGAAATTATTAAAGATTATTTCTGCGAACAATATTGGCACTATTCACGCTTGGTGCACGCCTGCAGGGGCTATTGGAGCTGTAATAAGGACATTCAATAAAAAACTTGAACTCAATATCGATAGCTATGAACCACATGCCGAAGCAATGGTGGAAAATGGAACCTGGAGTAATACAGGTTTAAAATATAAGGTGTTGTCGAGGTTTGAGAAAATGGAAGCGAAGTATGCCGATAATTTAATTTTTGCGGCACCGGGCATGCAGAATTATATTAAAGACAAATATGATGTAGCAATAGAAAAATATCAGGTTAAACCGGCCTGCGTTGACTTGGATGCATTTTCAGATAAAATGCTGAAGGATAGTAAGCTGATGCAGCAATTTGGGTTTAATGATAAAATAGTGTGTGTGTACGCGGGTAAGTTTGGTGGAATTTATTTGACAGATGAAACTTTTCAATTTATAAAAAAATGCCAGGATCATTGGGGGCTTGAAAGATTCAGGTTCTTATTATTGAGCAATATCGATGATGCCTACGTTAAACAAATGGCAATGAAGTACCAAATTGATGAGAGTGTTATTGTGAAATTATTTATTCCTCATTCTGAAATAGCAAAGTATATGGGGCTGGCAGATTTTGCTATCTGCCCGGTAAAGCCTGTTCCATCTAAGAAGTATTGCTCCCCAGTTAAAAATGGAGAATATTGGGCATTGGGGCTTCCCGTTGTTATTACCCAAAATATCTCAGTTGATTCAGATATTATCGCTTCTAATAATGCAGGCGCGGTAATTGAAGCCTTAAACGAGGAAGGCTATATAAATGCGGTAGAAAAAATTGATTCTATAATTTCGAATAATAATAGGGCAGAGGTATATGCTAAAATCAGGCCCCTGGCAGAAAAATACCGCAACTTTACCATTGCGGAAAATGTGTATAAGGCTATCTACGCTTCCTTAGGTTGATATTCCTTATGTTGTGGTGCGTATACCATATAATAAATAATTGGTAGTATAAGCAGCACCAAAACAGTTGCAGAAACCAATCCGCCTATCATAACTATTGCCAATGGTTTTTGCGCTTCTGAGCCAATACCAGTACTTATAGCAGCTGGGAATAGGCCCACCATATCAATTAAGGCAGTCATTACAACTGGCCTAACTCTTTCTTGCACGCCATTATATATCGATTCGAGCAAGCTCTGTTTCCGTTCGAGATTACGTTTGAATTGTACAATAAGTATTACCCCATTTTGTATGCAAACTCCGAATAGCGCAATAAAGCCTATACCGGCCGAAATACTAAAGTTTGTACCTGTTATTAATAAGGCGAAAATACCACCAATGAGAGCAAATGGTACGTTAAGTAATATTATGGTTGAATCTCTTAAATTACCAAAAGTCATGAACAAAATAACAAAGATTAGTAGCAAGCTAATAGGAACAACTTGTTTTAACCTGCTTACTGCCCTTACCTGGCTCTCGAATTCTCCTATCCAGTCAATTTTATAGCCCTTGGGCACTTTTACATTTTTAGTTCTTTCTCTAGCTTCAGCAATGGCACTACCCATATCTCTATCGCGTACCGAAAACTTCACCGCTATTACACGTTGGTTATTGGCACGGTATATTGAGCTTATACCTGTTTTTTGGGTAATTGTAGATATGAGCTTTAGTGGCACTCTGCCACCATTAAGAGTAGGTACCATTAGGTTACCTAATTCCTCCGGTGTCTGCCTAAATTCGGGTGAGTAACGTACCCTCAGGTCGAATAATCTTTCTCCTTCAAATACCTGGGTGGCAGCTTGCCCTCCAATAGCCATTTGCACTATAGCATTGGCATCGGCAACGCTTACGCCGTATAAACCCATTTTAGATTGCTCCAGATCAATATCAAGTTCAGGTTGTCCAAGGTTCTTTAATACTCCCAAATCTTCTATCCCTTTTATTTTAGTAAGGGTATCGTATATTTCTTTCGATTTTTCATTCAATACTGAAAAATCACTACCCGATATCTGGCAACCTAATGCCGCGTTCATACCCGAAACAGCTTGTTCTACGTTATCGCGAATGGGTTGCGAAAAGTTAAATACCACACCTTCATGATTTTTTGCCAGAACGCCATTCATTTCATCAATTAACGAGTCTTTACTTATGTTTCGTTTCCATTCTTCTTTAGGATATAATATAACATCGCACTGAATGTCGGAGAAAGCTTCAGGGTCAGTTCCATCATCGGGCCTGCCCGTTTGAGAAACCACTGTTTTTACTTCTTTAAAACGTCCCAGTTCTTTACGCATGCTGTCAGCAAGTGCCGATGATTTTTTGAGTGTAATACCCAATGGAGTTTGAGCTTTAACCCAAAGCGCACCTTCATCAAGGTGGGGCAAAAATTCCGACCCTAAAAAAGTAGCTATATATAAACTGCCGCCCAGTAATACAACAGCTAATACAAGGCTTACCCGCATATGTTTAAAGGTGTAATTGAACAACTTTAAATATCCTTTTTCAAGTCCGGAAACAATTGGGTTATGCTTTTCATACACATTCTTCTTTAACAGAATATGGATCATTACCGGCACAAATGTTAATGTAAATATTAACGCGCCTATAAGTGCAAAGCCTAATGTGTAGGCAAGTGGCGAAAATATTTTCCCTTCTACGTTTTCGAACGAGAAGATTGGAATTAATGCCGTAATGATTATAATTTTTGCAAAGAGGATGGCCTTACCCATATCCATACTGGTATTCTTTATCCAGCCCATCTTTGCCCGCTTATTGAATTTCTCTTTGCCCAGTTCCTTATATTTTCGATCGAACACAACAAAGCATCCCTCAACCATGACGACGGCCCCGTCGATTATTATTCCAAAATCTACCGCGCCTAATGAAAGTAGGTTTACAGGCATGCCTTTTATTTGCATGCATATAAAAGCGAATAAAAGAGAAAGAGGAACTACGATTGCTACTATCAAAGTAGCTCTCCAATCGGCCATAAATAGAAACACGAGGGCTATTACCAATACAATACCTTCAATTAAATTATGTAATACAGTCTCGGTGCAATAGGTAATAAGCGTATTGCGATCATAGAAAGGAACAAGTTTAATATCAGACGGAAGTATAGATGTATTCAATTCATCTATTTTCGCACGCACTAATTTTAGTACTTCCTGTGGGTTCTTGCCTTTGCGCATTACCACTACACCTTCTACCACATCATTAGCCGTGTCCATGCCCACGCGTCCTAAGCGTGGCATAAAATTTACTTTTACGCCAGCTACATTTTTTACAAGCAAAGGTACACCATTCATGTTTTTTATGATGATGTTCTTTATTTCATCAATGTTATTAAGTAAGCCAATGCCTCTTACCACAAACGATTCTTCTCCCTGGTCAATAACATCGCCACCGGCGTTAATGTTGCTATTAGAAACCGCGGTATAAACATCAAGCGCTGTTATACCGTATTTATGCAATAGGTTAGGATCAACATCTATCTCGTATGTCTTTGTTGGGCCACCATAGGTATTAACATCCGCTACGCCTTCTATTGACTTTAAATTACGCTCAACTACCCAGTTTTCAACCGTCTTTAACTCAAGCGGCGATTTTGTTTTGCTTTGAACTGTAAACCTGAATATTTCATCTGTCGGTCCGTATGGTGGTTCAACACTGGGTTGAACGCCTGTCGGCAGCTGAACATTCCCTAATAAATTCATTACCTGTGCCCGGGCATGATAATCATCTACGCCATCGTTAAATATTATAGTTATTTGCGAAAGCCCGAACATGGTGGTAGAGTGAATGGATGTTTTCTCCTGAACCGAATTCATGGCAAGTTCTATAGGTATAGTAACCTGCCTTTCTACCTCCTGTGCACCACGGCCTTGCCATTGGGTAATAATAATGATCTGGGTATTGGTAATATCCGGGTATGCCTCAATAGGGGTCTTGCTATAGGCTATGGCTCCCATAATAGCAATAACTACTGTAGCGAACAGAATGAATATCTTATTCTTTAAAGAAAATGCTACTATGTTTTTTATGAACTTATTCATTTAACGCCAAGGGTTATTGTCCGTAAACATAAAGACTGTTCTTGCAAACTACAATTTCATTTGGTTGTAGTCCTTTTGTTACATATGCGTTAGAAGAGCTTGTCCCTTCTATGCTTATCATTCGTTTTTCGAATTTATTGTTGCCTTTATATACCATTACATAATAATCATTGTCGTAAAACACCAGTGCTTCTTTAGGTACTGATAATGCTTTTTTGTGTTTATCAATATGCACGTTTACTGTCGCAAACATTCCTGATTTTAAAAGCTCATCCTGATTATTCAGTACTATTCTTGCCTGCATAGTGCTGGCCGAAGAATCAAGCATGTTCGACATTTTAGAAATAGTGCCCTTTATTTTTTTATCGGGATAGGCAACTGTAATTACATCTACCGAATCGCCTGTGTTTACTTGCGGAATATCATTCTCGTATACATTAGCTTCAACCCAAACGGTTTTTAAAAACGAAACCGTGAATAAAGGGTTTGTATTATCGCCACGCACATTCATGCCCTCAGTAACAGCTTTCGACACTACATAGCCATCAATAGGCGAGCTGATAGAATAAATTGCATTGCTATCTGTACTTGTTACCTTATAAGTCTTTAAATAAGTTTCTACTTTTTTTTGTGTTGCAATGACCGCGTTATAATCATTCTGTGCCTGCATTACATCTTTTTCTGAATAAACTTTTGTTTTATAAAGCTCATTGGCAATATCTAAATTTCGTTTTGCTGTTTTTACCTGAGCCTGAGCCACTGCATATTGGCCTTCGTAATCACTTATTTCACCACTTTTAAGTACAGCTAGCGTTTCTCCTTTTGTTACGTAATCGCCCTGCGTAACATTTACTTTAAGTACATTACCACTAACAAAGCTGTAAACGGGTGAAAGGTAGTCCATATTAAAAGATACCTTGCCGCTTAATGCCAGATCGGTTGTCTCTTCTGTCATTCTTACCGTATCAAGCGTTACCTGTTTCATTTGAATAGAGTTCAACTCAATAAGGTTTGAATCAGTTTCCTGTTCAGCCACCTTAGGTGTGGCCGTTTTGCAACTTGTGAAAAGCAGTGCGACTATAAATAAAAATGAAAACAGATTTCGTAGCATGATATTATTTAATTATATCTATACCTGTAGTATAGTTAAGATTGTGAATAGCGTTAAAGTACTGCGTTCTCAAATTCAGCAGGTTGGTTTTTCCATCAATATAAGTAGTTGTTTCACTTAAAAAATCCAATAAGCTTATATATCTTTTTTCATAATTATTAAAGGCGTTATTCATCATCTCATCAAGATTCTGTTCGTATTGCGCGTCAATTTGGCTGAGTTGGTTATTAAGCTTGTATAAATTGACAAATGAAGTAGTGACCTGACTTTCTACAGTTAATGAAATTAAGCTATCATTTATCTGAGCCTGCGAAGTGCCGTAGTGAGCAGAAGCCACATTCCATTGGTTCCTGCTGAAGATAGGCAGGTCCATACTGGCCGAAATACCCCAATAGTTTGGAATTACAGAACCTGCTCCAATATTTGTTATGCCAAGTGTAAGGTCAGGTATTGACGATGCATGCTGCAGCTTAAGGTTTTTCTGCTGGTAATCTAAGCCTGCAAATGCAAGCATAAGGTCAGGGCGATTTTTCTTGGCACTGTCAACCAAAATCTGGTATGCCGGAATTTGAATAGATACAGGTATCGTTACTTTAGCTACAATATATGTTTTGCCCGGGTAGGCCAGCAATATTCTCAAATCTTGTTCATCGCTATTGATTGATTGTTGACTTGTTATTTCCTGTGCAACCACACCCTGGTATTGTGCTTGTAACCTGATAACATCTTCTCCGGCCGCATTTCCCTTATTATATAATTGTTGGGTTATATCTACCAAATGTTTAAGCTTGGTTTCCTCGCTTAGGTACATTTTTATCAGTGCCTGATTACTGAATAGATCAGATAGGTCCGTATACATTTGATACTTAAGGCTCCTTAACAAATCAGCAAGCTGAAATTGCGCCTGTGCAATGCCCACTTTAGCCAGCTTAGCTGTGGCGCTGTGCCTGCCACCAATAGTAAGGAGTTGTTGTAATTGAATAGTGTTATCTACTTCTCCACCCGGATATTGATTGTCAAAAAACTTTTTGTCCGATTGGTTGTATAAAGTTGTACCGTAGTAAAGGTTTGGGTTGTACCATAGTTTGGCCTGCAGGTAATTGGCCCGAGCAATTTTAGCATCATACTGAGACATAAGCAAACTAAGGTTTTTGCTTACAAAACGTTGTTCAGCGTCGGGTATAGATATATTAACCGTGTCTTGTGAGAACACAGGAGATTCCTGTCCGAATAAGGAGCAGGTAATAAAGACACTAATTAATACGAATACGCAACTAAGTTTCACAAAGCTTTTTTTTTGAATGTACAAATATAATAGAGTGCAATGAAATAGGGCTTTTCGGGATATTAGAAAGAGATTAAACTTTTTAGATAAAATAGCTTGACTATCAAACGTTATAGGACTTAAATAGGAAAAGTAACTTTAAATTCTGTACCTTCCTTAAGTTTCGACTGAACCTCTACCTTGCCATTATACAGTCGTACTATTCTGTCGGTTAGGTATAATCCAATGCCTGATCCTTCAAAAACTTGCGCATTAGCAGACCTGTAAAATGGCTGAAATATTTTAACTATGTCATTGGCATCTATTCCAATGCCATTATCTTTAATTGAAATGATGACTTGATTATTAATGCATGATAGTTTGCAATGCACAGGCTTGTTACCTGAGAATTTTATGGCATTTTTTAAAATGTTACTTAATGCTATAAATAATAACCTGCGGTTAGCCATTATGGTATAATTGGCCAGTTCAGCCGGATTGCCATAATCAACCTTTATAATACTGGCTTGTGGTTTTCCCCATTCATCCACTACTTCCCATAAAAGTTCATCAATACGTATCTGTTGCAGAGCGCTTTTGTCGAGGTTTACCTGAGCGAGCTCTAAAAGTGTACTCATTATTTCATTAAGCTTTTCAGCCTCTTTTACAATACTGGTTAGCGCTTGTTTATATTCTTCGGGATCCCTGTTGTTTCTCAGTGTTATTTCTGCATTGCCCAGTATTGAAGTTATAGGGGTTTTAAGCTCATGTGATGCATTCATGATGAACGATTGCTGTGCCTGGAAAGATTGCTCCAAATGTTCAAGCAGGTTATTTACAGTAATAGATAATTGATTTATTTCATCGTGCGTTAATTTACCTACTTCCAGCCGCATATTAAGGTTGGTAGATCGTATAGTTTTGATGTTGTCGATTATTCTACTGATAGGCCTTAGGGCTATGGTGGCAAATAACCTGCCTAAAAAGAATGTGATAACAAGGGAAACAAGAAAAGAAAAGAACATGATGTAGGAGAGAGTTCTCATGGTTTCTTTGCCGGCATCATCAGTGGCTGAAACTATTACTTCAAAATTTCCTGAATTGTCTACATAATAAATACCAACTACTTGCTGAGTTCCCTGGCTAAATCTTATTTTTTTGCTATTGATAACATTTTGTATCTGTTGTTTCGACCAGCGGGCGGTATCCTCTTTAATAAATACGGGTTGGTATGTATCATTATAAATGCTAACTACTTCGTTTGATAATGATTGTGGGTATTTTTTTAATACCTGACTGAAATTCTCTTTCGACATATTATCCTGGGCCAGGTAAAATTCTGCAGCAATAAAAGCCCTATCCTCCAGCTTTTCGTAGAAGTTTATTTTCCTGTTGCTGTCTTCAAGCAGGTAAATACCTATCAGCACGCTGAAAAGAACTACGCCAAATAAAAATGTAAACTGTAAAGACAGTCTGTCCTTTACTTTCATTAATGCGAATAGAATTTAATCCTTTAAAACGTATCCCATTCCAATAACTGTATGAATGAGCTTTTTTGAATAGCCTCGGTCAATTTTGCTGCGTAAATAGTTTATGTAAACGTCGACTAAATTAGTACCTCTGTTAAAGTTTATGCCCCAAACCGATTCATCGATCGATGCTCTTGAAAGCACTCTTCCTTTATTCGACATCAGCAATTCGAGTAAGGTAAATTCCTTTGCCGTTAAAAAAATCTCTTTACCGGCTCTGAAAACAGATTTCTTATAGCAATCTATTACCAGGTCATCAACTGTATATGTTTTGCCTGATGCAACCGCCTTCTGTCTTCTGATAAGTGCTTTTATTCTTGCAATAAGTTCTTCAAAGTGGAAGGGCTTTGTTAAATAGTCATCCGCTCCGCTTTCAAGGCCTTCTACTTTGTCATGTACTGTTCCCAGTGCTGTTAGCATAAGTATTGGGACATCTTTTTTATATTGACGGATACCCTTGCATACTTCAAACCCACTATGATTCGGTAACATAACATCAAGAATTATCAGGTCGAAATTTTTAGCAATAGCAATCTCTTTGCCTTCTCCGCCTTCATAAACTGAGGTGATGGTGTATCCTTGTTCCTCAAGGCCTTTTTTTATAAAGCTTGCTACCTCGCGTTCATCTTCTATAACTAGAATATCCATGATAATCCCTTTTGAACAAAATTATAACTAAGCACTCAGGTAATGTTGTTATTAGAGTATTTTAATTCAAATACAGAAATATAGTGCATGTATAGTTAAAAAATGTTAAAATAAAGAAGCCGTTGTTTTAGCAACGGCTTCTTTACGTTTTCAATGTTACAGAATAATTATTTGGTAGTTGCGGCTTTCTGATCTTTTGTGTCAGGCTTCTTTTTGGCTGGAACCTTTTTTACGGTTTTCTTGTCGTCTTTCTTAGCGGCTGTCTTATCTGTTTTATCAGTTTTAGCGGGGGCTGTCTGGCGTAAACTTAAAATTGGGCTGGCAAAAGAGAAGCCTATGAATAATACCAGAGCTGCCATTAATATGCTTATTTTTTTCATGATTCTATGGGTTTTATAGTTGACGTTGGCAAAACTAAATGAAAAAAATGAAGATAAAATGAAGATTGCAGAATGTTGGTGAAAATTACTCCTTTATAACCTGCCCACTGCCTTCAATTGTCTCTTGCATAATGGCCGAACCGCTATAATAAATATTACCGGTGCTGTGTATTTGAGCTTGTATCAACCCTGAAGCATTTATATAGGCATCGCCTGTGCTGGCGTTTGATATGAAAGTATAGCCGGTAGCAAGGTTACTGCAATATACAAATCCGGTTCCACTATAGTAGGTGCATGCAAATTCGCCTGTATGCCCATTTAATGTTATATCTCCCGACCCGAAAAGATGCCCTAAAACCTGTTGTGCGCTCACATTAAGTGTAATGTCTCCCGCATTAGTGGTTCGTACATTTAATGTATCGGTAGTTATTGTATCAGCACTGGTAATATTTCCATAACCTGAATTGGTAATATAAGTAACTCTTGGCATGGTTATATATACAGTAATAATGCTCTTTTTATAGCTCCTCAGCCAATTGCAGTTATTGTTGTTTTTTAATGTAAGTACATCATTAGCAACCGTTGCCGATATATTATGTACCAGGTTACTACCACCTTGTATAATTACCTGTTCGGTGCTACCTATCGAAAGAACAACATTAATATCGTCTTCTGCATTAATTTGCTCAAAATAAGGTAGTACGCTTGTTCTGTTTTCTTCAGTAGGTGCACCTGCCGAATCGAAGCAATCGCAAACAGGCCCCTTATGGCAAGAGAATACGCTTAAAGCGCATAATATTAGCAGGCTTATTTTAAACGACTTTATCATAATTTGTATCCAATTCCCCATTCAACAAAATCGGCACTGGCAAAATGCGCCAGTAACGAAACATTAATTATAAAATGATGGTTTGTGTAGTAGCGTAATCCAATCCTATTGTATTCATAGCCATGGCCTGTGCTATTGGTATATACATATCCTCCTAATTCCATTGGCATTGCTAAATGCCCAATAACCAGTTCGTAAGCGGCTTTTAACCCTACTTGTATGTTTTGAAGTTCACTTAAATGGTGTATGGTGTCCACCCAATATTGGTTTTGGTTTGCGGCATTGTAAAATACATCAATACCACCACCAATTTTACTCTTGTAATTTATGGTGTGGTAGAGTGTATACGAAACGGTTGCTGCCCCAAATTGTTTGCCTCCCGGAGGTTCTGTTTCACTTACTCCTCCGGCAACAAAAAATTCATGCGACAAGGTTTTATGGTTAATTGTATCAATAACCGGTTTAGGGCAAACGGCCTTCGAATTATCAATGCAATAAGATAGCCCTGTGTTAACTGTAATAAGATTAATGCCGAGGTTAGGTGTTTTAAACGAACCATTTGAGCAATGAGTAATACCAAACCCGGTTTCGAGCCTTAGTTTATCTGTTAAGTAATAATGATTGGTAAGCCTTACATTTATCATGGTATTTAAATGTGTTCCTATCAATATGTCCTTATGATTTGTTTGCTGGTTAAAAGTTACCGGTAAGTATGCAAGCCCTATACCCGTGCGTAGGTATAGTTCTTCATGATAGCTCCGTTGCAGGTGAAAATTTATAAATGGATATATGCCCATTTCATTCCCAACTTGTGTAGGGTTGCCCAACCAGGCATAAAAAAAGGCAATACCTGTTTCAGCACAGCGGTAAGTATTTTGCCACTGTTCAGTGCCTGCCGGCTTCAATAAATAATCTCCTTCAACTCCGGGTACATGTGCTTTTATAAGCACGTTCATTCCTTCGGTATACACAGGTAATATTATACCATAGTGAACATTAACTGAGAGCCATGAACCTGTGCGGATGCTATCTTGCCCATTACTGCTCAGGCTGGTAAAGGAGCAAGAAATAATTAAAGCGATAAGGAATTTATTCCTCATGATTTAGAGTGAATGGTTTTAACCGAGTCTTCTTTCCACCTGAAACTTTGCACCATTTCATACACATCTTTCTTAATAAACTGCAATACCGGCTCCAAAGAATCTTTATTAGGAATAGAGTAGAAGTAGAGTGCTCCGCGAATGAAATTTTTAGTGCTATCGGTTAAATAGAATTGAATATTAGAGGCAGCGTTACCCTGTATGTCATAAATAAGCCCGTAAACGTGCTCTTTTCTATTGACCACTTCACTTTCATTTATCGCTGATGCCTTCACTTCATGCTTTACCGCAAACGCCCTTGATTCCTCAAGGTACTTGTTCAGGTTATTGTTTATTACTTTATAACTCAGGTATATTTTGCCTTTAAACTGCGGGAAAACAATATTTAACCAGCATGGTTCAGCGCCCGGTTCATCATCCTTTACAACCTGGCTATATGTAGGGTAATCAAAAGTAAACGGGCACTCGGAAGTGTATGTTGCATACTTCCTTTCAGGAAACGTAATGCGAAAATACCCTTTACGTTTTGGGGTGTAGTTATCATCCATGCACGAAGCCATGCTTATAACCATTAATAGCGCAAGTAATTGTTTCATGCTGGTGAACTGTTGATATAATATCTACCGTTGGCAAAAATAGTTAAAAGAATGATGAGGATTTTTATGATATATTAAGTCGGGGAGACGGGATTCGAACCCGCGACCTCACGTCCCGCAATACTGCGGGATACGCTAACCGTCAAGTGGATTTATGTGAATTGATAAGCCATTCAATATAGCTTCTCCGTTTTTTGCTTTTAATTTCAGTTTCTCTTTTAACTGCTCCTGACCTATCTGGGAATTCCTCAGTGTATTTTAGTTCCCAGTCAGTTGCTCCCAGGTTTTTATTCTTTATGTGCTCCGACAGTCGATTGGAAACATCTTTGGTCTGCCCAACATAATATTTGTCTTTAGCTTTGGATTATATTATGTAAATCCAATAAGTCATGATTTAAAGCAGTATTTAAAGTCGGGGAGACGGGATTCGAACCCGCGACCTCACGCACCCCAAGCGTGTACGCTAACCAGGCTGCGCCACTCCCCGAACAACAATGTATGGTGATATAAAAATATTCTTTATATTCACACAGCTTTTCGTCAGATAACCATATGCTTGTGAGGTTCTTTCAACAGGTACTCTGAAGAATAAGTATGCAAAAATATATTTTTTTGAAACGAGGTTTATTATTTTTTAGGCACATGCGATTTTTATGGACGCTAGGCTTCATAGTCACTCTATGCACAACGGGGCTAGCGCAACAAAACAAAATATCGGGTTATATAAAGGATGCTTCCACTAACCAGGCATTACCGGGTGTGAATGTGTATGTAGATGAACTGAAGCAGGGTGCAGCTACCGATGGTAATGGATTTTATACTTTTTCTGTTCCTGACGGAAAATACCATTTGCACATTTCCATGATAAGTTATAAGGACTCCATTATAGCAATTAATCTGACCAAGGATATTAAAATTAGTGTGGCGTTGCCGCCCGATGCCGTTAATGAAAAAACCGTGAATGTTGTTGGTCAAAAAGCCAATAACAATGTGCAGAGCGCTAAAATGGGCACTATAACATTGGAAGTGGGCGACCTGAAAGCAATACCCGTATTTTTTGGCGAGCAGGATATTTTAAAAGTGATACAACTATTGCCCGGTGTGCAAAGTGCGGGCGATGCGAATACGGGCTTCTATGTTCGTGGTGGTGGCCCCGACCAAAATTTGGTTATGATTGATGGCGCTACTGTATATAACGCAGGCCACTTGTTGGGCTTTTTCTCCATTTTTAATTCCGATGCGCTTAACTCCGTTTCGCTTATTAAAGGTGATATGCCTGCCAATTACGGCGGCAGAATATCTTCGGTGCTTGATATATCGGCTAAGCAAGGCGATATGGAACAAATACATGCCAGTGGTGGTATAGGGCTTATAGCTTCGCATGTAACGGTCCAGATACCTATTAAAAAAGATACTTCCGCTTTTATATTCTCCGCTCGCCGCACCTATATTGATCTTTTCCTGCAAAAGCCGTTTATTCCGGCATCATCCGCGTTTTCGGGCACCAGCTATTATTTCTACGATCTTAACGGAAAATTGAATTATAATTTCTCTGCAAAAAATCAACTTTCTATAACGGGTTATTACGGGCAAGATGCTTTTACATTTAGCGATGCCGATGTTGGCTTCAGTACTCATGTGCCATGGGGCAATGCCATTGTGTCGGCTAACTGGAACCATATATTCAGTGATAAATTACTTGCTACAACATCGTTAAGTTATACCGATTATAATTTCCGTTTTACAGGCGCTGAGAATGGTTTTAATTTTACACTGTTCTCCGGTATTCACGATTATCATGCAAAGGTCAATTTCGACTGGATACCTAATAAAAAGAATCATATAAAATATGGCCTCGAAAATACCTTCCATGTATTTATACCAAGTGCCATATCGGCGCAGGAGCCTAATGTTAATTTCAATACCAGCGATGTAGTGCATCTGTATGGTAATGAAGCAGGCGCTTACATAACTGATGAATATTCTTTATCGGAACTTATAAAGATGGAAGGCGGATTACGTTATTCTCTTTTTGACCAGGTTGGGCCTTTTACCAGGTATAACCAAAACCCATTCGGGCAAACAACCGACACTGTTACTTATAAATCATTGCAAAAAGTAGCTCAGTATGGAGGTTTAGAACCACGTTTTTCTATTCGTTATATACTTTCCGAAAATTCTTCTTTAAAAGCAGGATATAGCCGCAATTACCAATACATACACTTAGCATCTATCAGTTCTATTTCATTACCAACAGATGTATGGATACCTTGTACTTCGTTAATCCCTCCTTCAATTGGTGATCAATACTCGTTAGGATATTATCATAACTTCAGAGATAATATGTTTGAATCATCTGTAGAGGTGTACTATAAACATATGGATAACCTAATTGAGTATAAAGATGGTGTAACGCCTGAAGCCAATGCCAGTTCAGATCCTGACGAGAATTTTACACTGGGTAGCGGGCAGGCATACGGAGCTGAATTTTATTTAAAGAAGAGAGTTGGTAAGTTTAACGGATGGATCGGGTATACGCTTTCATGGACCACCGAAAATTTTCCGGACCTGAACAATGGTCAAACGTTTTATGCTAAGTATGACCGACGGAATGATATTTCGGTTGTGGCCAATTATGAGTTGAACTCACGCTGGACTGTCTCAGCCGTATTTGTATATGCTACAGGCAACGCGCTTACTGTGCCCGATGCCTGGTATGTGGTAGAAGGCCAGCTGGTAGAACAATACGGAGCACGTGATGGGTACAGGCTTGCTCCTTACGACAGGCTCGACCTTTCTGCTACGTACACTACCGACCCTAAAAAGAGAGCTTTGCGCGTAGAACAGAGATGGGAAAAGAGACATGGCGATAGCACAGCAGCTTATGTAGACCACCGGCCAACATGGGTAAAGAACCTGCATACCAGTTGGTCATTCTCGGTGTATAATGTGTATGATAGGTTTAACCCATACTTTATTTATATTAATATTTCGGGTAGTGTTTATAGTAATACGCTAACCATAGAGGCTAAGCAGGTTGCACTGTTCCCAGTGTTACCTTCAGTATCTTGGAACTTTGATTTTTAATAACAGATGAAGAACCTCATAAAATATACTGTTGTTTGCCTGGTGTTACTTCTAGTATCGTGTTCTAAAAACATTACACTTAATGTTCCTATGGCTCCCAGCCAAATGGTAATAGAAGGCCATATAGAACCGGGCACTACAGCATATTTATACCTGTCGCATAATTTTAATTTTTATGGCACCACTTCTATTGTTAGTATTCTTACAAGTGATGTAATACATGGCGCCCATATTGCTATTAGCGATGGTACTACAGTCGATAGTATGTATGAAACTAACCCCGGCATTGGTTTTTACCAAAACAAAGTGCTTAAGGGTGTTGTGGGTAAAACCTATTACTTAACGGTAAATGCCATAGGCCAAACTGCAACCGCGTCAACCACATTAACCGCGCCTGTAAAACTCGATTCGGTTTGGTTCCAGGTACAACCCAATATGGATTCATTAGGTTTTATGTGGGCAATTTTAAACGACCCGCCTGCACCTGGTAATAACTATAGGTGGATGGCGAAGCGCATTAATAAGGTACCTAGTATGGGCGATACTACTTATGTTCCGCCCGATGAATCGGTATTTAACGACCAGCTTATCAATGGTAAAAAATTTCAGTTCTTTTATGGCCGTGGCGCTTTACCGGGTTCTCGCTTTGCTGATGATACCAATATTGAAGCGGGTTATTTTAAAAAGCACGATACGGTTGTGGTTAAATTCTGCACCATTAGTACTGCGGCATATAATTTTTATAATATTTATTATTTCCAGCTGAATAATACCGGTAACCCTTTTGGTTCGCCTGCACCTATACAGGGTAATGTAACCGGGGCATTGGGTATTTGGTGTGGTTATGGTTCGGTTTACGATACCGTTATCTGCAAGTAGTTAAAGTCAATGGAATGCTGATGACACGGATTTATTAAGATTTCCACTGATTTTTAAATTGTGGTCAGTCTGAGCTTGTCGAAGACCTTCAATTTGTTCGTACTTTCACCACTAATCCCGATAGCTATCGGGAACTAAGAGTACAAAGGTTCACTAAGTTTTACCACAAAGCCGCTAAGGCTCAAACTATATCCCCCGCTGGAGGGGGCCAGGGGGAGGATTATTCCCGTCACTGCAAGGAACGAAGCAGTCTCAGTATTTGTTTTCACCACTAAGTACACTAAGAATACGAAGCTCCACTAAGAAAACATTTTTAACACAGAGTCCACAGCGATAACAGAGTTCCACAGAGTTTTATTCTTCACTTTTCACTATTCCCATAGGGATGCCTATGGCATAGTTTTTCACTCTTCATTTTTTTCCTTTTCTTTCATCTTTTTGCACTTTTCAGAGGGGGGGTATGGGTTAAGTTACTGTTTATCATCAAATTATATTTTCACCATTTTTGCCCTAAAAGGCAAATAAATAGAACGCTGATGACACTGATTTATTAAGATTCCAGCCGTTTTTTTTGCCACGAATTATACGAATTTTTGTCATGCTGAGGAACGAAGCATCTATTCCGTTATGTTGTTTTCTCGCAAAGCCCGATAGCTATCGGGAGCTAAGACGCAAACCATGTCCTCCGCAGGAGGGGGCTGGCTGCTTCTTACATAAATTTTGCAGTCCCGGACTCGCTGCGGGAGGGAGGATTTTTACCGCAGAGGTACACAGAGAAAAGGCTCGCAGAGAACCGTAGAGGAAATGCGACACTTCTGCACACAGATCAAAAAAATGTGTCGCATTTTCACTCTATTTGCTAAAGATATTAGCTGCATTTGGCGTTTGTAAACACCATATATTCTGGTTGTCAGTCAAAATAGGGTTTACAATGTAAACACCCGTTTCTTAATTCTAAATATAATATTTCAAAAGAACGTGTCGAACTCACTTAAACCTAAAGCCTCTCCTTTGGAGAGGTTGGGAGAGGCCTGTCCCGCAATCCTGCGGGATGTTGCCAAGTTTATTTTAATAGAATGGCTCCACAACAGCGAAGCTTTCGTGAACACCTTAATGAACAATTAGAAATCAGTGAACAAAGTTACCACTTACACTTTTTAGAATAAATAAAAATCAAAACCAGTTTTGAACAGGTCGCATAGCGCCTGATGTTATTACCCGCATTTTATAAGGCCATTTAGGAGCAAAATATATTTTCGTATATTTGTAGGTAGTACCATTTTAAGCTAAAATGAAAACAACAAACATTAATCGTGTTATTGAAGATTTCAATTCTCTGGTTTTAGGAGAAAAGGAATATGCCTTGGATATTATACGTAAAATGACCATTGAAGCAAAGCGGGAAGCTCTTGCCAAAAGGGCCCATAAGGCTGTACAGAATCTGCAAAAAGGCAAAGTGAAAAAAGGCTCAGTAAAAAACCTTCATACTGATTTAGAAGGGTGATCAATCTTATATGGGACTCTGCTTTTAAGGGTTCCTACAAAAAACGAATACGTAACCACACTCATCTTAAAAAGAAATTTTGGGAAGCATTCGATGTGTTTAGTCAACATCCTTTTGATGCCAGTCTTAAAACATATAAACTTACAATGAGAGAACAAGAGTTAGTAGCTAGCGGAATGAGTCAAGCAGATGCACATACTCAAACATTAATGTATATAAAATCAACTACCGCTCGTATTGAAAGTAATTTTATTACAGAAGCTTTACTTAGTTTAAATCCTGTTCACATTTGTAAAATACACAATCCAATCATACGTTTTCGATAAGTCTTACTAAATCTTCAATTTCCCCAGCGCTCCCGCAAGTTTAGCAAAGCGTAACTTGTGTGTATAAATAAGCAAAGTTTGTAACTTTGGGCACTTCAATATCATTATAGCGCAGTTATAAACTACTATTACTATTCTCACAAGTCATAGACTTGCGGGAGCGATGAAATGATGATTTTCATTCACCATTTACCACTCACAATTCACAATTAAATTTATACTAATTTTGCATCCTCAAAAATTAACAATCATACTACACTATATATGGATGCTACTGAACATGTTAAAACACTTATAATAGGATCGGGCCCTGCCGGTTATACCGCAGCTATTTACGCAGCCCGTGCCGATTTAAAACCTATGATGATAGCTGGTTTACAACCAGGAGGTCAGTTAACTATTACTACCGAGGTAGAAAACTATCCCGGTTACCCTGAAGGTATACAAGGCCCTGAGATGATGGAGCATTTTCGCAAGCAGGCGCAACGCTTTGGTACCAATATTCATTGGTCGTATGTTAGCTCAGTCGATTTTTCAAAACCGCCTTTTAAAGTGGTAATGGAAGAGAAAACTACTTTCCTGGCCGATACCGTTATTGTTTCTACAGGCGCATCGGCTAAATGGCTAGGCCTGCCATCTGAACAAAGGCTGAATGGCTTTGGCGTTTCAGCATGTGCCGTATGCGATGGATATTTCTTCCGTACACAAGACGTAGCTATTGTAGGTGGTGGCGATACCGCTGCCGAAGAAGCGAGTTACCTTGCCAAGCTTTGCAAAAAGGTTTACATGATAGTTCGTAAAGATGAGTTGAAAGCGTCGAAAGCTATGCAGCACAGGGTAATGAATACACCAAATATTGAAGTGTTATTTCACACTGAAACTTTAGAGATCTTAGGCGAAAAGTCAGTTGATGGTGTAAAAGTATTTAACAATAAAACTAAAGAAGAAAGGGTATTAGCTGTTACAGGCTTTTTTGTGGCTATCGGGCATCAGCCCAATACCGAAATATTTAAGGGATTATTAGATATGGATGAGCAGGGGTATATTAAGACTGTTCCGGGTACCAGCAGGACCAATATACCGGGTGTTTTTGCCTGTGGCGACGCGCAAGATAAGGTGTACCGCCAGGCAGTAACGGCGGCGGGTACAGGGTGTATGGCAGCCTTAGATGCCGAAAGGTTTTTAACAGCAAACGGCCTGCATTAATTTTTTTGGTATATTGCAGGCTATATTTCATTTAGGATTGATTAAGAGGACTATATATATCGGGTTATTTGTTTTTTGCTTTTGCGGACTGAAGGCGCAGATTAATTTCAGTGGCCAGGTTCAGCATGCTAAAACCTATGAGTTGCGCGACATGTACGACTCTACGTATGGTATACAATACTTCGATAAGTTTTGCCCTGCTATGGGTGGAGATTCGAGCCGCAAGAGCCCGCAAGGATATGCTGCCAGTGGCTGGGTTGAAGACCATTATACAAATGGTGCATTGATACATCGCGGCTTTTACGCCAATGGCCAGATTACTATTTACACCAACTACTACCCTAATGGTGGAGTAGAGCGTGACTATAAGTTGGTTACCGAACGCAAGACTGAATTAAAAAAATATTTCCCGAACGGAAAAATGAAATCGGATGTGGAATATTTAGACGGCAATTCTATATTATGGAATGATTATTTCGATAATGGTCAGATATCTTATATTGAAGAATACGATAAAAAACACGAACGCCTTTTACAGCGGTGTTCATACTATAAGGATGGAAAACCAATGTCATTGTTTCAGCCTGAAGGAGATAAGAAGCCTTACCGCTATTCTAAAAAAGAATACTTCCCTAATGGTGAATTGAAAGAATCGCAAGAAATGCTTTATAGTAGCGATGCCCTCGATTTTGTGAAGGATGGCGATGATAAGGTATTTGATGAAAAGGGCACCCTTCTTTCTGACGTGGTATATGCTACCGGCGAGGTGGATCATACAATAAAGTAGTTTATGGAAAAGCTTGGGAAAGAGTTTTTCCGGCGAAAGAACGTGGTTACAATCAGCTCTGAACTTATCGGTAAATTCCTGGTTACAAACTTTGGTAATATGCTTACCTCTGGCATGATAATTGAAACAGAGGCATACAATGGCGTTACAGATAAAGCATCGCACGCTTATGGCGGTAAAAGAACTAAGCGCAATGAGGTTATGTACGGAGAATCTGGTATTAGTTATGTTTACCTCTGTTATGGCATACACCATCTTTTTAATATTGTAACCAACGAAGAAGAAATACCGCACGCAGTTTTAGTACGTGCTATTATCCCTGTTGATGGAGTCCCTGCTATTCTCAAAAGAAGAAAGCAAACCAGTATAACAAAAAAGACAGCCAATGGCCCGGGTACCGTCTCTCAGGCCTTAGGAATTAAAACGGCAAATTCAGGTTTGTCAGTTATAGATAGTAAGTTTATGTGGGTAGAAGACAGGGGAATTAAATTTCCGAAAAAAGAAATAAATGCAGGGCCGCGTATAGGTGTAGACTATGCAGGTGAAGATGCCAAGCTGCCTTACAGGTTCAGATTAAGTGATAACAGTGTAAAAAGAATAATGAATGAGTACTATTCCTAAAATAATATTAGGTTCGGGTAAGGACCAATCGCCAAAACGTTTTCATCCCTGGATATTTTCGGGTGCAATAAGTAAAATGACCGGCGAACTTGCTGATGGCGATGTGGTGGAAGTGTATTCCAACAAAAATGAGTACCTCTGCACGGGCCATTACCAAAAGGGTTCAATTGCGGTTCGTATATTTTCATTCAATCAGGTTGAGCCCGATACAACATTCTGGAAAGATAAAATTCAGAAAGCGTACGATTACCGTAAAGCCATTGGCTTGATTGGTAGGGAAGATACCAACGTGTATCGCCTGGTTTATGGCGAAGGCGATGGTATGCCCGGATTGATAATTGATTTTTATAATGGTACTGCCGTTATTCAATGCCATTCCATTGGCATGCACCGCGAGGTTGAAAAGATAGTGCAGGCACTTAAAGAAATATATGGAAGTGGCTTGAAAGCTGTATACGATAAAAGTAAGGAGAGCCTTAGCGACAGGTATGGCGATAAACTGGCCAATACTTATTTGTTTGGTGAAGATAAAGAGAAGCAGGTATTGGAATACGGCAACAAAATAAAAGTAGACTGGGAAGAAGGGCAGAAGACAGGCTTTTTTATTGACCAGCGTGAGAATAGGAAATTGGTTGGGCAATATGCGAAGGATAAAAAAGTACTCGATTGCTTTTGCTATGCGGGAGGTTTTTCGGTTTATGCACTTAAAGCAGGAGCCACTGAGGTTCATTCGGTAGATAGTTCAAAGACCGCTATTAAGTTGACCGATGATAATATTCAATTGAACTTTGGTGAAGGTGCAAAGCAAAAATCGCATGTGGCCGATGCGTTTGACTTTTTGAAAGATAATCAGGGGCAATACGACCTAATGGTTGTTGACCCACCTGCTTTTGCCAAGCACCGCGATGCCAGACACCAGGCAGTAATGGGCTATAAGAGGTTAAATGCCCTTGCTATTCAAGGCGTTAAGCCGGGCGGCCTAATTTTCACTTTTTCATGCTCACAGGTGGTCGATAAGTACCTTTTCCATGGGGCTATAACCGCTGCTGCCATTGAAACAGGGCGGACTGTGAGGATATTGCAATACCTTTCGCAACCTGCCGATCACCCAATAAGTATTTACCACCCCGAAGGCGAATATTTAAAGGGTATGATACTGTTTGTAGAGTAGGTCAGAAACGATTTAGGTACATTTCACCAAAATGTCAAATAATTTAATAAATTCGTGTCTCCTTATAGGAACATTATGAAAAAGAGTGCCTTACTCATTCTTATTCTTCTCACTACTACATTATTTGCCCAGCGCGGAAAGAATGGTAATCAGGTGATTAGTAAGTCGCAGGTTGTGAATGAATATACCACACTTACAGCCGATGTTACAGCCGGAAGCACTTCTATAACAGTTGCAAATAGCGGTTTAAATACAAACGGGCGTTTCTCTGGTAATCTTGCTGCGGGAGACCTTGTTATGATCATACAAATGCAGGGCGCGACTATAAATGGAGCCCTTACTTCAAAATTTTTGGGTAACGCTAATACGGCCACACCTAACGATAGTTCCTGGGGTTACGTTACAGGGTACGGCACTTGTGGTAATTATGAATTCGCTGAGGTTTCCGCTGTGCCTAATGGTACAACAATACAATTTGATTGTAATCTGGCCAATGCATATACAGCAGCAGGCAGGGTACAGGTAATAAGGGTGCCTCGCTATAATACCTTAACTATCAATAGCCCGGATACTATAAAATGCGACCCTTGGGATAGTACTAAAGGCGGAGTTGTTGCAATAGAAGTATTAGGAAGTACAACTATAAATGCCGGTGGGGTTATTAGCTCATCGGGCTTAGGATTTAGGGGAGGAGCGCTGAGTAGCACTATGGATAGTTCAGACTATGGAGTGAACAATTCGGCTGTAGACGCGTTTCTTATGGCATGGGCCAAATTAAAAGGAGAAGGTATTGCAGGCTATGGATGGAGCTATGATCAATATGGCGGACGGTACGGAAAAGGCGCGGCAGCTAATGGCGGCGGCGGAGCAGATGCCCATAATGGCGGCGGCGGCGGCGGCTCTAATGCTGGCGACTCTGTAAATTGGGTTAATGGCGACGGGGTTCCTGATGTTAGTACAGCAAATAATATTGCCGCCTGGAAACTAGAGGATACATGGTTGGCAACATTTAAGGGCTCGGGTGGTGGCAGAGGAGGCTATACCTTTTCATCAAAACTTAATGACCCTACAAAGGATGGCCCTAATAATCTTACTAACTGGGGAGGCGATCAGCGTCGTCCTCAGGGTGGCTTAGGTGGCAGACCACTTAATTATTCAACGGGTAAAGTATTTATGGGCGGTGGCGGTGGTGCCGGCGATCAGGATAATGGTGTAGGTGGTGCCGGTGGAAATGGCGGCGGTATTGTTTATCTGCTGAGTTACGGTACAGTATCGGGTGGCGGGCAAGTAATTGCAAATGGGCAAAATGGCTATAACTCAAGTGATGTTGTTTCTTCTAACGCAGGTGATGGATCTGGTGGAGCGGGTGGCGGTGGCGCTATAATAATAAATTCAGTTGGTAATATTTCCGGAATTACGGTAAACGCATATGGCGGAACCGGAGGTAATCAGGTAATAGGTATCAAAACTCCCGAAGCTGAAGGCCCCGGTGGTGGTGGTGGTGGTGGGTACGTGGCAACATCAAATGCCGGATTTACCATAAATGTAAATGGTGGTGCAAATGGTACAACCAATTCAGTTAGCATGACAAAATTCCCGGCTGATGGTGCAACCGGCGGCGGAGCAGGTATAACTACTACCATAACGAACTTTCACATCGTGGCTCCTAACGATACCATATGCAGCGGACAAACTGCAACGTTAACAGCTTCGCTTGCGGGTACTGTTCCGGGTGGTACAACTATTAACTGGTATGCTGTATCTTCAGGCGGTTCGGTTATTGGCACAGGTACAACTTATACAACTACGGGTCCCATTACAAAAGATACTGTGATTTATGTGAGTACCGTTTGTCCTTACACATACAGGCAACCTGTAAATATTATTGTCAATGGTTCATCTTCAATCTCTATAACTCCTCCTTCAACAGTTTGCGCAGGCAAATCGGTTAGCCTTACCGCAACGGGTGGCACTGCCTATACCTGGAAGCCTTCTGCTGGATTAAGCAATTCTACTATCGCAAACCCTGTTGCTACGCCAACTGCAACGGTAACCTATACTGTATTTATTACAACTCCTTGCGGCTCCTTAAAAGATTCAGTTACCATTACAGTTACACCTGCGCCAACTGTTACGTTTACCGGTAACGAAACAATTTGCAAGGGTGCTTCTACTACCATTACAGCAAACGGGGGCACATCATACTCATGGTCTCCTTCAACCGGTTTAAGCAGTTCAACTATTGCGAATCCTGTTGCCAGTCCTACTGCAACGACAACATATTCGGTTATCGTTACTAATTCGGGCTGTCCCAAAGACACCACGGTAACTATAACAGTTAACACACCTCCTTCAGTAACAGTAAACCCTCCATCAGCAAGTATTTGTACAGGCGGAAGTGTTACACTTACGGCAAGTGGTGCAAGTACTTATGTATGGACACCGAATACTGCCATTAATTCTACTACAAGTGCAGCAGTAAATGTTAGCCCTTCAGGTAATATAACCTATACGGTAGTTGGTACAACTGGCGGTTGTACCGATACGGTTAAAGTTCCTGTTACGGTGGGTAGCGCGCTTTCTGTATCTATAGATGTGAGTAAGGATACCATTTGTGCGGGTTCTTCAACCACATTAACAGCTACCGGTGGTGGTTCTTATAAATGGAATACTACACCTACTTCCACCTCCGCTTCTGTAATTGTCAGTCCTTCGTCCGATGCTACATACAGTGTTCTTGTAAGTAGTGGAAGTTGTAAAGATAGCGCCAATGTTACTGTTTATGTTAGCCCTGCATTTAACCCAACCATTACGGGAAATAATTCGATATGCGCTGGTAATAGCACAACACTTACAGCAAGCGGCGGCGGAAGTTATTTATGGAGCAACGGACTAACTACTGCAAGTATTAAAGTAAGCCCTGCCGCTGATACAACTTATTCAGTAACGGTAACCAACGGAGCATGTAGCCCCGATACATCTGTAACAGTAACTGTAAACGCAATGCCCGTGCCAACCATTAATACTGCGCAAACTATTTGTGAAGGGACGCAGGCCAAATTAACAGCTGGTGGCGGAACTACATATACCTGGAGTAACGGCTCTACGGGAAATACAATTAGTGTAAGCCCTGCAACTACAACTAATTATACAGTGGTTATTGCTAACGGCGGA
>Ga0206861_1012_pt2 | contig 48129 bp, 40 predicted proteins | sample Alteio_BWOrgCont_45_FD_152617 | JGI IMG/M metagenome (GOLD analysis project Ga0206861, IMG submission 152617) | Enriched cells from forest soil in Barre Woods Harvard Forest LTER site, Petersham, Massachusetts, United States -... | ecosystem: Environmental > Terrestrial > Soil > Temperate forest >... | reverse complement strand
AGTTCTTCTGGCAGCGGTTTTTCGCACACGCCGCAAATTTTATTTTTGCGGCTGTAAATCGGAGCCTGGCAATAAGGGCAGTGTAATTCCATAAACTAAATCTTTTTCCGCATATTCAGGCTGTAACGCGAATTTTCCTGCGCGTGCGTCAGCGCCAGCGCGAGCGCGTCCGCCGCGTCGGGCGCGGGCAATTCGGCGAGGTTCAACATCCGTTGCACCATTTTGGCCACGGCGATTTTTTGCGCCGCGCCATAGCCGACGACCGCCTGTTTCACTTTGCGCGTGGCGATCTCAAAAATGTCCAGCCCGGCTTCGGCGATCACCGCCATCGCCGCGCCGCGCGCCTCGCCCATGATGATCGCGGTCTTCAGATTTTGCACGAAGAACAGCCCTTCAACGGCGCAAACGGTCGGCTGATGTTCGCGCAGCACGGCGCGGAGCGTCTGGGAAATTTTGGCGAGGCAGCGCGAACGTTCCCAATCGCGCGGGCAGGCAATGGTTCCCTGCGCCAGCACGATGAGATTTGGCTGGCCGGTCTGGATGATGCCATAGCCCGTGCCGCGCACCGAAGGGTCAACACCCAAAATGATTTTTTTGGCGACCGGCGACGAGTGACGGGCGGGCGGCGGCGCGGGCGAAAAGGATTCGCACGGCGTTTTGCCGGCGACGCGATCTTTCATTTGCTCGAACTGGCGCAGCGAGATGCCCACGCGGAAAGGTTGCCAGCGGCGATGAAATTGCAAAAGCAAAAACGCCGCGCAGATTTTTTGCGCGGCGACAACGACGCCCGGCCGCGGCACGAAAATGGTGCCCCCACCCGGAATTGAACTGGGATCAACGGTTTAGGAAACACGTATGCTTTCTACATGATGGGTCGTAGAAAACAACAATAAACATTGGCGGTTTCTCACATTGTGATGATTTCATCACACCCCATCTGATACCGCCATGTGATACTGTTTCCATGAAAACCAAAAATTCTGAATCTGAAAGCCTCTGGAAAAAAGCTTCAGTGGCGAACCTCGTGCGCTATGAGCCGTCCGGCATTTATTTCGCCCGTGCGAAAGTCCGGGGCAAACTCATCCGCAAATCGCTTGATACAAATGTCCTGACAGTCGCCAAATTGCGCTTAGCTGACGTGTTGGACACCGAGCAAAAAGCCGTTGCACCGTCTCAAACAAAGATTGTTGGGAAAATGATTTTTGCCGATGCGCTGGCGATTTTCAAAGAACGGCAAAAACTCGCCACGGACATTAAAGATACCACGAAAGCATACAATGCGCGCGCAGCCTTTGACCTTCTTAAAACATGGAGCGGCTTGGAAGAAATGGACGTGAAACGAATCACCAAGTTTGATTGCCTCGAATGGAGAGCCAAATTTGGCAAGATGTATTCCCCCACGGTGACAAACGGCACACTTTCGGTTCTCCGGCGTGTTCTGGACATTGCCGTGGATTCAGGTGCGCGCTATGACAACCCCGCCAAAGACAAAGATGTAAAACGCGCGCGTGTGCGCCGAAAGGAATTGCAGTTGCCAGAGCCGGATCAATTTCTTGCGTTGGTTAATAAGGTGCGAACGGCTGGCAGTAGAGACAGCGATAATTGCGGGGATGCGATAGAATTTTTTGCTTATGTTGGCGCGCGTTTGAGTGAAGCGGCAAAAATTTATGGACGTGATTGCAGCTTTTTGAAAAACGAAATCATCATTCGAGGCGACCCGATAACAGGCACGAAGAATTGGGAAATGCGGCGTGTGCCAATGATTCCTGAAATGCGGAAATTGCTCGAACGCTTGCAAGCTGAACGCGGGGAAAAGGAATTTTTAGATAATCCGGTTCTCAAAGTCCGAAAATTCAACCGCTCGTTAAAAAACGCCTGCAAGAAATTGGGGCTTTACCATCTCACGCATCACGATTTGCGACACCTGTTCGCCACGCGGTGCATCGAATCCGGCGTGGACATTCCAACCGTTGCAAAGTGGTTGGGGCATAAAGATGGCGGAGTGCTGGCAATGCAAACCTACGGTCATTTGCGGGATGGACATTCGGCTAACATGGCCCAAAAGGTCATTTTTGGAGAGGTCACAACATCGGACGCTGTATCACTCGCCAAGCCAAACCTGCCAGTGGTTGCGCCCTCGGAAAGCACCAACAAAACTGTGGCTCAAGCAAAAGCCGCGTATTCATATCCGTGGTGGGCTTCCAATGAGGCGATTGAAGTTTTTTGGGGACAGGCTAACGAGCCGGTTCAAATCGTGACGCCGCCGAAGTATCTTCAGAGCGCAAAGGCGGCGATGGGACGTGAAGTGTTTGAGCAAGAACTGACAGAGCCGCAAGCGTTGCTGGATGAATTGGCGGAGCGAGTTGGCGCTTCCATCATCGAAAAGCTAAAGGCAAAGCTTGTGCCGTTCTTGAAACAGCAAGCTGCTTAATCGCATTGGACTTTTTGAGGCTCATCCGGTGGGAAGGGACAAGGCCAATGCTGCGGGTCTTTCTGGTGTCGCTCCAATTTTTCCAGATATTCCAAATCGCCCATCGAGTAAGTTTCTGCGATGTCCTTTTTCCAAATCGGCGTATCGCGCGGCGTAGGAGTTTCAAAAGGATTCGTTCCGAAGTCACACGGAATGCCGCCGGACTTCGGCAGGTTCGCCACGATCAAAATGGCGACCACCGTTCCGATTCCCATGATAAGGAAAAATTCCATACCCCAATTTAACACATTCGCAGAAATTTTTCATCTTCAAACGCCAAGAAATATATCAATTTGAAATCAGAAACTTTTTTGGGCAAGGAATGTGACTGGTTAGCGCGCAAAGTGGTGTGCGAGGTGTTAATCATCACAAAACCATGAGGTTCACATTGTCAATATCCCCGCAAACGGCAAATAAGGTAGTTTTTGCCGCGATTCTTGTTCCTCCAATGTTGATAGTGACTGAACGAGCGCAGATGCCGTCGCACGCTGTTTTTATGTCCGCTCTTTTACAACTGCCCGTAGTTTTGGTTGGTCAGGGGACAGGAGATTTTTGGCAGGCAATTGGCGAGCCTCATTATGTTTTTAGGCTGGAAGAAATCGGTCTGGTAAAATTGGTTTGGCGGCAGGTTGGTTTTGGTATTCCGAATGATTAGTCATTTTTCACGCTGCCAAATTCAAGAATCAAGATTCTTGGTTTTGCGAATCATATTTCCAACGGTTTTATCACCTGTCGGATCATCCGGCGGAAAGCCGCCGCGTCCTGAATTTTGATTTGAATTACCACCGGCATTCCCTCCATTACGCCCTCCGCTGTTCATCCGGGCAAGCGACCCAATCAATGAACTGCCGCCGCGCCCTTCGTTTATAGAGGATGACACCAAAGTTTCCGCTGCTGTCATGGCGGCAACCGCGCCGACCGCCGCGCCGCCAATGACTGCACTTTTAATTCCCGCTGCCGAAGCCCCGTTGCCTCCTCCAAGCGATTTCCCCCCTGCCATTCCCGCCAAAGTCATCACCCCTGCTGTTCCCGCCGCGCTGCCCGCAGCAAACGCTCCGCTTAAAAGGTCGGAAGCGGCTGAACTGCCCGTCGCAATCGCCCTCTGAATGATGGTCGGCGCGGCAATTGTGCTGAAGATGATCCAAATACCGAGAAATGCCAGCCCCATGAGATTTTGCAGAGAATAAGCGACGCCGGTCGAACTTGCAGAACTTAAAAAACTGCGGTCAGTCATAAAATCCAGAACGCCTTGTGTGATGAGTCCGGCCACTCCCCAACCGAGCGGCCAAATCATGACGCCCAGCAAATTCATCAGGAAGCGACGGCCAATTTGTTGCACGGATGGAAACGTCAACATACCGATAAAAATTGGTGACAAGGCATAACCAATAAACAAAATCGCGCTCTGCAAGATATAGGCCCACCATTCGATTGCGCTGGCGAGCCAGCCCAAAATCATAAAGGCAACGGTCATCAATGCCTCGGTCAATGACGGAAAATCGAAAACTTTTTCCCACCAGCTTTTGTCTCCACCGTCTGATTTTTTCAACTGCAACGCTGCTTGGTATTGGTCGTGAATTTGCGCCGGATCAACCTTCAGAGTGTTTTTAACCAAGTCGTCCACGATGGAAACAACTTGGTTGCCCCAAGTCGGCAAAAAAACCAGCAACATGAGTAGGACAATTATTTTGCCGACATTGTGAAGTGCCGCGCTACCGCTGCGATGATGAGCGATGGTCGAAGCAATCAAACCGCCGGTGATGAGCAAATAGGCAATCGGTGTAAGCAGAGTTTTAAGCGACAAACACTGGCTCAAAAAATTCGGAAACATGGAATTGAAGTCGGCCATAAAATTGGTCGTTCAAAATCGGACTCTCACATTTCGCGTCTGCTTTTCCCCCGGAGCTTGTCCATTTTTAGCTGACGTTTGCTCTCCACAACGCGCCGAAATCGCCTTGACGACTCTGCTGTGATCTAGGCTGGGAAATTTTTCGGCAAGCGTTTCTTCAGCGGTCACTTCGATGTCTTTTTGGAAATTTTGAAGATTGCGCCGCTCGCCGTCCAAATAGTCCTGCAACAAAAGAGAAAGCTGGTTGCTGGTCATAAGCAAATCAGTATTGCCGTTAAGTTGCGCGTAAACAGAATTGTGGGCAAATCTTTCCACGATGCCGTATTTTATTTCCTGTCCGTCCTCGCGCGTGCAAAGCAACAATTCGTTGCGCGTTGATTTGTATAAAGTGTGACGGATTTGCCAAACACTGTCCTGCCCTCGGATGGTGACGGATTCCATATCTTCCGCCGCCGGTTCTGCAACCAGTTTTCCAATTTTTGGCAGTTGTTTCTCAACCGCTGATAAGGCCGCAGCCCCTTCATTAAATTCCCGCAAAAACTTTTCAACCGAATCGAGTGCTTCCGTGTAGGCTTTTTGTTCGCTGTCGGTAAGCAGTCCAGGAAAGCCCGGCACAGGATGTTCGCAAGTTTCTCCATTTCGTTTTAAGAACATATTTGTCTCCTATTCTTTGTTCAGCATTCGCATTAGTTCGGTGCGCGTGACGAGAAATTTTCCCCGTAGGGCGCGGCACGCTTTTAATTTTCCGCGCTGAATGAGCCGATAAACGCTTAAATAATCCACGCCAAGCATATCCGCCACTTCGAGGAGCGAATAAGCCAACCGATCCTTTTCGGGTGTCTGCTCCGGCGGTTGTTCCGTGCCAATCTGCTCACTGGAATTCATAATTTATCTATTATTTACCAGCTTTGCAGAAAGGGGTTGTGATGATTTCATCACAACTTTTGAGACGTGCGAATTGGGTAGTGCAGAATTGTTCGTGGCGATGTTGTTAAAACCGGAAAACAAATCGGACACATTTACGCCCAAAGCACGGGCAAAATAGGGGATGTCTCTATCCTTAATGCAGTGCATCTGACATTCGATCCGAGCGACGACATCCCGGCCAACATCCAAACCCTTTAATTGAAGTTCAATCGCAAATTTTGATTGCGACCAGCCACGACCATATCGCAATTTTCGGATTTGCGGTCCGACTAAATTTGCAAGTTTTCGGCCTTTCATAAGCCTCGCCGTTTTTAATTGTCATACGCAGCAATGGAGAATCTCCTACGCTTTTGGCTCAAATTCATGTGACATTCAGTTACAGTTTTGTGACAAATGTGAAAGACAGCCGAAGGCTTGATTGGTGTCCTTCGTGAAATCCTACGAGCCGTCCCCTGCACAGCGAGCATTGTCAAGGTGGAGCGCAGCGCAGCGAGCAATACCTTGATAAGCGGAGCGAAGCAATATAATGACGGTGGAATTTCACGAAGCATTCAGCGGTTTCAATGGGTAATATGTATTACTGAAATACGGTCTTTAGCGGCAGCTATTATCTCTGGAATTTTTGCGTGCGAGTGCCGCCCATTAGTTTGAACAGATTCGGTTTCTGTCTCCGACTCGGTTTCAACGGTCTGTTCGGTCACTTCTGCGGCCAGTGAATTTGCCGCCTGATTTTTGGTGATGTCCAAAGACTCCTCCAATTCTTTTTGCCGCACGCCCAACGATTGCAACTTGGCTTCATGTTCAAACGGCTGGCCGATTTTGGCTTCCAGTTCTCCGCATTTCTTTTCCGAGTCAGCCAATTCGTCTTGTTTATGCGCCAGCCGGTCTTCCATGTTCTGCACGAAGTATTCGAGCGAGCGAATTGTTCCCAAAGCAGTTTCGGTGGTTTCCAAGGCATAATGATTTTTGCCCTTCAACACGAACTCAACCCGGCCCCAAAGCGATGCACGGACGGAAAGCTCGAAGCCCGCAAATGAGCCGATGTCGAATTGGTCTTGCGCGCCGGAAGCTCGGCGCGCAATGCGGGCAAGCATTTCTCCGGCAATTGCTCGGTCTTTGACCAACGATTTTTCCAACATAATTTGAAAGGTGTCGCCGTGCGTGTCGGTGCGTTGCGCCATGTCCAATTTAAGATTTTCGATATGCTGTTTGGACAGGGGAATTTTTTCGATCAACTTTCGCAGGTCGGAACGAATGCGATATTGCGTTTCGGCGTGTTGCGAGCGCAGCCGGTTAAAGCGCATGACTTCGGCGTCCACGGACGCCTTTTCAATGACGAGAGGATTGCCCGACGCGATGGCTTTCACTTCGGCATACGTCAATGCGCGTGAATCAATGTCTTCGATGTGCCGGATGTGTGTGTCGCCGGTCATAACCTGATGGATGAACTTCGCCTTCGTTTCAAGCGTCTGCCACATATAGGCATCAAAGCTGCCCTCGGTGACGTAGCGATAAATCTGAATCATTTTATTTAGATTGCCCTGCCGCAAAATCCGGCCTTCGCGCTGCTCCACGTCGGCGGGTCGCCACGGTGCATCGAGATGATGCAAGGCAATGAGGCGTTCTTGCACATTCGTTCCCGCGCCCATTTTCTGCGTGCTGCCCATGAGAACCCGCTTTTTTCCAGACTTCACCTCCTTGAACAAAGTGAGCTTTTCAACATCACTGTCGTAATCCTGCATGAAGGCGATTTCTTCGGCGGGAATGCCGCGTTTCACCAACTTGTCTTTCAGGTCGTCGTAAGCGCAAAACTGGCGGCGCAGTTTTGACGGCGTGGACAAATCGCAAAACACCATTTGGGCGCATCGCTTATCGTGCGTGTCCTGCCAGATTTGAAAAATCCTGTCCGCCGCCTGATTGATTTTGCTTTCGGGCTGATCTTTTGCGCGCGGGTCTAACACGCGCAAATCCAAAGCCGCCTTGCGCCCTTCGGACGTGATTTTGAGCATATTATCTTCGCTCGGATGGACTCGTCCGCTGCGGATGGCATCGGCGCGGACGACCAATCCTTGCACAATCTCTTTCAGTTCCGGCGTGGCCGGCGCACGGACAATCATCGGTTTGCCAGTCTGCATCTCCGGCACGGGCAGCTTCAACTTGTCGGCGGTCTGGATGTCGGCAACCTGACAAAAAATTTGCATCAACTCCGGCACGTTTATGAAACGCGCAAAGCGCGTGTTGAGCCGGTAGCCCGCGCCGTCGGGCGCAAGCTCCATTGCCGTGACCGGCTCGCCGAACGTCGCCGCCCAGGAATCAAAGTGTTGTAACTGCTGCTTTCGCAATGTTCCTGTTTGCAAGTAACGCTGCATGGTGAACATTTCGGCCACGCTGTTGGCAATCGGTGTGCCTGTGGCAAACACTACGCCGCCGCCGCCGTTGATCTCCTGAATGTAGCGGGTCTTCAAAAGCATATCGAAAGCGCGTTCTGATGACGTTTGTGGCAGTCCGGCGATGCGCGTCATCTTGGAAATGTAAAACAGATTTTTGAAATAGTGCGCCTCGTCCACAAACAGCCGGTCAATGCCGAGTTCTTCAAACGTGAGCGTGTTGTCTTTCTTTTCACCGGCGGAAAGCAGTTCCAATTTCGTTTCCAATTTTTTCTTGGCCGATTCCAGTTGCTTCACGGTGCGCCGGTTGTCGCTGTCCCCTTTTATTTCACGCAACGCATTTTCCAATTCGTCGAGCTGGCTCTGGAAAAAGTCGCGCCGGTATTTTTCGGACAACGGGATTTTTTCAAAACCGGAATGGGTGACGATGATGGCGTCCCAATTTCCCGTTGCGATGCGGCTCATCAACTCGCGCCGCTTGTGCTTTTCAAAATCCTCCTTGGTCGCCGCCAGAATGTTCGCGCTCGGATAGAGCATGAGCAGTTCGGAAGCGAACTGGCCGAGCATATGGTTGGGAACGGTGAACAATGGCTTGCGCGCGAGTCCGAGCCGTTTCAATTCCATCCCCGCCGCTACCATTGTGAAAGTTTTGCCCGCGCCGACGACATGGCCGAGCAGCGTGTTCGGCGTTTGCACGATGCGCCAGATGCCGGATTTTTGATGAAGATGTAATTGAATTGCGTGGCTCGCACCCGGCAAAGTCAGATGTTGCCCGTTGAATACGCGCAGCCGAACAGCGTTGAATTCCTCGTTGTATTTTTTGGCAAGGCGTTCGCGTCGCTCGTCGTCCTGCCAAACCCATTCCCGAAAGCGGTCTTTAATTTTCTGCTGTTTTTCCCGCGCGCCCTCGGTGGCGTTGGCGTTGACCACTTGCTTATCTTTTTTGCCGTCCTTCACCTTGTCGTAAATGGTCGGCGTCCGCAAATTCAGCGCGTCTTCTATCAACTCCAAAGCTGCGGCGCGATCCGTTCCCCATTCGGTTGTGTTGGCAACCGAGCCTTTGGTCAACGGCCCAGACTGAACCGTCCATGTGCCAAGCTGGGCGGTGAACAAAACTTTGATGTCGTCCGCCGCCAGCAACTCGCTGGCAAATTTTTCAAAGTCTTTCACTGGAATCCAGCACGCGCCCAAACGCGCATCAATTTCGGTCGCCGACAAATCCTCCGGCTGGACGGATTTAAGCGCCGCGACATTTTCCTGATAGCGCGGCTCGGTGAGGCTGGCGGCTTCGGCAATCTGAAGTTTGTCGCGGACATCGCCGGAAAGATAATGGTCTTCGGTTTCCCACAACTGCGTTTGCGGATTAAGAAACAACACGCCCTTTAGTTCCGGCAAAAAGTCCTCTGCCGGACGGTTCAATAAGGAAGCCATGTGTTCCAAGTCAACACGGCCTTTTTCATTCAGTGAAACAATGACGGCTTCTTTAGGCGATTGAACCGACGTTATCGGTTTTTGCTTTTGAATCGTGCGCTCGCGGAAAATGGCGGTCTTGATAGCCTTGTTGGTTTCCGAATCGTAATTTTCGAGTGAGAACAAAAGCGGCAAATCCGGGTCGCCGCGAAATGCGAGCGCGTTCACGCGATCCGACACCGGACCAAAACGCGACGCAAAGCGGTCGTAAGTTTGATTCAATTGCGCGCGCGCCAGTTGGATTTCAGATTCATCGGCGTCTTCCAGTTGCGTTCGCAAACATTGGCGCACGGCATCCCGCACTTTAATCATGCTGCGGATGCGGAGTTTCGTTTGAATCGGCAAATGGGACAACGGAGTGAGCTTGTCCCCTTCACGCAATGCGATTTCATCGTCGTGAAGCGTGTAGGCATTGGGTTTGACGTGGCCGGGCGCGGGAATGGATTGCTCTTCTGCGGTTACATCCAGCGAGCGGTTGAGCGGTTCGTAAATTTTTTGAGGCAGATGTTTTATGGCTTCGGCCAGTGCCGCCTTTATGTCTTTGCCATCACTGACAAGGGTTGGCTCGTTGCGCGAATACATCCGGCCTTTCAACTGCATCTCACCCAGCATCATGTGCTGGTTGTTGACGAAATACTCGTTAATCGGAATGACTTCGCCTTTCGTGCTGGTGTAGGGAATGACTTTTTCCCATTTGGCACTTTTTACAGTCTCACGCGGACGTAATTTTTTAAGAATGATGATGTCGGTGGTGACTTCGGTATTGGCATTGCGCTTGAAAGCAGTGTTCGGCAACCGGATTGCGCCGATCAAGCTGGCGCGTTCGGCGACATATTTGCGAAGCGTGCTGTCCATTTTGTCCATCGTGCCGCGCGACGTGATGAACATGACGAGTCCGCCCGGACGGACTTTTTCGAGTCCCCTTGCGAAAAAATAATCGTGGATGAGAAAACCCTGCCTGTTGAACTTGTTGTCGAAGGGTTTGTAATCGCCAAAGGGAATATTGGAAATGGCCACGTCGTAAAATTCATCCGCCACGTTTGCCTTTTCAAAAGATTCGTTGCGGATGTCGGCGTCGGGATAAAGTGCCTTTGCGATTTGCGCCGTCACCGGATCAAGCTCAATGCCGGTGATGACGGATTGTGATTGAATGGTCTCCGGCATGAAGCCGATGAAATGGCCGATGCCGCAAGCTGGTTCTAATATGCGTCCCTCTTTGAATCCCAAACGCTCCAATGCCGAATACATTGCGCCGATGACTTCGCCGGAAGTGTAGTGGGCGTTAAGTGTTGAAGCACGGGCGAGCCGGAATTCCTCTTTGGAAATCAGTTTGATGAGTTCACGGCTCTCGGCTTGCCAGTCGGTCGCCGGATTGAAAATTTGCGGCAGTCCTCCCCATCCGACATAGCGCACCAGCGCGGATTTTTCCTCTTGGGTGGCCGGTCGGTTTTCGTCCTGAAGTTTGCGAACCAGTTTTATCGCGGCGAGATTGGCGCGGCATTTTTCCTTTGGCGAACCTGCGCCAACGCCATCGGCGGGGGAAATCCGGTAATTATTTTGATTGCGGGCTACTCGTTCGCTTCGGGCGGCAGGAGAATGTATTCCTCCCGCACCATTTCCCAAGCGCGGTCGTTCGCCTGTTGCGCCGTCAAGCCCTGCTGCTGAAACTTCATGGTCAGTTCGTGCATCTCGCTTGCCGTTTTCTCCTCGGCCTCCAAAAGCATCTCCTGAAGGATGCCTTTGGCTTCCATTTCCGCCACCATGTTCGGACGGAATTCGCGCCAGTGCTTCTCCGCCATTCTGCCGTATTGCGTCAGTGTGATTGCTGTCATAACGATTTTGGTTGAATGAAAATAAATTTAACTGCTCGTCATCAGTCTTTGCGCTTGTTCGTTTCGACGCCATAAAAAATTAGCTCAACCTAAAAAAATTTCCAGAAATAAATGTCATTCGATGCGGTCGCGTTACACTTCAAGCGACGGCATCGTCGGCGGTCTAATTTGCCAGGAGCGGTAAAGGCAAAGTCTTGTGGCTTTTGCAGGCGTGGCGCGGAATTCGACGCTGGAACGGCGAATCAGGAGCGCCATGCCGTAGCGAAAGCCGCAAGTCTTTGACCCGCGTGGATTTTATCTTCCAACTCCCACTCCTTTTCCAAGACTCTGGCTTTTGGAACGGTCGTTTTGCGGTGTGGCGAGCCGGAAAACGTGCCGTGCCAATTGCGCCGTCGCGCGTTCGCGTTGATTTTCTGGGACACGTTTTAACAACGTGTCGAACGCTTGTTTGGCTTCGGGATCACCTTCCAGTTTCTCCATGATGCCGTTGTTCATCTTTTGCAGGCGTTCGTATCGGTCAATCTTGTTTAAGATGAGTTTGCGGACGGCGCGGTCGTGCGGCATTTCGTCAAAGTATTTGAAGCCGTCGGGATTGGCCTTTATCCACGCATCAATCTTCTCATTGGTTTGTGGATTTTCAGCATATTCCGTCGTCCCATTTGACGTTGCGGCTGGGACTGCCGTTCTTGTTTTTGTTTTTTCCATACGTTTAGGTTGTTGATGTTTTTAATTTACCAATCGTTCGTTCCCTTCGGAGAAGGGGCGGGCGATGTGGTGAACGAGTCTTCGGCTTGCGTTTTCCGAAATTCTTCTTCGAGCGCGTCTAGGCGTTGTTGAGTAATAGTTACTTCGTTTTGAAGGCGGACATTTTCCACGGCGACTTGCGCCGTGACCGGAAGTGTCTTTGAAAGTTGATTGACCAGTTGATTCATACGCTGGCCTTGCTCAAGCAAGGCTTGGGTTGCGGCTTTTTGTCGGATCACTTCGGCGGCGATTTCGGGAGTGAGCGGACTATCTTTGTGCGCCGGATCAATGATGCCGATTACCGGCCCGCTCGGAAAATTCACGGGTTCGTTGGGATGAAGATTCCATTTGGCGGTCGTCTCCACGCGGTAAATGGTGTGCGCCTCGTGCATCACCAAGCCGTCGTTCGGGTCAACGTAACGGCCAACGGAATAGGATTTGAGGTTTTCACCATAGCGCACGGATTCCATATCGCCGGTAGTGAGCATTGTCCCAGAAACTGAAGGGGGCATCTGCACGATGACGGGGGTTTTACTGGCGCAAGCCGACAGCAAAATGAGCGGGAGAAAAATTAGGATTTGTTTCATGGCATGACTCCGTTTCGATACATGGCTGCATCGGGCGAAAAATTACGCCGCGATGAAGCGGTGGTTTGATTCGTTTCGTTTGCAAAATCATTTGGCGTGAAGCGAGTGCCGCCGATGACGGCATCCGATTCGTCAATCGTTTGCGTAACGTAGAGATAAAATTGTTTTCCAGCGGGAACGCGGACATAAAAGCCGTCGCGCTGAATCGTGTCCAAAATCTGTTGTGCGTAGGCTTGCAGGACACTTTGTGCGCCGGTGAGCGGCGCGTTCTCCAGCGTGGGGGTAATCTGGTTGCCTAAAATGGTCGGTTGTGTCTGGGTAAACGCCGCCGCCGCTCCGCTTAAAAATGTCGCCGCGAATAATTTTATTTCGGCCATGTCGTCGCTTTTGAGAACCTGCCCGCGCAATCCCGCGCTGCCGTCCGTGATGCCCCAGCCGTCGCCGTTGGGATCGGCTTCACGGTCGAGAGCAATGCCTGAAAGTTTCAGTTCTTCCCCGCTTTGCCAAACCAGCGTCCAGTTGCCACTGCTGGCGATGCGCTCGCGGCTGTGGTCGGTCTGCGCCTTGCCGTGAACCTCCGTGCCTGCGGGAATGATTAACCGACCTGCAAAATAAACGTCTTCCGTAACCAATCCGATGATGGGCGTTTGGATGCCCGATGAATCCACCGTGACAATCAGTTCGCACGAAATCAACCGGCCATAGGGTGCATAGTTTTTGCTCAACTGCTTTTGTTCCGGCTGCGATGTCTCGGCAAACAAGCTGATAGGCAGCACTTCAGGTTTTGGCGGTGCATGGTTGGACTGCCTATCCGCTTCCTGTTCCGAACCCATGTCCGCCGTGGCGGTGGCCGGTGGAAGATTCGCCAACGGTGAATAGTTTGTGTTCTGAAAAGTTAGCTGCGTTTGCTTGCTCGCGGCGGTCGCCGCTGCTTTTGTGGAATAGATCAACGGCTGCGGTTTCGTTGCGCCGGGTAGAAACCTTTTCACCGCAAAAAACGCGACTGTCAGCACGAAGCAAAACAAAATAAATGCTCCGGTGGGCTTTTTGAAAAAGTTGATGACGTTACGGGGATTCATCGTCGTCCTTTTGATCTTGTTGTTCTTCCGGCTTCGGCGGCGCGGCGGGTTCGACGGTGTGCGCGTCGAGAATCACATAGAAATCGTTTTTGATGGAAACATCATTGCGCCCGCCATTGGGTGTGCCGGTGATGGTGAAATAAGCCGGTGCTTCCGCGTGTGGCGGGACAACGCCGCTGGCGTCGCTAATGGACTGCGGATAAGTGCGCTCGCCGACTCGAAGCGAAAAGCCGTTGCGTTCATAGACAAGTTCCTTGTCCGTCTTGTTGGTGATACCAACGCGAAATACGAGCGTGTCTTCGGGATTGAAACGAAACACTTCTGCGATTCTTACCGCGTAGTTGGGACAATCCACAATGCGCGGCTCGCGTTCGTAATTGCGATAATCCACGTCTGCGATGGCTTCGGGATGGTATGCTCGTAAAAGTGGATAGGCTTTGGCTTTGTCCAAAAGCGCGAGCAACCGCGTCGGTGTCACCGGCTCGGCCTGTGCCGCTTGCGAAATGTCCGGTGGAATTTGGAATGTGACGGACAAGAAAGGATCGTCGCTTTCAATTAATTCCAGGACATACGTTTTGTTGTTCCAACGGATGTTGACGTTCGTTGTTGCTTTCTTTGCTTCGGCGCGCACGGATAAAAAAGACGCGCCCGGTTTGTAGGCGATGAGAAAAGCGGCGGGCTTTTGCGGGTCAATCGTGGCCTGTGCCGCGTCAATCGCCGAAATCGGGCCGGGGAAACTAATCGTCGTGACGCGGTTGGCTGAAACCGGAATGGCATAAACCGTCTGCTCGTCCAGAATAAAATCCTGAATGGCCTTGTCCTTCGCGTCCACGATAAGGCAAACGCCCATGAGAAAACTAATTGCGAAGCGTTTCATATTTGAAGTCATTTACGGCAGTGGGAAATCTCCCGTTCTGCACCATGTTGGGATTGCGCTGAAATCGCAGTAACAATTTGAATGGGACTGCTTCGGTGAAAGTTTTGTCCTCAAAAACTCCGTCACGGATGAGCTGGCCGGTCACTTGGGTCAGCACGAAATCTTCGCGCGTGTTAAGAACGTCAATCGCGCTGATTTCCACTTTCTGATGCAACTGCTTGGACTTAAATTCCGGTTCTTCGGCGGCTTGATAGGCCGAAGCTTTTTGATACGCCTGTTTCAAAAACATCTGCTTCAACAAATCGTCGTTATCAAAACCTTTCGGGTTGCGTTCCAAAAATGCTGTGGTCGCCAGTGTGCTTTGCTGAATATGGAGTTCTTTTGCTTCCGAAAATTTTAGAAGCGGCGCAACATAGAATGTGCTGGCGGGGTCAATGATGACGACTTGCTCGCGCTGCTTGAAACTCTGGACGAGAAAATAACGGTCAACGGCTGCGCCGATAAGCACCAGCATGGCGAAGCCAAACCAAAACCAGACGAGCCGGTCTTTTTCGACGAAAATTCTGGTCGGATCAAATCGCCTCTTTGCGGCGGCAATTTTCGCCTGGCCGTTGTCCGCGACGGTGGTTTCGCGCAATTCAGTTTGTAGAGTTTCCATTGGTGACTCCTTTCGCAGCCGGCCAAATCGGGGGCGACGCATTGAGCTTGAAAGTTTTGGCGTAATTGCTGATGGCCGTCGGCAACTGGCTCTCTTGGTTTTTTTGAAACTGTTCCTGCCGCCGTGCTTTCGACTGAAAAAGCACGGCGGTTATGCTCGCGCCAGTAATGCCAGCGATGAGCAACAGGATTGTAATTTTCAGTTTCATTGACTGTCGGTGGGGAACATCGGCGGCTGCGTGTTGAGTTGAAAATTTGTCCGGTAGTTGTCAAATGTTTCAACGGCTTCCGCCTTCTGCTCCTCTTGGTCGGCGACGGCCTGCTTTTGGGCGTCGTTGCGGTTTTCGATGTCCTGCTCAACGCTCACGGCGACGGCCTGATCAATTTCCTTGTCCGTCGCGGCCAATGCCGCGTTTTGGCCGACTAAAACGCCGGTGAGTTTTTGAACTTCGGACGCGGTTGTCGCGGATTGCAACGCTTCCGTGGTCGAGGCGATGGCGTCCTTCAATGTCTGACGGCGTTGCAATACGTTGGCGGTGACGTTGGAATAATTGGCGGTCGCATTGTTAATCGCCTCGAAAGGTTTGTAATCAGTCGCGTCACGTTGAATCTGATTTCCTGACGGTGTGGTAAAGGTTGCGCCGATTTGATTGTAAAGGCCGTTGGCGTCGTAAGTCAGCGCGGCAATGCCATCGGAAGTTTTTTCAACCGCCGAAATGGTTTGGCCGATTGGTGTTTGCGTCAAATCGGCTGTCAGCGCGGAAACGCCTGTGATGTTGAGAATCTGTGACGGGTCGCCAAACGCTTTATTGTATTGCTGCAACTGCTGAAGCTGCGCGGTGAGTTGTGAGATTTGTTGGACTTGATTATCCACCATATCAACGTATTGGGCGATGTTCTCGGCTTGGTCGAGAATCTGTTGCACGTTGCTGATAGGGTCATAAACAATCCATTGCGCGCGGACGGAGAACGTCAGCGGCAAGGCTATGAGGGATATTGCGATTATTTTTTTCATGTTTGTTGTCCTTTCTTGTTTGATGGTTGTTGGTTTTGCCTGCTAGTTTTCGATTCGTAGGTATTTGGTAGTCGGGTTCAAAATTGTTCCGTCAATCGTTTGTTCGGGAATGGGGATGGCATACAGGCTGATGTTTTCCGGCACGGAATTTTGCTGCTGCTGTTGGTGAATTAGAATCCAGTATTGTTGTTTTACCGCGTCGCTCCGGCCTTTGTCGTAGCCAGCGTTGTAGGCGTTGCTTGCTTGCTTGCCTGCGAGATAAAAGCCGCCTTCGCTTAACAAAACGCCGCCCGCTGCTCCTGCGGCGGTGATTCCTGGGTTGCCGTTGGAAAGTTTATCGGCGATGTAACCGCCGCCCGCTCCTGCGGCCATATCGGTGACTGGCCGGACCGCCGCGCACCCGGCCACGAATATCGGAACGAGAAAAATTAAAATGAGATAATATGATTTCATGCTGTCTCCAATGGTTGCGGTTTCCGTGAAAAAGCGAAAATGCCCTCGATGATGTTATTTGCGCCGCGCAGTTCTTTAGCGCGTTTCTCGAAATGCTCGCCGCTCGAACTGGAGCAATACAACATTTCGGGGGACGTGAAATTGTAAGCCGTCCCGCAAATTGGTCGGTTTGAATCAACGTGCAGATAAGTGAACGCGGAGTATTTATCTCCGGCCTGATGGTCGGGAAGCGTGTAATTCATTATCGTGTGCTTGGTGATTTCGGGAATGGCGATGTCGTGCGCGATGTCGTCCAGATCGGCGCGGTCGTTCTGGCGCATCAAAAAGAATTGGCGGCTGTTGCCAAAAACGGCGGAACGAATGCGACTTTGTTTGAAGCGCGCATATTGCTGAACGATGGAAATGTTCCAGCAATTGAATTTGCGAAGCTGTGCGTAACTCTCTTTTACGATTTCCTCGCCGCCCGGAATGTCGAGGAATCGCGCGACTTCTTCATACACGTTTCGTTTCCGCAAGGCGCGTGGGAGCGTGATGATGTGCTTGCGGGCGTGGTTCGTGATGAGAAAACCGGCGGCGGCTCGCAGTTCCTTCGCAGAATCGGGAATGTAACCCAATTCAAAATGTGCAATTTTGCCGGTGAGCGACAAATTGCTCGCACCGTCAAACAATGCGCCATAATTTCCATCTCTGCACCACGGCAACAACAGTGTTGAAATTTCAATAATCTGGTCGCGTTCCGCGCCGCTCGCGTCCAGCGACATCAACTCCTGCAACATCCGATGCGTTGGATACTCGTCTGTTTTGAAATAAGCGAAGGCGATGTTGCGAACTTCTTTGACGGTGTTCGGGTCTTTCAAAAATTTAAGCACTTCCCCTTCGGACAATTTTTGCTCGAATGATTGCGCCTCGTCCTTGTTGGATTTGAGCCAGTCTCTAAAATCTGCAAATGCTTCCAGCATCGTCGCGCCCGGTGGCATTGTCTCTTTGCGATAGTGCGCCAACGCGCACGCACGGCGCGCAACCTCCATCATTTGATTTTCGTTTTTGCGCGTCCAATCCTGAAAGACATCCTCGTAAAGCAAATTGATGTATTTGGCGATTTGCGCCTGTCGCAACATTTGTTTGTCCTCGCTCTGGCTCAAGCCAACCATGCGCGCAACGAGCGCGGTGGCCGATGCGAGATGATCCGGCGTCAACGGCAGTCCTTTGGTGTCGAGATAATTGATGGTGATGTCGCCGTCCGGCTGAATCACGATTGGCTTGGCATCGGGTTCAACCGTCTGCGTGTAGATGCCGTAGGAAAGTCCTTCTTCAATGATGACGGTGTAGGCGAAATAATTTTCCGTCTGCGAAAGCAGGTCGCAAATCGTAACGGACTTGCCCGCGCCGCTCATGCCCAATAAAACTGCGTGCTGCGGCGATTGGTTGCCCGCCGAACCCGAAAAGGTTTTGATGCCGACAAGGTTTTGGTTCGGGCCTTCGTAAATGGCCTCGGCTGAATCAAGGTGGCCGGTGAACGTCGAGGCAATCGGCAGCATATCGGCGATGTAACGGTTCTCACCGTAAAGTTTCCGCGAGTTGTATTTGCTCCACGTCCACCCCGGCCATGTCTGAAAAAATAATTTCTTGGAAGTGCTGGGCAGCGTGCTTTCCGCATACTGCGCCGAATTCATGGAATTGATGGCGTTCTTGATTGCCGTCGTTTTGGCGATCAGCCCTTCTTTGCTTTTGTCCCAAGTGCGGATGGCGAATAAAACTTTGAACGGAATCGTATGCCCCTGCATGAGTGCGGCGATTTTCTTTTGCTTTTTGTCCATCACGGTCAAAAGCGAAAGTTTATTCTCACTGGCGTAATCGCCCGCGATGCGGTCGTGTTCCTTTTCCTCCTTGTGGATTTCCTTGCGGACGGAAAGCGGGTCGAGATTCACCGTGATGGTGTAATCGAGCAATCGCAGGCTGGTGAGCCGGTGAATGATTCCTGGGTAAGTCATTTTCGGCCAGCGGGACAAGGCGATGATGGAATGGTAACGGCCATCCATGAAGAAACCGAAATCGGCCTGTCCGCTGCCTTCGCTGTGCCAGCAATTTTCTTGAATGGACAATTGCGGATCAAACCCTTCAATCGGGTCGTAGTCGAATCGCTCCGACAACGAAGGATTGAGAAAAGTTTTGAGATGCCTGAAATGGTCGGCGTCCTTCATCGGGATAATCCGCGCTCCCTGCCCCGCAAAAATGTCCGTGAGCATCTCATGTGTATGCTCAAACTCCGCCCGCAATTGCCCTAAAAGCTGATTGTAGTATTCCGTGAGCGCGGCGGCAGACTTGATGCCTTTGGATGACGTTTCGATTTTCCGCGAAAGATAAAAGACGAGCCGTTGCCGTCGCAAACGGCGTTCAGTCATCAACCGCCAATACCGTTCAAAGCGTTCGTTGCGTGTCCGGCGCGTCCAGATGTTGGCCGATTTTTGTGTTTCCTCGTGATACCGCAACAATTCGCAACGGTAGTCAGAGTCGCAATAGTATTGAATTTGCAGCCGTTGCTGCTCGCTAATTGACTGCATCAATAGCGAAAGCTGGTCTTGAAATTCATTCAGTTCCGACACCTGCGCGTTGATCATGTCGGGCGGCTCAAAGATGAATCCCTTTGAGACGTAGCCGCCCGCGTTCAACGAATTGAACACCATCAGGTCGTTGACGAAGTATCCGTTTGGCGATTCTTCAAACATAAAGGATGTGCCGGTCGTTTTTGAAAATCGGAACTGAAGCCAGAGCCGTTGAGCCAATAGTCGAGACAATCAATGTCGTAACCGGCTGGTTTTCCCTGACGAAACACGAATATGTAAATGATGCAGAGCGTCAGCGGCACAGCCGCTAAAATGAGCGAAGCAACCAAGCCCATTTTCAACGCGCTGAAGCAAAGGAGCAGAATCATCACAAACGCGAACGCACCGCCGATCATTACCCAAAATAAATCGCCTTCCAATCCCCACGTCCGGCCTTTGGAATCGTCGGAACTGTTCGTCTCCGTAAATCGAATTTGCTCTTTCAATTGAAAGTTCCTACGTCAACGGTTGAACTGCCGATGCCGAAAGCAGTGAACAATGCTTTCACGATGACGGGCGCGCCCGCGATGATGAGACCGCCGATGATGGAAAGTTTTCCAGTATCAGCGTCCCCGCGTCGGATGGCGAACCCGCCGCCGATGACGCAAAGCGTTCCGAAAAGAAAACCAATGAGCATCACGATGCCCAAAGCCGATGAAGCGCCCGATGAAAGGCTGCTCGTGGTTTGTGCCAGAATGGGATTGAATCCCGCCAGTGTCGTTTGAAATATAATTTTCATACGCTCTGTTTTACTATTTTTATCCATGTCAGGTTGTGATGAAATCATCACAACTTGTTTTTGGCGTTCTGGCAGGGTTGGAATATGGAAAACGCAATAGGCACAATGGAGAATCCCGCTCCGGCACTTCATTTGAAGCTGCACGGGCTTGAAAAAACTTTAGGCCAGCGCATTCGCGGACAGAATCACGTCATCCCGCGTGTGGTTTCCGTCCTGCAACGCGGCGAACTTGGATTAACCAAACCGACTCGTCCGCGCGGCAGTTTTATGTTCCTCGGCCCGACGGGTGTTGGCAAAACGGAGATCACGCTGGCGTTCACGGAATTTCTTTTCGGGGCGGACAAACTTTTTCGCTTCGACATGAGCGAATACCAAACGCAGGAATCGCTCGGCGTTCTGCTCGGCGCGCGGCTGGGCGAGCGCGGCACTTTGGGAATGGCCTATGACAAATCGCCTTCCGGCACTTTGCTCTTTGACGAAATTGAAAAGGCGCATCCGCGCGTGCTGGATGTATTCCTGCAAATTCTGGATGCGGCGCGGGTGACGATGGCGAGCGGCGATACGCTGGATTTTTCCAAACATTATATTGTGCTTACATCCAACATCGGGGCGGCGGAAATTTTGCACATTCAACATTCGACTCACGCCACAATGGAGCGTCATGTTCTCACGCGAGCGCAACAATCTTTGCGTCCTGAAATGTTTGCCCGCATCACCGAGAAACTGGTTTTCAATCGTTTGACTTATGACGATCAAATTGAAATTGCCAATCTGCTGCTGGCAAACGAATTGAATTTTTTGCGCGAAAAAGGTTACGCGCTTACACCAACTGAATCCGTCCTGCCGTTCTTGGTGCGGCGTGGCTTCCATCCCAAACTTGGCGCGCGTCCGATGCGGGACGCGATTGAAAAACTGGTCGGCGATGCCGTCTCAACTGATTTGCTTACGGGTGGAAACGCTTGCGGTCGGCTTGTTGTGGAAGAAAGTTTTTTGAGCGTTCGGAAATAATTTCCGAAGCCTTAATCAAGCAATAGAAACAAATGGCTCTCGCCATGATCGGGGTCGGGAGAAAATCCGAGCGAGTCACCTTGTCTTTCGCACCAAGCGAAAATCGCTTTCCGCAATTTTGCGTCTTGCGGAAGTTCGGCAACCAGCTTTCCTGTGTGATGGGTGTTGCCGTCGCGTTTTTTGCGAATCTGCACGGCAAAAATCTTTGATGCGCCAACACCGTAAATTTCTTTTACAAATCTGATCGAATCACGATTTGTTTTGCATTCACCGACGGTTCGTTTGTCCTCTGAACCACCGCCCTTGAGCCAATTCAAAACTTCCAGTTTTTTTCGGTCGCTCAAAAGGCGGCAAATGAGTTGCTCGTGTTCGTGGTTTTTTGTTTTCATCGGTTCTGGCATGGCAAAAACGATGGCAGAATTGTTGCAAAGACTTGTGATGATTTCATCGCAAAATTCTATATCAATTTTTTCGCATCCGGTATTAACAATTGTCCAGAGCGATAAGTCAGCCGAACAAAAGTTTTAAGGCGCGGTGACTTTTGGCTCTCTTGGCTTTTTGTTTTGCGACAAGTTTTGCTTCGGGTCAAACTCCATGTTACGCGAGTTCGGTTCGGGATTTAAGTAGGTCGAAAAAACTTCATCGAAGTCACCGTAAATTTTTCCGTAAAGCGCACTCTTAACCTTCCCGTTTTCATCTAAAACCGTCTGGACTCGCAAAAAATAATTTTTATGGATATGGTCGTAGGTATTGGTGCTTGCCCGGTCTGGATGCCAGCTTTGCAGTTTTATCAATTGAGATTCATATTTCTCTGCGGGAGCTTCTTGAGGCGAACGCAATTCGCTCCCTTCGTTGCCAAAACGACCCGGCACGTCAAACTCTTGGATTCCATCGCCCGCATTTGGAAAGCTGATTGTTAATTTGCTATCCGAGCCGCGATTATCATGCGTTCCTAAAGCCGGAACAACATTCATATCTTGATCTACGTGCCAAGTAAAAAACATATCAGCATTTTTGCCTTTGCCGTAAGGAGCAATCCAATCTCCGGCCATCAAATCAAAACCAATCGGCTTGTCGAGAGCCGGTTTTTCTTTGTGGGCAATATCTACCCGATTGGCATACATCGGGATTGGATTGCCGATTTTTTTGAGAACCACCTTCAATGTTGAGTTGCGATTTGCGGCTACCGTTTGCTCGTCAAACTGTCCGGGCAGATACAATTCATGGTCAAGGTATGTGGAATAATAGCCAACTTTTTGAGCGTGAATTCCCAAACTCAACGAAGCATCGGTGTGCGATGCGGTAAATGTGCCGTCAGCATCACTCAATCCTTTTATTTCATCCCATTGTTTGTCTGTATTTTGAGTTTCCGATGCGGGAAGAAAGTAACTCACTGAAACATTTGCTCCTTCAACCGGCTGGTCGTTGTCGTCCACGACTTTAATGGTTGCTGTCCATGTATGCGAACCGAGTTCGGCCTGCCCAAATGCACAGCCAGCGGCCAGAGTGACAAGGGTTAGAAAAGAAAGTATTTTCATAAAATAGCTATTTCAGATTTCCTAGAGTTACAAAATCATCAAATAATCCGTGCGTGTAAGTATAGGCGACTGCTTGATAATCGGAATGATACCAATTAAATGCTTCTGTGCCGGTTGATTTTGCCGCTGGCCAACCGTTCTCAAAACTGGCCTGCATATTGACGTTTCGACCAGCGGAATTCAAACGCGGGATTGGATTTGCCCCGGCTGCCAGCGTTACCGCTGGAATTGCATCAGACAAAATCCGATTTTCGTTGGCTTGTGCATAGGTGCTGCCGCTTGAATTTGTCGTGAACAAAGCCGTGTCAACGCTTATATCAAAAAAGGCGTTGGTCTGCAATTCTGAATCGGGCAATGCGTTGGCTTGTGCGACTGTCAAAGTGCTGTAAGCAGAGTTGAATCCCCAACCGCCATAATCGCTGCCCAACATCCAGTTGCTTAACGTGCGCCCTTTCAGTTTTTCCTGCCACGCCCAGGCAAAACTGCCCACGGGATTTTCATTGAAAATTGCATTGAGGACACTTTGATCGAATATCGCGGTCGCTATTGACGGGGGCGAGCCTACCGATGTCCGCAACACTTCTTCGCCGCTGGAATAAAAATTATACACGGCTGCATTGCGGAAATTGGACAAGCGATTGTTCCAAGTCAATGTGCTGCGAGCATCACCACCGGGCCAAAGCTGATACCAGTAACTCGCCCACAAATAAGTATCGTAGGGAAACCAAGCGGGATGCACCATGTTCGTATTTACGCTTGCACTTCCATCAATCGCCTCTATTGGCACGGCAGCATCAATCATGAAATAATTTTGAACATTTGTTGCATTGCCGTCGGTGAGGGCGCTCAAAGCCAGCATATTTCCAAGGCTGTGCGCCGCCAACGTATTTGTGCCGCTCAAACCGTTTACAAAACTTGCCAGATAAGGCGCGGTCAAAAACGCATTGACTACGTTGGTGTGATAATTGGGCGTAGCGTATCTATCTCCAAAAAGATGATGTTGTGATTCATTTCCATGCCACGTTACGCCATAAAATTTCGCGTGCGAGCCAGACCAAAACATCCGCTTGAACAATGCGGCAAATGTGCCGCGCGCTTCATTTGGATTGACGTTGTAACCGTGGGCAAAAATGAAATTGTTTCCGTCCGTGTCCGGCTCATTCGGCACGTCGGAATCATTGAGCCGGTCGGGCGGTCCGTCCAAGCTGCCCGTCACAACTGCCGTAAGATTTTTGTGCCGGAACATTTGTTCAACGCCGGTAATGTTGAGATAAAGCTGCGTTTCGGCAATGACGTTCGTTCCTTGCAGCACGTCCAAGACGAGCGGACTGACAGCATTGGTGCTTGCTTCGACAAGAAGGATGCCTTCGTTGAAATTGAGGATGTTCGCCAAAAGGTTCGTGCCGAGAAAAATTCCAGTCGGCGGAATTTGGGTAACGGTCGCATTAGCGAGTGACAAAGCCGTAGTGGTGTCCGTCAGATATTCCAACGGGTTATCCGGCGTGATGTCCGTCTGGACGAAATTCAGCACGCCGTCCGCTTGCGAGAGCCGAAATTGGAGTCCAGCATATTGTGAATTGGTTTGCATCACCTGCAACAAACTTTGAATGTCAATATACACCGGAAAGAAATCAATCAAGTCTCGGACACCATTGACGTGTCCGCTCAACCCGTTCGGAGTTTGCTTTTGTGTCGCAGGATAGCCCGGAATGTCATTGCCGCTTGTGTCACCGGAATCGTTGTTGTCGTTAATCCAAAAGCGGAACGGGCGAGCGGGTGAAGTGAAATCGGGACTGCCAAAACTTGGGTCAATCACGCCGTCGTGATTTACGTCGGTGCATAGGGCGATGGAATAAATGGGGAATTGCCCTTGATTGCTGCCGTCGCGCTTCGTTGTCAGAAAAGTTTTGCCCGCATCGGTCGCCAAAAACTCGCCGTATTCAGACAAGATGCCAGTTTGGGTATTGGTGTTAATGTTTCCGTTGGTGTCCGCCAGATACGCTTGGTCAAAATACTGCTGCAAGAAACCAAATTCGCCGGATGTGCTATTTACAATCTCTTGCTGCGCCCAAGCCGTCACCAAAGATTCCTGCCCTACGGCGGTGATCATTATGGAATTGGTAAAATTGTTCGGATTAAAACCAACGTGGCCGGGTAAATAAGTTTGATTCGGAATTGCAAAATAATATCCGACAGTTTCAAGCTGTGGCGGCGTCACTTGGCCGTAAAAGAATTCCGTGAATGGCTCGTCGGGAATGCTGCCGCTGCCACTGTGAAGGGTGTTGGTGTGAAGAGTTCCATTGGAATACGTCTCTATGGCGGATTGATATTGCAGACCGAAAACGTTGGCTTGACCGCTGTTGAGAAACAAATTCGTTCCCGTTTCGGTTATGCCGATATTTCCTTGTCCTGGACTGCTTGGTTGATAGGGCGAATATAGCCACTGGTTATTGGTGGCCGACAACTGCGGCGCGAGCAGGTTTGTGTTTCCGGTGGAAACGAAGTTATATTCAGGAAACGAAAACAAGGTGGTATTTGGTATCTGAACGCCGCTGCTGTAAAACGCGCCTGATTCCAGCGATCCGTCGCTGTTCAAGTTCGTGAACGCATACACGAAGTTTCGGTTAAAATAATTATCCTCAAATGGCTTGAACGGATGGAGAAATGCAAAGTTGTATTGGGAACTGCCAAAGTCCAACGGGAAATAATAACCTGCATACGCATAATTTGGGGGAAAAGAAACTGCCTGATTCGCTCCCTCAACGAAAAATGAAAATGCGCCGTTTTCATCCGCTGCCTCAAGTTGGAAAGCAAGATTTTCTTTCAGTTGTTCCGTGCCGTCAACAAATGGAACGCGAGCCAGAATTTCTGATTCGGCGAGAAATTGATTGTTTGCCAGAAAAATGGTGCTGGCCTGACCGACCGTTCCGTCTGCTCCAATGGCGCGGCAACTGATGAAGCTGCCATAAGTGCCGTAAAGCGGCATCACTGATGTTGGAATGGCATATTCGCCGTTGGTGGTAAAGCTGCTCACCGGCACGTCAATAATGTTTGTGGTCGAACTTGGCGTGAAACCAGTTTCGGGTTGCAGATAAGTTTCTATATTGAAAAAATCATCGGGATACGTCGCACCTGACGGCTGGGGATAAAAGCGGATGAACGCGACGCCGCTCGGAATGTTTGGAACGAGCAAAATGTATTGGCCTTGCGCGCCGCGAACAATGGCCGGTGAAATCGTCCATCTTGGATTAAATGGCGGTTCTTCCGGCGACGAGTATGAACTGCTACTGTAATTTGCTTGGACTGTATAAACCGGATAGTCGGCATCATTGGGGTCGTCCAAGTTAACCGTCGTGGAATCGGTATAGGAAAATGTGCTGGCAGACACAGTTGTGATTGCCGAGCCGTTTCGATAAACGGTGTAACTTATCACCGCGCCTTGCGCCGGATTCCATGAGACAACTTCGCCGTTGTCGCTGGCGGTTGGCGTGACGGTGAAAGTCGGAGATTGCGGAGCGTAAGAAGTAAATGGATTCAATCCATGCTGAAATTTATACAGGTTTGAATATCCGTCACCGGCAGGGTCGCCGTATGGGTCAATGCCGATCATTCCGAAGTATTGAAGTTGCCACCAATCCGGTATGCCCATGTCGTAGGTGTCAAGCCATGAACGGATTCTGAAAAAGAGCGCGCTGTTGGTGCGCCCTGCGATATTGACACTCATTGCCGTCCAATTCGTGGTTTCAGAACCAAAAATGAAGCCTTCGGAATTCCAGTTCGTTTGCGTCAAATTCCCGATGGACTGGATTTCATACTGAATGTCAGCTTCGGTATTCGAGACAGTGCCCACGAAAGTATTTGTTAAAATCCCTTCAACGCTGATCAAAAGGTTGCTGCCGCTTGACTGAGCAAATGCGGCAGGGCAAAGAGATAAAATGACGGTGAGGAAAGTTGCGGCCTTCGTTGAAGTTTTCATAATATCAATTTCTTGAATTGACCCTTTCGACCACCTTACATTGTCGGAAAAAAGGTCATTTTTTCAAGATGTTTTTTGTTACATTTATGTGCAGTAAAGCAGACACCTATTATATTCCATAATTGCTACGGTTTCGGGCATCGAAAACGACGCCTCACAATTAAACGTCATCGGGCCTCAAGTGCGAAAATGCCGCACGCGCAAATGCTGGACACAAAATCAACTTGCTTTGAAATTGCAGCTTTTGGGTTGGGACACCAGCCGCGAATCCGTTACGAGATTGGAAAATCAATCCCGCCGCATTACAGATTTGGAACTTTTTGTGCTCGCAAAGATTTTGGGCGTCAATGCCGATGATTTATTTCCCCGCAACCTGCGCGGCAAAATCAAAGAACTTGCGCCGCATTACCGCGTGAAACTGTCGCGCGGTCAAGTTCCACCGCAAACTTGATTCAAAGATCAACACGAAATTTCTTTTGCTTGCCGAATATGGGACAAAAGCCGTGAAGCAAAATCCGCCGCGCCGAATGGTTTTTCGATGTAATCCACCGCGCCAAGTTCAAGACCGTGCTGTTGATCTTCCAAGCAAAAACGTCCTGAAACAAAAACAATTGGGATATGGCGTGAATGATGTCTTTGTTTGAGTTCGCGGCAAATCTCAAATCCGCTGGTATCCGGCAAATCAACGTCGAGCGTAATCAAATCAAAAATTCCTTCTTCAACCAACCGCATCGCCTTTTTTCCGGTTGTCGCCACTTCCGTTTCGCAACCGGCGCGCGTCAATAAATAAAGGATCATCATGGCGACGGGTGTGTCGTCTTCGACAATGAGAATCTTAACCGCCATAAAAATTCAATTTAATAAACGTAGTTTAACTCCGTTCCAAGATTCAGCGCAAGCACATAGTTTAACTGCGTGTTGAAAAAACAATTGGGCAGACGGATTGCAAAATTGCGGCAAGCCGCTAAATTAACGCAGGCAAAATTTGCCGAGAAAAGCGGCTATTCGATTGAGTTTATTAGCCTCGTGGAGCGCGGGATCAATGCACCGTCGGTTGACGGTTGCGAACGAATTGCGAAAACGCTTCACGTCTCGGTTAAAGACCTTTTTGATTTCTAATTCGATTCCTAAAAGGCGTTGCACTTGACGGTTTCGACATTTGTTATTTTGTGAATTGATGCTGCTTGCTGATTTTGGCAAGCCGCTTTTCCCAATCGCCTTTGTGCGCGAGCGGATCGGCGTCTGTTCCCCAAAGTTTTTTCACCATCTCGCGTTGCGGCACGAATGGACATTTTGATTTCGGATTCTTGTGCGCGTCGTCCAGTTGACGCAAAGCCAATTGTGCGCCGGTCATCAATGCCGGTTTTTTCGCGCTGACAAATTGTGTGTTCAATTTGTGCGCCGCTTCATCCAGCGCACCCCAACGCTCTGCGTCCGTCGTTCCCCAAAGAGTGGGCTGCGTGTCCAGCCGCGACAAATTCCAAAACCCGATGCGGATTTGCCGGACGGGTTTGAACGCGCGGCTCATCACGTCTCGGAAAATTTCCTGCACCACGGAATTGATAACCGAGTTTTGGAATTGTGCGTGTTGAAAGCGATGGCTACTGCCGGCCTCGGTGAAATCGTTGAAACGAATCGTCAGACTCAATTCGCGCGGCTGCAATTGCTCGCGCCTTAACTGGCCGACAAGCCGTGTCGCTTCGCTCAAAGTGAATGTCAGCGCGGCTTCATAATCCGGCTCGTCATACGGCAAAGTCGTGTTGCTCGAAATGCTGGCACGGTCTTTGACCTCAAGCAAAAGTGGCTCGTTCCATTTGCCATTTGAGAAAAGCCAGAGTTGTTGTCCCCAAATACCAAATTTTTGTTTCAACAACATCGAAGGCAGATTCGCCACGTCGCCAAAAGTTCTTGCGCCCAAAGCGGACAGTGAGCGTTCACGATTTTTTGCGATGCCGGAAAGTTCGCGCACGGGGCGATCTTTCAGAAATTCCTTTTCCTGTCCGGCAGGAATTTCGATGAAGCCGGGCTTGGCCGCGTCGGTTGCCAGTTTTGCCAGCCGTGATGAACTTGCCAATCCGCCCGAAACTGGCAGTCCAACTTCCTTACGGATGCGGTCGCCGATTTGCTTCATGTAATCCATCGGTGTCGTGTGCTGCCAGACGTGTTTGTCCATCGTGGTGCAATCGAGAAAACCTTCGTCAATGGAAATGGGAACGAGCATGGGCGAGTATTCTTCGAGGATGCGAAACATTTCCTGCGACAATCGCCGGTATTCGTCGTAATGCGGACGGCAAAGGACGCCTTTGGGACAAAGCCGCGCCGCCTCGAAACACGCCATGCCGGTTTTGACGCCAAATTTCTTGGCGAGCCGGTTGGCCGCGATGACAATGCCGTCACCGCGCCGTCCACCGCCGACCCATACGGCGCGCTCCTGCAACTTGGGATTCAAGGCGATTTCGCAACTGGCGAAAAAACTGTCACCGTCAACATGCAGGATGCGATTGTTTTTGCTCATGTCGCGTTAAACAATTTAGCGCGATGCGGTCTTCCGCCAATAAATAAAGATGAGAAAATTTTCCGGCTTGGACAGCATTTGTCCAAAGCGGTTTGTGAAACTATAAAGCCGCCATGTCAGTATCGTCCCGAACAAAATGACCAAGCCAATGCGTGATAAAAAATGCAAAGGACATGGTGCGTGTTTAGTTCCACCGTGTTCTCGCTTTTTTCGACGCGGACGTAGAGCCAAGCTGCGGCGTCAAAACTTCTCTTTTGGCGATGTTCAATAACCGCTTCTTGTCAATTTTGAGTTCAGTCAATGTTACGTCGCAATGCTCATCTCCTGCGAGCAAAGTGGCATAAAATAAATGAACGGGATAAACCATGCTGCTACCAAGTTGAGCAAAGCGTTCTGCATCGGCGAACACACGCTTTGCCGCTGAACTCCGGTGAAGGCTTTCCGTTTCTGCTAACGCAAATCGCCGTTCGGGTGAATCGCGGCGCAACCGACGGCGAAAAGTTTTAGCATCCAAACCAGCGGCTCGGAAAACGGTTCGCAGCTTTCTGACTTCTCGCAGCAATTCCTCAAGCACTTCATTTCTGTCCGGCGAGTCCTTTGACACAAACTCCGGTAAATCGAGGTCAACCACTTTGCACAAACCGAGCAGCAGATGAGTCGGCTCAATTGTCGAGGCTTTTGAGTGACGCGCCTCGAACTCGGCCACGCGCCAAACCAAAATCAAGCTGTTGGAATGTTTCATCTCAATGGCATAAACGCATAGACGATGGCCGCTATGCTGAAAACCACAATTACACAAACAACATATATCAAAACTTTGTCAGTAAGCTCGTATATGCGCTCCTTTTTTCGGGCGAGTTCAACACATCGGACATACTCCTCGTCCGCTGGCGACTTTTGGAGTGCGACTTCCCACAAACTCCGAGCTTTTGAGAATTGTTCTTGTTGCGCCGCAATGCGCGCCAACAAGTCCAACTCGCGTGGGTCATCGGGAAGTTTGCCATTAAGCAGTAAAATGGCTTCGGCTTCGAGAAGCCGCTTGGATTGTGCAAGCTCGGTGGCACGCGCAAGCCGAATTTGAGCAAAACATTTTTCAAGAGCGGTTCGCGCTTCCGGCGGCAATTTTTCTTGTTCCTGATTCACTTTCGCAAGCTTTAACGGATGATGGTAGCCCCGTAACCGCGCTTTGCTTCTTCAACCGTTTCATCGGGCAGCAGTTCCCAAAGTTGTCTTACGACGTTCTGCAAACCCGTAAAATTGTTCTTTGCTATGCAATCTCGGCCTTGGTCTAACAGCCGTGCTGCACGATCTTGGTCTTTCATTTTTTGCTGTTCCTTCTCCGATTGCTGGAATTGATAAATCCACCAACCAGGTTGTGCCATGATGATTTCGTGATATAGCCGGGTAATCTGTTCAATTTTCTTTCGCAGGCCATCGGGTTTGTGTTCACGAATAATTTTCTCAACTTCGGCGGCAAAGCCTTCCGCTTTTTGCTTTTGCTGACTGTTGCCATGCTCGTCGGCGACTTTTTGCAACCAGCCGAGCCAATCTTGGGCTTCTTTTTCAAGTGTGGGCCACTCCAAGGCATCGGCGGCTTCATCGAGCTTTAGTTTTAATTCCAACAGCCGCTTCTCGCACTTTGCCGCCGCGTTGTGGTCAGCCTGTGCAGCAGCAAGGCTTTCCTCAACGTCTTGCATGAGTGGCGAATCTTCTACTTGCTGCACCATTTCTCCGGCAGTCTCGCCTTCTACGGAGACAGCTTTAGACTTTACTTCGTGAAATCGCCGCATTTCATTTTCAAAATCTTTTTTGAGAAATTCGGCATCTGCATTTTTGTGTCGAAGCTCAATTTTTTTTGAAAATTCTTCGTCCAGAAATGGCACATAAGCTGAAGCCGTAATCAAGCGAGATTCATCAATGCGAAGCGTTACCTCCAATTCACTTCCTGCGGGCAAATCTCGGCGAATGTTTGCTGCTTCGATAAGAAGGTCGTCAACGTGTCGGTTTCGGTCAGCAAGGGTGTTCTCACCTTCAATGATTGGAATTTTAATGAGTTCGCCAGTCTGTCCCTGTCGAATCGGGTGGATCGTGCGATAATCGCGCGTTGCTTTGAGCGGCAGTCCACGTCCCTTTTCAAAAAGCTTGTCATATTCGTTATTCGCAAGCGCAATTCCCATCGAATTGATGAGCGGTTGTTCCACGTCTCCGCCAACGCCAATTGTATAGGTCAATGCGTCAGGTTGAACTTTTTGCTTCCGACCATTTACGTCATATAACTCAATGGCGAAAGTATTTCTTTCACCTTTTTCTGCATGGAGATTAACCATGAACACTCCGTCGGCGCGCAATGCAATCTTGCCACTTCGCCATTGAGTCTTTGTATTCACAAGCTCCAAAGTGAAACCTGTAAAATCTTGTGTGGACGCCCCGGAAATTTTACCGCCAACCATCGGCGCACTATCCAAACCGACTGGTTTGAAGGATTTGGCGAGGTCAAGTTGGAATTCACCAATCGCAATGGGTGCGGCTGTGCGTGCGTTCAATCGTTGCGTTCCGGCAAAAACTGCCGCACCACTGGCGACGACGGTAAGGGGGTCAACGCTATGATCCAGTGGAATTCCAAGTTTAGCTGCGAGCATTTCGCGGAAGTAAGGTGCGAGCGTTGGACCACCAACAAGAATGACTTTCTTAATCGCATCCTTGCCGAGATTCTTTTCTTTCAATACCCGTTTAGAGATTTCTACGGAACGGAGGATGATTGGTTCGGCAGAATTTATGACTTCGTTGCGAGTGAGTTCACATTCAAACTCAATTTCCTCCCCATTGTCATCCTCGAACTTGCAAGCTTCCAACGTCGCTCGCTCGTTTCGAGAGAGGTCAATCTTCACAATTTCTGCGGCACGTTTAAGTTTGGCAAATGCCCGCGTCCATTTCTTATTGCCGCGAGAAAAATCAGTCAATCCAAAGTCTTTGACTAGACGTGGCGCGAGCAATTTTTCGACAATAGCCCAATCAATGTTTGAACCACCGAGAAAATTATCGCCTCCGTGATGCACAACATGGATTGTCCCTTCTTCGGATTTGATAATAGCCGCATCAAACGTGCCTCCGCCAAAATCATAGACGAGCCAGTAGGCTTTTTCTTTGTCCACTTGGAAGCCATAGGCGAGTGCCGCCGCAACCGGCTCTTGAAGAAGCGGACTTTCTTTGAAGCCCGCAAGTTGTGCTGCTTTGCGGGTCGCATCGCATTGGTGTAATTCAAATGCCGCCGGAACGGTAATTACCGAAGCTTCGACCACTTCACTTGTTCGTTGCTGCACGTCAGCTCGAAGTGATTTCAAAACTTCTGCCGAAAGCTCTTCCGGCTTGCGATTCTGGCCGCTGCTTTTGAACTGATAAACATGGTCTGTCCCCATCTGTCGTTTGAATTCGATTTGGACGTTTTCGTCTTCGTCAACAATCCGGTTTTTGGCACGCAATCCCACGCGCACATCCCCCTTTTTATTGATATAAACAGCCGAGGGAGTGATGTCCGAGTCGTTTCCATCAGTGGTATTTTTGATAACCTTCGTCGGCTCTCCTTGAGAGCCTGTGAATACGGCGATGGCGCTGTTGGTTGTGCCTAAATCAATTCCGAAATCTATGGTTGTTCTATTCATTGTGAAAGTTGTTAGGGTTCGGGGGGCGTGTTTGCGGTGAGGGGCGTGGCGATTTCGATTTCTCCATTTTGAATCAGCCGATTGTTCCAAAAAATAGACGGGAGTAAAGTTTCGCTGACGCGTCTTTTGTCCAGCCCTTGCGTTGGCTTGCTGGCAATCACTTTCATCGGTTGGCCTTCGTCATACGCATCATTCGTGTGATCGCGAATGACAATGCCTACTTCTGCGAGATTGCGATAAATCGCTTCGATATGGCGGCCAATACGTTTCATGTCTTCACGAATTTCGCCTGTCGTCACATCCACCATTTTTGTTTTGGCTCGCCAAACATTGGTCGCAATTGCAGCGAGTGCTTTCACATAAGTTACGGGCACGTCGGCGTCAGTTATGACTTGCCCTTTACGAACCTGCGGTCTGTCGGCAATGATATTTGAGACAATTGTTGTGAGTTCTTTCTCGTGCGGCCATTCAACATTCGGAATCTCGAATGGATTTTTCCGTTTTGCGTTCTTTAAGAACTTCGGATTGTGTTTCGATTTCATAAAGTCATTGTCCGTATTGCCGCAATTTGGCGTTGTAGTTGTCAACCTTTTCGTTGAACGCGGCATTTTCATCTTTGTCTTGTTGCACGAGCAAATTATATCGGTCAACTTTCGCGTTGAAATCATCCACAGCCGACTGACTGGTGTTGTCAAGAGTAAGCCGGTCATTTTCAATCTCACGTCCTAACGCCGCGACTTTAGCATCAAGAGCCGCAAGCGTTGTTCGTTCTGATTCGATTTCTGTCTTTTCATTGTCAAGCGTGCTGCTCACAGAACTTGGAACTTGATACACATTTCCATCCGAGTTCCCGCTGGCGGAAACTGTAGGCGGTGTGTATGCAGGCGCGCTTGGCGTAGAAGAGGGCGTGTAGGAACTGTTGCTCGAAGAAGTGTTTGTTGAATTGCACGAGTTACTAACAATAGCCCATACGATCCCCACACCGATTACAAGGAGCCAACCCAAAGCGGTATCCTTAAATTTCTTACGTTTAGCAGCGGTCTTTTGTTCTGCCATCTGTTGCAGGGTTGCTTTGTCCTCCATCAACTTCTCATCCAACGGCGAGTCACAGGCAAATGCCAATGCGAGTCTGTTTGCAGCGTTGGCTGTGGCTTTGTCTTGGTTCGTGTTCCACGCTTCAAGTGAAATATCACGCAGCACAAAGGCAATTGAATCAAGGAGGTCGGTGAATGCCTTGTCTTCAGGCGGAGTTTTTCCAATACGCGTCCACCTTATTTTTACTGGTCTGTCTCGACTATGGGATGGAAGTGGGCCTTCTTGATTGGTGATCAAAGAAATCATCTGCATGATGACCGGCATAGCTTCTCTCTCGAATCGTTCAAGTTTCCTTTTTGGGGCAACTTTGCTGTCTTGAATAGATTTGAGGAGCGCATAAACTGGTTCAAGTTTTTTGGATTCTAGCCTCGCGCAAGTCTCATTGATGTCTTTCTCAATTAACTGTTTGAGGTCAGTAGATGTTGCGAATGGCAGAATTACTTTTAAGATTTCGAGACAGGTTTTGTCGTCATTTGTCGCCTTGTAATAAACAATTTGGAGGCGGTTGCAGGCAGATGCAACTTTGTCAAAAAAATCGTTCCGCAGGTCACTATCTTTTGTAAAAAATAAATCATATAAGGCGAAAGCACTTTGCGCCTGTTTGAGTAATTCTTGTGCCGCGCTGGCAGCATCTCGTGCGTTCTCTTTCGCGCGCTCCTCCGCACGCCGAATCTGATCCTCCAATCTGTTTCTGGCGGGCGTCAGAACCAACTCGGCAGTCCTTTCAACATTGTCCAGCCCTTGATGCGTCTCGCGCATGAATTGAATATGAAGGCGCGCGAGTTCAATTTTACCAGATTCTGCGAAGGCGATTGCCAGCTCTGCATTGATTTTGTCCAAGGCTTCCGGCAGCATTGCGCGCATCCGTCGCGCAAAACCTGTCGGCAAATTCGGTTCGTTCAACTGGCGAATTCGCGTAGTGACTTTCTCCCAAAGCCGTTCGTTCGTTGCGAGATTTTCCCATCTATCGAACGCTTCCTTCCAGTAATTAACAATCTTTTGTCGCCGCTCCTCGGATACTTCATTCTCGAATGAATGTTTTTCCCAATCCAATGCGGTGATGTGATAGACGAGTGCCAAATTATGAGAAGCCACGACGCCATCTGTGGAAGATTTTTCTTTGTTGTTCCAAATCTCAATAGCCGTTTTGGAGTCGCCTTTTGCCAAAGCCTGAATCGCCACATCAGATTGATTCTCGCCAAACTCTTCCGGCCAGAACCAAAAAAATTCATCAATCAGTCGTTTTTCCGGGTCTTTGAGTTTTTGAATGGCTTCACGAATTTCATCGAGTGTTGGCGGCGGTTTGATTGGGAAAGCTGCGCCTTGCGTGTGCGTGCCTTGTCCAAGTTCCGCGAGCATCTTGATTTTGTCCACCTGCTTGGCGACTTCGCGGGTGGTCGCATCAACCGGAAGTCCCGTGATGCGAAAAGCATTTTTGAGGAACAAATCTTTGGTCGCGGCGTCAATCAGAGGTTTGCACTCATCACTTGCTCGCCGTTTGTTAGTGGCGGCTGGTTTTGGGGACTCGGTGATTTCTTGAGAATCTTGTTTCGGAAAATCAAATACCACCTTTCCCTTATCAAGAATTAGCCATGCAGAAAAAGGATGGCCATTCTTGGATATAAATTCCGAAAGCAAATCGGTTCGTCCTTCTTGGAGAAGTTTTGAAGCTTGAGAAGAATTCAAAACCTGACCCAAGACAACTCCAGCAATCTTGAAGCCGCACTCCCTCCCTCGACAAAAATAGCTTGTGCTTCCTTCAAGAACTTCCATTCCACATTTCGGACACAAGCCTATGATATTTAATGTCGGCTTGTCGTTGCGTCCAAGCAGCTTTGATATTTCTGCGTGAAGTTGTTCTGTTGTGAAAGGCTTCTGTAGAAAACTGATATTCGGCTTTTTGTTAGCGAACGATTTCACCCATTTTTCGGCTGGCGTCCAACCGGACATTACTAAAATTGGATAAGCCGCTTTCTGCTCGATCAAACGGCGGACAATTTCTTCCCCACTTAATTCTCCCATGTTAGCGCCTGTAATGAGTATATCCGGGTCTCTCTGGGCCAACTCCTGCCATGCCTTTTTGCTATCCTGAAACGCCCTCAAATCAACGTTCTTAAACTCGCCACGAATGGCTAATTCCATCATCTCAATTAACCATTCTTCGTCGTCTATTAAGACCATTCGGACGGGCAGGTTTGTAGATGGCGTGTAGCGGTTCACAAAATGTTCACGTTACATACTTATACCGCAACGCCAGAGCTTCACATGATGAGCATACTTGTGGCGCAACTCCGGCGATTTGTTGAAAGCCTCCTCCATCAAATCCGCCGCTTCTGCGAGTCGTCCCGCCTGCCTCGCCTTAAACGCTTTTTGCGTCAAGTCCTTTGCAATCCCCTCGTCCGCTGGCGACGGCATACCCAACACAGCCTTTGACGGCTCGCTCGACAGCGTTTTTGGCTTTAGTGCTGAATTTTGAATCGCTGGTTTCCAATTTTCCAACGCGTTCAGAAGTTCCTTGGCCGTCGAATAGCGGTCACTTGCTTGCTTTTCCAGCGTTTTCATCACGATAGAATCTAGCGCGTGATTCACGTCGGGATTCGTTTCAGATGGCGGCGACACCGGCTTATCGAACAGATTCTTGCTTCCCCAACTGACATTCGCTGGCATCTCAAACGGCAACCTGTCCGTCAGTAGGAGGTAGAGCGTAGCCCCAATAGCCCAAACGTCGGCAGCGCACGAATCGCCTTTGCGTTCGGCGAAAGCCTCCGGCGGCTTGAAGGCAAGAGTGCCAGCAGCCGTTGCCAGTAGCGTGAGCGGGTTCACTTTTTTCGCCAAACCGAAATCACTGACGCGCGCGCGTAACCCATCCGCCTCATAGCCCACAAGAATGTTTTGCGGTTTAATGTCACGGTGGATGATTGGCGGCTTCTCGCGATGTGCTTGCGCGATCCCTCGGCAAACCTGCTTTGTCAAATCCACTGCGGTTTCGAGTGGCACGAATTGGCGACCGTGTGAGTGCCAGAATTTTTCCAAACTGCCGCCAGAGATATTTTCCATCGTGAAATAACCACAAGAGCCGCGCGGCGTATCCAGCACGTCCGCATTAAAAACGCGAACGATGTTTGGATGATTGATGCGGGAGAGAAGAATCGCCTCGCCAAGCATTTCGTGAATCTCGTCAAGACTCATGCCGACACGCTTAAAAACTTTCATGGCTTGCCGACCGAGAAAGCGATGCTTCACACGATAAACTTCCGCAAATGCGCCCTCGCCCAGGAAGCGTTCAACTTCATAGGTTTCACGAATAACTTGGCCTTCTTCGAGCAGTCGCATAAGCCGTAAAAATTATATTGCAAGAATAAGGTTTGCCCGCCGCATGAAAAGATTATTGCAACCAATAACTGGCTGGCTTCGTCAGAAATTCCGCCAGTTCAATTCCCTGTCCGCCCACGAGCAATTTGCGCTTCGGTTTGAAGTGCGTGGCGAAAGCCTCCATTCCCGGCAGCGATTCAGCACGGCGTCCGCTTTTCACTTCGATGGCAACGGTGGTCTTGCCTTGGCGCAGGACAAAATCCACTTCTTGATTCCGTTCGCGCCAATACGTCAGTTCGATGGTTGTGCCAAAGCTGGTGTTTAGCAGGTGCGCGCCGACGCAGGATTCAACCAACCGCCCCCAATAATTGCCATCCTGTCGCGCTTCCGCCGCCGTCCGATTATCTTGCGCGGTCATTAAGGCTGTGTTCAACACTTGTAATTTAGGACTCGACCCGCGTTGGCGAACGAGTCCGTGGGCATACTTGGAAAGACCCGCGACCATGCCCGCCCCTTGAAGCAATTCCAAGTAGTGCGCGAGCGTGACGGTGTTGCCCGCGTCCGTGAGTTGGCCAAGCATCTTCTGATAGGAAAGAATCTGGCCGGAATAGGCGCAACCAAGATGGAACAATTGTCTCAATAGCGCGGGCTTGTCCACGCGATTCAGCAGGAGAATGTCGCGCGAGATCGTGGTTTCAATGAGGGAATCTGCAACGTAACGCCGCCAGCGTTCCGGTTCAGGAATCAGGTCGGCAGAACCGGGATATGCGCCGTAGAAAATGTATTGCTCCAAGTTCCAACCGAAAGCTTCCCGCATTTCCGCGAATGACCAATGCGGCACAGGAATCACCTCGAACCGCCCGGCAAGGCTTTCGGTCAAGCCGCGCTGAATGAGTAATGGCGCAGAACCAAGCAGAACGACTTTCAAAGGCAAACCGGCGTGCGTGTCCGCGTCCCATAGTAATTTTACCACGGTTGACCAGTCAGAAACTTTCTGCACTTCGTCCAGCACCAGCAATGCGCCGGTTTTGCTGTCGCGCGCCATCAATCGGGCTGCGTCCCATTGCTGCTCAATCCAAGTGCGGTCACGCATGGACGGTTCATCAGCGGAGGCATAATGCGCTGGCAGCTTCGATGCTTTGATGATCTGTCTGACCAAAGTGGTTTTACCGACCTGGCGGGGGCCGGCCAACACTTGCAAGAAGCGGCGTTTTTCTTTGAGCCGTTTCATCAGTTCGTCATAGAGCGTTTGGCGTGTCATACAATTTACTCAATACGTTGAGTTAATTTACTCAATACAAAAGCACGGTCAAATCTTTCTTAAACGGTTTCGGTCTGCGGTCGGCGAGCGGAGGAAGTGGAGCGCAGGCGGAGAGACGGTGGGAACAGAGCCGGAGCGCAACGCCGCCGCCGAGCCGCAGACGGAAGCCCGCCGCTTCTGCGGCCAACATCATTGCCGCTCGTGACGAGCGCGCGGTTTTGCGGAGCGGAACGGGCATGGTCGAGCGGGTAAAGGGCCGACCGAAAGCCCGTGCAGCGCAGTAATCCGCGCGTTGGTCACGAGCCATTTGTGAACTTTGGCTTTTGTGGAAACGGCGTTGGAAATTTCCGTTGAAAATCCTACGGTTTGCGGAATACTGCCAGAAATGTCGCCACGATTTTCGGAGATGAACAAAGTCCGCGTGCAAGATCGGGAAAATGAGCCTTACGAGGGTTATGTTATTGACTCGCAATTTCGGGATGGCCGATGGATTTACAAACTTTCAATCTCGGAAGACCCCAGCAAACCGGAGACATACGACAACTGGCTGCCAGAGGAATGGCTTGAGCGGGCGAAATGAACACGCCAAAATCAATGCAGCTTCGGTGAATAACCGGCTATTGACTTTTCAATTCAAAAATCTCCTAATTAAGCGACATGGCCTCAATCATCAATCTGTCTGCACAACAATTGCGACGTGCCGCCGCGATAAAAGAACAAATTCAATCGCTCGAAAATGAGCTAAATCGAATTTTTGGTTCACCCGCCAAAGCTGCTCCGCAATCTACTGCGAAGCCGAGACGAAAGATGAGTGCCGCTGCGAGAAAGAAAATTTCCGACGCTGCTAAAGCAAGATGGGCAAAAGTCAGAGCCGGGAAAAAATCCTGACTAAAACATCAACGCAAAAAAATTATGGCATACTCCGCAGAAATCAGTCGAGGGAATCCTTCGTGTTTCGTGTTTCTCATAGATCAATCCGGCTCAATGGCCGACGTGTTCGGGGCGGGCGAGGGAAATCAAAAGAAGGCTGACGGCGTAGCAGATGCCATCAATCGGCTTTTGCAAAATTTGGTAATCAAATGTGCAAAGGAGGAAGGTGTCCGCGATTATTTTCACGTCTCCGTTGTTGGATATGGCGCACAAGTTGGCCCGGCATTTTCGGGCGCGCTTGCCGGTCGTCAACTCGTGCCGATTAGCGAAATTGGAAACTCACCTGCGCGCATTGAACAGAGAAATAAAAAGGTGTCTGACGGAGCGGGCGGACTCGTTGACCAGCAGGTGCGTTTTCCTCTTTGGTTCGAGCCAACTGCAAACGGCGGAACGCCAATGCGCCAAGCTCTAGGCGAGGCCAAGACAATTGTTGAAGGCTGGCTCGGTCAACATGCAAATAGTTTTCCCCCGATTGTGATTAACATAACGGACGGAGAATCAACTGACGGCGATCCAACGGCGGCGGCTGACGAAATTCGCAAGCTGAAAACAAACGACGGAGAAGTGCTTTTGTTCAACGTCCATCTTTCGGCTCAAAGGGCTGCGGCAATCGAATATCCTAGCAGTGAATCCAATCTTCCCGATCAGTTCGCGCAGCAATTGTTTCGTATGTCTAGCGTTTTGCCCGAATATATGCTGAACATTGCGAAGAAAGAGGGCATGAATGTTGGCGAAGGAAGTCGAGGCTTTGTTTTTAATGCCGACATGGTTGCCGTCATCAAATTCTTGGACATCGGCACACGGCCAAGCGCATTGCGCTGAACTCATTTCTAACCGTGGACGCATACGCTAAAGCGTTCTGGTTGCCAAAGGAAGGTAGCAGCGAAGCCGAATACGAGGACGCCTATTTTCCAAGGCATACCGAGCGGCGAAAAGGAAAGCACCTCCGTTTCGCAATAGCGGATGGAGCAACGGAAACTTCCTTCTCTGGTTTGTGGGCGCGAATGTTGGCAAGCAAATTTGTCCGCCGTGGAATCAATTTTACATTCACACCAGACGAACTTCGACCCCTTCAGGAAAATTGGAAGAAAAGTGTAAGTGGGAAAACTCTTTCTTGGTATGCCGAGGAAAAACTGGCGAGTGGAGCTTTTTCGACTCTAATTGGTTTGGAATTAACGGAGAATAATTCTGGCAATGAAACCAAAAGGGTATGGCGCGCGATGGCTTTTGGGGATAGTTGTTTAGTTCAAGTTAGAGGCGGAGAAATTCTTGAAGCCTTTCCTTTGAAAGATTCAGCGTCCTTCACGAGCCGTCCAGATTTGCTTTCCAGTTTGCCTAGCACGGAAGTCAATCAAAGCGGGGCGGCACTCATTGTAGAGGGAATTTGGGGATGTGATGACACATTTTTTCTGATGACAGACGCATTGGCGTGTTGGTTTTTTAAGGAAAAGGAAGCTGCCCGGCAACCGTGGAATATCCTACGTGACTTGGACACCCAAGGCCAAACGTCGTTTCAGGCATGGGTTGCTTCATTGCGGTCAAGTGGAGCGATGAAAAATGACGATGTAACGCTTGTCAGAATAGACATGGTTGGATGAAATGGAACGATTATGCCTTGGCCGACGCCACAAGATTACAATGAAGCGGTTCAAAATCCGCGTGGGGCATTTACTGATCTCGACCTCCGAGCTGGTCAGCCAGAATTAACTCCGCTTGGCTTGCCGCGCCCAATCTCCGGCAATTTCGCCTGCGTTTACAAAATTCAAGCTGGTGGGCAACGATGGGCGGCGCGCTGCTTCATCAGCGAAGTTATTGACCAACAGCGAAGATATGAAGTCATCAGCACATACCTCGCAAAGGTAGCTCTCCCCTACACGGTTCAATTCACATACTTGTCGGCTGGAATCAAGGTGCAAGGCAAACCGTATCCGCTTCTTAAAATGCAGTGGGTGCAAGGTGAGTCGTTGACAGTTTTCGTCGGGAAAAGCATCGGTTATCCAGACACTTTGCTTTCACTCGCAAAGGTGTGGGCAAGCATGATAGCAGATTTGAAGGCGGCGAACATCGCGCATGGTGATTTGCAGCACGGGAATGTGGTTGTCGTCGGCGATCAACTTCGATTGATTGATTATGACGGTATGTTTGTTCCGGGTTTGGAAGGAAAACAGAGCAACGAATGTGGACACCGGAATTATCAACTGCCGGTGAGGACAGGCTGGGACTACGGGCCATATCTCGACAATTTTTCCGCATGGGTAATTTATGTGTCGCTTGTGGCGTTGGCGGTGCATCCAGAATTGTGGAAAAAGCACCGAGGCGGGGATGAATGCCTAATTTTTCGCAAAGAAGATTTTTTGCATCCTGAAAATTCGGCGATCTTGCGCGACTTAAACTCGTCCCCGAATACGCAACTTCGCTTTCTGATAGAACTTTTCACAAGTCTGTTCAGCTTGTCACCTCAAGATATTCCGTCTCTGGACGGAAACCTAACGACGATAGCGGATATAGCACCGACTCGAATTAACCCGCCACAGTCGGGTTCAAATTGGTGGAACGATCACGCTGACAATTTGCCGCAGAGGGAGGAAAAACCGATAGAAGTCAACCGAACGGAGGCGACGGAATCGGTCGTCCCCGATCCGAGTTGGATTGTGGATTCAATGATGGATGAAAAGCCGGTCGAGCCGGTGGCCTTTCAAGGTCAAACCAAAGAAATTCGCGTCATGATTTTAGGTTCAATGGCGCTTGTCATTCTCACTAGGCTTCTTGTCCAAATATCCGCATCTGAACTTTTTATTATTTCATCGTGCGTTTTTGGTTTGAATCTCCTGTTCTGTTTCATCCGCTACAAAAGCGATCCCAGTTTGGCTGATTTTGAGAAGTTTAAGAAAGACTCTAAAAGCTTTGTCCGCCAAGTTCGAGAACATCAAACTTTGATGGATTCAATTTCGGCAGAGAAGCTAACGCTTCAAGAAAAGCTGGATGCGATTCAGCGCGGGCTTGAGGAGCAAAGAAACCGCCTAGTTGCTAATTTTCAATTGGAGATGAACAAGGCACAAGCGGAAATAAATTCTCAAATGCAAAATGTCAGTCAACGTCGTCGGGAAGCGGGAACATCCGAAACAAACAAACTGAACTCGTTTCAAGGCACTTTAGGAAATCAAATTTTAGATTTCGACCGGAAAATTAACGGGCTTAATCAGAAAGAAATTGACGAAAAAAGCAGGGCATTAAACACGTTGCAAGAATATCACGTTCAAAGTTTTCTCCGTAATCATTCGATAGCGGGCAGTTGGATTCCTGGGATTGGTGCAGCATACAAGGCTCGGTTGATACACAACGGTTTCAATACGGCAGCGGATATTGATTGGAGAGTTAGAAATGTGCATGGCATTGGGCCAACCAGACAGGCCGCTCTTTCGCAATGGCGGCAGCGTCTTGAATATCAAGCGCGTCAGTCTGCTCCGATACTTTCGGCACAAGAAACATTGAATATCGAAAATAAATATCGGCAAGAGCGTCAAACGCTTCAGTCTGACAAGCAGAGATTACAAACACAATTTGACAGTCAAGTCACCAGCGTTCGGCAGTATTTCGCGGATGTGCGGTTGGCGTTGAATCAAGAGGAGCAACAATTGCGAGCCAATGACGCTCAAAAGAAATCCGACATTCGGCAAAAACAGGATAAGGATATTGCGATGCTCGACCAGAAGGTCATAGATGCCAGAAATCAGGCAGCACCCGCAATGAAAGAATTGTCGGAAAAATTGAGAACCGCGCAAAAACAAGTTTTTGCCTTGCGGTGGCAATCTGCGAAACACGAAAAAGAAGGACGGCGTTTTGCCTCATTGCGATTTCAAAATTATTTACGCAGTATTATTCATTCATAAATATGGGCTGGAGATTTCGCAAAACTTTTGGCCGTGGGCCGTTCCGGTGGACTCTTACAAAAAGGGGCATCGGATGCAGTTGGGGAATTCCCGGTTTGCGATATGGGATTTCACCAAGCGGCCAAAAATATATTTCTGCCGGAATTCCCGGCACAGGTCTTTACTACATTAAGTATTTCCCTCTGAAGTCGCTGCCATTTCTGCCATCAAGTCAAAATCAGCCGACGTTGCCAAAGCCGCCGCCGACACCACTCATTCAGAATCAGAAACCACCAACCACAAAACAGCCTCCTTGGTGGAAGCAAAAAGGGTTGTAAGCAGGATTAAAATTATGTCTTGGCCAGCGCATCAAGATTACAGCGAAGCGGTTCAAAACCCGCAGGCTGCATTTACAGATGCCGAATTGAAAAGGGGGCAAGTGGAAGTCAATAATCTTGGATTGCCAAAACCTTGTTCGGGCGCGTTTGCGGTCGTCTTTAGGATTAAAGTTCCGTCTCGATCTTGGGCAGTTAAGTGTTTCACTTCGGAAATTCCAGACCAGCACCAGCATTACGATGCCATTAGCAGGCATCTGGCAGGCGCACGATTGCCGCATATCGTTCCTTTCACATACTTGCCCGCTGGCATTAAAGTTCAAGGTCGGACATATCCACTTTTGAAAATGGAGTGGATTCAAGGGGACTCGTTAGGAGTTTTCATCGAAAGGAACTTGAATAACCCAACTGCCTTGCGTGCGTTGGCGGACAAGTGGATAAAAATGATTGCCGCACTCCAAGCCGCAGGCATTGCTCACGGCGATTTACAACATGGAAATATTTTAGTGGTCGGCGGCGAATTTCGGCTGATTGATTATGATGGAATGTTTGTTCCTGCCTTACGCGGTCGCAGGAGCGGAGAACTCGGCCAGCGGAATTATCAGCATCCGGCCAGAACAGAATCTCATTTTGCTCCGCAACTTGACAACTTTTCAGCTTGGTTGATTTGGTTTTCAATAAAAGTGCTGACTGTTCACCCTGACTTGTGGCATAAATATAATGGCGGCGATGAGTGCTTATTTCTGCGAAAAGAAGATTTTCTCGACCCCTCAAATTCGGGTGTGTTGCGCGAATTAAGCAATTCGCCAAATAACGAAATCCAAGCGTTGACAGAACTGTTTGTCAGCTTTCAAAAACTCTCACCTCTTGGCGTTCCTCCGATAGATGAAAACATAATTCGCAAAAACTTTGAAGCATGGGAGGAAAAAAACCGGCGACGGCTGCTTTGGCAAAAAAGAAAGCGGCAAATGGCCTTTGCTGCGAGCCTATCGTTCGCAGTGATTTGTGGACTCGTGGTTTTTCATCTTTGGTTGCTATCGAGGACATCGCTTTCATTTGAGCTTTCTCTTGATGGCAAGGTTTTCCCATCAAACAGGGGACTCAACGTGATGGTTGACGGCAAATCTTTTTCGGCAGGCGACAAGATCGGATTGGGACATCATCTTGTAGAAGCCTCATTTTCTGGAGGCGAGCCATTTTCAAAAATGGTTTGGACTTTCTACGGAAAGAACGACCTCGGTTTACTGCCGCTCGAAACCAGCAAAGGTTCGTTGTCCGTCGCGGTAAAGCCTTCGCCAGCCAAAATCATCTTGCAGCAAGAGGATAAAATAATTCAACAGGGCGACGACCCGCTTAAAATGTATAAACTTCCAGTGGGTGATTATACGCTGTTAATCCGACGTGGTGAATATGAAGAAAGCTATCCCATTAAAATTCAGCGAGAGCAATTAACTGAAACAAACATCGAACTCAATTTAGGGAACGTGGAATTAGCTTCAGTCCCGCCAGATGCAGAATTTGAGTTATTGGGAAACGGGCGACACTGGCAAGGCAATCTGCCGATGCACATTGATGATGTGCCTGTGGGTGATTACCAGTTGAAAACTCGCAGAAAAGGATGGGAACTCGACGAAAGCCTCACTGTGAATCGTGGCAAAATTGCCACTGATAATGTCGAATTCAAATACGGTTCAATTGCAGTCACAAGTGATCCGGCGGGTATGAATGTCTCGGCTAATGGAGTGGAAATTGGAAAAACTCCAACAACTCTGCGCGAACTTCAGCCGGGGAAATACAAATTGACGGCCACGGATGGTGAAAATGATTTGTTGGCAGACGTTGATGTTGTCCCCAAAGAAGTAGCTAAACACAATTTTGTTTTCCGTTATGGGACTGTGCAATTGTCAAGCGCGCCAAGCGGCGCAAGCGTGATTCGCAATGGAAAAGCAATTGGAAAGACACCGCTTACGCTTGATCATATAACCACAGAAGAAACAATGGTCGAGTTGCAACTTCAGGATTATCTGCCCACTAATTTTCCGATTCGGGCGGCAGAAGGCACTACGACGGAATTGTCAGCAAAGTTAATCAGCGAGCGCTATGTCCAAGCCATGAAACAGGCCCGTGAGATGCTTGATGCGAATCAATTCGAGCAAGCGAGCAATTCAGTTGCCATAGCCATTGAAACCGCTCCAACCGATACAAGCGCGTCAGCTTTACTTGTTGAAATCACTCAAAGTGCCGACGCATGGAGGCAACAACAGATAAAATCAGCGCGGCTCGCTGCCGAAGAAAAGGCCAGAGAAGTAGCCGCAGAATTGGAAGCTATCTCGCTATTAAGTCCAGAAGGAATTATTAAGGATTGCTGGAACACGCCGGGCACGCCTGCGCCGAGCGACACAGTAAATTTAGGGGAAGTTGCCAAACAAAATCCAGTTGCGCTACCAGTTTGGGCTGCAACAGATATAATCGTCGAGGGCATCAAAGCTATTGCGTGGCCTTTTGAAAAGCTCACTGCCAAAAAACAACCTCGTTTCATTGATTGGGAATTCAGGAATAATTATCAGAATCATGACTATCGGTATTACGGCAAAATCGTAGGCGTTGACGTTAAGAACAACACTATTACGTTTGCGGCGGGCGGCACAGGCAAACAAAGTTATGGTGTGGTCGCGCGCCTAAACAATCCAATAGCTCAAAATGTTGTCTCGATAAAAAGTGGATTACCAATATGGATTTCTGGAAATCTTATCGCGCTCGCTGAAGTTAAATCGTCCGGCCCTGCTGCCAATCGTTTGGTCATGGACAATAGCACCGTTTATCCGCCGAATACTTTATCCGCCAGCAAATGAATTTCTTGGCATCGGCAGATTGATTTCTTAAAGTTTTGAAGTCGCCGTTTTAACCATGATGTTTAACAAAAATTGTTTATGACAAAATTCAATCACTGTCCGAATTGCGGCAAAATGCCAAAGGGAGGTTTTTTGGGCATGAGCGTAATGAATATTTATGAATGTGCTGGATGTGAAACGCTCTATTGTCATATGTGCGGCGATCAGCGCTGCCCGAATTGCGGATCAAAAAAACGCAAAGAAGCCGGGAAATGCTATAAGCAGTAATTGTTTTAGAAAGGAAATTTTATGGCGTGGCAAACTTGTCCAAGATGTGCTGGTCGCAAAGTTTCAACGTGTGGCTATTGCGGTAACAAATTACCGGACAAACTTTCATGCACTCATTGTGGAAGAAAAGGTGTCATGGTTTGTCCTAGTTGCAAGGGGACAGGTTCGGTTTATGTCGGCAAAAAGCCGTAAATTCTGATCGCCGTCTAAAGCAAACTTCTCCACCACGGAAACCAACTCGAAATTTTTCCGTCCGGTTCAATCGGCGGTAAAATCGTTTTCTGAAAACCTTTTTCACAATGCACGAGGACACATTGGTGTTTTCTCAAATGACGAAGTTCGTAGGGTTTGATTTTGTGTTCGTCAACATTGGTGTATGAGCGGGAAACCATTCCTCCCGAATAGCCGGACGTTCGCTGGCGGACTTTTCGTTGTCCAAGAAAGTCCGCGCTTTCAACTGCGCCCGCTTCGTCCGCCCCTTTGAAAATCATCCGGTTGCGAAGATTGAGCGTCAGCACTCGCGCCTTTTCCTCTCCGAGCGGCGGAATGAAGGATGTTGACGACTGCGCGGCGGCAACCAACGTCGCTTTGGCTTCACGCATCACATCAATGCAGTTGTAATCGCTCATGCCGTCCTCACTCGCCGTGACGAAGCGTTGCGCTTCGTCGGCCCAAAGGACGAGCAAATTGTCGGTGGCGCGTTCTTCCTTTGGCCGGTCGAAGCGTCGCAAAACGTGGGTGTAAAAAAGCATTTTGAGAAACGTGTTTATGTAGCGGCGTTCCATCTGATATTTCTGCGGCATAGCCACGCAAATAATTTTGCCGCGATCAACCTCCTTAAATTCAAAAGTGTTTTCGGCAGCACAAAACACCTGGGCGATGTCAGGCGTCAAAAAGAATTGGAGATAATTGGCGATGGTTTCCTTCACGCCGCCCATTTGTTCAGGCGGCTGATTGCGGTAACGCTCCTTGAAATGTTGAATCAGATATTTGGCGCGGTCTGTTGGATAATCAGTCGCCAACTCTTTCAATAACCAATCCATCGTTCCATCGTTAAGAAGAAATGTGCGGACATTTTCCAAAGACACGGCCATGCCTCCTCTTTCAAGTGCTTCCAATCCCAAACCGATATGGGTTTGAGCCTGACTCTTAAAAAAAGACTGTTCGGCGCGCTGGCCTAGACTCGTCACGGTATCCACGATAAACTTTGCGTAAGTGGACGGCGGAATTGTCCGGTCGGAAAGCAAATTGAATGTGTGAATCGGTTTCCATCCATGCGGCGGGTTGTCTGGTTTGACTTGCAACAAAATCAAATCGTTTTCCCGATTAAATGTTTTCGCCATCTCCACGAGGGTTTCCCAATAAACGCCCTTGTCGTCAATGCAAAGGCCGCCCCAGTTCTCGTCGTTTTCAAAAACTTGAAAGAGTAATTGATTGATGCCGGAGCGGGTCTTTCCAGAGCCGGTGTCGCCGGTGATGAGCCAGCCGCGACAAAAATCTTCGCGTGTCCACTGAAAGCCTTTCAACCGCACAACGAATTTCCCCTTTATCGGCTCATTTGCCGTTGTGATGGCGAACGCAGCGATTCCCGCAAAGAACGCCGCCACGATCCATGAATACGACAAGGGCAGCACAAAGAGAGCGCAAGCGGCTATCAAAACGGAAATGCTGGTCGTGATGACGTTAAGATGTCGCATAACTAGAGCAAAAATTTTCCGATGATGATTCCGGCCACAAGCGTTGAAAGTGCAACGCATAAAAACGCAACGGCTCGACCGGCTGAAAGTTGTTCGGTGATGTTTGGAATTTTCCGAATTTCCTGC
>Ga0206861_1020_pt1 | contig 48313 bp, 34 predicted proteins | sample Alteio_BWOrgCont_45_FD_152617 | JGI IMG/M metagenome (GOLD analysis project Ga0206861, IMG submission 152617) | Enriched cells from forest soil in Barre Woods Harvard Forest LTER site, Petersham, Massachusetts, United States -... | ecosystem: Environmental > Terrestrial > Soil > Temperate forest >... | reverse complement strand
ACCACGTGCGCGTTCTTCTGGGGCTTTATCAATTTGATCATACGCTTTGAATTCACCGCGTCCCATCGTCTCTGACATCACTTTCGTGATCGCCGCAGTCAATGTCGTCTTACCGTGATCCACGTGTCCTATCGTTCCCACATTTAAATGTGGCTTGTTCCGTTCAAATGCTACTTTGGCTGACATGTTTTCACTTCCTCTTGATGATTAATTCAATTTTCATTTGTCCCTTAGGACTCAAAAAACCTCGTTGTCACTTCTTAAAACTTGCGCACTTTTCTAATTTAAAAAATTATTTAGAGCCTTTCCCACTAATTACCGCTTCAGCAATGCTATTAGGCGCCTCTTTATACATTGCAAATTCCATAGAGTACGTTGCGCGACCTTGTGACATTGAGCGTAAATCGGTTGCATAGCCAAACATTTCAGATAAAGGCACTTGTGCGTTAATACTTCTGCCCATAGGCGTGTCATCCATACCTTGCACCAGGCCACGGCGACGATTTAAATCGCCCATTACATCGCCCATGTATTCTTCTGGGGTGATGACTTCCACTTCCATGATAGGTTCAAGGAGAACAGCCTGAGCTTTACGTGCGCCTTCTTTAAAGCCCATCGAGCCCGCTATTTTGAACGCCATTTCACTGGAATCTACATCATGGTAAGAACCATCGAATAAGGTCACTTTTACGTCGACCACAGGATAACCTGCGATCACGCCATTTTCCATTTGTTCTTGTATACCTTTGCCTACGGCAGGAATAAATTCTCTAGGTATCACACCACCGACGATCGCATTAACAAATTCAAAACCTTTACCTGGCTCTTGTGGCTCAAGTTTCAACCAGACATGACCGAATTGTCCACGACCACCCGATTGACGTACGAACTTGCCTTCTTGCTCCACAGTCTTTTTAATGGTTTCACGGTATGCCACTTGTGGATTACCCACACTGGCTTCCACATTAAATTCACGCTTCATGCGGTCAACAATAATTTCTAAATGTAATTCGCCCATACCGGAAATAATGGTTTGTCCGGATTCTTCGTCAGAGCGTACACGAAATGAGGGATCTTCTTGTGCAAGTTTACCTAGAGCAATACCCATTTTTTCTTGGTCTGCTTTGGTCTTAGGTTCAACGGCTATGGAAATAACCGGCTCAGGGAAGACCATACGTTCGAGCACGATAACCTTATCTTGATCAGACAACGTATCACCCGTAGTCGTTAATTTTAAGCCGACAGCTGCACCGATATCACCCGCACGAATTTCTTTGATTTCTTCACGTGTATTGGCATGCATTTGCAATAAACGACCAATGCGCTCACGCTTACCTTTTACTGAGTTATAAACTGTGTCACCACTATTCAGTACGCCAGAATATACGCGTATATAGGTTAATGTTCCGACAAAAGGATCCGTTGCAATCTTAAATGCCAAAGCAGAAAAAGGCTCGGTATCGTTTGCATGACGCACTTCTCTATTGCCCTCGTCACCCTCTTCAACTTCGCCTTGTACAGGTGGCACATCATTAGGTGAAGGTAAGTAATCCAACACCGCATCCAATACGGCTTGCACACCTTTATTCTTGAAGGCTGTGCCGCAAAGTACTGGAACCAAATCATTGGCCAATGTTCTGATCCGCAAACCTTTCTTGATCTCTTCTTCGGAGAGCTCTACTCCTGTGAGGTATTTTTCCATCAGCTCTTCATTGGCTTCTGCCGCAGCTTCAACCATTTCAGCACGTCTTTTATTGGCTTCTTCAAGCAAATGAGCGGGGATATCACGGTATTCAAATTTTGCGCCCTGAGATTCTTCATCCCAGTAGATCGCTTTCATTTTTACCAGATCCACCACCCCTTCAAAATGCTCTTCCGCACCGATCGCTATCTGTATAGGTACGGCATTAGCACCCAAACGATTGCGGATCTGATCGACCACGCGCATAAAGTTTGCACCTTGGCGATCCATTTTGTTCACAAAAGCCACACGAGGGACACGGTATTTATTCGCTTGTCGCCATACTGTTTCTGACTGAGGTTCGACGCCAGATACGGCACAAAAGACAGCGCAGGCACCATCAAGTACGCGCAGTGAGCGCTCGACTTCGATGGTAAAGTCTACGTGTCCTGGGGTATCGATAATATTGATACGGTGTTGCGGATAATTTTTCGCCATGCCCGCCCAGAAGCAGGTGGTCGCTGCAGAAGTAATGGTAATCCCACGCTCCTGTTCTTGCTCCATCCAGTCCATAATGGCGGCACCTTCATGTACCTCACCAATTTTATGCGATACGCCGGTATAAAATAAAACCCGCTCAGTAGTCGTAGTTTTACCCGCATCGATATGCGCCATGATGCCGATGTTTCTGTAATATTCAATTGGTGTTACACGTGCTGCCACAGGTTTTTCCTTAAAATAGCATTCTAAATAGGATAAAAATTAAATTTTTAACGAAAATGCGCGAAAGCTTGGTTTGCATCCGCCATTTTCTTGGTATCTATACATTTTTTCACAGCTTCGCCACGACCGGCCAATATATCTAGCATCTCAGCAGATAACTGCGCAATCATTCCTTTTTCAGAACGATTTCTCGCAGCTTGTATCAACCACCGCATCGCTAATGCAAGCTGACGCTCAGGTCTAACTTCTACTGGAATTTGATAGGTAGCACCACCTACACGACGAGATCTTACTTCAACAACGGGCTTGATTTTAGCCAATACTTTATTGAATGCATCATCAACAGTTAGCTTACTTGTGTCAGCTAATTTCTCAAGTGCATTATACACAATGTTTTCTGCAACTGATTTCTTACCACTGTTCATAATATGATTAATGAACTTAGCAATTAGGACTGATCCAAATTTTGAATCTGGTTTAATTACATGTTTTTTTGCTACACGACGTCTTGACATAATGGAACCTAATTTCTCGTAAAACTTCTAATGTTACTTCTTATCCTTTGGCCTTTCCGCGCCATAACGTGAACGGCTTTGTCTCCGTTTGCTTACACCACTCGTATCCAATGCACCCCGGATGATTTGGTAATACACACCTGGTAAATCCTTTACCCGACCACCACGGATCAGCACCACGGAGTGTTCTTGTAAGTTGTGACCTTCCCCAGGAATATATGCGGTCACTTCCATACCATTACTTAATAATACCCGTGCAACTTTACGCAAAGCAGAGTTTGGTTTTTTAGGCGTAGTGGTATACACCCGAGTACAAACGCCCCGTTTTTGCGGACACCGCTTCAACGCTGGAACACCCGCAATCACTCGCTTAGGTTGACGACTTTTGCGTACCAATTGATTGGTCGTCGGCATAATTCAAAACTCCAAAATTTATCTGATTTTATCTGATATTTAACTAAAAATTCAGTCTCTATTGGCTGAATGCGGCAGTTTATAGTGCTTTGGCACCAGCGTCAAGTGTTAAGCATTAAAACACAGAAAAATCCCGCAATCTTGCGAGATTTACTGTATTAAAAACCTTAGCCTAAATTCTCATTGGACGAATTTAAGGCTACACTCAGCGCATTTTCTACTTCTTCCGCAGTCGGCTTCGCATCCAACACATATGCATTTTCCTGCATCTTCCGTTTTTGCGTATGGTACGCAAGTCCGGTTCCTGCAGGAATCAATCGCCCAACGATAACATTTTCCTTTAAGCCGCGTAAATCATCCCGTTTGCCCGCAACAGAGGCTTCAGTAAGCACGCGCGTGGTTTCTTGGAACGAGGCTGCAGAAATAAAGGATTCAGTAGCCAGAGAGGCTTTTGTAATCCCTAGCAATACCGGCTCAAAGGTCGCCGGAATTTGTTCCGGAGTCAGTGCCGAATTTGCTTCTTGTACCCGCACCCATTCGAGTTGCTCGCCCGGTAAGAACCGCGTATCGCCAGGATGAGAAATGATCACTTTGCGCAACATTTGACGAATGATGACTTCAATGTGTTTATCATTAATCTTCACACCTTGAAGTCGATACACATCTTGCACTTCATTCACAATATAATTGGACAGTGCATTCACACCTAATAAGCGTAAAATATCATGTGGATTTGCTGAACCGTCGGCGATGACTTCACCACGCTCGACTTGCTCACCTTCAAATACAGTCACATGACGCCATTTCGGTATGAGCTCTTCATGTGCTTCGCTGTTTTGACCGGTAATCATCAAGCGACGTTTACCTTTTGTGGCTTTACCGAAGTTAATCATGCCTGAACATTCTGCTAAAATTGCTGAATCTTTAGGTTTACGTGCTTCAAATAAATCGGCAACGCGCGGCAAGCCCCCGGTGATATCCCGTGTTTTCGAAGATTCTTGCGGTAGACGGGCGATAACATCACCCACACCTACTTTCGCACCGTCATTCAAATTAACGATCGCGCCTGAAGGTAAAAAGTAATAAGCGGGTTGAGTGGTTCCGCCTAAGCAGACATCTTCGCCTTGCGAATCGACTAATTTCACCATGGCACGTAATTCTTTACCGCCGGAGCTGCGTTGTTTCGCATCGGTGATCACAATATTTGTAGTTCCGGTCGCTTCATCCGTTTGCTTTTGCATGGTCACGCCTTCGATCATGTCCACAAAGCGCACACTACCTGCGACCTCAGTAATGATCGGATGCATGTGTGGATCCCAGCTGGCAATCATTTGCCCTGCTTTAATCGCATCATTATCCGCAACCGTTAATACTGCACCATAAGGTACTTTATAGCGTTCACGTTCACGACCATTTTCATCAAGCACGGTAATTTCACCGGAGCGCGATACGGCGACAAATTTTCCGCCTGTACGATCCAATAATTTCACATTATGTAATTTTACTTTACCGGATGATTTCACTTGAATGTGGTTAACCGTAATCGTTCTAGATGCCGCGCCCCCAATATGGAAGGTACGCATGGTTAACTGGGTACCGGGTTCACCGATAGATTGTGCGGCGATGACCCCCACAGCTTCACCAATATTGACTAAGTGTCCACGCGCCAGATCACGTCCATAACACGCTGCACATAAACCGTAACGTGTTTCGCACGTAATGGCTGAGCGCACAAATACTTCGTGGATCCCTAAGGTATCTAAGGTTTCCACCCGTGTTTCATCTAATAAGGTGCCGCGTGGGAAAATAATTTCTTGTGATTTAGGATCTAATACATCTTGTGATAAGACACGGCCTAAGACACGCTCATGCAAGGGTTCCACCACATCGCCCCCTTGAATCAAGGATGCGATACGTATGCCATGATCCGTACCACAATCTTTTTCTGTCACCACGAGATCTTGCGCAACGTCGACTAAACGACGCGTCAGATAACCTGAGTTTGCCGTTTTAAGCGCCGTATCTGCCAAACCTTTACGCGCACCGTGGGTAGAAATAAAGTATTGTAATACGTCTAAGCCTTCTCTAAAGTTCGCAATAATCGGGGTTTCGATAATCGAACCGTCTGGCTTAGCCATCAAGCCCCGCATACCAGCCAACTGCCGGATCTGGGCCGCACTACCCCGTGCACCTGAAGCCGACATCATATAAAATGGATTAAACGATTCTTGTTGGACTCTTTTGCCTTCTTTATCTGTGACAGTTTCTGTAGAGAGTTTACTCATCATGGCCTTAGCCACTTTATCGTTGGTACGTGACCAAATATCTACAATTTTATTGTAACGCTCACCGTAGGTCACAAGACCTGAACTAAACTGCTCTTCTATGCCTTTGACTTCCTCTTCTGCAGCTCTAACAATTTCAGCTTTTTCTTCAGGAATTTCTAAATCGTTAATTCCGACTGAAGTCCCTGAACGCATCGCGTAATAAAAACCGGTATACATTAATTGATCAGCAAAAATAGCGGTTTCTTTCAAGCCGACTTTGCGGTAACACGCATTGATAATGCTAGAGATGGCTTTTTTATTCATCGTCCTATTCACGTTAGAGAATAGCAAGCCACGTGGCAACAACTCAGACAGTAACGCACGCCCTACAGTTGTTTCAATTAACACTAATGTTTCATCACCGTCAACATCATCCTCAAGTAAATAACGTGGCAAACGCACTTTAATTTTACTGTGTATGCCCACTTGTTTAGTGGAATAAGCCCGGTGGACTTCATTGACATCCGCAAAAATCATCCCTTCACCTACACCATTGGCGCGCTCACGCGTCATGTAGTACAAGCCTAACACCACGTCTTGCGAAGGAACGATAATCGGTTCACCGTTTGCAGGGGAGAGAATATTATTTGTAGACATCATTAAGCTACGTGCTTCCAATTGCGCTTCTATCGTAAGCGGCACGTGCACGGCCATTTGATCCCCGTCAAAGTCAGCGTTATAGGCGGCGCACACTAAAGGATGGAGTTGTATCGCCTTACCTTCCACTAACACAGGTTCAAAAGCTTGAATACCTAAACGGTGTAAGGTGGGTGCACGATTCAGTAGCACAGGATGTTCACGGATCACATCATCGAGAATATCCCACACTTCACTTTCTTCGCGTTCCACCATTTTCTTTGCAGCTTTAATGGTTGAGGCCAAGCCTAAACGTTCTAATTTACTGAAAATAAAGGGTTTAAATAGCTCGAGTGCCATTTTTTTGGGTAAACCACATTGGTGAAGTTTTAAGGTCGGTCCCACCACAATCACGGAACGTCCAGAATAATCGACCCGTTTACCTAAAAGATTTTGTCTAAAGCGGCCTTGCTTACCTTTAATCATATCGGCAAGTGATTTCAAGGGCCGTTTATTGCTACCGGTAATGGCCCGTCCTCTGCGACCATTATCCAATAACGCATCCACTGCTTCTTGCAACATCCTTTTTTCATTACGCACGATAATGTCCGGCGCATTTAAATCGAGCAGACGTTTTAAACGATTATTACGGTTGATAACGCGACGGTAGAGATCATTTAGATCAGAAGTAGCAAACCGTCCACCATCAAGCGGCACCAGTGGCCGTAAATCAGGCGGTAATACCGGCAATACTTCTAAAATCATCCATTCGGGTTTATTGGTGGACCCTGCAAAAGCTTCCAGCAATTTAAGCCGTTTCGCAATTTTCTTGAATTTTGTATCTGAACCCGTTTCAATTAAGTCCTGACGTAGTTTTTCTATTTCAGCTTTAATATCCAACTGAGAAAGCAATTCACGGATCGCTTCTGCACCCATGCCCGCGGTAAATTCATCACCGAATTGCTCCACAGATTCAGCAAAAGCTTCTTCAGAAAGCAATTGACCCAGGGTTAACGATGTCATTCCTGGATCAGTCACCACATAGGCTTCAAAATATAAAATGCGCTCAATATCACGCAAAGTCATATCTAGCATTAAGCCGATACGCGAAGGCAATGACTTTAAAAACCAAATGTGGGCAACAGGGCTCGCCAATTCAATGTGAGCCATCCGTTCACGACGCACTTTGGTCAACGTCACTTCGACGCCGCATTTTTCGCAAATAATGCCACGGTGTTTTAGACGCTTATATTTTCCGCATAAGCATTCATAATCTTTAACCGGACCAAAGATTTTTGCACAAAACAAACCATCACGTTCAGGTTTAAACGTACGGTAATTAATGGTCTCAGGTTTTCTTACCTCACCAAAAGACATCGCACGTATAGAATCCGGTGATGCTAAAGAAATACGAATAAGGTCAAAATCTTCTACACTATGCTGATCTCTGAGCAGACCTAATAAATCTTTCAAGTTTGTATCCCCTCTATGCAGTTAAGTTTATACATCCAACGCGTATGACATTCATGCTGTTATTCTCTGTCCAGCTCAACATTCAAGGCTAATGCGCGGATCTCTTTAATTAACACATTAAAGGACTCTGGCATGCCTGCTTCCATACGGTGATCACCATCGACGATATTTTTATACATCCGGGTACGTCCAGCCACATCATCTGATTTAACCGTGAGCATTTCTTGCAAGGTATAAGCTGCACCATAGGCTTGGAGTGCCCACACTTCCATTTCCCCGAAGCGTTGACCACCAAATTGCGCTTTACCGCCTAAAGGTTGTTGCGTGACCAAGCTATAAGAACCTGTAGAACGCGCATGCATTTTGTCATCCACCAAGTGATGTAACTTCAGAATATACATGTAGCCTACCGTCACTGGCGTATCGAAAGGATCGCCGGTACGCCCATCATACAAAAGAGTTTGTCCTGATTCGGGCAAGTCCGCTAAACGTAACATGGCTTTAATCTTGTCTTCGCTCGCACCATCAAATACAGGTGTCGCCATAGGCACACCACCACGCAGACGTTTCGCAAGTGAAGCTAACTCCGTATCATTTAATGATTTCAGCACGTTTTTATTGTTATCCCCTGCAATTTCATACACCTTACCTAACAGGGCACGAATACTACTGAGTTTTTCTTGTTCATCTATCATTTTGCCAATTTTATCGCCTAAGCCCTTAGCCGCCCAGCCTAAATGGGTCTCTAATACTTGCCCCACGTTCATCCGTGAAGGTACGCCTAGAGGGTTTAACACGATGTCCACCGGCGTGCCATTAGGTAAATGCGGCATATCTTCTACCGGAACGATGGTAGAGATCACCCCTTTATTACCGTGACGTCCGGCCATTTTATCGCCAGGTTGAATATAACGTTTTACTGCAAGATAGACTTTCACCACTTTTAATACGCCGGGTGCTAAATCATCACCTTGAGTAATTTTTTTACGTTTTTCTTCCAATTTTTCGTCATAAGCTTTACGCAAGGCTAATAATTGCTCGCGCGCACTTTCCAGTTGCATATTGTCTTCATCTTTACGCAAACGAATTTCAAACCATTTGTCGTGCGTTAAAGTATCCAAATACTCCTTCGTGATTTTGTCGTTTGCTTTTAAGCCTTTAGGGCCGCCAGAAGAGACTTTATCCAGAAGTTGTTTATTGATCCGTTGATAAATATCGTTTTCAACAATTCGAAATTCATCGTTCAAATCTTTTTGTACTTTCTTCAATTCATCCGCTTCAATTTCACGCGCACGTTCATCTTTTTCAACACCATCACGGGTGAAAATTTGCACATCGATGACGGTACCATTCATACCGGTAGGCACACGCAAAGACGTGTCTTTTACATCAGAGGCTTTTTCACCAAAGATAGCGCGCAAAAGTTTTTCTTCAGGCGTCAGTTGGGTTTCACCTTTAGGGGTGACTTTTCCGACCAAGATATCCCCTGCTTTGACTTCCGCACCGATATAAACCACGCCCGCCTCATCTAATTTACCGAGGGCAGTTTCACCCACATTGGGGATATCTGCGGTAATTTCTTCAGGACCCAGTTTCGTGTCACGTGAAATACAACTTAATTCCTCAATGTGGATAGAGGTAAAGCGATCTTCTTGCACGAGGCGCTCGGAAATAAGAATAGAATCCTCGAAGTTATAACCATTCCAAGGCATAAAGGCGACCAATAAATTTTGCCCCAAGGCGAGTTCGCCTAAATCAGTGGATGAACCATCGGCAAGGACATCGCCTTTACTGATGAGATCCCCAGGTTCAACAAGTGGTCGTTGATTAATACACGTGTTTTGATTCGAGCGGGTGTATTTAACCAAGTTATAAATATCTACGCCTGCTTCACCGGCTTCTGTTTCATCATCGTTTACTTTAACAACGATACGGCCGGAGTCTACCGCATCAACGATGCCGCCGCGTTTAGCGAGTACAGTCACCCCTGAATCACGCGCAACAATACGCTCCATGCCGGTACCGACTAAGGGTTTATCGGCAATAAGGGTAGGCACGGCTTGACGTTGCATGTTTGATCCCATCAACGCACGGTTCGCATCATCATGCTCTAAGAATGGAATGAGTGAGGCCGCAACCGATACAATTTGTTTAGGTGAAACGTCCATATAATCAATTTTATCGGGAGTCACTAATGTGTTTTCATCACGGTGACGACAAGGTACCAGTTCATCGATCATACGATTATTTTTATCTAATTTCGCACTGGCTTGCGCGATATAGAAATCACCTTCATCAATAGCGGATAAATAATCAATTTGATCGGTCACTTGACAGTCGATCACTTTACGGCAAGGCGTCTCTAGGAAACCGTATTCGTTAGTCCGGGCATAAACCGCCAATGAATTGATCAAACCGATGTTGGGACCTTCCGGTGTTTCAATCGGGCAGACACGACCGTAATGCGTTGGATGAACGTCACGGACTTCAAATCCTGCGCGTTCGCGGGTTAATCCGCCTGGTCCTAATGCTGAGACCCGACGTTTATGGGTAATTTCAGACAGCGGATTATTTTGATCCATAAATTGTGACAATTGGCTGGAACCAAAAAATTCTTTAATGGCTGCAGAAACAGGTTTCGCATTGATTAAATCTTGTGGCATTGCACCTTCAGAATCAGCAAGGCTCAAGCGCTCTTTGACTGCACGCTCAACCCGCACAAGACCGACTCGGAATTGATTTTCAACCAATTCCCCTACGCTACGCACCCGTCGATTACCTAAATGATCAATATCATCCACTTCACCGCGTCCATCGCGGATATCAATCAGCGTTTTGATGACATCAATGATGTCTTCTTTGCTCAGTGTAGGTAAGCCTTCGGCTTCTTTACGGCCTACACGACGATTGAATTTCATCCGGCCTACTGCAGATAAACTGTAGCGATCTTCGTTAAAAAATAAATTGGCAAATAAATTTTCAGCCGCATCTTTAGTCGGTGGCTCGCCGGGACGCATCATGCGATAAATTTCAACCAAGGCTTCCAGCTGGCTTTGTGTCGGATCAATCCGCAAGGTATCGGAAATATAAGGTCCACGATCAAAATCATTGGTATGCAATACCTCAAATGTAGTGATATTGTTTTTATGCAATACATTGATCAGTTCATCACTGATTTCCGCATTCGCAGGAACAATGACTTCACCACTTTTCTTATCAATAATGCTTGAAGCAATGGAGCGGCCCATGAGGTAATCGGTAGAAATATCTAATTCATTAATATTCGCTTTTTCTAGTAATTTCACGTGACGACTTGCGATTCTGCGGCCTTGTTCAACGATCACATTGCCTTTACTGTCCTTAATATCCACCACCGCAATTTGACCGCGTAATTCTTCAGGTGAACACTGCATGGTGACGGTGTAGTTATCTTTTAGCGTATAGGTAATGGTTGTGAAAAAATCTTTAAGAATTTCATCGACATTCATGCCTAAAGCGCGTAACAAAATGGTCACGGGTAATTTACGGCGTCTGTCGATCCGGGCAAATAAGCAATCTTTGGGATCAAATTCAAAATCTAACCAAGAACCACGGTAAGGAATAACACGCGCGGAATATAATAGTTTACCGGAAGAATGGGTCTTCCCTTTATCATGCTCGAAAAATACCCCGGGTGAGCGGTGTAATTGGGAGACGATAACACGCTCTGTACCGTTAATGACAAACGAGCCCGTATCGGTCATTAAGGGGATTTCACCCATATAGACTTCTTGCTCACGAATATCTTTAATTACTTTTTGATCCGCAGGTGATTCTTTATCGTAAATCACCAAGCGCACTTTAACGCGCAGCGGCGCAGCATACGTGGCACCACGTACCTGACATTCTTTTACATCAAATACGCTGGTACCCAATCGGTATCCGGCATATTCTAAAATGGCGTGTCCCGAATAACTTTCGATCGGGAAAACAGAGCTAAATGCGCCCTCTAGGCCACTTTTTTTACGTTTATTTTCTGGAAGATCAAGTTGCAGAAAGTCATGATTATAAGACTCCCTTTGCACACTGAGTAAATCAGGTACATCTAATACATGAGGCAGGCTGCCGAAATCTGTACGAATACGTTTTTTTTCAGTCAATGAGTATACCGTTTCAGCCATATGAGATCCTCTTATGTCAAGTTACCATGGAAAGTCAACACGATTTTTTATAAAAAACAAAACACCTGAGGCAGTTAAACACTCCCTCAGGGTTTTAATGTCACACCGATACTGCTTACTTAATTACAACCGTTGCACCTGCTTCTTCAAGCTGCTTTTTAATGTTTGCAGCTTCTTCTTTGTTGACGGCTTCTTTAATGGTTGAAGGTGCGCCTTCGACCAAATCTTTAGCTTCTTTCAAACCTAAACTCGTGACGGTACGTACTGCTTTAATGACAGAAACTTTGTTCTCACCAAACGCAGTCATTACGACATCAAACTCGGTTTGCTCTTCAGCAGCGGCTTCACCCGCAGCTGGCGCAGCTGCTGCGGCCATAGCCACAGGAGCGGCTGCGGTTACGCCAAACTTCTCTTCCATGTCTTTAATGAGTCCAACAACGTCCATTACACTCATTGCAGAAATTGCATCTAAAATATCATTTCTTGAAATTGCCATGACTTAAACTCCAAATAAATTAGTCTCTAATGTGATAAAGCTACTGTTGCTCTTTTTGCTCACGCACAGCAACAAGCGTCCATACCAGTTTTTGTGGGGTAGCAGCAAGCGTACGTACAAATTTGCTGATGGGGGCTTGCATCACCGACAATAGAGTGGCCAAGGCCTCTTCTTTATTTGGTAATGTCGCAACCGCATCTAACTGCTTTGCATCGTACAATTGACCATCAACGGCCAAAGCCCTGACTTTCAGTGCTTCAAATTCTTTGCAGAACTCTTTTATCATGCGCGCAGGCGCACTTGGAGAATCCTTAGAGAAAGCGACCACTAAAGGCCCGGTCAGCGTATCGTGTAAACACTCAAATCGCGTATTTCTAATCGCTAAACGCGTTAAGGTATTACGCACAACTCGCAAATAAACACCACGCTCACGCGCTGTGCGTCGCATTTTGTTCATCTGAGAGACTGTTAAGCCACGATATTCAGCGGTGACCGCCGCAATACTGTCTTGCGCAATGCTACTTACTTCCCCAACAATGGTTTTTTTATCATTCAAACTCAGTGTCATAAAACACCTCCATTGATAGGAACTCACATTTGTCTGCGATTAAGCAGACACCTTTACGGTGAAACAGGTTTGTTTTACACCGTCTGCGTAGGAGATAGGATCATTAAATAGCCCAGCTATACCTACGGTCTTTGACGTGCAGCCGCCTTAAATGAGCGACTGCGACAAAGTCATGCTTATACTGATGCTTGATCTACGGCTATACCCGGTCCCATGGTAGTGGATACGGTAATTTTCTTTACGTACACCCCTTTTGCAGAACTGGGTTTTAATTTACGTAAATCAACTAATAAGGCACGTAAATTTTCCATCAATGCATCCGCGTTGAAATCCACTTTACCTATGGTGCTGTGAATAATGCCGGCCTTATCGGTACGGTAACGGACTTGTCCGCCTTTGGCATTTTTCACGGCCGCGGCGACATCTTGAGCAACGGTGCCTACTTTAGGATTAGGCATTAAGCCTTTAGGTCCTAGGATTTGACCCAGCTGTCCGACTACGCGCATCGTGCTCGGTGTGGCAATGACCACATCGAAATCGATATTGCCGTCTTTAACGGATTGGGCTAAATCTTCCAGCCCAACAATATCTGCACCCGCATCCAATGCCGCTTGCGCTTGAGCACCGTCTGCAAATACCGCGACCCGTACAGTCTTACCGGTACCGTTAGGTAATACGGTTGAACCCCGTACTACTTGGTCAGATTTACGTGGATCCACGCCTAAATTAATGCTCACATCCACGGATTCTTTAAACTTGACTGAGGCGAGCTCTTGGAGCAACGCGATAGCTTCTGCTAAAGCATATTGCTTCCCGGCTTCAATCCGCAGACCCACTTTTTTCATACGTTTGCTTTTGTTTGCCATTTAGCCTTTCTCCTCAACATCTATCCCCATGCTGCGTGCTGTACCCGCGATTGTGCGTATAGCCGCTTCCTTATCTTTTGCAGTGAGATCAGGCTCCTTGGTTTTCACAATTTCTTCTAGCTGTGCACGAGTGACCTTACCCACTTTTTCGTCTTTAGGTTTGCCACTGCCTTTAGTCACACCGGCGGCTTCTTTAAGCAAGTAAGAAGCAGGAGGCGTTTTAATAATAAAGGTGAAGCTACGATCACTGTATACCGTAATCACTACAGGTAACGGCATACCTTTCTTCATGCTTTGAGTTTGTGCATTAAATGCTTTGCAAAACTCCATAATATTCACACCACGTTGACCCAAAGCGGGACCTACGGGTGGACTGGGATTGGCCTCACCTGCTTTGACTTGCAGGCGAATATAGGCCGTAACTTTCTTTGCCACTTTACACTCCTTCGAAGTACAAACGCTTATAAAGACCGAAGTCTTTGTTTAAGCTCCTTCATCAATTTAACTTAAGATTTTTCCACCTGACTGAACTCCAACTCCACAGGGGTTGAACGTCCAAAAATTAATACGGCTACACGTAAACGGCTTTTCTCATAATTGATTTCTTCGACTACACCGTTGAAATCAGCAAACGGACCATCGGTGACTCGGACCACTTCACCGGGTTCAAATATTGTTTTAGGTTGTGGTGTTTCATGACCCACTTCAATTTGTTGCAGTATGCTGCGCGCTTCTTTTTCCGTAATTGGCGCAGGTTTATCGGGCGTTCCACCGATAAAACCTAATACCTTAGGAATATTACGCACCAAATGCCAGAGCTTTTCATCCATGTCCATTTGGACTAATACATAGCCTGGAAAAAATTTACGCTCACTTTTACGTTTTTGCCCACTGCGCATTTCAACTACTTTTTGCGTGGGGACTAATATATCGCCGAAGCTCTCTTCCAAGTGCTCGTGCTTAATATATTCTTCTAAATATTGCTTTACCCGATGTTCAAAACCGGAATAAACCTGTACAACATACCAAGATTTGGCCATGTAGTATCACTCCTAGCCTGTCAATAATGCGATAAGACGAAATAAAATAAGGTCTAGCACCCACAAACAAATAGACGCGATTAAGACCACCACTAACACGATTAGGGTGAGCTGCGTAGTTTCCTGCCGGGTAGGCCAAACCACTTTACGGGCTTCACTGCGCGCCCCATGGAAAAACTCGAGTACTTGCCGACCTTTTGTAGTTTGTGCGGCCAGTAATAACATTAAGCCGGTTAAAACTAACATGCCTATGACTCGCAGGTATAAGGCAAAGCTTGAAAAATAGTAAAAGCCCGCAATCGACAGTACGAGCAATGCAAATACACCCAACCACTTCGCTGCATCAAAAGAGCGGGACGGCTGTGCTTCTATAGTTGTAAGTTCTTGTTTTTTCATGAAATTTAAAGTTAGTGTGTTTAGTCTATACCCAATATTTCAGCAAACTTAGTAAAGTTAACTACTTTATGAAGTACATCAAGCCAAAAAATCAAGTGAAAATCGTATTTAAGGTCGGCAATCATACCATAGGGAAAAAATGGATACAACTGGGATTTTTGGGATTATATAGGGGGGATTACCACTGACTCCATTTTTCACCTAGTCTTGTCGGGAGATAATAAGGCAAATATTGTTTAAGCACCGCAAGCCCTTTATCTTTTTGCCCAGCACGCAATAAACTTAGGGCAGCGGTTTGATAAAAGAGTTCGATTTGTGCATCACTACCGCCGACTTCTGCAATCGAGGTTAATAGGGGAGTCAGGTGCATGCACGCTTCTTTATACTGTGCTTGTGCATAAGCATGGATGCCTTTAAACAACGGGACACAAGTATTGAGCCAAAGATTTTTATAGGAGGGCTGCAGGTTATGTGCATAAACCATGGCCTCCTGAATAATCCGCTCGGCCGATTCGATATTGCCTGTGCGAGACAGGGCATAAACATAATGCGCGGTATCAAAACCAATATAATGTTGATAAACATGAGGCCCTAATTTTTCGGTCACTTTACTTAATAAATCATCCTGTGCCATATCAGCCATTTCCATACGCCAAAGCAGAGAAATGGCGTCGATTTGCTCCAGTGATACTTCAGGCATATGGCCCCACACATCGGGTGAGAAGCGCGTGAGTATGTTTTTTTCATCCAGATTAGCTAAATAAAATAAAGTTAAGTGCCAATTGAGATGCCCAGCCAGTGGCAAGAGTATCTTTTTCCAGGTCGGTTTATAAGTCTCCAAGCGTTTAATGCCGCGTTGAATGTCACTCTTGGCCATTAAGGCATGAGCAACGGTATGATGTGCCCAGGGGGTTATGGGCTCTAATGCCAAAGCGTCTTCGGCGATACTCAAGGACTGGTCATAATTCTGTGTCAATTCTAATGCAAACGAATGTACGGCTAAAAAACCGGGTTCATTTTTATTATGGGCATACATGGGTGTAGTCAGGCGTAAAAAACGTTGGGCATAATAGGGTTGGCCTGCACAATAAAAAAGCCATTCCGCAAATTTTGCCGCCACACAATCTGTTGGCCAGTGTTGAGTAATTTTTTCATAAATCGCAATGGCTGTGTCATAGTCTTTAGCATACCAGGCGCAAGCGGCTTGATAATGTAATTTTTCCCGATCATTGCTAGCATTGAATATTTTTTCTGCCGCGTTTAAATAAGGCACTGTTTTGGCTGAATCTGCATCATCATGCGTATATAAAAATAAAATACCGCTGTGACAATTTAACAATAAACTATCAGGATGCGCTTTAGCGGCATCCATCACTTCCCCCGCAGCGGTACCATTAAGCAGTAACTGAGTTGCAAAATGATCCAGCGCATCGATAATCGCTTGTTTATCGGTGGATACAGACAAACCAAAACGATCTCTTTTCATATCAATCTCATTCCTTGTTACCTTTAAAACTGATTATAATCATCACTTGTGCGGCTAAAATAAATAAAGCGAAGGTCGCTAGTACAGTAAATTCCGTGACATAAGTTGCACGTTGGATATTCATAAAAATCCCAGCGGCTGCAACATGCGCACCCATATAAGCAATAACCACTGCAAATAATCGGCTAAAGAATGGGCAAATGGGTAATACCATAATGAGACCAATCAACCCTATGCATGAACGTATGGTCCGACAATAGACACACACTTCTGAAATGCCCATAAATTCCATGGCCTGAGTGATAATAAAAATTAAAATACCCACTGCGCCTATCCAATGAATATATTTATCGGTGTCAAAACTATGACATTTTTTAGATAAGTGTTTCATGCTGACATTCCTTGTTTAATAGATACAAATGATTATAGTCGAATAAATATCGGAATCTCAAAAGGCTTATTCAAAAAAATCTTCATCATTAAAGGGATTAACAATTTTAATGCCTTCAATGACTTGTTGGTCTTGTAAATCTTCAGTAAATAAAATAGAAACCCCTGCACCGCGTGCAGTTTCTAATAACATGGCATCCCAAAACCCTAGTGGGTAACGCTCCACAGATAAAATAGCTCGAGTTAAGGTATGCGGTTTAGCGAGTGCAATGGGGAATAAGGTTTGCCAATCTTTCACTTGTGCCAGGGCATCTTTAACAGGCATTAATCCTTTGCGCGTGCACGCGTAATAAAATTCGCTGAGTGCTTGCAAGGTGAGGATGCAGTTTAAAGACAATGATTTTTGAATAATCCGAACTGCTTTTTTATGACGTATTTTTGCTTGTTTATCTAAGGCATAAATTAAAATATTGGTATCCAAAGTAAAGACGGTATCATTCGTATAACTCATCACGCTTCACTCCCTGTCCGCCTAAATTAAATCCTTTTTCCATCCGCGCGAGGGTGCGTTGCCAGGCGGCTTGTTGTTCCTCATTCAATTGTTTTTTTTGCTCAATAGGCGATAAGCGCACAATAGGTTCTCCCCTACGCGTTACAATAATTTCTTCGCCTTTTTCAGCCATTTCGATATAGTGCGATAAATGCTGATTGACTTCTCTTAATCCGATATGTAGGGTCATTTATTTCTCCGTAGATAAGATTAAATGTACAACGTAATACATTTAAAGTCAAGAACAGTGATCTGGAATATAAACGGCCTAGGGCAGATGGTTTGATGGATGCGATTGCATAAAAAATAATGCCATTGTATGGATTCTTTTGCTCTGATTACATTGTATTGCATAGGACTTGGCACTGAAATGGATAGGGATCAAGAGCAAGCTGATCCCGAATCTCTAAAATTATTTTAATTCTAGGGTGCTAGATCTATTTAGTTCCTTCAATGCTTGACCATACTGTACCTGAAGGTTGGCTTGGATATGCTCTGGTTTTACGCCTAGACTGGCCAGGATAGAAAGTGCCTTAGTGTCATATTGATTACTCATAGTCTTCCCTTGAAATTGGTTCCAAAATTGCTCGATTTGTTGCGGGGTCAATGCTTTGGCTCCCTCAGTCACCAGGCCAGGGATCTCAGTTTTACGGTGTAATAAGCCATTGATCGTCACATTTTGAGCCCCTGGTTCTACAACAACCGTCATTACCGCTGGTTTATTATACATACTCAACGTGTTAGGCCCAGATCCGTTAAACTTTCCCATTTTTGGATACTCCTCATTTGCTATTTTTCATTATAATGTAAGCGCACCCAAAAATCAAGTTAACATACAAACTAAGCATCTATTTGCCATAACCTAGTCCGGATGCGATCAATCCATTTTCAATTTATCACGGGTGACTGCTGCGACCGCTGAAACTTGCACCGCTGCAAATTTTCCTCTGCGATACAGCTGCCAGCCAGATTGCATCTGTAAACCAGGCTTATTCTCATTCAAAGCATTAAAGCTCGCGCGTAGTTTGGTTTTTGTTGCTATACACTCATCACTGTCTTTGTGCGTAATATCAAAACTCTTATTGACGTGTAAGCGCACATCCCAAGGAATCGTGCGAAATGATTCCGAATTCAATACGCTACCTGTCTGCATATGTTTAACGACAGCAAGCGTGCATGCAACAATATGATCCCCTGAGTGATGGGCTTCTTCTAATAAACGTAAAGCTTCTTTTGCATCACTTGAAACGCCACGTCCGTAAAGATACATTCCCGCGAGCTTGGTACGTATTGGCATATATATCTGATCGTTAACTGTTGCGTATGTTAGCGCACGCTCTAGATAGGCCTTTTCCTGTTCCACATTGTCTAATTCATAATAGGCTCTAGATAGCATATAAAGATGCGCTGCATTTTGATCCGCAAAAGGCATTAGCCATTTAATCGCCGCTTCTGGATTTTTTTCAACACCAATGCCGAATAAATAAAGACTCGCTACATTCTTGATCGCATTTACCTTACCTCTTTTTGCTGCCAATGCGCACCAATTAAAGGCGAGGGATGCAAAATGCAGATATAATGCAACCGAATCGGTTTTGCACTTCTCAGCAAGCTCAAGAAATAAATTCTCATAGCACCCAATTGAAACAGCCTCTATGACTTCATCTTCGTCTTCAGTTAAAGAGACAGTTTGTGGCGCTGTAGGACGCTCCTTGAGTAAATCGATATGCAAATGAGCCTGCTCATCTTCCTCCATGAAGGCTAAAGTGTGCAGTGCAACCGCTATATTCCAGTAATGTAGACTGCGATCAGGATCACGCGTATTGAGTGACTGTTTATAAAATACTTGCCAATGTTTTGCGAACTCAGTACTAATTATTTGCTGTGCTGCAATAAAATCACTATTATGCAGGCAGATGCGTGCTTGCTCCAAGACTTCCGTAAATCGATTCACTATTTTACTTGTAGCAGAGGATTCGCCAGATGCAATCTCCATGTTCCATGCATCATATTCTTGTTGTAATTTTTCTTTGCATGTGATGACCGCTGGTTTATCTCCAGGGATATATTTAAATAAAGCGGCTACCGCTTGCCGTGTCACAATTGGGATGTTGGCAAAGTTTTCCAGCAAAGTTTGGATTTTTTCATCTTCATCTGCCTCATTCTTATCCTTATTTAACTCCGAAGCATAAGCAAGTTTTATCATTACGGATAAACCCAATGCTTTATTACGGGATTTTTGATAGGCTATATTTGTTTCTGGATTACTGCGGACTTCATCGAGTAGGCTTAGCGCTTTGTTGATATCTTGTTGCACCACTTTTCCATACAAATACATCAGCGCAAGATCAATACGGGAAGAAGCATAAACCACATCGCCTTGAACAGTCCGACTCACAGCCTGTTCTAAATATTGATTTTGCTGCTGGTAGTCGCCTAATTGCGCATGAATACAGGCGACATCGTATGTGGTGAGTGAAAACTTTTCTGTCAAAGGTTGCATCCACTTTAAAGCTTCGTGCAGATCTTTTTTCACGATGCCTATCCCATTTAAATACATATTGCCCAGATCGGCTTGCCCATTCTCCACTCCGCTTTTAGCGGCCAGTGCACAGAAATGATAGCCAAGCTGCCATAAATGAGGCGCTTTTTCGGCTTGGTGAGACTCATCGCTGGATTGGAAAAAGTGGGCCAATTGCACTGGATTGCGCCAGTTGAATCTGTAACGAATCTGCTTAAGCACCGCATCATCAGGCTCGGCTTCATGGTCTAAAGCCCTGGGGGCAGACGCATTTGTAAATGTTGTCAGATCAATGAGGGCATACAAATGATTAGCAATTTGCTGGTAATGCATCCCCACATCAGGATGCTCCTTAGAGTGATCTTGCTGCGCAGCACGCGCAAACACTTCCCAATGCGGAGCAATAGCGGTAATAAAAAGATGTAACGCATGGTTGTGCTGCTTTTTTTCTATGTAATTTGCTATCTCAACTAACACATCTAGGAAACGTGCATCCACCTTTTTCATCTCAGGCTCCAAGGAAAGGCTTACTTATCAGGCTAAAAGCATGAATACTAACATTGGGCATACCAATATAGCAAGTGAACAAGCTTATTAACAGGGAATGAGCGTAAAGCACGTCGTTCAATTGTAATTTTTCCTATTAATTTCAGTAAGTTAATAATCATGACCTTATTTGGGCATTCAACATATGAGATCAAAAGGGGATAGCATTGGGAAACAGCATAGTGACTGCGCATGGGGCTCGAACCCGCCGCCGGCTGCCTTACATAAATGACGTTAGGCCCCCATCGACAACTCAATCAACCCCCACGATATAAGACGAGTGAGACGAGGAAAGAAACAGCGCGGCGTTGGCTATTTCTTCGGCGCAGCAAATCGCCCGAATGGTACAGCATCATTAATTCTGACATACAATTTCCTCTCATCGGTTCTATTTTATCCAGTATTTACGCAATGCTAAATTGCACTTGATAAACACATGTAAAACCGCGTTACTCCAGCGCACGCGAGAATCGAACTCCGTCATTCTCGCGCACGCAGGAATCGAACTCCGTCATTCCCGCGCACGCGGGAATCCAGTTAAAATAAATCCATATATAAATCCTTCCAATGTGGATTTTTTTCTTCTATCAGTTCTAACTTCCAAGCCCGAGTCCACTTTTTTAATTGCTTTTCGCGGGTGATTGCTGCGTACATTTCAGCATGCAATTCATAATATACCAAATCGTGGACATTATACTTCTGCGTAAAACCTTGCACGAGATTACTTTTATGCTGCCAAACTCGCTGAATCAAGTTCGAAGTCACGCCAATATAAAGTGTCCCATTTCGCATGCTGGCAAGAATATATACTGCAGGTTGTTTTCCGCTCATTTAGGTATTCTCCTGGATTCCCGCGTGCGCGGGAATGACGGTCTAAAGAATGTCGCCTGGGGAGTAACTCAGAAATTCCAAGAAACGCGTCATTCCCGAATTCTAAGAAATCCGTCGTTTCCGTGCATGCAGGAATCGAACTCCGTCATTCTCGCGCACGCAGGAATCGAACTCCGTCATTCCCGCGCACGCGGGAATCGAACTCCGTCATTCCCGCGCACGCGGGAATCGAACTCCGTCATTCTCGCGCATGCGGGAATCGAACTCCGTCATTCTCGCGCATGCGGGAATCGAACTCCGTCATTCCCGCGCACGCGGGAATCCAGTTAAAATAAATCTTTTTATTGTTAAAGCATGAGTAACGTAGAAATTGTATATCACAACTCAAGAAGAGTATATTTCTTCATGTTAAAATGGGTTCATTTGATTTGTTGAATATAAGCACTGCGTGCTTGATTTGATGCGGCTCGTTATAGCGCCAGATCATCACTGGCGCTATGACTTAAAAAAACTAATTAAGTAACCTCCTGACCTTCTGATCCCGTTTATTTAAACCCACACCGATTCAAAAGCGCTGTATAGCATCCATTCATATTTTCTTCTGACCCCAGGGCGAGTCGTTTGATCTTTTGCAATGCGTCAAAAGAAATTTTTGTCGTATATTCTAAAGCGGGATTAATAAACATAAATGCCGTGACTATCTTAGGTAATGAAGCTAATGTTCCCAATGCAATACGGGTCTCGTGATCCCCTTGACAGGTTTCACCAAATTCATAGCCCATAATAAAACTTAAAGAGGATGACGTGCTCGCAAACAAAAAGCTTAATCCACCGAGTATGATTGATATTCTTTTGTTATACACTTGTTGTGAAATTTCACTTAGCTTTTCTAAATCCAATAGCATTTGCAATACATTGCCTAGCAAGCCCACCGTAAATCCTATGCTACTCCCTAATGTGACATTATCCTCTTCACCCAGCAATACATTACGTCTAAATTCATCAATCACTGTCGCAAATGAAAAGAGTATCAACATGCTTCCAGCCACAATAATGCCACTCGTCTTCACGCGACTTGGAAAATCTTGCACACGCTCATCAGCAGCATCATTGATGGTAAGGTGATTTAGATTTAAATTATCAGAAGGCATCCCCTTAAGGTATGAAAATAATTTTTTAATATGATCAACATCCAATCCACCCAACGTCGCTTCTATTGCTTCCATGCCTCCTAAAACTAAAGGGATGGCCACTGCGAACCAAGTAGGATTGTATTTAAATTCATACTCATCTGCTTGAATAGCTGTCAACATATAAGCACCTATCCCGGCACAGCCTGCCATAGTCAATGTAGCCAGTACTTTAAATGTTTTTTTATATCGATGTTGATTGTCAAACGTTTGCACTAATTGATGTAATTTATTCACCAAGTTCGACATTTGTGCAATATATCGGATTGATGTACCTGTGACGCCTAAAGTATTAATGATGTCGATCGCACCTGAATGAGTAATACTAGGTATTTGCTGCGTCAGGATTTTTTGTGTGGTAGTGATATAGTACACGCTTCCAAAATAAGCCGCACTACTAGCCACTGTCGCTGCACCTGCCGAATAAAGCCATTTGCACACCTTGGTTGTTGAAGCACTGGATTTGGAATTAGAATCTTTCATTAATTGATATGAAGCAGGATCACGTTTTTTCATGGTATTGCCTTAAATTTAAAATATAAAAGTATTAGCGAGCACAAGTTGTACTCATGATGTTTTTTATTTAATAATTAAGCGGCAATACGAGGAGGACGTTTTATAGTATGAACAATATGCAAAACAAAAGCAGAGTAATGATCGGAAATTTTTTGTGCAACATCCACTACGATAGGGTGTTTAAATGAAAGGTTAATGGCATGACCATAATGACAGCAGTGATGACAGTCGTGATGATCAATCTTAGATGATGAAGAACTCTCATCATCATTTACGTGAATCTCATCAAAGTTTAACGCATCACATTCTGCTAGATTGATAGCCGTATGATCCATATCAAAAGCACGTGCACCGGGTGACATGGCAAATGTCCCCAACAGAAAAACAAGCAAGAAAAATATATTTATACTTTTAGTCATCTAAGCATCGTATATAAATTCTATCTTTATATCAAGGCTTTTCATGATGCTACAAGCCTAAAACAACCGATGCAAGCATATCAATTATTAGAATGGCGGCACGATCCCATTTTCCAAGCCTCACGCTAAATCTTTCAATAATCTCGGTAACTCAGATACTAAGTAAAAAGGAACAGTCAAGATATTATTTTCAAAGTTAAGATTTTCTTGTGAAATGCGCAGGCCTATCTGACTGTCTTTCTCCTGCATAAACAGATGCAAAGATTTTAGGCGTCCAGTTTTTCCTGCTTTAACTTCTATAGGAATGATTTTATTGTTGTAGATCCCCACAAAATCAATCTCAGCTTGACTGCCCGACTTATCGCGCTTCCAAAAATACAATTTTCCTGCCTCAAAATAAGGATGATAGGCCAGCAGTTCTTGTCCTACAAATTGTTCAGCTAACATGCCTGCATTGATTTGCATCATATCAGCAGATAATAACGCAATGGGATCCACTTGATTGGCACGTTGCAATAAGCCCACATCCAAAAATAGTAATTTAAATATTTTTTCATTCACAAGTGCATCTAGCGGGATCCCTGAGGCCTGACTATGCGAAATCCGGGATACTATTCCAGCCCATTCTAATTGATTTAATAATTTTTTGACTTCTTCGGCGCGTAAATCCGGCATCACATTAGCATATTTAATTTGTTCACCGATATGATAAGGCAACTGTCTATATAGCGTGCGCAGCGCATTAATATTAATTTTCTCGCCGTATTTTCCAAAATCATTCTCATACGATTGTAATAAACTGCTTTGCAGGGCTTGCACCTTTATAAAGGATTTTTCTTGTATATATTGATTCACTACGGCTGGCATGCCGCCTAATAACATATATTCGCGTACGTATTGCAAAGTGAGCTGATGAATACTATCGGGTACGGGATTATCTAGCGAGACGGTTGTTAAGAATTCACCGAGGCGCTGTTCGCCATTATTGAGTAAATACTCGTTAAAAGACATAGGATACATATAGGCAAACTGCACCCGTCCTACTGGGAAAGAAAAATCTCTAGATCGCAAAATAAACTCCAGCAATGAACCTGCTGCAATAACATGTAATTCAGGTAGTTTTTCTTTAAAATACCGCAGCGCCAGTAAAGCGCGTGGACAGTACTGAATTTCATCTAAAAATAGCAAAGTTAACCCAGGCGTAATATCCGTACGCAAGTAAAGCTCAAGTTTGGGTAGGATATCTTTGGGGTCTAAGCGGCTAAAGCACTCCCTCAGCTCAGGCTGTAATTCAAAATTAGCCACCGCGCAGTGCTGAAACTCATTTTTACCAAACATTTCAACAATATGGCTTTTGCCTACTTGACGTGCGCCGCGTAAAATTAGGGGTAAGCGCTGCCCAGATGCTTTCCAGTCCAGTAAATGTTTGTAAATTTGTCTTTTCATGGGGTTATTATAGCATTCATCTTGATAATTTATGGGGTTATTTTGACTAAATCTCTACTTTCAACCCCTTTGTGCTATCCTTGGGCTAACTGCCGGCAACACAAATAACTTCTTGTTTTAGGAATACCTCAATGCGAACAGTACTATTTTTTATTTTATTCCATTTCACCACACTATCATGGGCAAATCTCACCCATGAAGAACAACACATTATTACGGCTATTGATCAAAACAACACCCAAGCGCTGAATTTATTAGAAAAAATAGTCAATATCAATAGCAGTACTGATAATGTCCAAGGCGTTTATACTGTGGGCGAAATAGTTAAGGCCGAATTTGAAGCGCTCGGCTTTAGTAGTGAGTGGAAAAATCCACCGAAAGACATGAAGCGTGCTGGAACATTATTATTAACACGCAAAGGCAATCAAGGGAAAAAACTACTGTTAATCGCTCATCTAGATACGGTTTTTCCCCAAAATAGTCCGTTTCAAACATTTTCTCGGCGCAACGATTTTGCTATGGGCCCTGGCGTATCTGATGATAAAGGAGGTGTTGTACTTTTACTGTATGCATTAAAATCTTTGCACGCGCAAGGCTTATTAGATAACACCACCATCACCATTGCGCTAGTGGGTGATGAAGAAAATAGCGGTAAACCCACTAGTATTTCGCGTGAACCTTTATTACAAGCTGCAAAAGGTATGGATGTGACTTTGGATTTTGAACCCAATGACAATGCACATTCAGCAACGATTACGCGCAGAGGCACAGCACAATGGGAACTCGTCAGCACCGGCAATGAAGAACATTCTTCTTTGATTTTTAAACAACATATTGGTTATGGCGCTATTTTTGAATTAGCACGTGTCTTAAACGAAGCACGTACGCAATTATCCTCACAAAAGTATATTACTTTTAATCCAGGCGTAATTGTGGGGGGCACCGATGCCGAGATCACTGCTACAACGTACCAAGCCAGCGGTTATGGAAAATTAAACGTAGTCGCACAAATCGCTCGTGCACAAGGCGATATGCGTTTTATTTCAGTAGCACAAAAAGAATTGATCAAAAAAACATTAACCGATATTGCTGCCCACTCATTAACAGGCACAACTTCAACCATTACCTTTATAGATGGAATGCCACCCATGCCTCCCACACCAGGTAACCAGGCTTTGTTAGAAATGTATAGTCAAGTCAGTACTGATTTAGGATTTCAGCCAGTCGAGGCCCTTCCAGCCGATTCATCTGGCGGCGCAGATATTTCGTATGTCGCAAACACCGTACCTGCTAATCTTTCTCGATTAGGCCCGGTCGGGTCCAGCCATCATTCAGTGAATGAAACTATGGATATTTCCTCTTTTAACACCAACACCAAACGCGCGGCGGTTTTGATTTATCGTTTAACGCGTTAATTAAAAAAACAACGTATGTCACTGTATTTACAGTCTTATTTTTTTAGCTGCGCCTCAAGCCGCGCCACTAAATGATTGAGCAGCATTTTATATTAGTTCATTGACAAACTTAATAAAAATGGTATGATTAAAGTATGTTGTAGCACGGTGGTTTATTATGCTTTCTATCAATACTTTACAAGCCATCTCTAATCAGTATGACCATCAGGCTTCATTCTTTAGCAGAACCCCACCGTTGATAGCCTACATTAAGACTGTTTTGGAACAAAAGATTAAGAAACAGAAGTTGACTCTTAGCGGTACCCCTCCACTTGAAGAACTGACACAGCCCGAAATGAAGCAATTGCTCAGTTTGTTATTAACAGAATATACTAAAAAAGAAACTCCTGATTTTTTTAGTATTTATATTTTCCCTGACGTGACTGCTTCAAAAAAAATATTTGATGATTTAGACCATCTTAAAGTAAACCCTAAAGATAAGAATAGCCCCAGTTTTTTGGCCGGACTATTCCAGGGAAACAATCTAGACGAATTTGCAAAATTTTTGGTGGCAAACTCTCCTACTGCCGCAGCATTACAAGATAAATTTGCAATGCTAAAGACTCATGAGTTATTTCAATATCATAATATGCATCAAATGCTTACATCAGGACCATCGGGTTACGTTGCATTTTCTCTAATGAATAAAATTTTTGCAGCATTTACTCCAACAAGCACAGTTACTTTGGAGCAAAAGAAAACGCTCTTTAATCTCTATGTCACGAATAACTTATTATTACCCAGAGCGATAGAGGATGTTATTACAAACTTAAATCAAAAAGCGATGATTAATAAGAACACTGTGGAAGTGATACTGCATGCGGCTAGTCAACATGGTAATCACCCCGATACATTTAACTTTATAATAAAAAAATTAAATCTGTGTACAAATGAAACCATGCAAAAAAATTTACTGATGGTCGTGAGCTATTTGGATAAAAGCGGCAAACTCTCTATTCCAAACTTACAGAAAGCTGAGAGTTTATTGGCACAACCTGTGGAAATAAAAAAAACAGAGTTAGATGAAATAACATTTGATGTTATCTCTAAAAGTAATGACGCCAGAGCAACAAGTAGTACAGCTAATTGGGATAACAAGCACAAACCCGCTGCGCCCACACCACTCACCAGTGGTGCCGCACCCCCACTGCCATTAAATCAAAAATAATGATGTGTCAATAACAACCTTATCTCACTTTGATTGACAACCTCAAAAGAGTATGATATTTTATTAGTTTTTTAACTAACGAACACCATGCTCGATATACTCTCATTAGAATTGCTATTGCAGCAGTATAGGAATCAACCTCAGATTAAATGGTATACCCCTGATCCTCCCCATATTAAAACGCTACGCCGCATCATTTATAATCATCACGAAGATCATGATCCTCTATCGCTTGAAGAAATGCAGTCGCTGGTAGACGTATTCAAAGATAATATGACTTTATATTGCACGCTGTGCACGATGCCGCGACGAATCGATGATAATCAGGTATTTTTATATTTGAGTAATCTAAATGCTGCATTGGCGGTAATGAGACTAGTCGCTGCGGCGGAGTTTTTTGTATATAACGATACTGTAAATTTATCAAATTTTTTGCTGGATAATGCCTGGACTGCACAAAGAGTGGTAGATACCTTAACATTATTACAGACGCATAAACTATTGACTCACAGCAATATAACGTTGATGGTTACGCCTCATACTATACACGGCAGCAATCAACAGACTTATTACAGTGATTTGACTTTACTCAATCAAATTTATCGTTTATTTCCAGCAGACGAAACTGTCACCTTGAAACAAAAACAAGAAATTTTTACCTTTTTCTTTACAGAGCGTGTAAAGGTAAGAGAACTATTGACATTATTCGAGAATTTTAAAGATCACAAGATGCTCAATACCGTCACGGTGAAAATGATCTTAGATGTTAAAGAAAATCCAAAAAATTTATGCTTTGTAATGAAGTATTTAAAATCCCATAAAATATTGTCATTAGAAAATCTACAGACAGCCGCACCTTTATTGCAAAAATCTCAATTGACTCAGAAAGATTTATCTTCATTATTTGGACATTTAGAGAAAAGCGTTGTAAAGAAAACGCGAGCATCGCAACTGCATTGGTTCTTACATCTAAGCGCCGCACCTGCGGTTTTAAATTCAGGATCGTCAAATAAAAACAGATCTGTTATAAAAAGAAGATTGAGCATTTAGCCTCAGCTAGCGCAAACCTTCGCTGCCCACTTAATAATCCTTGATCGCAGAGATTTTTTTGACTTGGCAGGCCAGGAGGGAATCGGAGCTATTACAATAAGCATTTATTTCAAACTGACTTAAAATGCTGCATGCGGCATCATGTTAATGGACATGCCTATTTTCATGGATCCTATCATGATGAGCTATTTGGGCCTTAATCCTAAAAGCACAAACTATGATGATTACCAAAAAGCCATTATGCAATTTACCAAAATAAGGCCGTATATCCGAGCTTTTCATAACTCGCTATATATTAATAATTTAGCTAATGGCAATGTGTGCGCAGCAGTAGGCTGGTCAGGTGATATCATTATTGCGCAGCAACGCGCAATGGATGCGGCTGAACCCATACGGATTGGTTATCTCAATCCGAAAGAAGGGCACCGTTTTCTTTTGGTGTGATGGCTGTGCCCCGAGATGCCAAAAATATTGATGCAGCCTATCAATTTATTAATTTTCTTTTAGATCCTAAAACTATGGCAGAAATCAACAGCTTTAGTTATTTTCCGAGTACTGTATCTGCCTCTAAGGATTTTTAGATCCTAGCTTACAAAATAATCCTGCTATTTACCCTTCCAAAGCGGTAATAGACCAACTCTTTTCCATAACTGAACTTCCCCTATCCCTTGAAAAACAAATTAATCGCGATTGGGTAAGAATGAAAACTGAGACAGCAACACTATCGAATAACTAATCCTTTTGCAGTGAGCTATATTGCTACCGTAACGTCGGATACTGGCCTTGAGACCAATACCAAATTGAATTAAAATCCCAACCGACATACGTACTTTGTGTGTGCATTTCTGCAGTAGTTTTACCTACGCCATTTGCCGAACCATTTTGCCCAGAAGTGGTTTTATCCCAATAACTACTGACCACTGAACCCCCATCACGATGAACTCCAATCAACCCACCGATAGCCCAACTGTTTGTACCACTCACGCGGCCCACAGAATAAGAATTACTCACTGAACCCTTGCTCAACCAACCCACTAATCCACCCGTAGTGCCATAATTGTTAGTCAGGGCGCCAGTAGCATAACTGTTTTTGATTACTCCACTTGCTCCAACGAAATTTCCCACTAAGCCGCCCGTGTCAGAACTTGTAGAGGTAGACAGACTTTCCACATTACCTGTAGCATAACAACGATCTATTTGTATTCCACTAAGATCTGCACCTAGCAATCCCCCTGCATCCCCATAGGTAACAACTACATTACCTGTGGCATAACTATTAGTAATATGGGAGGAGCCAGAGGTGCTACCGACAAGCCCACCTACATTGGAAGCCCCATTAACTAAACCCTGAGCATTGGTATTTAACAGTGTAGTCGTCGCTTCCAAACGTCCCACCAGCCCGCCTACTGCATAATTTCCAGATACTGCCCCCAAAGCATGACTATTAGAAACATCAGAATAAGTCACAGTACCTAACATTCCGCCTACGTAACTCGAATTTTCAAGAGAAGCTTTTACAATCACATCTACCGATGCATTTTGAATGGTATTTTTTACACTAGCATTACCTTCAGAACGTCCCACAAGTCCACCCACCTGGGAAGCCACAGTATCAATCTGGCTCGCTGCAGCGTAAACATTAGAAATTTTAGTTCCCACCTTGGCTAATCCCACTAAGGTACCCACATATGATTTTCCTATGATGGTAACATTATCAAAGTTCACATTAGTTATTTCTGCACCTAGCGTTACTCCAAATATCCCGACATTATCTTGTAAATTTCTGTTGATTTTAATGTATGAAATCTTAAAATTATTGCCATCAAATTTACCGGTAAATGGGGAAGTAAGGTTGCCTAATGGCATAAACCCTTTTCCATCACCATAATCAAATCCATTACAATTGACATAATCAATTAATAGAAAATCCGCAGTAGGAAAATTAATGATGTTTTGCAATTCAGGACAATTTCTAATTAAATAAGGGTCTGCCTTAGTCCCCGTTCCACCAGAAAAGGCATAACCTAGAGTGGCAAACAAAACAAGGGGGACGAAGCAAAAGAGCTTGATAATTACTTTCACGATGGGGTCCTATATTTAAAGGGAAATTATTCAGATAAAAATCTTATTTCACACAGAAGAGAATGTCAATTTATAGTTTATCCCCGAGTCTCTATCTGAATCAAGTTCGAAGTAACACCAACGTAAAGTGTCCCATTTCGCTGGCTGGCAAGAATATATACCGCAGGTTGTTGCGCTTAGTTGGGTACTCTCTTGGATTCCCGCATCCGCGGGAATGTCGGTCTAAAGAATATCATCTGGCAGAATAACTTAGACCAGATTCCCGCGCACGCGGGAATCTGGTCTAACAAAGTCTTTTAATGCTGCGATCAAAAATATTTCTGAAAACAAAGGCTACACTTATTTTTATCTTGAGCGTGTTAGGTTGAAAAAGGCTGCGCTTGATCATTTAATAAATATTTCATCACCAGATAACCTGCCTGCAAAAAATGTATCGGATATATTGGAAGCTATAGAAAATTTTCTTACCCAACCTCGAACATTTTATTATAGTTTGCAGAAAAACATACTTTGATAGATGGCATAAAATATTAATCAATCTTATCTCGCCGCTAATACACCACCATCTATTGCTAAGGCATGGCCGGTAATATAAGAAGCTTGTGTAGAACATAACCACACTACGGCTGCAGCAATTTCTTCAGGTTGCCCTAAACGTGACATAGGGACGGTTGCTAATTTTCCTGCTAGGGCTTCAGGTGTCCAATTGGGTTTATCAAACATCGGTGTATCAATAGGGCCTGGGCATATTGCATTGATTCTGATATTGCCTTTTGCATATTCTAATGCGGCAGTTTTAGTGATGCCTATGATTGCATGTTTACTGGCGACATAAGCGTAATCCACACTGCCTGGCTGTGCGCCCTGGATGCCAAACGTAGAAGACATATTGACTATTGCCCCACCACCGCTTTTCTCTATCCATGGTAATTGATATTTCATGCCTAACCATACGCCTTTTAAATTGGTATTCATCACGTGATCCCATTGCGCTTCGGGTTGTTCAGCAATCGGGGTATAGGCATGTAAAATACCTGCATTATTGCAGGCATAATGTAATTGGCCAAATTTCTCATTTATCTGCTGCATGATACGCTGCATATCACTTGCCAGACTCACATCGGCCTCTATGGGTAATGCTTGTATGCCAAGTGATTGTAGTGATGCTGCTAAAGGGTTTAATGGTGCAGCATGGTTATCCACCAATACGACATGTGCACCTTGCATGGCAAATGCCCGTGCGATTGCATGCCCTATTCCACCACTTGCGCCTGTGATTAATGCGATTTTGTTTTTCATAAATGTGCCTTAAAAATAGAAGTATTATACATAGCAGCACGCTACTCAGAGGATATTGATTTTAGTTCAAATGAATGGCGGTCCCGCAAAATCATTTAAATTTTGCGGTGCAAATATTGGGATTTCAATTGTTAAACTGAATGCAGTAATAACGGATAAGCGATTTTTGATGCGGTTTCTTAGCATGCTGTCCTATATTTCGTCTTCATCGAATTTTACGCACAAAGCACTAGTTTGCACATCTTGGCGGTAATAACCGTTTGAATTTAAATCGTACTGTGCAAGACACGACCATGCATTAGAATTTGCAGGATGGCTTTGGATCACTTTCCATTCATCGAATTCGTGATCTGCATGTATTGGGACGGAACAACCCCCAGAAAGTAAGGTATATCCTTCTTCACACTGGACTATAGAGCCATTAGTTTCCCATCCTGCAGTGCCACTGAGTTCAGTGATGATTTTTTGATCGCTGGCTGCTTGCGTAAATTGCGTACATACAGCATTGCCTAATGCTGTTTGATTAATGACATTCGAGCCCGCATCTTGCGCAATACGACAATGCCAGCCACTTTGTGTGCCATTGTTATTGTATACCGGCGCTGAATGCGTGACTTTCCAGGGTTGGCTTAGGTCAATATCATTGGACTCACAACCACCGCCCGTGACCACAAATCCTGGATCGCAATAAGCTGTACATTCACTGACTAATCTGCCCGTAAGTCCTGTACAGTTTTTGAGATTTCTATCTTTAACTAAATCATTACGCATACAGCTTGCGGTAACGCTAAGTCCTTTTAAGAGAGAGAGACTGCTTGAGGGATAATCGATATTCGTCATGCAAAAGAAAGTATTATGTGTGAGCACAGGTTTGATGGAAGCTAAAATCCAATTATAAGGTTCTTCTGCAGGTTCCGATTGACAGCCACCTGCGATAAGAGAGTAATTATCGGGACATGTCGCCTCAAGCCAATTTTTTGTTGTATATAATCCTTCTTCGGTGACACGTACATGTTTCACTTCAGCGGATTGAGGGAGGTGACAATTGGGCACGGATGCGCAATAGGCTAAGTAGCCAGCTTGCATGACTTCACGCTTTTTTGCAATCTCAGGATCATTGGGGAAAAAATTCGCGGTTAAGAAATCAGATATGGCCTTTAGTTCAAACTCCTCTGGTATGGGGTTATCGATATTATTTGCCCATTCACCAAAATTAAGTCCCTGAGGAGGTGTTGAACCTATTACAATCGCACTTTGTTCATACGCAGAAGTATCGAATAGAACACGCATTTCAGTTTCTTCTTCATGTTCACCCGCAGCAGAAGCACCTTTAGTTCTATAAAATTCTGCTGAAATTTCAGCGGCTGCGTCGATATTAATATCTAGCGCACGCATGGCTTCATAAGAGATTTGAGTGAAAAGAGATTCATAACTCCATCTTGCGCCCAGGCTTGCAGTTTCCACCACATGGGTACCATAGATGACAAAAAAATCATGCACTTGATCATACCAATTCGGGGTGTCTGTTGAAGTAGGGAATTCTGCTATTGCCTTTGAAAAGCCAGATGAAAACACAAAGTCATAACAATAGGGTGTGCGGCTCGCTGTAGCCACTTGACAGACTGCTTCAGCTTGCACATTGATTAATCCTAGGCCAAATATATCTTGTTGCTGATAAGTATATTCCGCAGATCCGGTAAAAGAATATGAACTAAGAAAATCATCACTGGTTTCAGACACATTCACTTTTTCCATGAGTCTTTGATAATAATCTATTTCACTTTCCATATCATGCGAGATATAACCGCCTTTACAGCCATCGCTAAGCATGCAATGTAGGCAGGCAGGTTCAGGTAATGTTTCATTGAAAATTTTTGTTCTCCAACCTGGGTCAGTACCATAGTTGGCAGGATTGCCTTTGACTAAATCATAGCCCAGATGAAAATAATCCAAATAATCATCAGGACAATCGACTGTAATTTCCTCGGCAAATACAGGCGCATAGTTTATTGCAATGGCTAAGGTGATAAGGATTTTTTTTAGAAAATGATTCATTACCTGCTCCTATTTATTAAATTTTATACATAAGGCATCCGTTTGCACGTCTTGAAAATGTGTTCTTGTGCCTAAGTCCATTTGGCCTAGACAAGACCAGGCGATGGAACTTGCGGGTTGCGACTTGATCACTTTCCATTCTTCACTGGGTCTACTCATCGCAGGAACCGCGCAACCGCCAGTAAGGATTTGATAACCCGTATCGCAGGTCACAATGTCACCATTGGTGTACGTTTCATTGACGCCGCTGTAATCGGTTTTAATATTAATATCTTCGATGGTTTCCGGTGCAAATCGCGTGCATAGCGCATAGCCATAAACTTTTTGATTATTTGTACGTGTGCCTTCTACTTCTGAGGCTCTGCAACTCCAAGCCCTTTGCTGTTTATCCATATCTATATAAACAGGATTAGATGCAGTCACCTTCCAGGGAGAATTTAAATCCACAGAATCTGATTCACAGCCACCACCGGTGAGCTCATAACCTGGTTCGCAAGTGACCATACATTGATCCGTAGCATAACCGGTTAGACCTTCACAGTCTTTCACAACAACTTCTTCAACATAATCTTTGTGTAAGCAGGTTGCCGTGGCGGTTAATCCTGTGTAATAAGGACTTAACGCAGCGATATCGACATTTGCCATACAATAATAACTTTGCTCACTCAGTAAAGGTTTGAACGAAGGTAAATTCCAATTCATCGGTTCATCTAGCATTTCTGATTGGCAGCCACCGGCGATCAAGAGATAATCTTCGGGACAAGTAGCCGCTATCATATTTTTGGTGGGGTATTTACCAGTTTCTGTTTCTTTAATATGGACAATTTTGGGCGGTTTAGGCTCATGGCAATTGTCGATATATGAACAATAGATCAAATAAGCCGTTTCCATCACCGCACGTTTTGCTTGAATGTTAGGATCATTCGGAAAGAAACTGGAAGTTAATAATTGCGAGATGGGTGCAAGTTCATATTCTTGTGGGATGGGGTTTTCAATATTATTTGCCCATTCACCAAATGAAACATCTTCAGGGGGCCTAGACCCTATGACTATTATTCTATTTATATCTATTAATGAATCATAAGTTTGCCGCATGACAGTTTCTTCTTCGGATTCATATTCGCCAGATAGTTCATTCGTTCTATAAAACTCTGCGGAAAGTTCTGCCGCAGCAGTAACATCAATATTGCTGGCATACATTGCATCATAGTCTACTTGCGTAAATTGAGATTCATAGATCCATCTTGCGCCTAAATGTCCTGTTAACATAAAGTGTGTGCCGAAATAATAAAAAAAATCTTGCACCTGTGCAAACCAATTAGGGTCTTGAGTGGAGGTAGGGAAAGCGGCAATCGCGTTTGCAAAACCCGTATCAAATTCTACTTCAGAGCAATTAGGATCGCGCCATGCAGTAAATAATTGGCAAGCGCCTTCAGCTTGTACATTGACGCGTCCAAGGCCAAAAACATTGTGTTGTTGATAGTAATATTCTTCTGATCCGGTAAAAGCTGCTGAACTCAGAAAGCTATCGCTCACACCTGATACTTCAGCTTTTTGATAAAGACTGTAATAATATTCCAATTCAGAGTTCATCTCATAAACGTTATATTCCCCTGCACAGCTTTCAGCCGCCACACAGTACAGGCATTCTTCTTTTCTTTGTAGTTCAAAAATAGGGCTGCGAGACCAACCAGGATCATCCAGGCTGGTGGCATCTGCAGGATTTCCCATGAGATAATTGTATCCGTATGAAAAAGATTCTATTGGGCAACCTTCAACGATCGTTCCTGCGAATAAAGAGGGACTAGATAATAAAAAAACAAAATTGATAATTAGTTTGAAGTATTTATTCATACTATCTCCATATAAAATGATTCGTTCTTAATTGTGAATGGATTTAATCACGTTCGAAGGTGGATATCAATAAATGAATCTCTTGAACAATTACAGGTGCTTTTGATCTTATCAATTTATGGGTGTCTTAATATTCTCTAACATTCGTTTGCAATAAGTAATTTTTATCGCACGCAAATAATGGCTTATCTCTCACGCAGAAATCATACTTATGTTAATGACTTATCAATCTCACCTAGTATATATTAGATTCGTATACATTTGAGCAGGATAACAAGCAGCCTTATGCCACAAATAAGCAAACAACAAGAGAAATTTATTGAGCAGCTCTCTGAACAATTAATAAATGAATTCAATTATATAAGTGATGTGTTAAGTGGTCGCGCGCCACGACGCAGCACGATGCTAGAAAAATTCTTCTCTGCAATCGATGCCAATCAAATAGGCACAGCGTTAGTTGCTATGGGTGTCGCTGTCCCATACATTTTAGCTATTAAAGGCGGGGTCTTATTACTCGGGCAGGGTGCAGGTTATCTGTATAGCTTGTCTCAATTTTCGACATTATCACTGCTATCGAATGGTTATCTTGATCATACCTTAAAGGCACGTGAACAGTTAATCAAGGAAACAGCAAAAGATGCAGCTTATATTTATGAATATGCCATTAATGAACTGATAGATCCGAAGGATATTCCTACGTTCGCGCGCATTGGTGCAGTGCGTATCATTGAATATCTCATCAGAGTGGGGGCACCTGATTTAACTGAGGAAAGATTATTAGCCGGGTTACTGCAAGGTAAATCAGGCGCCGGTATTGAACAACTCACAAATAATGATTTACACGATAAACATGGTGATCTCACCCTGACAGTGGAAGACTTGTATGGTCGTGCAGCTTACCGAACACACGATGGAAAATTGTGGGCGAATAGTGATAGGAACAATCTATCTTCAAGTGTACATCTACGAGGGAGCTTTGGTTGGGTGACATTGGATAAAGAAGGAATGCCGCGTTATGGATATCGTTTAGCCACTCAAGAAGAAGTGCGAGCGCAAAATTATACCGAGCTTGCCATTATTCCTGGCACACAATTCGAACAACGCTATACAAACTATCAATCCAAAGTGCGTTGGGTGGATGAAGCGGACATTAAAAATTATCTTGCAGCAAGGAGAAATGACAAGCCTATCAGCTTTAATGATTACTTGGGTGCCGTAGCGCGCTTTTGTGGAGTATTAGAGGGAGTAGATTTAAGGCATGGAGATTTTTCCTACTCTGATTTTAGTGATGCTGAATTTATTCACTGTCAATTGGATCATTGTAACTTTTCTAATGCCTATTTGGTGCGCACGCAATGGATCGATACGACTGCTACCTATATTAATTTGAGCAGATCTGAATGTGCTTATCTGCAAGCCCCTTACATTAACTTCATTAATGCTAACTTTAATGATGCAAATTTTCATGAAGCTAATTTTGATTGCGCTAATTTAGCGCATATGACCCGAGTGGGCGCCAGCTGGCATAATGTTAAAATATATAATACAAAATCTCCTGTGCAGCATGCGCCTGCTTTGTATGAAGATCTAGCAGCGCAGGCATTCACGCAGTTAAAAAAGCCCATGTCGAATGCCTATTATGATGCACATCTACTCCATGAATGGCTAAAAGCTAAGGTTCAAGCAGTCCTTACAGCTGAATTAGCGCGACAAAATTTACCTGAATCAATCAGAAACAGTTTTGCATTATTAGCACGTAATGACATTCATTATTTAAATGGTCATCAAACAATTACTTTTACTTGTGCATTGATTATTAGGAACGGACTCAATGCAGAAGATCGGGAGAAAATTGATCGTATCCTCAATCATACCCCTGCGACAACGGGATTGACGCGTAAAGAAATACACATTGCCAGAGTGCTCAAAGAAACTGATGTGACCCTTGCGCAGCATATGCCAATAAAAATGATGATCCCTGCCTTACAAAGTCATTTAACCCTAGCCTGCGAGCGTTTAAAAGCAGAATGTAATCTCTCAGTGATTTTAGACTTTTCTGAAAGTCGCGTATTAAGCATCAATGGATGGGTATATGAAACCACTCAGAACCCATCTGCCCTGGATCAAATCAGCTGGCAATCAGCGATTTTTCTAGGAGGGAATGATGAGATCTATACGCAATACACGCAAGAAGTAGGGAAGCAAGTTCAACCCGATATCCGCGCCATTTTAAGTACCCTCGCATCGCTCCAAAATTTATTTATCCAAGATGCCAGCAATCAGCGTCGACAACTTGATTTGCAAATATATGAAAAATGGCAGCAGAGTTTGTACTATCTTGCACGCTATCATCATTTGGAATGGCAAGACCGCAACAATATGTTGGAGCAGCTCGCTAGCAAAAAAATAATCCATAAACAACTTGCTGATGATTTGCGGAACATTTGGTGGGCATGGGATAACCGTCATATCCGTCCCGTATGTGCCGAATTATTTGGATTTACTGCGCAGATCCATACATTGTGGTGTCAGCTATTACAGGAAACACTTAATCCTGCTGCAGCAATGAGTTCAGAACTGACTCCTGCTGATTATTTATTACAAGATGCCAAGAAAAATGCCAATTGGCAAGCATATTGTGATTATTTTGTTTGGCGATGGACAAGCGTAGAAAATAATGCAGCGCATGATGAAACTTTACAGAAAAACAAAACTACCGCTGACGAAGTTTTAACAGAGTGGGGGAAGTTTTATATTTCACTTTATCGCTCAGAGAAGCTCACCTTGATGCGTTCCCTTGAGAAATTAGGTCACGCGCATACCCAATTATTTAATCATTTACTAGACGTAAATGATATCAGTGGTTGGCATTATGGATTAATTTATAGGCGTCAACAGTGGTTGATGCGTTGGCAAAATGCCATCACTTCATCGGCCAGTGATGATGTGAACTTGGTGACACCACAATTCGATATTGAGTATCCTCCTACTTCTGCAGTGCAAAAGCACGCAATGGCTTCTCATGTTAAAATGCACATGCTCAATGGCATGGCTAATGCTTATACATTTAAAAATCCCTTTCAAAAAGTGAACGGTGTACGTGATAGCCTGCATGCGGTATATCGTTTTGACTATCAGGGCGAAACTTACTGGGCTAAGCTGATCCCAGCACGACCTGCTATTGAATTTGCAATCAATGAATTAATGAAGCGTGCTTGTGGTCAAAGCTATCTGCCCGAAACATTAATCAGTCGCCTCGATATTCCTGGACGTGAGGCTATCGCTGTACAATGGAGTGAACATATTGGAGGCGTGTCATTAATTCCTGATGAATTATCAGATGCTAATATGCCTACAAAATTTAGCCCTCAATCGTTTTTTGTTCACCTTGTTCGCACCCTCATCACTGGCCCGCAAGATGATAGTCATAAAGATTTTCGTGTTGTCGAGGATAAAAATGGTCAACAGGATTTATTTCGCTTTGATTATGATCAATCATTCTATGTTCAAGATCCCAAGGTAAAAGCAGGTCATGTTTTGCAGATCAAAAGTATCGTATTGTGCTTAGATAATATGCATCAAGCACTCGATCTCAATGATCCGGTCATTCAACGTTTTTTAAAGATTAGTCCTTTGGCATTACTAAATGATTGGTTAGAATCTCTGAAGGCTATGCATACACAATATCAACGCTTATTTGAGCGTACTTTTAGTAAACACTTTGAAAAATCTTGGGGATTATTTACTGAAGAAGAGTGCAACAGGCTATTTCCTGAAAACAATGCAGACCATTCGTTGTTCGGTCATTTATTTGGTAAAACAGTATTGGGTAAACCTTCATTTAGTTTTTTAACTGTGTTCTTAGATGATGAAGTGGTGATAAAAATAAATAAACTTTTTGCAGCCATTCAGAGCTTATTGCAATACCATCAAAATAATCAGCTAGAAATTACTGGCATGGCGCTGGCATTAGGGGTGCATCACGAATTGGGTGAGTACTATGACGCTATTTTTCAACAAGTCACTTATCAGGAAAATGCAGGATTCAGTGGTTTATCAACAGATGTGATGCAGTATATCGAGAAAAAATTTGGTCGGCCGATCATGCAACTCCCAAAAGCGCTATCTCCTTTGTTACGATTTTTAGAGCGCACTCATGGTGAGTATAATCTCAGGAATGGCATCATCTCAAACCAAGATGATCGTGCCATGGCAAGTAGTGTGTTACATTTTACTCATCCTTTAACACTGATGGATGCGCACAAGGTAAGAGAGGGAAAAGACAGGAGTCCAAAGCAAGCAATGAAGGCGCTTGAGAACATAAAATCTCAAAATGGATTTGAATTACTCAAGCATTTAAAAGAAGATGGAGCGTATTCAGAAATAATTGCGGCAAGCATTGTGCAATTTAATAAATTATCAGCGCGGCATAGAAGTACTTTACTTGCAAGGGAAATTGAAAAATTAAATGATGCCGTTTTACGTAAAGTTGCTATAAAAAGAGGGTTATGCTATACCCCACCTCCCTCAGCGCCACAAAATCCTAACCTGGTTCATATGCCCGATGATGCAAATTGCTTATTTAGCGCTATTGCGCATCAGTTAAGAAATGATCCAAATATACCCTATGCCGCTTCAAGACTGCGCACTAAGGCAGTGTCTTATATGAAAAAAAATGGCAGTACGGTTCCGATCCCGCTCAATGCTAATGAACTCAAAGGTGCCTATTTTGATAGGATGAACTCACCAGAAACCCGGGGTGGTGAAGCAGAAATTGAGGCCCTCGCCAAGGATTTAAATAAATGTATTTATGTTGCCCGTGCGAATGGTATTCCTAGCATCTATGGCGATCCCACAAGCGATGACATTTACCTATGGGATAATGGCAATGGGCATTATCATTCATTAGATCTTCTTTCCCCTCTCGCTTGGCAAACACGATTATTAACACAGCTTATTCCTGGCACCATACTACGTTCCTTGGATTTATCAGGCTTTGGGGACACATTAGATGATGAGCATTTACGAAATATGCTTACGACAAAACCGGAAGGCTATCTACTCACGACCGGTGCGTTTATTGAGCGTTTGGACTTAAGTCATAATACCCGCATTACTTATGCGGCAATCATGTTAATTGCCGCCCATTGCCCTAATATTCGGGAATTGAGGATAAATAATAGTGCGTTACAGGGATTTTATTACCGAGTGCGTGAAATTAATCATTTCAGAACCATGCCGGTCATATTTCCCAAACTAGAAATCTTGTCACTTAATGCTTGTGGAAATTTAAGCGCTATTTCTTTACAAGCACCCCGTTTAAAATTTTTAGATGCTGCGCACTGCACAAACTTAAAAAGGTTAACGGTAGAAAAATCGCTGCATGGTAAGGCTAATTTAACTGGATGCGATCAACTGCCTGGTCAAGATTATAAACAAACCTTGTTTTTTACTTCAATAGACTGGTCCGATCTCACACCCGCCATACAAACAGTATTGCGTGCGGTATGCAATAAAGACTATTCCCCAGAAAATCTTCAGCTCGCAACGATAAACTTAACCTACATGGATATTAGAGCAACAGATAGTGCTTTAAGATTAGGCCATATCCCGGAAATATTTTTAGGGAAAAATAATTTACAGGATGATAGCGCAAGACAATTTTTTCATGCCTGTGATGGCACCCCTACACGAATAAATTTTTTCGGGCAATTATTAGGTCTCTCGGGGTTTCAGCAACTGCTAGCAATAATAAGTAGTATTACCGTTAAAATCACTCATCTTAATCTCGGATTAAATTACCTTAAGGATCATAACGCACAAGGATTGGCTGAGGTATTAAAAGATAATACCTTTGTGATTTCTTTGGACTTAGCTTGGAACAATATCACTGATGTCGGGGCCAGGGCATTGTGTGATGTGCTAAGAAATAATTTTACTTTATTGCATCTAAATCTAACGGGTAATGCCATAAGCGCTGCGCTTTTAAATCAAATCAATTTATTTTTGCTTCGTAATCAAAGTAAAGCCGGCAAATTAGCAAAAAACCAACGGAATGATGTGCAGGGAAGTCCCGCGGTTAAAGCAGAGGCGACGTTGGCAAATTCAAATCCTGTTTTTGATGAAGCGTTATTATCGCAAGCACAAACAGAGCCAGCCTATTCTGGCATGCTGAGACGATTGAAAAAGCGCCGGGTAGAAGTGGAGCACTTTCCAGGGATGCAAATGCCTGAAGCAATTGATGCGTTACTGGCTACGCCTGTGCAGGGGACAGAGCAAGCAATTGAATTGCATCAGCTTTATGGTGGCGAATTTGCAGGGGAAAAAATAGTACTCTCAGTAGCTAATGCAGAAGATGAATCAGTGGGAAGCGCATCTAAAAATATTCTCCAACAACTGGGCTACGATAATTTGAGTAAAGCAAGAGATCAACTAGATAATCAAAAATCTGATTTGGCTATACGACAAAAATATAGTGCTGAAGTATTTACCGCATTTATTAATAATGAAATCGACCATTTAAAAAGCGATGCCACTAAGCTCACACCTAAAGAGGAACAATGGAAAAAAGGATCTGCACAATATTTGTATTGCTCTGCCGCCTGGGCGCAATTGCGCGTAAAACTTACCCGTGAGCATCCTCAGTTAATAGGCTTATTCGATAAAGATTTGCTGGAAAAAATTCCCCAACAGGCTGAGCGTGAACAAGCAGAGCGTTTATACCTAGCATTACAAGAAGCTAAAAAGACTTGTGAGATTTACTGCACAACAATTACAGCCTTTAAATGCTATATCGACAATTATTGCAAAGAAGATGCACTGACACCCACCATGATAAAACAATTGGCCGAGGCGAAAAGGATACCGATTTGTATCTGGGCTTTACCGAATGAGACCGACCCCTGGATGCTGCAATGCATCGCTTGCCCTGCAACCGGGGATAAACCTCGCTTACATTTTCTTGTTGACAATCAAACCGTCAGGTTAATAAACGTGACGCCGCAAACCAGCCCCATGCAAGCAGTCCTGCGGGAAATAAGGTCCGAACCTCGCCCCTTAGTGGTCTATGAAGTAGTGTGCGCGCGGGTATTGCGTTACATTTATTTTTCTTTATATGATGTGTGCATGACACGCTTAGATGAAGCCATGCTTCAGCAATGGCTGTGGCAAGCCTATGCTTTATTGCGCATTATTCAGCTGGCTTTTCCCAATGGGGATGCTGAACATGCGCAGCGGCTAGCAAGGCTCAGTGCAAGTCTTCGCACCGCTATGTTGGCGCCGCAGGCAGCGCAGCCTTATTTAACGGCTATTGCAGAAATGTTGACGATTTATCGCTTATATTTTAACACGTCTATCAATACCCAACAGGAATTATCACAGCATTTATTGACTTATTACAGCCAGCAGCTATTGCTACGCCAGCAACAAAAACAAAATCAAGCGGATGATCAAGCAAACCAGGCCTACCAACAGCTTCATACTAAGCTGCAAGTAGATAAATCCCTACTCGATAAAGCCTCTGTCTTGCAGGAGGCAACACCCGAGCAGATCCTGCAACAAATTAATGCCAATATGGTGGCCATCATACGTATTGTTCCCCAATACCAAAATAGTGGATATGAAGAACAAGCGAACAAATCATTTCTTGAATTAATTCAAGGAATGATCAAAGCGTTATTACCTGCACGGTTGCAATCCGCAGCAGATGAATTTGCGGGCTTAAAACAATGCAGTCCCGCTTATCTACAATTTTTAAGCCGATTTTTACAAAGCATCGCCATGCAACTTACGGTGTATGAATACGCCTTAGAAAATAAGTACTATTTTTTATTATTAGAAGATCCTTTACTCGAGGCTAATCGCGCCAGATTACAGGCATATTGCCCAGACAATACGACGATGGCGCAGATCAGCCAAGATTTAATGTGTGCCGGCGCATCTTTAGGTATAGATCCTAAAATACAAGCGCAACAATTAGCGCAGCTTAAAGAAAATATTTATGCTTTGAATGCAGCAGTGATAGAAAAAGAAGCTGGTGTGAATGCGCAGATATTTTTTGATGTCTGTGATCTACTCTTGGTGGCAGCGCTTGAGCCTCACCAATTGCGATTATTGCAGCTACTGTTAAGTAGTCCTTGGCAATTGCCTGACAAGCAAACAAAGGAAATTATCTTAAGCCACCATGGGCAATCAGAGCGCCTTGCCATCATTAGCACAGATCTGGCACACAAAGACTTAGCCATGCGTGCCGAAGTGCAACTGACATTTTCGATGTCCATGGCTTTGCAGCATTATCATGGCATGATCACTAGCCCTTGGGCCAAACTCACCGATTGGCTACGTGAATCTTCACGGCTCACTGAACGCTGGGAGATCATGGCTAGAATGGAATATAGAGATCACCACTTGGGTTTGTTAGATCAAAGCAGCACAGCGGAAACGATCCGTACGCGTCTGCAGGAGGAGCGTAATAAAGTCACACATCAATCTGATCATACCTGGTTTCATACCGAGTCACGCATGTTAAGCTGTATTGGCCCAGCATTAGATGAGGAAAGAGATCAACGGCCTAACGATAAAAAAGAATTAGTCCCCCTACCAGGCCAAGCCTCCTCCTCTTCTTCAACCGGCAATCAAAGTTTATCGAATCATACCGGTCATTTGATAGGTGAGAATAAAATGTAACATGAAGTAGAATAGGTATAGATTTGGTATAAGTTTTTCGGATAACCCGAGTTGATTAACTACGCTAATTTTTGATAAATTGACTAGAATTAATAAGAAAACCATCATTTACAGAGGGCGCAAATGGCCGTCGAGTTTAATTTTTTAAGCAGACACCCTAAACTGCAGCTCGCGGTGAGTATATTTTCTAGCTTATTTTTATTCGGTTTGTCTATATTTTTAATACTGTCTGTGGCGGGGATCCCAGTCGCTGGCGTCACCTTAAGCCTTGGGGGCGCGGCCGCGTGGAATGCAATTTTATTGCTGGGTTTTAGTGCTTCGTTCTTAAGCTTTAGTGCTTATCTATTTCCATGGTGGGGATCTGTACATGCAGGATTTAAATCCTGTGTAGCGTTATGCAAACAAGGGATCACTAGCATACAAATTAAACTTTCTAAGGGAGTTTTAAGAGGCATGAGCCGCAGCCGCATGGCTGCACCCAAGCAAGAGGTAGCAGAGAAATTTACTCAACGGGCAACAGAGGCCATGTCCAGGGTGTCTGAGTCAGTGCCAAACAGCGATAATCCCAACACTTTTGTGCAAGGAGTAGGACCACCACAGCCAGGCAATGATTTAAAAACGCAGCTTTTTTATCAAAAAGATTTTTCCTACCAAATTGAAACAGAAGTTCTGCCACTGTTGCAGGGGCCTAATGCTCAAGGGTTGTTGCAAGCGGCCAATAAGCTATCGCAGCTATCACAAGATAAAGCTATAGTCAAGAATGCGCCAGTTTTTATCGAGATTGCATCCCAGTTGGTAGCAAAATTCACCCCAGCGCAGTTATTACATTATATCAACTATTTTTTAGCGGAGCGAAATCACACATCAGGTCAAATTGAAGATTGGCTTGAAGTTTCAGATCAGGTAAGCTCTTTACTATACTACAAGCATCATAAAGCACTTCCTTTACTTAAAAAACTCATTGAGCGAGTGTCCGAAGATCCCAAAGCTTTGCCACGTATCCATTCATTCTTAGAATTATTGCCGGCACTTAAGGCTATCAATGGAGTTTTGCATGCTAAAACGACAGATGAGGGTTTAAAACAAATCACTCCCAAAGCTAATGCGACGTATTATTTATTTGAGTTAAGCCAATATTTCACTATTATACCTGCGTGGCTACAACTATTAAACGATACGGGATTCTCGACTATTGATTTTACCCAAGCCTATAAAGGGTATGAGCATGATAATACCGAATTCGTAGCCTTTATCAAAAATTTCATTGCGGCCCTTCCTCAATATCCGAATATCACTGCTGTGCATTTCCCGCCTGAGTTTGCGCGAAATAACAGCAGATTGGTCGCACAAGTGAATACCATTACGGCACGACATATTGCGCGTTTTGCTTATCAAGCGCAATATGATCAAATTGCCAAAGATTATCTGGAACAAATAGCACCACTCATTTATGCGTGGGATAATCCGAGCTCAGAGCAAGCAAAAAATTTTTTTACTTATGAGAGAGGTCATCTAGAATATATGACTCAACTTATAATTCAGCTCCTTGAGCTAGAAAAAGCAATAAGAGGACGCTACCGAGAAGCTGTTGCAACACTAGAGGCAGATATACTGGCCAAGGATCCTGAATTCGTTCTCAAAAAAAATAAAAACGTAATAAAACAAATCAAAGGTTTTAATTCTTGCATCCAACGTAAAAAAGATTACCAAGAATACTTGGAAGATAATAATCTATCCTCCGCGATGCAAGACGATTATCAAAATAATAAATTCCGTGCGCTAATTATCCTTCCTGAGGAGCCTTATCAGGAGCAAGATTTTTTTCCACCAGACTATAATTCATTATGGCGTAGATTTAAACGCTACTGGCTTCGAACCGATGATCCTCCATTGCGTCCGGAAAGATATGAATCATCTTCCTTATTAAAACGCAAAGATAATATTGCAACCATCATAAGAAATTATCAAAGAGCCTTAGGTTTAAAAACCAAGACCGTCGCTTATGAGGATATGTACAAAAGATATAAAGAGTGCATGAATTGTCTACATCCAGATAAAAACAAAAATGCGATGGATACGATGGTTGCTATTTTGCACCCTAATGATACAAACGCCCAAGCAGAACTTCGAGAAAAACTCAATGCACTCAATCGTGACAGGATGATGATACTGCAAGAAATTTGGAATAATTATAAACTGGTTACCTCGGGTAATGTTGATAACCAAACCCTTTTTGATCTCTGCTTTAAAAGTTATCATGACGAAGTAGTGTATATAAATATTTGTAAAGAATTTAGGGTTTATGCAGCGCAAGCCGAAGAAATCCAAGCTAAAGCCCGCGCGCAAGCACAAGGCCAAACTGCAAACCAAAATCACGCAAATTCCGGCAATGAAAACAAGACCACTGCATTGCAACCTCAGCCCAGCGTACAAGATCGAGAAAGCGCATTGGGGTATATTAGACGCACATGTTTATCCGCACTAAGATTTGAAACGCTAGTTGTGTCTGAGAAAGAACTGTATGCAGCCTATCAACGCTATATGAAAGTTTTTCAATCAGCGGAAATGATAACCCAGATGGTGCTGGCGCAATACCCAGCAGATTTACCCGCACAACAATTACTCCAAGCACAGTTAAATACACTATTTGCAGCCGCCATTCCTTTATTAAAGAGCATCTGGGTAAGTTATGAAGCGATCGCTACCAGGGAAAAAGCAGATCTATTAACGGATGAAGATATTTTGGCATTAAAAACTAAAATCGCCAAAGATAAAGCAAGTTATGACGAGCTGATAAAACCCTATGGGTATATGCTTAATAATATCCCTTCTCAAGCAAAAGCGAAAACAGCAGAACAAGTCGCGCAAGCAACTGATACACCACATACGCCTGTCTCCACTGCAAACACAACGGTGCCACTCATACCCACTCACGACCCAGATCCACACAGACAATCACCTTCACACAGTGAAACCGCAAGTGAAACCGCCGCTGATGCCATGAGCTCTTCAGCAGTAGGAGCGGGTAAAATGGCACTTTCCACTTGGGTCTTTGATATCGATAAGGTTTTAAAAACCACCACCCCTTCGCATACAGCAGTGGCTACGCTTTCACAATATATATAAAGAGCTCATCTAAAGCCCCTAGTAAATATTAAGCTGCCCTGATGTCTACTTCAAAATCTAATCCATATTTATCGAGCTCGCTTTGTAAGGCGTATAAGATGTTTCTGGCCAACCATGCAATAAAATAATAAGCGGACCGTCGCCGACTTCACGGTAATGCAACTCTATACCATTGATTTGTGCAAATGCGATTTTGTTTTTCATAAATGTGCCTTAAAAATAGTAGTATTATACATAATATTGGCTCAGGAGGGAGTTGAACCCCCAACCTACGGTTTTAAAGACCTTAGAGTTAAATAGGGTTTTATATAAATCAATGCGTTGCGATCTTTCTTCATGTTCTAGAACCGCTATAATACGTCAAAAGGCGCGGCGCTTTGACACAAATTTAACACAATTTAATTACTCAA
>Ga0206861_1019_pt1 | contig 48914 bp, 49 predicted proteins | sample Alteio_BWOrgCont_45_FD_152617 | JGI IMG/M metagenome (GOLD analysis project Ga0206861, IMG submission 152617) | Enriched cells from forest soil in Barre Woods Harvard Forest LTER site, Petersham, Massachusetts, United States -... | ecosystem: Environmental > Terrestrial > Soil > Temperate forest >... | reverse complement strand
CCTTTATCAATCATGGTAAAACCAACTAACTTGCGTTTTACGCCGTGGTTCTTTTGCTCTAACAAAGCTTTTGAATTGGTAAACTCCTTGGTGAATTTAGTTATCCAACCCAAATTCGCTTCAATAGGCGAAGTTGTATCATCAATATCGTTGCCGTATAAATTAAACGCCATTTCTAATCTTAATGTATCACGAGCACCAAGGCCAATGGGCTTTAATCCTTCTGCCTTACCCGCTTCCATAATAGCATCCCAAATTTTACCCGCGTCTTCGTTCTTGCAATAAATTTCAAACCCGCCTGCACCGGTATAACCCGTGTTAGAAAGTATAACGCCGTTTATACCACAGAACTGGCCAATGGTAAAATTGTAATAAGCTATTTTAGTTAAGTCGACATTAGTAAGTGTACCTAATATGGCCGTCGCCTTAGGCCCTTGCACCGCCAACAATGAATACACATCTGATTCGTTTATCATTTCAACACCGAGGTCGTTGTGTGATTTTATCCAGTTCCAATCTTTTTCAACGTTCGATGCGTTCACCACAAGCATATAGGTTTCCTTATCCATGCAGTAAACCAACAGATCATCTACAATACCGCCTTTATCATTTGGCAAGCAAGAGTACTGCACCTTACCCGAAGAAAGCACCGATGCATCGTTTGAAGTAACCTTTTGTATCAGGTCGAGCGCCTTTTGGCCCTTAAGAATAAACTCACCCATGTGCGATACATCGAACATACCCGCTTTGGTACGAACCGCAGTGTGCTCGTCATTAAGGCCGGTATACGATACAGGCATATTGTAGCCTGCAAACTCAACCATTTTTGCGCCAAGCGCTATATGCTTTTGTGTAAGTGCGGTAGTCTTCATTATTTAATATCGAATAAGTTATTTACTCCAAATACTTTGCGCTGACTCAAAAAGCCTTCCGCATATTTAACACCAATAGCATACCCAAGTTCAGAATCCCTATCCTGAATATGTTTCAAAAATTCTGGGTTTGTAAGAACTGTTTCAGGCTCTTTTGAATTGGGATCGTAGAACTGAGATTTGAACGCCCTGATCGCTTCAATCTTTTGCTCCATTTCATTACTGGTATCAACCACAAAACTGCAATCGTAGCTGAAATGTTGCATGTAATAAAACAAACGGTTCGGGCGAAAAGCCTCTTGTTTCTTACCGTCCCATTCAGTTTCTATTTTGGTAAGCCCCGCATAAAACCAAGCTTCTGTAACCATTTGCGATGCACGTCCATGATCTGGGTGCCTGTCTTGCGGTACGTTAGCAAGAATAATATCGGGCTTGTACTGACGTATCTTTTGAATAAGCTTAATCCGGTGTTCATCATCGTTCTTAAAATAACCGTCCATCATATTTAGGTTATCGCGAACCGAAACGCCCATTATTTTCGCAGAATTAGCAGCTTCCTGCAAACGAATTTCTGCACTGCCACGCGTACCCAATTGGCCCTGGGTCATATCAACAATTCCTACTTTCTTGCCTGCTTTAACGGCCTTTATAATCGTACCGGCACAAGAGAGTTCTATATCGTCAGGGTGTGCAGCAAAAGCAAGAATATCGAGTTTCATAAAAAAGTAGTCAGTTGTCAGTAATCAGTCGGACAAAAGTAGGAAAATAAAGGAATTTATAGCTACTCACCCCTACCCCTCTCTATCAAATAGAGAGAGGTAATCCCTATTCGTTTATATGTTATTTATGTTGAAATAATGAATCGCCTTAAAACTCAACATGCACTCTTACCGAGCCAACACTTACTGGCCCCCTATCGGCATTATAGCCCGGGTTTTGTACATACTGGTAATCGAGTGCAAGAGACAAGTGATCGAATATTACAGTTTGGTAATAGGTTTCAAAAACATCTTCAGCAGAATAATGTGGCAGTTGCCCATCACCAATAATAAACTGATAACCGCCTTCATTTTCAAAGTCGCGGTGTTCTTTCGATAAACCATCAATTATAAACGCTGCTCCGAAAGTGTCTTTCTTACGGTGCCACATACCACCATTTATACTAATACCCGGAGTAAAGGTTTGATCGACCTCCGTAAATGCCCAGGTACCTGTTTTACCATCGTTCCAACCGGCACGCATAAAAACACCAATATATTTCCCAATAGGGTGATTCCAGTTTACACCTACTCCATATTTCTTATTTCCATTATAGGCAGAAAGCGAATCAATATGCAGGGCATTCAGGTTGCCTGCCTCATAACTGGCTATTGCATTCTCATAATTACCGGCCCTGTTTTGGTTGAGGTAAAGCAATACACTAAACCCTCCATCGCGGTCATGCACTTTGTAGTTGTAACCGGTTTCCAACGTGAGGCCAAATGTTTTAGAAACATTCCAATCTAAATCAGGGCCATTGGCATAGACAGGCTCGAGAGCATCCGACAAAGTCAAAAACCACTTAGGCGTTATTACCTGCGCCACAAAAGCATAGGTGTAACCACGTGTGTTAGCCGGATAATCCCATGCGCCATTATCCATTAGCACCCAGTTCATAAATTGGGTACGTGGGTCATGCGAATAAGCATTCTGGTCATAAAAATCGCCAAGAGAGAATTTACCTGCACTTAATGTAATCCGTTTATCGGGCAAAAACTGATTCACCTGATTTTGATCGTCAGCGGTAAAAACATCTTTACTACCCGGCAAAGCAAATGATTGCTGAAGATATGCTCTAGCAAAATAAGGTGTTGGTGTTGGATTACCTACCCTATATATTTCACCATTGGGGAATGCGGCAATACCTGTTGTACCACTAAAGCCTTTACCGCCCGATATTTCGGGGTTAACATATACAGCACCATATTTCCAAAGCCTTCTTCCTAAAAAGAAAGTTGAAGTAATTGACATATCCTGCTCTACTGTATCCTGCAAACTATTGTGCCCTGAATAGGGTGCATGAAAATAACCGTGATACTGGTAAATAGATGTCATTTGAAAATGAAAGGACCAGCCGCTGCCGGTGTCTTTTTTAATTGAGTCGTTAACTGACGCATGGACATTATTCGCTAACAAAGCCAAGACAAAAACACAGACAATCTTTGTAATTGTATTCTTCATAATCAGAATCATTGATTAACTATCCAATCGTAAACCAAATAAGCATTTAAAACCAAAATAATAACAGCAATAATCCAAGCTGTAATTTTCATACCGTAGTGATTTGCAAATAAACCCATTTTATGTTTATTATTTGTGAACATTACCAAAGGGAACACTGCAAAGCTTAATTGCATAGATAAAATCACCTGGCTTAACACCAACAAATTGGTGGTACCTCTTGCACCGTATAGTATTGTAACAATAAGTGCAGGTACAATAGCAATCATCCTCGTTATTAGTCGGCGCAACCATGGCTTTAGTTTTATATGCAAAAAGCCTTCCATAACTATTTGGCCTGCAAGAGTGCCGGTCAACGTAGAGTTTTGCCCCGAAGCTAAAAGAGCGACCGCAAATAATATAGGGGCCAATGTAGTACCTAATAAAGGAGTTAATAGTTTGTGTGCACTCATAATATCAGCCACATCCTGATGCCCACTATTATGAAAACTGGCGGCAGCCACAATTAATATTGCAGCATTAATAAAGAAGGCAGCCATTAATGCAACGGTACTATCGATACGGGCAAACTTAATGGCCATTTTCTTACCTTGCGTGGTGCGGGGGTAATTGCGGGTTTGCACTATGCTGGAATGCAAGTAAAGGTTGTGAGGCATTACGGTAGCACCCAATATTCCAATGGATATATAAAGCATATCGGGATGAAACACAACTTCAGATCTGGGTAGAAGTCCGCTTAACATAGGAAATATCTCAGGACGAGATTTAATCATTTCGAATATGAATGAAACTATAATTACAAAAATGAGCGATGCCACAACACTCTCTATAAACCTAAATCCTTTATACTGGAAGAAGAGTATGACCAATACATCTAAGGCTGTTATAGCTACACCCCAAGCCAATGGTAGGCCAAATAACAAATTAAGGGCTATGGCTGAACCTATAACCTCGGCAAGGTCGCAAGCGGCAATAGCTATTTCGCAAAGTACCCAGAGAATAAAGCTTGTTGTTGGTTTATAATTATCGCGACAAGCTTGAGCAAGGTCACGCTCGGTAGCTATACCCAGCTTCAATGCCAGATATTGCAAAAGGATAGCAAAAATATTTGAGATGAATATGACAGATAATAAGGTGTAGCCAAATTTGGCGCCACCTGCAATATCGGTTGCCCAGTTGCCCGGATCCATATAGCCGACAGCAACCATTAAGCCAGGACCGGAGAAAGCCAATAACTTACGCCAAAAACTACCACTGGTAGGCACCTTTACCGATGAAAAGACCTCTGACAAGGAATGCTCCTTGTTGTCCTTTCGCCATGCTTTTGGGGCTACTTTATGTTCGGTTTCGGTCGACACTAAAATATTTATTTGTGCAAACATAGTACTTTTATTTTACATAGCTAACATAATTTATTAGGCATGCCTAATTTTTAACATTAGAACAAATAAACTATATTTGTCTCACGTATCTAATAACATGCATACATTTTCAGAAGAAAACTACTTACGAGCCATCTACAGATTAAGCCTGGAAGGAACTGGCAAAATAAGCCCTACATCTATTGCTGAGGCATTGGACAACAACCCCGCATCGGTAGTAGATATGCTTAAAAAGCTTACCGATAAGAAGCTTATTAGCTACGATAAGAAAAAAGGCGCCAAGCTTACCGACAAAGGCACCAAAACTGCCATTGAGGTAGTACGTAAGCATCGCTTGTGGGAAGTTTTTCTGCTTGAAAAACTGGGATATGGCTGGGAAGAGATACATGATATAGCCGAACAACTTGAACATATACATAACGACGAATTAGCTGACAGGCTTGATAAATTCCTTGACTTCCCTGATTACGACCCGCACGGTGACCCTATACCTAAAGCCAATGGTAAAATAGCTACTGCTTATAAAACAATGCTGCTTGAAGTTGAACCGGGCAGTTCGTGTCAGGTTGCAGCAGTTAAGGATACTTCTGTTGAGTTTCTTCAATACTTGGAGAAATTAGGTGTAGGAATTGGCACACGCTTAAAGGTAATAGAGAAGATCGCTTTCGATGGCTCTATGGTAATACAAGTCGGTAAAGGTGACTCCATCAACGTATCTAAGAAGTTTGGGGAGAGTATTTTGGTAGGGTAATTAAGCAGCTTTCTTATTCCCCATTCCTTTTAATTGCTGCAATAGAGCTTTTGCATGTTCATCATCTGGGTATTTCTTCAACACTTGCTTTAGGCCTTCTGTTGCCTTATCAAATTGCTTTTGATAAATATACCACCCAGCCATATTAAGCATAGCTTGTTTATCGTCAGGGCTCAATGCAAGAGCTTTATCATAATAGCTCTTAGCTTCTGCAGCATTCCCTTTGCGGAGCATAATAAAACCTTTATTGGTAAGTGCAGATACAAATTCAGGGTCTTGGGCTAGAATAAAGTCGCAGACCTTTTCGGCTTCATCGAGCTTATTTAAAGCAACTAAAGTGGCACCCAGCTTATTATTAAATTCAAGCACATACTTAGCAAGGTTAACAGCCTTTTGGTAAAAAGCCTCGGCACCGCGCATATTATTTATCTGGTAAAAGGCCTCTCCTATTCTATAGGCAGTCCAGGCATCGGTATTGGCATAGTCTTTATGTACCAGTATGCTATCGAGCAAATAACGTGGCTGCATAACACCAACATATGAAAGCAGTTTGTTATAGTCTTGTTTGTAAAAGGCAATATCTACTAAAGGAGAGAAGTTCTTTTTTACTTCTGTAGGAGTATTATCAGCAAAGTAGTGCTTAGCAGAATCAAGCAGCAAAGGGAAATCAGATTCGAAACGGGCATATTGTTGTATAAAGGCCAATCCGCGGGTTTCAGCCGATGGGTTATCGTTACTCACATCATACAGTGTAATGAATTCTTTCACTTTCTTTTTGTCCTCATTCTTTATTGGTATGCGTATGTAATGATCGGTAGTAAGCACGTGCGGTATATCAATAGTAGGGCCTTTCGGCATATGGCAGCTAACGCAATTCGTATCTCTTGCAAAAGCAGGAACGGTGTTGCATTCTTCTATTTCAAGTGTAATTTGCTTGCATGACCCGGGTTGGTGGCAATTCTTGCAAATAGTATTGAAAGTATTGTCATTCACACTTCTTACATCCACATGCGGGTTATGGCAGGTAACGCAGGTCATAGTATTTTGGTAAGGCTTTAATGGGTTGGTGCTTTTGTTATTGATACTACTCAAATAACACTTACTCATTTTCATACGCGCCATGTGCGATGCCATAATGTATTCATCTTCCATGCCCTTGTATTTAGGCATAAACACATCTTCCATATCCGACAGCTTCATACCCGGCCTGAAATCGAAATAAGACTTACCTAGTTTTAATATTGAATTACCTTGCAAATGGCAGCGTTCACACAAATCAACCTGTAAATTAACGGGCAGCTTAGCAGGGTTTACAATAGTGTAATCTATTGCTTTGGTCGTATCAACCTTATACCCCAATTGAATTGCCCTAACGTGCACCTCACCTGCTCCGTGGCACCGTTCACAAGCAATACCATTGGGCACGCTATTATATTTATTGGTCGAGCCCATTACAAAATCAGGGTACGAGTTGTGGCATGACATACACTCTAACCCAACCTCGCGGCTGAAACGGGAATTGAATCCGTCAGAAAAACCGGGAGCCAGATCCCATTTACCTGATTGGGTATAGAAGGTTATAGGAGCCTGATACAAAAATCCATTTACTCTGTAGATATGCGAATTGGTATGCTGGCCCGAACCAATTACATAATTTATCTGCTGCTCATGTCTGTATATAGTATCATGTCCTTTTAAGCGATATTCTAGCACATACAGGCTATCCTTCTTCCAGAAAGGGTGATAATAGAAATCTTTGAACTTATCATACACCACTTCATGGTTACCGAAACGAGCAGAGCTTTTTTGTTTAGTTGCAATATCAAACGACTCGCCCATACCGGTATGCATAAACGAATCGTATATATTTTGGTGGCAAAGCATACAAGTGTGTGCACCAACGTATTTAACAGTATCATTAATATTCAGGTACGAATGTGCACTATCTACCTTAGCCAGAAAATTGTCTTTAGCCGATTGGCTTGAAGTATGGCAATAAGTTGCAGAGAAAACAACAAAGCATAAAAAAAGCCCTGCCAATAGGTATTTAAGCAAGGCCTTGCTTCTATTCATTTACCTTTAAAATGGAATTTATCTTGGTGCGGATATGCTTAGCAGTATACTTAGGAAGCGCAACCACAGAATTAGTTTTATTCACATAAATCGATTTACAATCATTTAGCATATTATTATGCTGTGCTAAAGCAAGAAGCTCAAACACGAGATCTACATTAGCGAACTCGTGGGAGAATGCTTTTACAAAAAAATCGCGTATAGGCCAATGGCAGGTATGTTCACCATTACCAAGCGTAGTGTACGATTCAAATATCTCTTGCAAGCCTCCACTTTTAAATTCAGTATGCAAAGGGGCTTTAATTGCAACAAATAAAGTCGGCAATGAATGTCGACTAATAGCTTTCAAGAACTTATCTACCGGTTCGCCTGCCTTTACATTGCGCACACTAACCGAATAGTACTTAGCATCAGATATCAAAGCTATGTGTGGAGGAACATCTTTTAAGCCGGCAAGTACAAGCCACAAACCTTTATTCAATTCTGCATGCGATATCAAAGGAGAAGCTTTTAGAGAATAAGTATCTTTAGTCTCGGTGTATATTACACGTTCAATATGTCCCCCGCTGGAGGGGGCAGGGGGAGGAACTACGGGCATGCTTTCTATGGCGTCCCAAATCACTTGTCGAACCCTATTAATTTGAGTCAAAACTTCACTATCTGTAAATCTCAAAACTTTAAACCCGGCCTTTTCAAGTGCTTTTTGTTTTATTCTATCTTTTTCAATTACATCTTCCAATAAATGAGAATATCCGTCTACTTCAATAATTAACTTAAGTTCCTTGCAGAAAAAATCAGCAACAAAACCAAGAACAGGCCTTTGCCTGTTAAAAGTATGTCCATGCATTTGTTTTCTGCTTAAAGCATACTTCCACAAACAGGCTTCAGCTTTCGTCATTTTATAACGAAGAGTGTGAGCGTTTTCCTTTAACCGCTTATTATATTCTAAATTATTTCCAGTAATTGCTTTCATTATCCTCCCCCTACCCCCTCCAGCGGGGGACATTAGGCTACTCCTTATTATATATTGATTTCTCCTTCAAACACCATTTTCACCGGGCCCTCCAGCCACACATCTTTGAAGCTATTCTTATTCTTTTTAAACCAAACTTTAAGCTTGCCGCCCATGGTTTCTATATCGCAATGATATTTTGCAGTGGCTTTATTTTCTCCTGCAAGTACTAATGCAGTTGCAACTGTACCCGTTCCACAAGATAGAGTTTCATCCTCTACACCACGTTCGTAGGTTCGCAATAAAGGAATACTATTCTTACGTGTCTCTACAAAATTTACATTAATACCTTCTTTCTTAAAAGCAGGGCTGTTGCGTATTGTGCGTCCATCACTCACCACATCGGTATGCATTGCATCTTTCGTAAACTCAACATAATGCGGAGAGCCAGTATTTAATACAAATCTGCCATGTTTCTCCTCTATTTTCGTTACGTCTTTCATTTTCAACTTAACCACTTCTCCTTTTATAGTTGCATCATGGTCACCATCAATAGCCAAGAAATGGGCTTTTTTACCTTTTATAACGCCCAACATTTTCGCGAAGTGAGTAATGCACCTTCCTCCATTACCGCACATAGAACTTGGCTTACCATCTGAATTTACATAGACCATTTCAAAATCGTAACCCTTTTTGTTTTGCAATAACATCAATCCATCAGCACCAATACCAAAGCGGCGGTCGCAAAGCTTCTCCCATAGCTTAGGGTTATTTGCTTTGAGCTTACCCTTGCGATTATCAATAATCACAAAGTCATTGCCGGTACCCTCGTATTTATAAAACTGAATCTTCATAAGGTTATTTTCTTTAAAACAGTTTTATCCATCACCTTTTCAAATGGCTTGTAGTCGTCAGTATATTCAACTTTATAAACCACCTGGTTTGTCATCAGGTAATAACCATCATCCCATTTCACCAATCGTGTATCGGTATTCGAATTAATGCCATACAGAATTATCTTACCCTTACTCATTTTGTATCCTTTAAAATTCAAAGGCGATTGCCAAAACTCTATACGGTAATAGTGCGGATCTTGTTCCTCACTTACATTACTCATAGCTGCTATAACTGAATCAGACTTACGATTTACCCTCCCCGAATTACTCAATGAATCAAGTGTGCTAATAGCTACCGATTTTACACTTACCAATTGGTTTGTCATTACCACTATGTTGCTATCCTTATTCTGTAATGTTAACATTCCATCATCGCTGCTATCAATATTATCATCCTTTTTCTTTGATACGGAATCGCGCTTTAATGCAGGTGCTGGCGCGGCTGCAACTTTACTTAGCGGCTTTACAATAGCAGGAGCATTTTTCGCATCACCTTTCATCTTGCCCTGTATACTATCTAACCGCTGCGATATTTTATCCTGCGTGCTATTGATCTTCCTGATGTTTGAATACAGATCACGTATAGGCTGCACTAGCTTTTTAATACCCACATCGAATATCATTACAATAGCTATGCCGGCAAGTAAACCAAAAACAAAAACAACAAGTCTATTTTTCATACTATACTCACCCCTTTATCCCCTCTCTATCAAATAGAGAGGGGAATGGAATTACAAATACTTTTCTATTTTTAATAATCCAACATCCATGTTTTCCAGCTCTTCATTTTTAATCCGCAATACGGTCAACCCTCTTTCGTTCATTACAAAATCCCTGTTCATATCGTATTCTTTTGTGTAATCATGTATCTGACCATCTAATTCTATTACGAGTTTTTTTCAGCACAGTAAAAATCTGCAATAAACAGATATGTCCGTTTGTGAAGTACAAAATAAAACAGAGGATGTTGTCGCAGAAATTTGAAACCCTTTAGTTTACGGCTTCTTAACTCCTTCCATAAAACCACTTCAGACTCAGTTAAACTTTTCCTTAAGTTTCTCGCTATCTCTGTAATATTTCTATTTCGTACCTCACTCATTGCTTTATTATTTTCTCACATTTCACCCCTCTCTATTTTATAGAGAGGGACCGGGGGTGAGTATCCGTTCAGCGGTGCAAAGTTAGCAAAACTCCGCTGTTAATTATTGTTAAATATTTCAATGTTTAAAGGCACTTTGGCGATATTTGCATCAAGAAACCAATAACAGTTGAGTTATGCAAACATTCAAAAAAATCATCTCGGTATTTTCTATAGCAGCAATTGGTGGAGTAGCTGCAGTTGGTGTTGATCATTTTTATTTCGCTAAACAAAACAACTGGATGGCTGAAGCAAATATACGAAATCCATTGCCGGTAAAGTTAGCAGGCCTTACTACCTCAACGGCCGAAACCACTATAAACTTTGTATCGGCTGCTCAAAAAGGGGTGCCTGCGGTGGTGCACATCAAATCGAAAGTTGAAATGCAGGATACACGGGCCACTTATAATTCAATATGGGATTATATGAACGGCAACCCTCGCCAAAATATGGTGCAGGGTATGGTTACAGGCTCCGGAGTAATTATAAGTAATGATGGTTACATTGTTACCAATAACCACGTTATTGAAGATGCAGGTAAAATAGAAGTTACCCTAAGTGACAGGCGCACGTATACTGCCAAATTAATTGGTAAAGACCCTGAAACTGACCTGGCTGTTTTAAAGATAGATGCTACCAACCTGCCTTTCCTCGAATACGGCAATTCTGACGAAACACAGGTAGGTCAATGGGTGTTGGCTGTAGGCAACCCTTATAATCTTACATCGACTGTAACTGCAGGTATAATAAGCGCTAAAGGCCGCAATATTGACATTCTGCCTAACGACCCCAATAAGAATATGTATCCTATTGAGTCGTATTTACAGACCGATGCTGCGGTAAACCCTGGTAATAGTGGCGGTGCATTAATTAATACCGATGGACAATTGGTTGGTATTAACTCTGCTATTGCATCAAATACAGGTTCTTATACCGGTTATTCATTTGCCATACCTGTTAACCTGGTTCGTAAGGTGGTAGCCGATCTATTAGAATCAGGTACCGTGCAACGTGCGTTTTTAGGTGTTACCATCCGCACCGTTGATGAGGATATAGCTAAATCAGCTGGCTTAAATACCACCAATGGCATATATGTAGATGCTGTTACCGCGAATGGTGCAGCTGAAAGTGCAGGAATAAAAGAAGGTGATGTAATAACTAAAGTAGGCGAACAATCGGTTAACGATGTAGCTGACTTAGAAGAACAGATTGCCCGCTTAAGGCCTGGTGACAAGGTTACCATTACCTTAAACCGCGATAATAAAGAAATGGAAATACCAGTATTGCTCCGCAATATAGATGGCAATACCAGTAAGATAGCTGCTGCAGAAACACCATCATCGTTAACGGCTTTAGGCGCATCCTTTTCAGCTGCTAATAAAGATGAGTTGGGCAAATTCGGACTTAACAACGGCGTAAAAGTGGTACAATTGCAACAAGGCAAGCTTAGAGATATTGGCATACAGGAAGGCTTTATTATTACCAAAGTCGATCATCAGCCTGTAAGCTCGGCAAGCGATATTGAACGCATATTGAAAAACAAAACCGGTGGTATTTTGGTTGAGGGTATTTACCCTAACGGTACCCGGGCTTACTACGCTTTTGGGGCATAAAACCAATAGAACACGGATACCGCCTTATTATGACTGATTTCCAGTTGCTTAATCAGTATTAATCCGTAATATCTGTGTTATCCGTGTTCTATTAACACCATTTACAATAATCTGATAATAAGCAACTTAAAAATCAGGCTCAAAAAAAACCTACTGAAAGAGTCTTTTTTCGTATAAGTTTGACGCCCCTAAAAAGATATACCTATTGTGATTGGCAATATTTAAACATTGCTGTCATATGTTGAAGGCCCTCGGTTTTGCCACCGGGGGTTTTTTATTTCCTATATTTGAGGAACGCATCATTCTTCATGAGACCACTACTACTTGGTATATTTATCTTAGTTGTTAACTTGCTTAGTGGTCAATCACAGGCTCAAACACCCGCTAATGACTCAGTTAGCATACATAATGTATTTGCATTAGGAATAAACCCGTCAAATCTTTTCTTTGGAGAAGAAGGCTTACTGTTAAAAATTGAACCAAACTCTGAAAGATATTACTTAGTAGGGTTAAGTTATAACACATTTATTCCTAACGCCGATGAAAGAACTTTAGGTAGTTATGGTGAAGGGCTTTCAGTCCATGCAGGTTTTATGTTTGCACTAAATAATACACACTTGTGGTATCTGGGGCTACAAGGCTTTTATCGAAATTGGAATATACATGGGGCTATAGAAGATATTGGCAATGGGGGTTTTCTTGACAATTATTTAAATGGTGGAAGCTTCCTGTTATATGCAGACGAACAAAATAATCTGCAATCATATAATGCTATCCTTAACATAGCAAACCTAGATATTATATGTAGCAAACAAGTACTTATTGGCAAGTTTATATTTGATTGTTTCTTCGGTGCCGGCGCAAGAGTTAAGTTCATTTCATTATATTATCAAGGCTGGTATCCTTCCTATAGATATCCAAATGATTTTGTTTCAGTTCCCGGAGCAAAAAGCATGCAAACTCAGTACATACCTGACATAAAAGCTGGTGTTGTAATTGAATATAGACTTTAGCCTTTTTTCTTCTTCACCTGAATAATTACCAGCTCAATGCCAAAAGCCACTAAGAAGGCTATGTAAACGTACTTCTTAGGCAGTTCGATATGGAAAGCGGAAGAGATTAACAATAAACCGACCGCAATTATAAAACCTAGCGCCAGTGTTTTAACTGATGGGTATTTATTTATAAAAGCACTCACTTTGCCCGATAGCCATATCATAAACAGCATGCCCAATGACACCGCTATGGCCATTATCACAAAATTCTGAATAAGCCCTATAGCGGTAAAAATAGAATCGAAAGAAAATAACACATCAACCATCACTATTTGCGCAATGGCGTTCCTGAATTTTAGCTGTTTTTGAGGGCCTTCTTTGTCCTTATTAATACCCCTAAGGTGTTCCCTTAACTCAGTAACCGTGCTCCAGGTTAAATAAACACCTCCGATAAAGAATAGCCCATCTCGGACAGAAATATTAAAACCTCTTATAATCCATAGCGGAGTTGTGCTTTGGGCCAACCATACCAGGCCAAACAACATAACAAGCCGCATAATAAGTGCCAATGATAACCCCACTATTCTGGCTGACAGCCTGCTTCCTTCGGGCAACTTGGCTATAACTAACGATACAAAAATGATATTATCAATACCTAACACAAGTTCAAGCACGGCAAGCACCAGTAAGCTGGCAAGCCCGTGTAAAGAAAGTAATGCTTGAATTTGTTCGTTTATATTCATAACAAGACAAAGTTACTGTATTAATTAAAAATTAGGCATTAAAAGGATAGGTGTCATGTTGAGCCTGTCGAAACATATTCCTTATAAATGGAAGGTCTTCGACAAGCTCAGACTGACTGACTATTCTCTGCGGCAAAATCCTCCCCCTGCCCCCTCCAACGGGGGATATAGTAATTGTATATCTTTGATATAAGAGAATTCACCCATGATAGGCTTTTCAAAAATATACGAATCGTTTTCTTCAGTAATTTCTTTTACAGAAGAAGAGATAAAAGGCTTTCTTCCGTTACTCTCTATAAAAAACTTCAAGAAGAAGGATATTATGCTGCAACAGAATGATGTGGCTGATTCGGTGTTCTTTATTAATTCAGGGCTTACCAGGAATTTTATAACAAACCCTAAAGGCGAAGAGATAACTATGCACTTTACATTGGAAGGAGATTACGTTACTGAATATGCTTCATTCCTTACCGGCAGAAAATCGACTTGCAGTGTGCAGGCATTAGAGGATGTAGAAGCCGTTGTTTTAAACCGTGAAGCCCTGCAATATGGCTACGAAAAGGTGAAGGATGGCAATAAACTTGGCCGCATTATAGCAGAGACCTATTTTATGATGGCAGTAGATAAGCTCGAGGAAATGTATTCAGGTGATATATTAGAACGTTTCGACAAGCTTAATGAAACCCTTCCCGGCATACACCAACGAGTACCACAGCACATGATAGCATCTTACCTGGGCATTACGCCGGTGCATCTTAGCAGGCTAAAATCGGCTCAAGTCCAAAAATAAGATAGCATGAGTTTTAAACTCCATGGTTCTCTGTGCCCCTCCTTGCCTTTCTCCGTGTAAGAATTTCTCCTACGGTATTTACTTCGAACCATCACACAGAGTTACACTGAGTATCACAGAGGTTCACAGTGTCAGATTAAGGCATTTTAAATTGATTAATCACACAAAATGATAACATTTGTTATCGTCCGCTTTTAAAGTAATGCTGCAATTTTGCCGTGTAATTTAATTACACGCTATGAGACCATTTAAAATACTCCTTGCCGCTCTGCTGTTTATTGCCCCCCAATTATTATCAGCGCAAAGTGCCACACAAAAGATACACGGTATTGTAACTGATGCGCAGTCGCAATCGCCATTGCCGGGTGTAATAGTAAGGGTACTTAATACCGATTCGTTAATAGGTACGGCTACCGATGCCGATGGACGTTATGTATTGAACAATGTACCTATTGGGCACGTTAGCCTTGGTTTTTCGTTTATGGGTTATAAGCCTGTAATCCTAAACAACATTGTGCTTGATATGGGTAAAGAAGGCAGCGTAAACATTAGTATGGATGAATATGTAGATACTTTGAAAGAAGTAGTAATACATTCAGGTAAGAACAAAGAGAATCCCTTGAATGAAATGAGTACACTAAGCGCCCGCCAATTCTCGCCCGATGATGCCAGCCGTTATGCGGGTGCATTATCTGATCCATCGCGTATGGCTACAAACTTTGCAGGTGTAGGTGTTGCCAACGATTCGCGTAACGATATTGTAATACGCGGCAATTCTCCTTTAGGCTTATTATGGCAGATAGATGGAATTGATGTACCCAACCCCAACCACTTTGGTACATTTGGCTCTACAGGCGGCCCGGTAAGCATTTTAAATAACAATATGCTGGGCCAAAGCGATTTTATGACAGGCGCTTTCCCGGCAGAATATGGCAATGCAGTAGCGGGTGTATTCGATCTGCAGATGAAGAACGGTAATAGCGAACGAAGCGAATTTGCCGGGGAATTAGGATTTAACGGCCTTGAGGTGCAGGCAGAGGGACCTTTCTCTAGTAACTCGCAAGCATCATATATTGTAGATTATAGATATTCAACCTTGGCTGTATTTCAGGTATTGGGTATTAATTATGGCTTTGCAGCCGTACCACAGTACCAAGATATTTCGTTTAAAATAAACATACCCATGTGTATTAAATATGGCACCATATCTATATTTGGTTTAGGCGGCCCCAGTTACATCGCACTATTATCGAACGAACAAGATAGTTATAGCATTACCCCCTTTAATGAGAATACTTATTTCAATTCGAACATGGGCGTAGTGGGCCTTAACTACAAATTGTTCTTTAACGAAAACACATCGCAAACTATTTCGTTGGCCGTATCGGGCTTGCAAAACATAACCAAGATAGACACCAATGATAATGGCGTATATAAGGATACTTACGGGCAAAGTTCGACCGATATTATTACAACAGCTTCTTATACCATTAACAAAAAACTGGATACCCGGAACACCCTGAAATTTGGTGCAAAGGCCGATGTCTACCATTCAAATTACTCCGACAGCGTGTTGATTGATAATGCATATATATATGGCGCAAACTTTAAAGCGGTAAATACATTACTGCAAACTTATTTAGAGTGGCAGCATAAATTCACCGATAACGTTGTATTGAATGCCGGAGTGCATTATCAGGATTTTACCATTAATAAAAACAGTCAGGCATTTGAGCCCCGTGCCGGTATACGATGGAACTTCGCGCCACGCCAGTCGATAGCTTTAGCGGGTGGCCTGCATAGCGAAATGGATCCGATAGAGGTTTATTACTACGAAAACCAATTAGCAAATGGAACATACGCTGAAACCAATAAAGGCCTTGGGTTTTCGAAAAGCGCGCACGCTGTACTGGGTTATGATTATGCTTTTTTGCCCGGCTGGCGCATGAAGGTTGAAACCTATTATCAGTACTTGTTTAATGTACCTGTGCAAACACAGCCCAGCACCTACTCTACTCTGAATATCGGTGCATCGTATTACGACCCTCCCTACGATAGCCTTGTAAACAAAGGAACAGGTGTTAACTATGGAGCGGAACTTACGTTGGAAAAATTCTTCGATAAAACATATTACGTGCTTATCACAACTTCGCTGTACCAATCGAAATATACGGCTAGTGACGGTGTGGAAAGGAATACAGCATTCAATGGTAACTACACATTCAACGCCTTATCAGGTGGCGATATTAATTTAGATAAGCTACACCGCAAAGTAATATCTATAAGCGCCAAGATAAACTATGCGGGTGGCAAACGCTATATACCAGTAGACCTTGCCGCAAGCCAGATTGAGCATGTACCTATTTATGATTATAGCCAGGCTTATGTAAATCGTTATCCCGATTATTCTCGTGTTGATTTAAAAGTGGGATTTAAGCTTAATGGCAAAAAAATAACCCAGGAATGGGCATTTGAAGCGCAAAATATATTCAACCGGAAAAATATTTTTCAACAGATTTATAACCCCGATACCAATGCCTTGGAAACTGATTATCAGCTAGGTTTTTTCCCAGTAGGTTCTTACAAAATAACGTTTTAGATTATTTTTAACATATATTAACATTGGTTTTAAATTGAACATAACCTATATTTGTATTCGAAACAAGTTCATACGGTAAAACACATATAATAATGCTCTTCTTTGAGTGGTGGAAGAGCAAGAATGGCCGGAGCCCAGAAAACGAACTTTTCTACTCCGGCCTATTTTTTTGTAGAAATTCAAGAGCCGCGGACTCGCACATTTTTAGTTTCAATCTGACACTAATTTCACGAATTAATTTCCGTACATTTAGTTTTACCCCAAATCCCTAAAGGGGCTTAAGAATCAGCAACGTATTTAAAGCCCCTTTAGGGGTTGGGGTATATACCTATCATGGCTAAAGCCGTTTTATCCTATTAAATTCATTAACCCCAGACTTAAGTCTGGGGTTATAAAGCTGCATCTACAGCTTTGGCTTTAGCCATGAAAATGTCTATCTATTAAAAACATCGCAAAGACACCTATCCGCTCAGAGCACTTAATAGGAATTTACTATATTTGTTACTTCATTTCTAGTCCCACGCTATTTCTTAAATATAATCTGCCTATCGGGGATGTAAAGGCAAAACAAACTTTATATTCCTATGAAGAAATTTTATGGCCTTCTTCTAATCATTTCTACACAAGCAGTACATGCACAGAAACTAAACGTTCCTAGACCTAGGATACAAGACAAAACGATTATAGTAACTCACGATACTATAATAGCAAATAAGCATGTTATAGATACTGTTTGGAATCATTATCAAAACGGAGATTTCGTTAACTACTCCGAGAAAAAGGTACTAATCGATACTATACCTTATAATCTTTTAGAAGTAAGAACTACTACAGTATTTGAATACGATGATAGATTAGATACTACTACTACATCTAAATACATACCTAAGAAATAATTATCTTTGAAACAAAGCTCCCTACCTTATACGTAGGGAGCCTAATCGGTAACTTTTAATTCTTCTACCATGAAGTTTAAAAAGCCAACTCTGGAGACAGTAATTTCTATTCTCCTCCAGATTATTGCTATTACCATAGCAATAATGAAATAATAGATTGGCGGAGATAAAACTCCGCCTTTTTATTCATTCTACAAACGGTTTATCTAGTAATAAAACAGCTCTCTCACCATCGGGTGATGGTATAGTAATAGTTAGATCCTTTATAGGTAATAGTATAGCACTCTTAGAGGTCATCATTACTTCAATGTTTGGCATTTCTAATAGTAGTTGAGCTAATTCGTGTGCTTTCATTATATGTTATTTATTTAAGTGCTTTGACCGTACATGGCCCCATCGCAAAAAATTTACTTACTGAAAATCAATGAAATACAATTTATTTTAGTACCATGTATTACATGGTACTAAAATTATCACATATCTTTGCATTGTCAAATACTAAAACAAACTCCAATGGAAATAGAAAACACAAAAGCGCAAATGCGAAAGGGAGTACTGGAGTTTTGCATACTGTGCATATTATCAGAAAAAGATGCTTACCCATCGGAGATAATAGAGGCAATGAAAAATGCAAAACTGCTGGTAGTAGAAGGAACCCTCTACCCTCTTTTAATGCGTTTAAAAAACGAAGGTCAACTCAGCTACGAATGGAAAGAATCTACATCGGGGCCACCACGCAAATATTATAAGCTAACTCCTGCCGGGAAAGAGTTTTTAAACGGACTACACACATCATGGCAAGAACTGGTAGACTCGGTAAACCAAATTGAAAAACAATATTCACCTAACACTCTATAAACAACATCATGAAAAATACAATAAACATAAGTCTTGGCGGAATAGTTTTTCATATTGAAGAAGATGCCCACCAAAAACTATCGGCCTACCTCGATGCCATCAGCAAATCAATGCAGGGTTCAGAAGGGCAAGCTGAAATAATGACGGATATAGAAGCCCGTATTGCTGAAATACTGCAACCTAAGGTAACCGACTTTAAACAGGTCATTTCAATTACCGACATAGAAGAAGTAATAGGCATAATGGGTAACCCTGAAGAGTTTGCAACCGGAAGCGCCGAAACTAAGAAAGAACAAACCTATAGTAATACTAACGAACGTGGCCGTTATCAATACGGGCAAAGGCGCATATTTCGCGACCCGGATGATAAAGTATTGGGTGGTGTTTGCTCGGGTATTGCCTATCATTTTGGTGTAGACCCTATATGGATCCGCTTGGGGTTTGGCCTTTCTATCTTCCTGGGTGGTTTCGGCTTTTTACTCTACATACTGTTATTAATAATAATACCTAAGGCCCTGACTGCTGCCGAAAAGCTGGAGATGCGCGGTGAGCCTGTGGATGTGAACAACATCCGCAAGATAATAGAAGAGGACATGCAGGATTTCAAAAAAAAAGCGCAAGATTTTGGAAATAATGTAAAGAACTGGAAAACACGTCATCATGGCCAGCAGTTTGGAAAGAACTTTGGTGATTTCCTTTCTTCATTCTTCCACGGCCTTGGTAGCCTTATAGGTGGCATTGTTAAAGGGATATTTGCTTTCATTGGTATTATACTTGTAATAGTGTTATCATGTCTGCTTCTAACCTTTGCTATTGCTCTATTCACCGGAATTAATGTTCTTGATATTGACTCGCATTCAGGGCACTCAGTGCATTATTCCATGCATACCCTTCTTAGCGCGTTAAGTATCAACTGGGCCGAAAGAACCATGTTGATAACCGGTATTTTCTTATTTATTGGCATACCATTACTAAGTCTAATTATACGATTTGGCAGGGCCATTACCGGAAGAAAACGTCCTTTTCAATGGTACACCGTAAGCGCTTCTATATTATGGACCGCCGCATGGATATTCATAATCATTGGTGTTGCAAAGGTTTCTAAATACTTTAAAGTTAGCGCACACACAAGCAATGAAGTGAGATTTATGCTGCCAGCGTCAGCCAACACATTGTATGTAAAAATGCCAACGCAAAATGACGAAGACGAGGAAAATATCTCCATCGGTATTAATTCACACAGCTTTTATGCTACCGATGATTCTGTTTTCTTTGGGTCTCCTTCAATTTGCATAGGGGCAAGCGCCGATAGTAACTTCCATTTTATACTTAACAAGTCGGGCCGAGGAACCAATATGACAGAAGCGAACGCATCTGCTAACAGCATCGGGTATTCTTTCGCGCAGCACGATACGGTATTGCAACTGTCATCATACTACCAAATAGCCGAAGGCACACCCTGGAGAGCACAGCAACTTGAAGGTGTACTTCAGATACCTTTAAATAAAACCATAGATATGCCTGAAGGTATCGACCATCTTATTTGTCCGGCTGTTCATCATAAACACCATCACCTGGGCGGACATAAATGGTTAATGACTGCACAAGGATTACAGGCTGATAGTACCTCATTTCATAAAAATTAATTAAATTGTAAATTATTACCCATCATGAAAAAGATTATCCTATTATCATTGGCGCTATTGGGATTGGGCTTCTCATCAAAAGCGCAATCGACAGGTAAAATAAACCTGAGTATTGTGGACCAGCAGCAGAACCCTACTCCGGAAGCTTTAGTAGAACTGCTAAATGCCAAAGACTCGAGCATGGTGCAGTTTGCAACTACCGATACTAAAGGCAACGTAGAGTTTAAGGACTTAACTAAAGGCAAGTACATAGCCTTTGTTCCTGAAATTGGCAACATGCACTATGCCCTTTATCAGTTCGACATACGTAACTACGACGAAGCTTACGACATTACCTTATTGTGCAAAGCCTGCACCGAAATTATTATAACCGGACAGGCACCTGCGGTAAACACCAAGAAGGAAAACAAGATAGGCTAATTTATTTCAATGGCTGGCAAACCACATCGAAATGACAATTTGTAAAATTATCAGTGGGTAAAACCTTTGTATTATGCTCAGCTTCAAATACAGTATAATTCAGAGATGCTAAAAACTCAATTAGTTCACCGGCACTGCTTTTTTGAATCCGTAGGTTATTATCATCCACTTCAATAAATAATGCCGGTGAATATTTTTTCAAAACATTAATCGCTCCCTTTAAAATATTCATCTCATAGCCTTCAGTATCTATTTTTATTAGCCCGGGTACTCTTTTCAAATATTCATCCAGAATTTCCACCTGTACCAATGAAAATGCTGAATCAGCATCTTCACGTATTTGACGCATGCCAATATTCTTATCATCCACTTGAAATAACTTAAACTCGCCCTTTTTAGCCCCCAGTCCAATATTTTCAATAACTATATTATTGTACTGCGAATTAAGGGCCACATTATATTGTGCTATTTTGAAGTTTACAGGATCAGGCTCGAATGCATATACAATACCTTCGGCGGTTACTTTCTTTGCAAGATTCAAGGATGTCCAGCCAATATTACAACCAATATCATAAACAACCATACCGGGCTTAGCCAATTCAAGTAAAGCCTTTAAACTTAAATCGGTATAGTTAAAATAGACATAATGCTGCCCATACTCGCTAATATCAAGCTTCATTGCAATATCATTCCTTTTAACTGACCTTACAGATCCTTTAGAATAAAGATAATTACCAGGTACTATTCTTCCCAGAAATGATTCGGGAGATTTCGGCATCAATGCAAGTGTTTTCTCTATAAAATTACCCCTAAATATTTTTTTTATAGTATCCATCTTAAACTTTCAGTTTCCTGTAAAACTAAATACCTACAAACCAGTTTTGCGGAGAGTGAGGGATTCGAACCCACGATACCCTTTCGAATATACACGCTTTCCAGGCGTGCTCCTTAAACCACTCGGACAACTCTCCCCGTCTATTAAGGCCTCAAAGATACTTAAATAAGCAAGTATCAAAATATTGAGGCGCAGCTATATTATTCCACAGGCAACGTATTATTTTCCATTACATTTATAATCTTAAAACTACTTTAATGAATTTTAAGTTAATTCTACTGCTTTCACTTTTCGGTTTGGTTATTGGAATAACAAACACCTTTTTCCTGCAAGCGGTAACCATTCTGCCCCTATTCTGGATTCTTGCCTTTACGGTTAGCCCCTATATTATTGCAAAAAAACTGAATAGCGATTATTTTAATAACGCGATGTTGCTAGGCGCTTTGTATTGGGTTTGGATAGGCGGTTTGAATCTGATATTTTTTAAATATTACAATGCGAGTAATTACGAAGCAATGGAATACAGCGGATCAGTAATGCACGAAAACGCTCCACATTTTTTTATGGTCATATTTGATATGTTCTATGCCTTTGCATCCAGCATGGGGATTGGGCTTCTTACCCTATTAGCAACTAAACTTGTAAAAAAAACCAAAGCAAACCAACATGAATTTTAAGCTTATTATCGCCCTATCGTTATTTGGCCTTGCAATGGCCATTGCTACTGTTTTTGCAATTCCGTCAAACATTGAACCATTTTTCTGGCTGCCAATCTTTATTATCTGCGCTTATTTAATTGCTAAAAAAGCTCCCGGTAAATATTTCCTGCATGGCTTTTGCACCAGCCTGGTTAACTGCATTTGGATAACCGGTGCCCATATTTTATTATTTACCCATTATGCTGCAAACCATGTGGCTGAATTAGAACAGAGCAATAAAATGCCCATCCTGCAAGGCCACCCCAGACAAATTATGTTGCTTGTTGGCCCTATGATAGGCATTGTATCGGGTATTGTACTTGGGCTATTTGCTTTTATTGCCAGTAAAATGGTAAAGAAGCAATAGAACACGGATTATACAGATACGGCGGGTAACCACGGATTAAATCAGTGACCATCGTGCTCCCAAACCCATAAAGATGCTTTGAAATAAGCAGGTGTCATGTTGAGCCTGTCGAAACATATTCCGTTAACACTTCGACAAGCTCAGTGTGACGAACAGAAGGCCCCTTTAGGGGTTTGGAGTAAACATCCAATCGTTTTCTTTTCTCCTAAATCTTTCCTATATTTGAATATCTAACCACATCATCATGGGAAAGAAACTTTCACTCCAATTATCAGTCCCTAAGCCCTGCCATGAAAACTGGGACAATATGACCCCTAATGAGCGTGGCAGGCATTGCGATAGCTGCAACAAGACTGTGGTTGACTTCTCTCTATTCAGCGACAGACAATTGATTGAATTCTTTACCAAGGCCACCGGTAATATTTGCGGAAGGGTCAGCCAATTTCAATTACAGCGACAATATGTTTATAGCGAACCTAAGAGACACCCGCTACTTAAGAAATTTTTATTCGGCACTGCCTTAACTGCCGGTTTATCGGTAGCGGCAAATGCACAACAAAATCATTCTACCCATGCTACTCAGCAGACCGATAAGAAAGTGAATGAAAGCATTGAAGCCATAAACCCTGCGATATCCCAAGAGATACCGCAAATATCGGAAAGTTCAGAATGTCCAACTTCTGATTCAGCCAGTACGGTGGTACTTAATGATAAGCCAATTGCGATGATGGGCGGCATGGTTTGTGTTTCAGTACCATTTACAATCACCAATATTATGGATGATGGGATGGATGAAGCTACAAAAGAATACATAGAAAACAGAACCCCTGACAAAGCGATTAAATCCCGTTCGGCTTTTCCTAAAGCAAATAACACAACAGGCCATTGAAAAGTAAAAGCGTAAAAATATCTATACCCAACCCATGTTCCGAAAACTGGGACAACATGACGCCCAATGAACAAGGCAGGCATTGTAATAATTGCAATAGAACAATTGTCGATTTCTCACTATATACAGATAAAGAATTAGCGGCCTTTTTGAAACATACCCCCCATGGGTGTGGAAGATTTGATATGCATCAGTTAGACAGGCCAATTATTATTCCCGCTGACGGCAATACGCTTTTTTTACAAAGGGCTTTATTAGGCGCAGCATTGGCTGTGGGTATAACATCAAGTGTTCAGGGGCAACCTAACCAGCAGAATACACCTCCGACGAAAACTCCTGTTGCAACTAATCCAATAGCATTAACAAATAAGAATACCGAAGTTGAACCAGGCACGTCCAATGTTATAAAAGGAATTGTTATTACTGCCAAGGATAATGATCCAATGCCCTACACAGAAGTTATTATTAACGGTATTGATACTGCAATAACAGACTCGGCGGGTAAGTTCTCATTTATAATTCCTGACAGGCTTAAGGATAAAAAACTAAAGCTAACCGTAGAAGATTATTATTACCATAAAGCAACAAAGAACATAGCTGCAGGAACATACCCCGCTGATTTGAAAATAATATTACATCGGAATAGCAAACGTCGCATTATGGGGAAATTTTAAAACAATGGCAAAACAAAAAAGTATAAAATTATCCATACCCACTCCCTGTTCTGAGAACTGGGATATCATGGCGCCCAATGAGCATGGCAGGCATTGCGATAGTTGCAACAAAACGGTTATTGATTTTTCTTTGTTTACTGACAAACAATTAGTTGAGTTTTTCAATAAAACAAGCAGCAGAATATGTGGCAATTTTAATCGGTTTCAACTAGAGAGGGAATTGGTATACGTAGAGCAAAGAAGCAACTTCCTTCACAAATTATTATTTGGCTTAGCCATTACTGCAGGCTTTGCCGGAAGTGCCAATGGTTACAATAATTACAACGTAAATCCTTTATCAGAACAAGGCTTAAGGCCTACTTCACCGAAATCGAACGCATTCGAAAATGAACCGGATATTGCATCCCACCACGATACGACTCATTATATAAAAGGCAGGTTATTTAACACAGCTACAAATACTATAATACCCAATACTGAGCTTTATATTTATGGGAGTAAAAAAGTATATAAGACCGATTCGCTAGGTAACTTTATGATTCAAATTCCAAATAAATACCTTAATACTGAAATTAGGATAATAGTTACGGATACTCATCCCGGCAAATCTTATTCAGAAACAAGTGTACCTTTATCTACTATGAGTTTCCCCATCCTTAAAGACATTGAAGTATCAGAATATTACGACGCGATTCGTGGTGACGTAAGTGAAATTATTGTTGATGGGGTAAAGAAATAATAACTTATAATGGCACGCAAACACACTTTAAAATTAAATATCCCTAACCCATGTTCCGAGAATTGGGATAATATGACTCCCAATGAACGAGGTAGGCATTGCGATAGTTGTAATAAAACCATCGTGGATTTTTCATTATTTAGCGATAGACAAATTATTGAGTTCTTTACCAAAGCTACAGGACACGTTTGTGGCAGGTTTACCAATCTACAATTAGAGAGGCAATTAGTTTATTTTGAGCCACGAAATAGTTTTCTCTATAAATTACTTTTCGGAACTGCAATCTCATTAGGTATTGCGGGAAGTGCCAATGCAAACTATAACCCCAACAGCAACCCTTTATTAACGCAGCACTTTCCTAAGCTAGCCGGAAGCATAGAAGAACCACATGACCCAAGTGTTGACACGCTACATTCTGTATGGGTCACAGTAATAGATTCTGAAAACCATAGCGGATTACCATTTGCATCGGTTGAAATATTAGCAGACGGTAAACAAGTAGGTGGTGGACAAACCGACTTAGATGGAAATGTAAGAATTGATCACTTAGGGCAATACGACTTAAAGAAATTGAGTTTAAAAGTTGTTTATGCCGCATATTATGATGCAATTATTAATGGCCTTTCACCCAAAGTAACAGTGGCGCTTAAGCCAAACGTATCCGAAATGAACAAGATGGTTACCATTCAATATGAGAAGGGGTTTGTTGGGCCACATTGGGAACATACTAAAAACCCAACTATTGCAGTCAAAATTTATGACTACAAAACAAAAAAGCCGATTAATAACGCAAGTGTTATACTATTATGGAATGATACACTAGAGGCTTCTGGTAAAAGCGACAGCACCGGAAGTGCCGCACTTGAATATCATCCGATATACCCAGGCTTGAAATACGTAGTTAAAATTGAAAATGACGGATATAAAACATTGGAAACAGAAATAACATCTAAAAAAGCTGGTGAAGATTCTGATGTGGTAAATGTGTATCTAAAACATTCTAAATAGAATCGATTTTCGATGAAGAAAAAACAAATTAGCATATCAATACCACAACCTTGTTCCGAGAACTGGGAGGCCATGACACCCAATGAGCGTGGCAGGCATTGCGATAGTTGTAATAAAACAATTGTCGATTTTTCTCTTTTTAGCGATAAGCAATTGGTTGATTTTTTCGCTTCGGTAAAAGGTACTGTTTGCGGGCGTATTGCTAACGTACAAACAGCAAGAGTGATTAGTTATACTGAGCCTCAAAATCATTTTCTATATAAACTGTTGTTTGGCTCGGTACTTACTATTGGCATAGCAGGTAGCGCGAATGCTAATTATATTTCTGGCCAAAAACCACTGATAGAGCAATATATTGGGGTGCATGAAAGTGATAAACAACCTGTACCTACAGATAGTATACACCATTACATTGAAGGTACCTTAACAGATTCAACCAACAAAGACTCCTTGCCCTTTGCATGTGTTATGCTTACACATAATGGAGTAAAAATAGATACCACCTATACCGATATAAATGGCTACTACAAACTCCATATTCCTGATTCATTGCAGGGGGCAACTTTAATATTAACTGCTTCATATTTGGGATATGGTAATCACAAGCAGGAATTTAAACCAAGTCAATTGAAAAATCCTTTAAACATACAACTTAAAGGAGAGGCAGTGCTCAAGACCATGGGTATAATGGTAATTACCAAGGAACCTCCTTTTGATTATAGTAGCGGTTGGGATAAACAAACCCTGCACCCGAACGATACGCCTTATAAGTAAAATCCACGGTGCCTTCTTCCGTCTTCCTCCAATCGGAAGAAGCGTTACTTTATCTATTTATTGACTCTGTGTACCTCTGTGGTTCTCTGTGCAACTTTGTGTTACGGTCTTCCTTGGAAAAAATCTTACACGGAGAAATACGGGAGAACCACTGAGGTTCACGGAGATGGAACTGACCCACTCTTCCAAAGCGTTTTTAGAGCATAGGATTAGGCAAGAAAGAGCATAAAGATGTTTATTACGCTGAAGTAATGTCTTCTCAGTTTGGAGAAGATAAAAGATAAGGCATCTAATGACCTGCTGAAAAATAATGTTTACGTTTATTCAGTATAATAAACATAATGTTTAATTTTGCGGAGTAAATAAAACCACAATACCATACTTTGCAGGATTCCTCACTCGCCGCCTATCGGTAGGTTTATTCGGAATGACAGAGAGACATTTTTTCTTGAGAGAGGAAGGTGTTGCGGGCTTCGCCCGCAACACCTTCCTCAAAAAAAGTCGAACCCTTGTCATCTCGAACCGTCCTAGCGGTGAGATATCCTGCCATCCATACAATTAGCTAAACAACATATTTAAAACAAAAAAAATGGAACAATCAAACGAACAGGAACCAAACAGCAACGAAACTTTGCCCGAAGAACTCAGTGAACTAGAGAAAAAAGAGATTATTTGGGAAGAAAACCACGAAAAGATAGCGCAAGCTATACGATATATTCAACGAAAGGAAGCAGATATTACAGTAACCAATATCGCTGCGGTTACAAAATTGAGTCGAAAAACAATTTACAAGCACCTGAATCAGGATGAAGACCATGCCCTGACAGAAAGAACCGCCCATATCAAGAAACTGATGACCAATGAAGTAATAAACCGCCTATGGCGAAAGGCCTGTTATGGCGATATGCAGGCTGCCAAACTTTATTTGGCAGTAATGGGCACCATAAAACCAATAAGCAATACTATAAATACCAATTTAGTAAGCGAAAATAAGACAATACTCGTAAACGGACATGCCCTTACCGATACCCTTGTGCAAAACCTTTCTCCTGAAAATTTAAGCCAATTAGAGGAGTTTGTAAAAGCAGCATCCCAAAAAGCGAATCACGGGTTACAAAACATCAAAAATATTCCCACAAATAATACTGAAAACCAACATGTTGACGGGTAACAAAACCTAAAAATGTAACCCGTGTTCAGAGGTTTTGAACATTAAAAAAGTAATTAACACCATTGTTCAAAACTAAATGCAAAAAATGGACGTTATTCTGCTTTGTTGGTCGTAAATTCGCCAACAAGTAAAAATCCTATGAAAGTAACGTATTACGGCCACTCGAGTTTTGGTGTTGAAATAGCAGGGAAACACCTGTTATTCGACCCGTTTATTAGCCCTAACCCATTGGCTGCTAATATTAAGCTCGACAGTATTAAGGCTGATTATATATTGGTTTCGCATGCTCACCAGGATCATTTGGCTGATGTGCCTTACCTGGCAGAACGCACAGAGGCGGCTTTGGTTGCCAGCCACGAAATAGGAGTTTACTTTTATGGCCGTGGAATTAAAAACTTACACCGAATGAATGTAGGTGGATCTGTTATGGTTGATGGAATTACCATTAAAGCGGTTAACGCCATACATAGCAGTAGTTTTGAAGATGGTACTTATGGTGGCATACCTATGGGTTATGTTGTAAGCGCAAAAGAAGGCAGCTTTTACTTTGCAGGAGACACAGCGCTTACCTACGATATGAAATTTATAGGAGAAGATGCCAATTTAAAGTTTGCTATACTGCCTATTGGTGATGTTTTTACCATGGGAGTTGATGATGCTATTAAGGCATGTGAATTTATTAAGTGCAATAACATACTAGGCATGCACTATGACACGTTTGAACCTATTAAGATAAACAAAGAAGAAGCGAGTAAAAAATTTGAAAAAGCAGGAAAGAAGTTAAGCCTTCTGGCAATTGGAGAAACAAGGGAATTTTAAAGACTCACCCCTACCCCTCTCTATCAAATGGAGAGGGGAAAAGGAGAAAACAGATAGAATGAAAATTAGATTTAATACATATAGCAGTTCCTTCTCCTCTCTACCGGTAGAGAGGGGGAATGTCAGTTTACTGACAAGGGGGTGAGTGCTTACGAATTTTAGTTAAACACAAGAAAACATGGGAAAGATTATTGCAGTTGCAAACCAAAAAGGCGGAGTAGGAAAAACCACCACAGCTATAAACCTGGCTGCCGCATTAGCGGTGCTTGAGCATAAAACCTTGTTGGTTGATGCCGACCCACAGGCAAATGCCACATCAGGTGTGGGCTACGACCCTAAAAAAATAAAGACCAGTGTGTATGAGTGTATCATTGATAATGTTGATGTAAAGAACACCATACTTACCACCGAAACACCAAACCTAGACCTATTACCAGCACACATTGACCTGGTTGGTGCCGAAATAGAAATGATTAACCTGCCAAGCCGCGAAAAGATGATGCGTGCTGCATTGGCTAAGGTTAAGGAAGAATACGAATTTATTATACTCGACTGTTCACCTTCATTGGGTCTTATAACTCTTAATGCTTTATCAGCAGCTGATTCGGTTATCATACCCATTCAGTGTGAATATTTTGCGTTGGAGGGATTGGGCAAGCTATTACAAACCATTAAAATTGTACAAGAACGCCTTAACCCGGAACTGGAAATTGAAGGCATATTACTTACCATGTACGATGGACGCCTGAACCTTTGCAACCAAGTGGTAGAAGAAGTTAAAACACACTTCCAGCAAATAGTATTCGATACCATAGTACACCGTAATATTAAATTGAGCGAAGCGCCTAGTTTTGGTAAAACCATTATTATGCACGACGCAGCATCGCGTGGTGCATTGAACTACCTGCACCTTGCGCGCGAGGTACTGCAAAAGAACAAGATGACCCGCATGAAACAAAGCGACAAAATAATTAACGTAGAAGAAAACTAACATGAGCGATACAAAAAAAAGAGCGCTTGGAAGAGGCCTGAGCGCATTGCTTGAATCAGAAAACGATAGCGCTACAACAACATCAAACTCATCGAACGCGATACATTCAACAGGTAACATTGCCCTAATATCTATTAGCCAAATTGAAGCCAACCCGTTTCAACCGCGTAGCCGTTTTGAAGAAATACCGTTAAAAGAACTTACCGATTCTATACGTCAGCATGGCGTTATACAGCCTATTACAGTGCGCCGTGTAAGTAAGGACAAATACCAGCTTATATCGGGCGAAAGAAGGTTAAAGGCAACCACACTTGCAGGCTTAGCAGAAATTCCTGCCTATATACGTGTTGCCAATGACCAATCAATGCTTGAAATGGCATTAATAGAAAACACACACCGTGAAGATTTAGATGCTATTGAAATAGCAATAGGTTACCAACGCCTTATTGAAGAGTGCAAGTTGACTCAAGAAGACCTTTCAGAAAAAGTTGGCAAAGACCGCACTACGGTAACCAATTACCTGCGCTTATTAAAACTGCCGCCGGTTATTCAGTTAGCAATACGCGAAAGAAAGATAACTATGGGCCACGCACGTGCGCTTATCAACATTGATAACCCTGCGGGCCAGTTGAGTGTTTTCGACAAGATATTGGATGACTCTTTGAGCGTACGCGATACAGAAGGGATTGCAAAAGCAGCCAAAACCAGTTTCCCAAAAGCAAAGAACAAGAACAAAAACTTTGAAGACAGTAAACTGGAAAAGGAATTATCTGTTGCGCTTGATACTAAAGTAAAACTAAGCAGAGTTGGTCCTAATAAAGGTAAATTGATTATATCTTTCAATTCAGAAGAAGCGCTCAGGGATATCATCAAATCATTCCATAGCTAATAAGCTTATGCTGAAAGCCTTTATTTTTGGCCTTTTGCTGGTGTTTGTTATTAATCCGCGTGTATATGCGCAGGCTAAAGATTCAGCAAACATTACACCGATAGATACCACTAAGAAGATTGGTATTTGGCAGAAACTGGGAGCAAATCCAAAGGCTGCCATGATATGTTCGGCTGTTATACCTGGACTAGGTCAGGCATTAAATAAAAAATACTGGAAAATTCCCATTGTGTATGTTGGCCTTGGTGCAATGGCTTATTTCATAATTACAAATCAGCAATCTTACCATCAATATCTTACCGCACTTAAAGACTCAACTAATTTATTAAATAGTATATATACCCGTGATGACCTTGTAAATATTGAAAACTATTATCAACGCAACAGGAACATTTCAATTATTGGCGCCGCCTTTATTTACATGCTCAATATTATTGATGCTAATGTAGATGCACAAATGCGCAGGTTCGATGTTAGTAATAATCTTTCATTTCATTTCACACCCAACCTCATCCCAACTCCTGCAGGTGGCTATACCTTTCAACCGGGCTTTACTTTTACAAAACGATTTTAGTTAACCGGTAGGCTTTCGACCTTTATTCTGAACTTCTTATTCGGTATACGTGCTTCAGCTAATTCTATAGTAGGCATACTCTTATTAACATACATAGCACACATGGTATTCGATACATGATAAAGATTCTTGTGATATTGCTTCGGCACACCATCTAATATAGCGGCCATAACTTCGTGCCTGGGTGTAACAGGGTCGTAGCCATAATCGTGCCAGATAACAACAGAACTATCCTTTACTAAGTACTTAAATACATTTGCCGCATCACTCTTAACCGATTCGTAATGATGGTCACCATCTATAAACAGAACATCAAATTTCTTATTCAACCCAACGTAATCAAAGGCTAGTGAGTTGGCATATATCTGCTTGATCTTTGAATTACCTTTTGAAAAGTAGCCTACTAAATCTCCTTCAATCTTATCTGTAATAAGCTTGGGGTCTAAATCCATTGTATAGCATTCAGCACACACATCAACCACATTGGCAACGCTCTCGCCACGGCAAGTACCAATTTCAAAATAAGTACAATTAGGAACAGCCTTACACATGCTGCGTATTAAACACAAATCGGTAGGTAATGAGCCACCTTCTAAAAAGGCAAACGTGCCAAGCTCTTCATTAAAGCCGGGTATCAATGTATTTATATCGACTACCGGTAAACTATTAATACCATATTGCCTGGCAACTTGCTTCTGCCAAACGCCATCGTCTGCCAACACATGGTTAAGTAACCATGGATTCCTGATTACTTCGCCAATGGCTTTAAATGTTTTTTGTATTTTATTAAACATGGGCAAGCTTACGGAATGTTCATGTATTTATGGGTTTGCAAAGACACTTGCCATTGCGGATTCTTCTTCACATACTCTACTATAAGAGGTGTCACTTTATCCGCCCTACTCCATTCAGGCTGCAAAAGCAATTTACACTTGGGCGATACTTCTTTGGCATTCTGTTCGGCCCACTTAAAATCATCTTTATTATAAATGACAACTTTTAATTCATCCGCCAGTTTCAACGATTCCTTCAAGGGAACTTTCAACTTCTTAGGCGATAAACAAACCCAATCGAACTTACCTGTTATCACTGAAGAGCCTGATGTTTCGATATGTACTGAAATACTATTCTCACGAAGCAATGAGGTAAGGCCCGTTAAATTATGCATAGCAGGTTCACCGCCGGTTATAACAGCAATAGTTGCTCCCGCTTTCTTTACCTCAGCAACAAGCTTATCCAAATCAATATGAGGGTGGGCATTTATATCCCAGCTCTCCTTAACATCGCACCAATGGCAGCCAACATCGCAACCGCCTAATCGTATAAAATAAGCAGCGCTACCACTATGCATGCCTTCACCCTGAATGGTATAGAAATGCTCCATTACAGGTAACGAATTACTCTTTATAGCTTTTGATTTCGACACAGTCAACGTTTGCAATGTGCCTTAAAAATTAAAATCACCCGGTTCACCTGATAATTCTCTGCCCTTTATGATCGCCTCTTTCCATTCTTGTATTTCTTCATTAACCTCAGTTGATTCTTCACTTTCATATGATATGCCCAGTTCCTGCTTTTGCAAATAATCTTCATATACCAGTGGCAGTAGCTTCAATATCTGCTTACCTCTATAGTCCTCCCAGGCTTCTATCAATGCTTCTCTCCAGTCATCACTCGCGCCAACAGGTATTTGCTCATTCAATTCTTTTAATTCCTTAAATGCCATTTCTGCAAGCTCATCAGCAAAGTCCATAGGCTTATGGCTCTTTTCGTACGAAAGAAAATACTTTAATATGTCCTTGTCTTCATAACTACGAACAAACTTTTCAATTATGTTAGGGTTATAAACTGACAAGTATTCGGTACCTTCCTTTTTAACAGAACTTACTGAATCTAACTTCTCTTCTGGCTTATTTTTATGCATATAATCATAATAAACCTTCAGGTACTTGCTTTCCTTTTCACCACGAACATCATTTAGGTTCATCAACTTATCGGTACCCATACGGTTATCGTAAAACTGGTACCACAATGGTATTATAAGATCCTCGCCTTCCTTAGCGTTATTATACTCTTCACTAAAGCGAACAAAATCCTGCCATTCAAACTCATAGTCCGCTTCATTAGGGTCTACTTCAGCATCTTCACTCTGAAAATACTCTACATACAGATCAAACTCCCATTGGGTTATAGGCGGCACGAAGTTGCACTGCTTAATATTGTGCTCCCAATAATGAAAATCCATGGTAGATGTAATACCCGGGAGTTTTATCTTCTCAGCTCTCCATTGGCACTGCAGGTTAAACAGTTTCTTTTGTTGTATCTGCCAAAGGCAGCTCTGCGCCATGTTATAAAACCTAAGCTGGTGGTCCTCGTTATGTTCGTAATAGAACCTGCCCCAGTTTACCCAGGTAACTTTGCGGCGTGCATAAGCCTTAATAAACTCCTCAATATCATCGGGGTGGTAAGTGGCAAAAAACTCCTTATACTTAGTGTTATTGCGAAGCTCATACTCTATCTCCATTCGGGCGATAGCCTCTTTCTCCGCTTCATCAACTTCTTGCCTTAAGTGCTCGGGAAGATTTTCCTTATTGTCGTTCTCCATCTGCATTATTAATTAACCGCTTTCACACCGCCTTTTTATTCAGCATCTCCATATATGTGTCCACGTTCTGTAAAAAGTACTTTAATGTTTTCTCCTCATCCGCTTCAATCATAACGTCGTAAATACTTAAATATTTCTCTGAATATCTACCCACTTTGCATTTCGCCTTTGAAAGGGCGGCTACAAAAATGAGTGGCAAACTGGTTGAAATATTTAAATCAAGCAATATATCATACTCCTCTTGTACAAAGCTACCAATAAAACCAATTGCAGGTTTAAAATACCAGTTAACATTTTTAAGGGTAAAACATTGGTGGTCGATGGAGGTTGTTACATTCCCGGGAAGCTCTTTTAAAGGTACATAACCTATTGACCTAACCTTTTTGCCCATATCTTTTAAATGGGTAATATATTTTCTTACCAGTTCAACCTCTTTTATATCGCCAACGTTGTATATAATACCGACAGTTTTTGCAGCCCTAAGGTTCATAATAGCTTTAGTCCGCTTGCTACCGGCAATATCCTTTTTCAGAAAATACTCCCCTATCCTTATTTTAATATCATGTATAAAACTCACAATTCAATCTTTCCTTCAAAGTTAAAATATCCTGCAACATGAATTACATTCCTTATAAAAAAGCGATTTAGGGCTTATATAGCGCCAAGATCTTTAATCACACTTCATATGTATATGCCTGAATTTAAAGGGATTTATTACGCTAAAATGTAATATACGTTTATCATTCAGGTAACGATTGCTTCATATCTATAGAATAACATTGTTATATAAAACTAATCTATCATGTCAGATAAATATTCAGTTCGTTCTTCTCACTACTCAAACTTACTACTTATTGCCTTTAGCGTACTCTTTTCCATTGGTTTTATAGCCTGCAAATTAAACGGCAAACCAGATAATGAACTGCCAATACAGTCGCATTCGGTAATTACAGGTGCAGGCTCTAGTTTTGCCAACCCTATTTATAGTAAAATGCTTAGCGAATTTTGCACCCAAACAGGCATACCAACCTCATATCAGGCCATTGGTTCGAGCGCTGGTATAAAAAGGCTAATGAGCAAATCGGTAGATTTTGGCGCTTCTGATGCTTTTTTGAGTAATGATGATATGTCGATGTTCACGTCTAGTGTAGTTGAGTTTCCTACTTGCCTTGGGGCTGTTGTAATCACCTATAATTTATCTGGTGACTCTACACTTCGACTTACTTCAGACATACTTGCAGATATCTATCTTGGGAAAATAACCAAATGGAATGACCCCATTATTAAAACTGAGAATAAAGGGCTGCAATTACCCGACCTTGCAATAACTGTAGTACACAGAGCGGATGGAAGTGGTACATCCTACGTATTTACCGATTACCTATCGAAAGTAAATAGCGAATGGAGAACCAAAGTTGGTATGGCTAAATTACCCAACTGGCCTGTTGGTATTGAAGGTGACGGTAACGAAGGAGTGGCAAGTCGGGTAAAAAGTACACCGGGTGCAATTGGTTACGTAGAGCTTGTTTACGCACTTCAAAAGAACATAACCTTTGCCTTACTCAAAAACGGATCGGGCAAATACATTAAAGCTTCGCTTGAATCTACCAGCCTTGCAGCTAATGTTGATATACCAGCCGATACACGCATTAGCATTACGAATTCAAGTGTAGCTGATGCCTACCCAATTAGTAGCTTTACCTGGGTAATGCTTTACAAAGAACAATCATATAATGACAGGAGCAAACTTGAAGCTATTGATCTGGTTAAGGAATTATCGTGGATGATAACCGAAGGGCAACAATACACCAAGGCTTTAAATTATGCTCCCTTACCCCCAAAAGCCGTAGCTGCCGCTAAAAATGTATTGGCTTCAGTAACCTTTGCAGGCACCCCGGTTTTAAAGCAGGAATAAATTTCCGGCTACACATTAGTCGACCTGTTAATTACTCAGGTTGCAATATTTTAAAAGCTATTTCAATACTTCTTATTTTTGTATTACAAATGGATAAGGAACTGAAATACAAAATTGGTATTACACTTATACCCGGTGTTGGGCATGTTATTGCCAAAACACTTATCTCGTATTGCGGTAGCGCCGAAGCTGTTTTTAACGAGAAAGAGAAAACGCTTCTTAAAATACCTGACATAGGCCCGCTTACGGCAGAATCTATCAAAACCCAAAATGTTTTAGAACGCGCCGAAAAAGAAATTGAGTTTATTGAGAAAAACGATGTTACTCCCCTATTCTACTTAGATAAAGCTTATCCGCTCCGTTTAAAACAATGCAATGATGGGCCGATTATGCTTTATTACAAGGGCAATGCCAACCTTAACGCGCACAGAACAGTTGCTATTGTAGGTACAAGGGCAGCAACCCCTTATGGTAAAAAACTAACGGAAGAACTTGTTAGTGGATTACAATCAAGCGGTGCATTAATAGTAAGTGGCCTTGCTTATGGAATAGATGTATGCAGTCATAAAGCGGCTGTAGACTTTGGTTTACCAACAATAGGTGTGGTAGCTCATGGCTTAGATAAACTCTATCCTCCCGATCATTATAACCTATCACGCAAAATGATGGAGAATGGTGGAATATTAACAGAATTCCTCAGTGGTTCAGAGCCTGACAGAGAGAACTTCCCTAAGCGAAACCGTATTATAGCCGGACTAGCAGACGCGGTGGTTATTGTAGAATCTAAAATATCGGGCGGAGCCATGATAACTGCAGATATTGCTTTTTCATATAGTCGGGAAGTAATGGCTTTTCCAGGTAAGGTTGATGACATTTCATCGCAAGGCTGTAATAAGCTGATACAGCAAAACAAGGCGTACTTAATCAGGAATGCTGCCGATTTAACCGAGTATTTGGGCTGGAAAGACGAGAAGAAGAAAGCGACACCTCAAAAATCACTTTTGTTCGATCTTAGCCCCGAAGAAGAATCTATTGTGGCTACTATAAAAAGCAATGAAGGGCCTATGTATATTGATGACATAGCCATTGGCTCAAAACTATCTCCGGGCTTGCTTTCATCGCATTTATTAACCCTCGAATTTGCCGGTGTGCTCAAATCGCTTCCCGGGAAAATGTACAGTCTATAACCTTAACAGAGACAGCACTTATTTTTACTATCTTCGCGACTCGTTTTGTAAATCCTTCATGAAACTCCGGGAAATAAAGCACTCACATATTTCGTTTTTAATCGCCATCACCACATTGTGTATTGTTCTTGTTTCTTGTAATGGTAATTCCAACAAAAAAATTACTCCCGGCCAAATCAGTTTAGTACAACTACTTATAGGCGATGGAACAAACCAATTCAGGCATGTTTCTTTAGACATGGACTTAAAATCGGTTACTACTACTGAAAAGAAAACTCCGGATGAAAAAGATACTAATTATGTATTCTTTTCTTTACCAATGGATACCTTATATCCGGATTCGGTAAACGAAAGCGTTGATACCCTGAACTATTTTACTGTTGCCTACAATTTCGACAACCAAAAATTGAGCGAAATTGACGAAGATGTTTATGTAGCAACCGATTCAGCTGCGGCCTCATTAAAATCGAGATTAGTAGATTACTTTACAACAAAATATGGCGATGGCCAGATAGATGGCGATAATACTATATGGAAATTGAAAAAAATGAACGGAAAAAGAGCAAAAGTCTCTTTAAGCGACGAAAGTGAGGAATACGACTACGGAAAACTGTCTTTGGTATATTATAATGAAGATTAACCCGTTTTAGCATAGCCATTTAGCTAAAAATCTTTACCTTTATCCTTCACAAACCTGAGAGTTTTTTTATGAGCGAACCGCTACTGGAGGTAAAGAATCTTACAGTTGATTTTAGAGGCGAAGATGACACTGTACGTGCCGTCGACGGTATTAGTTTCACACTTAACAGGGGCGAATCACTGGGTATTGTAGGTGAATCAGGTTCAGGTAAAACGGTCAGTTCATTGGCGCTTATGCGCCTTATTCCCCGCACAGGGAAGGTTGTAAGCGGAGAGTTATTATTCAATTCGCGCAGCAATGGCCTGGTAGATGTTACCAAGCTAAGCGAAAAAGATATGCGCAATTTCAGGGGTAACGAAATAGCTATGGTGTTTCAGGAACCCATGACATCGCTTAATCCTGTATATACATGCGGCGACCAGGTAATGGAAGCCATTACGCTTCACCAAAAAGTATCGAAAAAAGAAAGCCGTAACCGTACACTTGAATTATTTAAGCAAGTTAAGTTACCAAGGCCTGAAATAATATTAGATTCATATCCGCACCAACTTTCGGGTGGACAAAAGCAAAGGGTGATGATTGCCATGGCTATGTCGTGCCAACCATCTATACTTGTTGCTGACGAGCCAACCACTGCACTCGATGTAACTGTTCAGGCTGCCATACTCGACCTGATGAAGGAACTACAGGCGGAGAACAATATGAGTATCATATTCATATCGCACGATTTGGGTGTAATAGCCGAAATAGCTGAGAAGGTTTTGGTAATGTACAAAGGAAAGATTGTTGAACAAGGCAATATTCTGGATGTATATTCAAACCCACAACACCCTTATACCAAGGGCTTATTAGCATGCCGCCCTCCGTTAGATAAACGCCTTTATATATTACCTACCGTTGCCGATTTTATGAAACCCGGTCAGGATGGCAGCATGAATAACCCTAGCGTAAAGCTGAACGATGTTATTGATAAATATATAATTACTCCTGAGGTACGTAAAAAAGCGCATGAAGAGCTTTACCAGCAGGAGCCTGTATTACAGGTAAAGAATTTAAAGACTTATTTCCCGATAAAGAAAGGCCTATTTGGAAAAACAACTGATTATGTAAAAGCGGTTGATGACCTTACCTTTGATATTTATCCCGGAGAAACATTAGGCGTTGTAGGCGAATCAGGCTCAGGTAAAACAACATTGGGCAGAACTATATTAAGACTTATTGAACCCACTTCGGGTAGTATTTTATATAAAGGCACCGATCTGTTAAAGCTTAGTGATAAAGAAATGCGTCATTACCGCAAGAAACTGCAGATCATTTTTCAGGATCCCTACTCTTCTCTTAACCCGCGTATTACTATTGGCGAAGCCATTATGGAACCTATGAAGGTGCATAATATTTTAAATAGCGACAGGGCACGCAGAGACCGGGCTATTGAATTATTGGAACGAGTAAACATGAACTCATCGCATTTTGAACGCTACCCGCATGAATTTTCGGGTGGACAACGCCAGCGTATATGCATTGCGCGTGCCGTAGCGCTTAACCCCGAGTTTATAGTTTGTGATGAAAGCGTTTCATCCCTCGACGTATCTGTGCAGGCACAAGCACTTAACCTGCTTGCCGAACTCCGTAAAGACTTTGGCTTCACCTACATATTCATTTCTCACGATATTTCAGTTGTGAAGTTTATAGCAGACCGGATGCTGGTGTTATACAATGGACAGATTGAAGAACTGGGCGATGCCGACGATATTTATTTCAACCCTCAAAAAGATTATACCAAACGTTTAATAAGCGCCATACCAAAAGGCCGTATAGAAGATATACGCGCATCTATGGAAAGCCGGCGCACCCGTAAAACCACATTAGCATAACATGTCAAACAATTCATTGCAGGTTTATAATACGCTAACGCGCAAAAAAGAAATATTTACCCCACTTGACCCACCTTATGTTGGAATGTATGTGTGTGGCCCTACAGTTTACGGCGATGCTCACCTGGGCCACGCTAGACCTTATGTTACGTTCGATGTGGTTAACCGCTACCTTACTCACCTGGGGTATAAAGTACGTTATGTAAGAAACATTACTGACGTAGGCCATTTAGAGAACGATAGCGACGACGGAGAAGATAAGATTGGTAAAAAGGCAAGGCTCGAAAAGCTTGAGCCTATGGAAATAGTGCAGCATTATACATTAGGCTTCCATAAAAACATGGAGCAACTGAATATCATACCTCCGTCTATCGAGCCTCATGCATCGGGCCATATTATTGAGCAGATAGAAATGATTAAAAAGATCATAGCGCATGGGTATGCTTATGAATCGAAAGGCTCGGTATATTTTGATATTAACGCTTACCAGAAAGATCATAACTACGGACAATTATCGGGCAGAATAACAGAAGACCTGTTAAACAACACCCGTGAGCTTGACGGACAGAGCGAAAAGCATAGCCCTATTGATTTTGCACTTTGGAAAAAAGCGTCACCGGAACATATTATGCACTGGCCATCGCCATGGAGTGAAGGATTCCCTGGTTGGCATATAGAATGTTCAGCTATGAGCCGCAAGTATTTGGGAGAAACATTTGACATACACGGCGGTGGTATGGATCTTCTTTTTCCTCATCACGAATCTGAAATAGCTCAATCGGTTGGTAGTTGCGGTAAACAACCTGTGCGTTATTGGATGCACAATAATATGCTTACCATTAACGGGCAAAAAATGGGCAAATCGCTCAACAACTTTATTAACCTGAACGAACTATTTAGCGGTACACACAAGATACTGGAACAAGCCTATACACCAATGACCTTACGCTTTTGCATATTGCAAAGCCATTACCGCAATCCACTCGATTTTTCGAACAAGGGCTTGCAGGATGCTGAAAAAGGCTTAGCCAAATTGAGCGAAGTTTACTTGCTGTTGCGTGATATGAAGTGGTCAGATACTCCTCTTACTGACATTGAAAAACAAATGACAGACACCCTACATCTATTTCAGAGCGCTGAAAAAGATTTAGCTTCATTCCAAAAAGAATGTGAAGATGCAATGAACGATGACTTTAATACGGCCATTGTCATTTCAAATATGTTTAAAGCTTCTGCTTTCGTCAATAGTTTTCATGCGAAAGGAAAGACTATTGGAGTAAGCAAAAATACCTTTGAAGGTTTTAGAAAAACCTTTATGCTTTACTTTACTGATATATTAGGCTTGAAAGCTGAAGAAAAGAATACCAGTAACCAGGATTTTGCTGACTTAGTGAATGACCTTATAGAGGTTCGTGCAGAAGCAAAGAAGAAAAAAGATTTCGCATTATCTGATACCATACGCAACCTACTCTCAAAATTTGTAGTATTGCAAGATTCAGCAACCACAACTGTTTGGAAACATGAGCGCAAGAAGTAAAGGAACCAATATATTAGATACACTGGAGGTACTATTGTTTGCCATCCCTATTATGACCTTAATTTTTGGTGGTTGTAACGGCGGCTGCAACCGACCTGTTGCGAACCATTCAGATACAACTAAAGTGCAAACCACTCAAGATGCAGGCATTCCTAATTTCAGCGCTGATACTGCCTATAAATATACCAAAGAGCAAGTTGACTTTGGCCCGCGCATTGTAGGAACCAAAGCGCATGAAAAATGCTTAGAGTTTATTCTGGATAGGCTGAAAGCAGATAGCATACCTTATATGATTCAAAAATCGAGCGCTAAAACATTTGATGGTAAGATGTTTGAGTTTGAGAATATAATAGCATCATCGCAACCTAATAATACCAACCGTATATTACTTTGTACCCACTGGGATACCCGCCCATTTGCCGATGCCGATTCAGTTGACCCTAAAGGCACATTCGACGGAGCCGATGATGGAGCCAGCGGAGTTGCTACATTACTCGAAATTGCACGTCATTTAAAAGCAGCCAAATTTGCTATTGGTGTCGACTTGGTGTTTTTTGATATTGAGGATTACGGGCAACAAGGGCCGGAAGATGGTGACTACCCTGAGATGGCAGATAGCTGGGGCCTCGGTTCGCAATACTGGGCCAAGAACATACCCGCTAACTATGCACCGCGTTATGGTATACTTCTCGATATGGTTGGCGGAAAGAATCCATCATTCCCCATGGAAGGTACATCAATGCATTATGCGCCCGACATAGTAAAGAAGATATGGGCAATAGCAGATAAACTAGGGTATGGAAGTTACTTTACACATGATATTACCGGTATGACCACCGATGATCATTTATATGTAAATAAATATGCCAACATACCTACTATTGATATTGTACACTACGACATGGGCAGGCAAGATTATCCTTATTGGCACCATAAGCACAGCGATAATATGAGTATTATTGACACAGCTACCATGCATATGGTTGGCCGCACGCTTATGAATGTATTTGCAGGAGAAAAGACGTCAGCCTCTGAAGTACAGTAAATAGAATTATTTTTATTTGTATTCTTGTTTTTCTTCCCGCACTTGTAAATTATTGAGATAATACTTCAAATCCATTTTGCAGAACAAAATGACCATTTTGCAGGCAACCCTTGTTATATAGCATAATAGAAGTTTATATTGGTAATACAGGGTCTAATTTTGGCTCCATAATAATCTTAAATTTAAATCTATTATGAAAAAGCCTATTGTTGTTCTATTGCATCTGATTTATTGGTTGGTATACGCCTTCGTGTATGCCATGTTTTTATTAATGGTTACGAAAGACCTTGGATTGAAGCTACCTAACTTAACATTGGGACGCACTTGGCTTTCATGCTTCTTTATTCCGGGCACGATTGCATTTTATTCATGCTATACATTTTTGTTCTCTAAGTTTCTGACCAGAAAAAAGATACTACCATTAATAACGTATACTACATTAATGTTTTTAGTTAGTATTCTGATAGAGGAAATGTTTTTGTTTATATACATCATGCCTAACCCAGGGTTTGTTCGCATGGGCTTAACATCAGCTTCAGGAATTGCAGTATTACTCCTTTTAATTGCATTTGTTAATGGGATAATGGGATTCATTCTGAGAGGCTTTGTTACATGGTATGGAGACATCAAGCTGAAAGAGGAACTTAATAAGAAGAACTACGAAATGGAACTGGCATTGGTTAAAAGTCAAATCAACCCACATTTTTTATTCAACACTTTAAATAATATTGATATAATGATTGGGAAAGATCCGGATCAGGCTTCTGCTTACTTAAATAAACTATCTGATATAATGCGCTTTATGCTATATGAAACAAAGACAGAAGAAATCCCACTGGCAAAAGAACTGATATATATTGAAAAATACATTGACCTTCAGAAAATCAGGGCTTCTAATGCCAACTATGTAAACTATATTGTGACAGGCAGTCCGGACGATTTAAGGATAGCGCCAATGTTATTTATTCCATTTATTGAAAATGCTTTTAAGCATACTGAAAACAAAAATGTAGAAAATGCTATAACCATTAAAATGAACATCACGAAAGAGAAAATTGCTTTTAATTGCGAAAACAAGATCAATGAAGATAACATAAACATGCCGGACGAAGGTGGTCTAGGAAATGAATTGATACAGAAAAGACTTATGCTATTATACCCCAATAGACACGTACTCAAAATAACAATAGCAAATAAAATGTATACTGTAGAACTGACTTTACTAAACAATGCAAATTAACTGTATAATAATAGAAGATGAACCTTTGGCACTTGAACGTACAAAGAGTTATGTATTAAAGATTCCTTTTCTTAACCTGCTTAATACATTTGATAATGGTATGGATGCTCTGGTATACCTAAAGTCGAATAAGGTAGACCTGATATTCCTGGACATCAATATCGGCAAAATGTCGGGCATACAATTATTAGAAGGCGGGAAGATAACAAGTGAAGTAATAATTATAACTGCTTACAATGAGTACGCTTTAAAAGGCTTTGAATTGAATGTTACCGATTACCTTATGAAGCCATACACATTTGAGCGCTTTATGCAAGCAGCCGAACGGGTACAAATCAATTTAACTAAAAGTGAAACTACTTCTGACAAGAACTTCATTTTCGTTAAAACAGAATACAGGCTAGAGAAAATCCCTTTAAATGAAATACTATATATCGAGGGGATGCGCGATTACAGGAGGTTTCATACAATTAATAAACGAATAATGACATTGCAAACTTTTAAGGAACTTGAGCAAAGAATCCCATCTAACGTTATATGTAGAGTACATAAATCGTTTATGGTCTCTTTAGATAAAATTGAGTCTATTGAACGGGACCTTATTAAAATTAGAGATATATTGATACCTATTTCTGAGACGTATAAGAAAGGCTTCTACTCTCTTATTAATCATTCACAAAAGTAAGACCTAAACGCCTAGCCTTTATTTACTTTGCCTTTCTTCCAGCAATCATCAATATGGTCATCGACCATACCAACAGCCTGCATAAAGGCATAACATATAGTTGAACCACGGAATTTAAAGCCACGCTTACCCATATCTTTACTCATGGTATCACTAATATTCGTCGTGGGTGGTACATCACTTAACGATTTGCGTTTGTTTACAATAGGCTTGCCACCTACAAAACCCCACACATATTTATCGAATGAACCGAACTCTTTTTGAATGGACAGAAAACATTTAGCATTATTAACAGCTGCTTCAATCTTAAGCCTGTTGCGTATTATACCGGCATCCTGCATCAGGGCTTCTACTTTCTTGGCATCAAATTTTGCCACCTTCTTCGCATCAAAATTTGCAAATGCCTTGCGGAAGTTCTCACGTTTTTTCAAAACAGTCAACCAGCTAAGCCCCGCCTGAAAGCTCTCTAATACAAGGAACTCAAACAATTTCTGGTCATCATGTACCGGTGTACCCCACTCCACATCATGGTATTCAATATAAATAGCTTCTTTGATGCTCCAACCACAACGAACTTTCTCTTTCATAAACAATAATTATGCAGTTGTTTTTTTCCTGCTATTTATCCAATCAACCAGGTTAAGCAATGGCCCTGTCATAAACGTAGTGGCCAGAGCCATCAATACCATCATGGCAAATATTTCAGGAGATAATATACCCAAGTCATAACCAATGTTCAACACAATCAACTCCATAAGTCCGCGAGTATTCATAAGCGCTCCAAGCGTTAACGAATTGCCCCAGTTCTGTCCGCTAATTTTTGCAGCGGCCGCCGTACCGATAAACTTACCCGATACAGCCGCCAGCATTAAAAATCCGAATGCAGCCCATACGCCGGGCGAATTCAAAAGACCCATTTGCGTACGTAAACCCGTAAAGGCAAAGAAAATTGGCAAGAGTACTAACACACTCACATCCTCTATTTTTTCAGTAATGTTCTTCCTGAAATTAAGATCGTGAGGCATAATTACTCCGGCAAGAAACGCACCAAACAAAGCATGGACACCAATAAGTTCAGTAAAATACGCTGAGGATAAAAGAATGAAGAATGCAATAGATATAGCTGCTTTACCCTGCCCGTGTTTTTTTAACTGGTCAGCAGATATCTTTTGCAGCAATGGCCTCACTATATATAGCATCCCAACCACAAACAACACGGCAAGTATTATGGTGAATAAGGCACTCGTAATATCGCCCGCTTTAGCAATAGCAATAACTGCAGCCAGCATACACCATGCCATAAGATCGTTAGAAGCAGCACACATAATAGCCATTGAACCTATTGGGGTTTTGGTCATACCGCGTTCCTGCAAAATACGGGCCAATACAGGGAATGCAGTAATACTAACCGAAATACCAATAAATAAACTAAATGGTAAAAAACCAACACCCACTGGCCCGAAAAGCGGGTATATATAATAAGCCAGTATCGTTCCTAAAAAGAACGGCACCACAATACTCGCAATACTAACTGTAATGGCATCACCCGCTTTGTTTACAATTACATCTATGTCCAAATCCATACCAATAATGAACATGAAGAAGGCAAGACCTATTTGACTGAGGAATAACAGAGTGTTCAGTGAGTCGGGCGGGAATAAAAAGAGAAAGAAATGCGGAAAGAATACTTTAAGTACTGATGGCCCTAATACAATACCTGCAATAATTTCACCTATTACTGTCTGCTGCCCTAACATACTCAGTAAGGCACTAAACACACGCGATGCACCAATGATCACGAGTATCTGCAATAAAAGCAAACTAAGCGGGTGCTTAATGTTTTCTTTAAACTGAATGATGGCTTGTGATAAACCGGTAATAGGAACAGACTCATCATGACCTACCAAGACTGACTGAACTTGAACGACCTTTGGTTTAACAGGTAATTGCTGACCCACGTTTACAACCTTCCATACGCCGCCAATAAAGAGTGCAATGAGTATAAGTGTAAAAATCAGTGATCGGCTCATTTTATATTTGCTGCCGTTAAAACTACTTATTTTTCCTGAGAATTATATCGGCCCACGAATAATAAATAGGTTGCAACAAGTATAGCAGCAATGGCGCCAATTAAAAACACATATACCGAGCCAAACTTATACCAAATGAGCCCCGCAAGACTACTAGCCAGTAATGCACAAATGCTCTGTAAACCAGAAAATACGCCCAGTGCAGTACCCACATCTTTTTTATCACATAGCTTGCTTATCCATGCCTTTGATATTCCGTCGGTAAAAGCATAGTAGAGTCCGTACAAGAAAAACAATACAATAAAAGCAACTTTAGTAGTTGAATATGCCATACCAAAATACACTGCTGCAAATATCACCAGACCAATTAAGAACATGGGCTTTAAGCCTAATTTATCGCCCAATATACCAACAGGGAATGCGGTTAACGCAAATACCAGATTATAGAATATGTAGATTACGATTACCATACTATCCCCTATTCCGGCTTCTTTCATTTTAAGTATCAAAAAAGCATCAGCACTATTGAATATGGCAAAAAACAACAAACCTGAAACCAAAGCCCGATACGAAGCACTGCTTAAATTCCAGTATTTGAATTGCGAGAAGAAACCCACTCTGGCTTTAGCTTCTGTAGAAGCTTGTTCTTGGGGTTTATCCTTTAGACGAAGCGTTAAAAGAACCACCAGAATACCCGGGAAGAAAGAAAAATAAAATAATGATGTGTACTGTCCCTTATGAAAATAAAGATATGCCAGAGCAATAGCTGGACCGATAGCAGCCCCAACAGTATCCATGGCACGATGGAAGCCAAATACTTTACCTCTATCACCCTGGGCGGATTCATCGGCTAGTATAGCATCTCGTGGTGCTGTACGAATGCCCTTACCCAATCGTTCTAATGTTCTGGAGAATAATACCCAAACCGGGTTAATAAATAAAACCAGCATAGGCTTTGAAATGGCACTTAGCCCATAACCCCACTTAACAAAGGCGGCTCGTTTTCCGCTTTGGTCAGATATCTTACCAAAATACCCTTTACTTAAGCTTGAGGTAGCTTCGGCCAAGCCCTCCAGAATACCAATATATATTATAGTAAAACCTACTGACTTTAAGTAAATAGGCAGAATGGGTAATAGCATTTCGCTGGCAATGTCATTTACCAGACTAACAAGCGATAATATTAATATCGTTCTTGTAATTGACTTCATAAAATAGCTTAAGCCAATAGCTATAAGCTAATGGCCGTTACTTATGCCTTAATTATTGTGTTCCAGTTATTCTTATCTGCTACTGCACCAACTCGAATATCGAGTAAGCGTTGTTTAATCTTCAACGCAACGTTATCATCTTTTATAGCTGGTAGGGCATAGTCTTTGCCTTTAACATGAATAAGTTGAATCGGTGCAACCACAGCAGCCGTACCAGTACCAAATGCTTCTTGTAAAATACCTTTTCCATGGGCACTTATCAACTCAGTAGCACTTATTTTTCTTTCCTCTACTTTAATGCCCATATCCTTAGCAATAGTGATAAATGAATCGCGGGTAATACCATCGAGAATAGAATCGGAAAGTGAAGGAGTAACCAATACATTATTGATCATAAACAGCACGTTCATTGTACCCGACTCTTCAATATTCAATTCAGCAGAGCCATCGGTCCATAAAACCTGATCAAATCCCTCTTTGCGAGCGAGACTGGAAGGATAAAAAGCGCCACCATAGTTACCTGCACATTTTGCTGAGCCGGTTCCTCCAGAAGCTGCGCGCCTGTATTTATCTTCAACTTTAACCTTTAACGGATTTGAATAATATGGGCCAACAGGGCCGCTGAATATGATAAACTTGTACTCTTCTGCTACCTTAACACCAAAACGTTCTTCAGACGCAAAAACAAAAGGGCGTATATACAGTGATGATCCTTCGGAGCCTGGTACCCATGCGGCATCAATCTTCACCAATGCTTTCATTGCCTCGTTAAAATGCTCATATGACATAGGCGGAATACACATACGTTCCATAGATTTACAGAACCTATCATAATGCTTTTCCATCCTGAATATAGATACGCTTCCGTCTTTCATCTTAAAGGCCTTCATGCCTTCAAATACAATCTGACCATAGTGAAGAGCCAGCATAGCAGGAGAAATAGTGATATCTCCGAAGGGCTCTATTACCGAAGCCTGCCACTCACCGTTAATATAGTTAGATACCAGCATGTGGTCTGACAACACACTACCAAAAGGTACATTATTCAAATCAACTTTCGGAAGGCGGCTATTCTTTATCTTATTTATAGTAATATTCTCTGTCGCAATCATATTTCGGGGTTAGTTTAATTCCTAAATCGATACCGTTACTACAAGGATAGGAAATTTTAATGTAATAAGTATAATGGTTTGGTAAAAATTGCTGTATGCCCCATATTATATGTATATTTACTCCACAATCAAAAAAATATACTATGCTTTTAATTGCTTTTGCTCTGGCACTGCTTGTAATTGTAGCAGGAATGAAACTACTGGCTCAAACTCAACGAGAAAGCCTTGGTAACCTATACAAATATGTATCGTGGTTTGTGGTAATTATGGGGTTTTTGTGCCTTATATGTGTAGGCATGCATTGTGCCATGCGTTGCCATATGCGTCATATGCACAGAATGGATAACAGCTGTGAGATGCATGGGCACGAAGGATGTGGTGAAATGATGCACTGTAACCGTGGCATGATGGGTGGATGTATGATGCACCAAGGTGGATGCGATGAAATGATGAACAATGGCAATTGTAATATGGGCAGTGGTAGCTGCAACCATATGAGTGGCAATTGCACCGAAGATATGGGCTCGAACTGCAATATGGGTGATGGCGGTAGCTGTCCTA
>Ga0206861_1018_pt1 | contig 56117 bp, 48 predicted proteins | sample Alteio_BWOrgCont_45_FD_152617 | JGI IMG/M metagenome (GOLD analysis project Ga0206861, IMG submission 152617) | Enriched cells from forest soil in Barre Woods Harvard Forest LTER site, Petersham, Massachusetts, United States -... | ecosystem: Environmental > Terrestrial > Soil > Temperate forest >... | reverse complement strand
AGGTCTTGCTTGCCCCCTTTGTAAAGGGGGCCGGCCTTAGGCCGGGGGGATTTTTAGCGGCGCAAGAGGATTTTTAAAAGCCTGGAAGATTGCTCACGGCCGTGAAAAAACTCTTCCAATGGTAAGTATCAAGCCCAGAGCTTTGCAAAGGGACGAAGTCGTTTTTATGATTCGCAAGGAAGATATCAGGACTTACGAAAAATGCGGCTGTCAGGGTGTTTTTTGGCGATTTTGCGACAGCCATGAGCAAAAAAACATCCTGACAGCCGCATTTTTCGTAAGTCCAGGATATATGAAATAATGCGCGCCCGGAGAGATTCGAACTCCCGACCATCTGGTTCGTAGCCAGGTACTCTATCCAACTGAGCTACGGGCGCAAAAAGCTTATTTTACCTGATTTATGTGGATAACCCTAATATTTTTGGCGGAGAGAGAGGGATTCGAACCCTCGATGAGATTAAAGTCCCATACTCCCTTAGCAGGGGAGCGCCTTCAGCCACTCGGCCATCTCTCCAAAGAGTGAGATCATACACAGTTAAACGTTTAAAAACAAATCTCTGCTGCATAAAGGACGGGGGCCCAAGTGCACTTGTAGGGCTTGCTGCAAGAGTTGTTTGGCTTGCTTTCTCACATGAGGATCCTGCAAATCATCTTCGGCCAAGGCCAATAAACTTTTGCCCGAAAAAATATAATTTTTATCCTGATTGACTGCCTGCGCTAATCGCACCGGGCCTTGTTCTAATAGGTACACATACTCCGCGCAGTGCTCAATGTGCTCACCCGTATGCGCATCGTAACTTAAATTAAGCTCATATCCTAAAGCCTTTAACAGGGCTTTTTCAAATAAACGCAAACACACCCACAAATCTTGTTGGGCCCGTAACGCGGTTAAAATAGTTTCATACGCTACAAAAACCTGACCACAGGGGGATTCTTTTAGTAATAAACGCATTAATAATTCATTCACATAAAAACCTGCGAGCAAATGGTCCCCCTGCAATAAGGGCAAGCTCAGGGCTTCGGCATAAGTCAGGGTTTTTAATTCGCTGCGCCCGACATAAGAAAGCGTCAAAGGAATAAACGGTTGCAAGATCCCGCGGTAACTCGATTTAGGCCGTTTTGCACCTTTGGCCACGACACTCATCCGCCCATCAACGGTTAATAGCTCTACAATTAAGCTACTTTCTTGATAAGCACGCGTGTGCAACACATAGGCTGATTGTAACGTAAGATTAGGATTCATCGTGTTAACCTTCTTATCGCGTTTGCCCCCTTTGTAAAGGGGGCAAGTCTTTCGCTGAACACAGCTCCTTTTAACCATTTCAATGGTGATGGTTATAAATTTTCATCCTGATCACTATAGCCTAAACTTTGTAAGGCACGCGCGCTATCGGCCCAATTGGCTAGCACTTTGACCCAGAGTTTTAACATCACTTTAGTCTTAAATAAACGCTCTAATGCGATCCGCGCTTGCGTGCCTATCATTTTTAAACGCGCGCCCTGCTTGCCTATCACTATCGGTTTTTGACTCTCGCGCTCTACCCAGATCACTGCACTAATAGTTAATAATTCAGGGGTACGCTCAAAGCTTTCTATACCTACACTGGTGGCATATGGTAATTCTTGACCTAAATTACGCATTAATTTTTCTCTCACCACTTCACTGGCTAAAAACCTATCGCTGCGATCGGTGCGATCTGTTGCCGCAAAATAAAATTCTTCACAAGGCGGTAAATAACTAATGATGGTTTGTTCCAGACGATCCAGTTGAAAGCCGGTACGTGCACTGATCGGTACAATTTGCGCAAACGCATATTGGCCAGATAATTTTTGTAAATGCGGCAGCAATATTTCTTTATTCGCCAGCATATCAATTTTATTGACCACTAAAATCACTGGCACTTTAGTTTTTTTCAGTTGCCGCAATACCCACTCATCGCCTTCATTAAAATAAGTGCCTTCGACCACAAACACCACCACGTCTACATCTTTTAATGAAGCAAGCGCTACTTTATTCATGTATTGGTTCAGCTTATACGGCATTTGTTGGTGAATACCTGGGGTATCAACATAAATGATTTGCACATCGGGCTCGATGGTTTTGATCCCTAAAATGCGATGCCGCGTGGTTTGCGGTTTACGGGAGGTGATCGATAATTTCTCACCCAAAAAGTGATTCAGCAAGGTAGACTTGCCTACATTGGGCCGACCGATAATCGCAACATAACCCGTGTGTTTTTGACTCATTGTTGTTCTAGCAAAGCGGCCAAAGTCAAGCTCGCAGCGGCTTGTTCGGCTGCACGGCGGCTTAAGCCTTTGCCTTGTGGACGCGCATGTAAGCCTTGCACTTCACACTCTACACAAAAGTCTTGCTCGTGCGGCTGCCCAGTAATGGATAAAATCCGATAAATCGGCAGCGGTGCCTTGCGTGATTGCAAATACTCTTGCAACAGGGTTTTAGGATCTTTTTGCGACTCATCTAATTTGATGTAATCTAAACGGGACGCATACCAATTGCGTACGCAGCTATAACATTTATCTAGATTAGAATCTAAAAAAATCGCGGCAATTATCGCCTCTACCGCATCGGCTAAAATACTCGGGCGTCGCGCCCCTCCGCTTTTAAGCTCGCCCACGCCTAAATTTAAATGATCGCTAATCGAGAGCTCATCAGCGACTTCAGACAAGGTTTGCTGATTCACTAAATTCGCACGCAACCGTGTCAATTGCCCTTCGGAGGCTTGGGGAAAGCGCACAAAAAGTTCTTGCGCCATAATAAAATTAATAATGGCATCGCCTAAAAATTCCAAGCGCTCATTATTTAAACCTTGCGCACTGCGGTGCGATAAGGCTTGTTGCAATAATTCATGATTTTTAAATGCATAACCAAAATTTCGGGCTAACGCCGCGTAATCTAATGACATAGTGCCTCCTATTTAATCGCCGTGCCTACCCTGTCAAATCGGACGCGATAATGCTCGCCGTCCCAACTCATCCATAAGGCAAATGCTTTACCTATAATATTTTCATCCGGTACAAATCCCCAAAATCGACTGTCATCGCTTTCATCGCGATTATCGCCCATCACAAAATAATGCCCTTCAGGGACAACCACTTCGGCATCTTGTCCGGGTGTGAGGTGTTCATAAATATGATGACTCACGTGCGGCAGCGTTTCGGTAAATTCCCGCACCCGATAAGGCTGACCATCGGGCGCGGTGAGCGTCACGATTTGTGGATCAGTTTTGGGTATTAATTCACCATTCACAAATAATTGTTTATTTTTATAAATAATTTTATCGCCAGGCAAGCCAATCACCCGCTTAATAAAATTAATTTTAGGTTCCGGGGGGAAACGAAACACCATCACGTCGCCTCTGTCGGGTTTATTCAAGGGGATAATTTCTTTATCAATAATGGGTAAGCGTATGCCATAGGTAAATTTATTGACCAAAATAAAATCGCCCACTAATAAGGTGGGTTTCATCGAGCCTGAAGGGATGCGATAGGGCTCAACTAAAAATGAGCGCAGAATAAATACAAAAAGTAATATCGGGAAAAATGAGCGTGCATAATCGGCCCACGCGGGATCTTTCGCGTTGGGATTACGCGCTAAGCGTTTCTTTTTAAAAAATTTGACATCCACCCACCAGAGCAAACCACTGACTATGGTCGCGGCAAATAACAGCGCTGAAAAATCCCAAATCATGATGCTCTCCTAAATATAATATTCTCTTGTCTTAAATTAATTATACCCTGCTGTTAAGCAAAGATCGTAAAATCCCCCCCGGCCGAAACGGCCGGCCCCCTTTACAAAGGGGGCAAGTCCTACTCTCGCCCTATGACAAAGCCACCCTCTTTGCCCCCTTTGTAAAGGGGGCCGGACGCTTCGTCCGGGGGGATTTTTAGCGGCGGGTGGGATGTCTCAGGACCGAGAGCATTTAACGATCTAAATAATTTTGCCATCTTACGGCCACCCCCATACCCTACTTCTCCACCTGCAATACCGCCAAAAACGCTGATTGTGGAATTTCTATTTTGCCGATTTGCTTCATGCGCTTTTTACCGGCTTTTTGTTTTTCCAACAGCTTTTTCTTCCGCGTGATATCGCCGCCATAACATTTTGCTGTCACGTTTTTACGTAACGCTTTAACCGTAGAGCGTGCAATAATTTGCCCGCCTATGGTGGCTTGTATCGCCACATCATACATTTGGCGCGGGATCAGCTCTTTCATTTTCTCAGTCAACACCCGGCCACGGCCTTGCACAAAATCACGGTGCACAATTAAAGCCAAGGCATCCACCGGATCGCCGTTAATTAATACTTCCATCTTCACTAAATTAGCGACTTGGAAATGATCAAAATGATAATCCAATGACGCAAATCCCCGAGACAGCGACTTTAAGCGATCAAAAAAATCTAATACCACATCACTTAAAGGAATATCATAAGTTAAGGCCACTTGCCTGCCCGAATAAATCATTTTAATTTGTATGCCGCGACGATCAGTGCACAAGGTGATCACCGCACCTAAATATTCTTGTGGCACAAAGATATTAACGCGGGCTATCGGCTCTCTAATTTCTTCTATGGTGCCCGAGTCCGGCAAATCCGCCGGGTTATGCACCAGTAAGATCTCGCCTTTACGCGTGACAACTTCATAGATAACCGTAGGCGCTGTGGTAATTAAATCAAGATTATATTCCCGCTCTAAGCGCTCTTGCACAATCTCCATGTGCAACATCCCCAAAAAGCCGCAACGAAAACCAAAACCTAAGGCCTGGGAGGTTTCAGGTTCATACACCAGCGCCGCATCATTTAAGCGCAATTTAGCTAAGGCCTCACGAAACGCTTCATAATCATCAGACTCGGTAGGAAATAATCCGGCATAGACTTGCGGATGCACTTTGGCAAAACCGGGTAAGGATTTCTCCGCCCCACGCACGGCATGCGTTAAGGTATCTCCTACCGGTGCGCCGTTAATTTCTTTGATGCCTGCAATGACAAAACCCACTTCGCCGGCTTGCAGTTGCGCCGTCGGTGTGCGTTTAGGGGTAAAAATACCGAGATTATCGACCAAATGACTTTTACCGGTCGACATTACGACAATTTTATCATTGGGTTTTAATAAGCCTTGTTTGATCCGCACCAAGGACACCACGCCCAAATAATTATCAAACCAAGAATCAATAATCAAGGCTTGCAGGGGCGCGTTGATATCCCCCTCAGGTGGCGGTACGCGTGCGACGATGACTTCAAGTAAGTCCTCGATCCCTAAGCCCGTTTTTGCACTGATCCTTAAAGCATCATGCGCTTCGATGCCAATAATGTCTTCAATCTCATCGCACACGCGCTCAGGTTCAGCTTGGGGCAAATCAATTTTATTGAGCACCGGAATCACTTCTAAGCCTTGTTCGATGGCCGTGTAACAATTGGCCACGGTTTGCGCTTCCACGCCTTGCGCGGCATCCACCACAAGTAATGCGCCTTCACACGCAGCAAGGGATCGAGAGACTTCATAAGAAAAATCAACATGACCAGGCGTATCAATAAAGTTTAAGCGATACACCTGATTATTTCTTGCAGAATAATTCAAACTTACACTTTGTGCTTTGATAGTGATCCCGCGCTCACGCTCGATATCCATACTGTCTAGCACTTGCTCAGCCATTTCGCGTTCCTCTAAGCCGCCGCAATATTGAATAATGCGGTCGGCTAGAGTCGATTTGCCATGGTCAATATGCGCAATAATCGAGAAATTGCGAATGTTTTGCTGTAACTGCATCTATTTATGCAAGTCCTTCTATGGTTTCTGCGGTCTGATGGCAAGGTAGCGTTGCGGCTCACCTTTGCGCGTGACCAACATAGAAATGGCTTGCCCGTCTTTAACGTCTTTCATGATTTTGCTCATGTCATCCAGCGATTTCACCGGCATATTGTTCAGCATTAAAATCACATCGCCTGGGCGAATACGTGCTTTAGACGCAGGACCATTGGGCGCCACTTGAACCACTAACACGCCACGCTTATCTTTATCCAGCTCTAACCGCACGCGTTCTTCATCGGTTAACGCCCGCGCATTTAAACCTAAACGGTTACTGCTGGCACCTTCTTCTGAAGTCGTGCCGACTTCTGCAATTTCTTCTTCCGCAGGCAATTCAGTTATTTTCACGTCTATATTTTCTTGTTTGCCGGCGCGAATAATGGTTAAGCTTACTTTTTCACCGGGTTTAGTGAGCCCGACTAAATGCGGTAAATCGGCAGCACGCTCTACGCGTTTATCACCAAAATAAGTAATGATATCGCCCGGTTTTAAATCGGCTGCAGCCGCAGGACTCTCAGGCATGACTTCTGCAACCAATGCGCCTCTAGGCTGCTTCAAGCCAAAAGATTCCGCAAGATTGCGATCGATGTCTTGGAACAATACGCCTAACCAGCCACGAGTGACATGGCCACTGTTTTTGAGTTGTTCGATCACATCAACGGCAACATCGGAAGGAATCGCAAAAGATAACCCTAAATAACCGCCGGTACGACTGACGATTTGCGCGTTGATCCCGACCACTTCGCCGCGCATATTAAATAAAGGACCGCCCGAGTTACCAGGATTAATGGCCACATCGGTTTGAATAAACGGCACATATTTTTCGGTTTGCAGCGGGCGGCCTTTAGCGCTCACAATCCCTGCAGTCACAGAATAATCAAAACCAAACGGCGCACCGATTGCAACCACCCATTCACCGACTTGTAAATCCGTGGAAGAACCAAAGACGACCGGCTGCATTTCATTTTCAGGTTCAATTTTAAGTAAGGCTAAATCGCTGCCTTGATCTGCACCTATCATTTTTGCGTCATACTCATCGCCATCGATGGTGCGCACGATGATAGCATCGGCATCTTGAATCACGTGATTGCTGGTCAAAATATAACCGTCTTTAGACACGACAAACCCTGAACCTAAAGACTCACTGTCAAATTCTTCTGGATTCATGGGCATGCCAAAGAATTGTTCCATCATTTCCTGGAATTCATCCGGTGCCCCTTGGAAACGGTATTGCGGTGATGACGTCACACTTCGGGTGCTACTGATATTCACCACCGTCGGGCTAAGTTCTTTTGATAAATGGGTAAAATCAGGCAATTGTGCTTGCACCATCGCACTCAAGGCAAATAGCCCTGTCCCTACACTGACAATAAACCACCGAGTCACACGCTTCATACCTACTCCTTTATTCTAAAAATGAATTACCTAAAAATTCGATATCCCGTTCATTATACGCAACTTTTTAATATAGTCGAGCGCTGCGAGCGCTCTGCTGCTATCTTTAAACAATACTTACTCTTCTAGGAGAATATGCCGTGAATCCTCATCAAATTATTGCCAAGGTCATGGGAGTTGCGCAAGTCAAAAGCTTTACTAAACCCGAAGAAGTGCGGTTTTTTCCCAAAGGAAAATTAGAATTAATTCATATTGGTGGGATCATGATAGGAAGAGCCACTTTTGAGCCCGGCTGGCGTTGGTCTACCTCGCTGCAACCTTTAATGAATACTAAAAGCTGTTTAGCGCCGCATTTTCAATACCATGTCTCGGGTATTGTGCATATTCTTATGGATGATGGACTAGAGTTTGATTGTCATCCGGGTGACTTATCCTTATTGCCTAGCGGGCATGATGCGTGGGTTGTAGGGGATGAACCCGCGGTGGTGGTCGATTTTCAGGGAATGTTGGATTACGCCAATCCGGCTTAGTCTTGCAATAACGGCTGCACGCTCATGTCAATAGCTTCCCTGGCGCGATGGATACGGGATCGCACTGTGCCTATCGGGCAATGCATAATGCTTGCAATTTCTTCATAGCTTAAGCCTTCTAGCTCACGCAGAATAATGGCAATCCGCAGCTCCAAGGGCAAACCATTAATCACGCCAAAAACAGTACGCTCAATTTCATCCCGTAGCACTAAGCGCTCGGGATTAGTGTTGGCTTGTAATTCATTGTAATCGCCGATGATCTGCGTACTTTGCACATCTAAGTCGGTATCGGGCGGGCGACGGCTCATGGCAACTAAATAATTTTTCGCAGTATTGACCGCAATACGGTATAGCCAAGTATAAAAAGAACTGGAGCCGCGAAACTGATCTAAACCTCGGTAGGCCTTAATAAATGCTTCTTGGGTGAGATCAAACACTTCATGCGGATCGCGCACATAATGCGCAATGACTTTTTCTAAACGCAGTTGATATTTCAGCACCAATAAATTAAACGCAGGCTTATCGCCCTGTTGTGCACGGCGCACCAAGGCTGCATCCGCCAAACGCTCACTGATCAACGCTTCTTCTTTTGTTGTGAGTGTATTTAATTTATTATGGTGAGGACTAGGCATAAGCTCCCTGTTTTGTTATTATTCTAACAACTTCCGTTTTAAAATCGACCCTGACATGTCTAAAACACAACATTATCAATACGATGTTATTATTATCGGCAGCGGCGCCGCAGGACTGAGCCTAGCTCTGCAGCTTCCTGAACATACGCGTATTGCCCTCATCTGTAAAGATACCCTCACTGAAGGCAGCACCTATTATGCCCAAGGCGGTGTGGCTGCGGTATTCGATAAAAATGACAGTGTGGAGGCGCATAAAGAGGACACGCTCATTACTGGCGATCATTTAAGTCAGCCTGAGGTGGTCTCATTTGTGGTTGAGCAAGCTGTTTCCTGTATTGAATGGCTGCAACGCGAAGGCGTGATGTTTACCGAAGATACGGCAGAAAAAGGTCATTTACATTTAACTCAGGAAGCCGGTCACAGTCATCGTCGCGTGGTTCATGCCGCCGATGCTACCGGGCGCGCCGTTTCCACCACGCTCGCGCAGCTGGTGAAAAATCGTCAAAATATTGACTTATTCTCACATCATTTAGCCATTGATTTAATTAAAGATAAGAATGCGCCTCGCTGCATCGGTGCTTATGTCTATAACACGATTAATAATCAAACCCATACGTTTGCAGCCAAAGCCGTGGTACTTGCCACCGGTGGCGCCAGTCGCGTTTATTTGTACAGCACCAATCCTTCTGTTTCGAGTGGCGATGGGATTGCGATGGCCTGGCGCGCCGGATGCCGCGTGGCGAATTTAGAATTTAATCAATTTCATCCTACGTGTTTATATCACCCCCATGCGCATTCCTTATTATTGACCGAAGCGATACGCGGTGAAGGCGGCGTATTGCGGCTGCCTAATGGTGAGCCGTTTTTAGATAAATTTGACTCGCGTTTGGAATTAGCGCCACGGGATATTGTGGCGCGCGCCATCGATCATGAAATGAAGCGTTTAGGCTGTGCGCATGTGTATCTGGATATTAGCCATAAACCCGCTGCATTTATTCGAAAGTCTTTTCCTAATTTATACCAACGCTGTTTGGAGTTGGGTTTGGATATGACTCGTCAAGCCTTACCTGTCGTGCCGGCGGCGCATTACACTTGCGGCGGGGTCATGACCGATTTGCATGGACAAACGGATTTGCCTGGTTTATATGCCATAGGCGAAGTTGCGCATACGGGTTTGCATGGCGCCAACCGTATGGCCAGTAATTCCTTATTGGAATGTTTGGTGTTTGCGCGTGCGGCGGCTCGTCACATCATCGCGCAACCTAATGTGCAAGAGACTATGACTATTGCATCTTGGGATGAGAGTCAAGTCAGTGTGGCGCATGAGAATATTATGATTAGTCATAACTGGGAAGAATTACGCCGCATCATGTGGAATTATGTGGGGATCGTGCGATCACATCAGCGTTTAAAACAGGCGCATGATCGGATAGCGATTTTAAAACAAGAAGTGCACGATTATTATGCGCGGTTTTATATCCATCCTGATTTAATTGAGCTTAGAAATTTAGTAACCGTTGCAGACTTAATGGTGCGCTGCGCGATGAGTCGTAAGGAAAATCTTGGTTTGCATTATAATATTGATTTGGTGGATGCGCGAAAGGGTGATGCAGGGGATACGATTTTGCGGCCTTAATTTCTCGGCCGGCCGCGGATGATCACTTGCAAATGCCGCCAATCGTGCTGCGCCAATTGAAAGCGTAATAAAAATAACGGCGGTTTGCGTTTAGCCTCGTCTTTAGTTTGAAATCTTAAAATTAATAAAAAATCGCTGATATAACTGTAAGGCAAGAGTTGCACGTATTCTTTTTCATTTTGATCATGATATAACTGCCAAAGGTCTTTTGCCTCATGGACAAGTAGAGTAGGTGAAAAGATTTTTTTTGTTAAGCTGTAATAAAAAAGCAGCCCTATGATAAACATATATCCCAGTTTTACGGCAAAATGCATAGGTAAACTCAATATTATCAGCGCTACGCTGACATGTATGAGTATGCGCCAATAAAGCCAGGCGCGCGTTGGGGAAATATTAAAACGTTTGTTGTGCATGGTTGCGAATTTTATCACACAAGGTTTGAAATTGTGGCGCTGCGGGGGTGACGTTGAGTAGCCAATTGGATAGATCTTGGTCCTCTTCTTCCAGCAGCAAGGTAAAACATTCTTGTTCGGCGGGGCTTAAATGATCAAAGCAATCCTCCACAAAAGACAGTAAAAAGCGATCGAGTTCTAACATGCCACGTCGGCACGCCCAGCGGAGTTGGTTTTTTTGAAGCATGTTAGGTGCTCTTATTGTAGAGGTATAAATTAAGCCCGGCGGTTCAGTAGAGATCGCAAAATCCCCCCGGCCGAAACGGCCGGCCCCCTTTACCAAAGGGGGCAAGCTTCTTCGTTATTTCCTTTTGTAAAAAGCAAAATCGCAAAATCCCCCCGGCCGAAACGGCCGGCCCCCTTTACCAAAGGGGGCAAGCTTCTTCGTTATTTCCTTTTGTAAAAAACAAAATCGCAAAATCCCCCCGGCCGAAACGGCCGGCCCCCTTTACCAAAGGGGGCAAGCCTATCGATCTCTTCGCTTCTACGGCCAACCTCCTTTATAGACAGTTGTGTACCGCTGCCGCGCACTTCACTTTACTACGCAAGACCCTCTTTGCCCCCTTTGTAAAGGGGGTCGGCCGTTTCGGCCGGGGGGATTTTTAGCGGAGGGCGGATTTTAACTGAACTCAAACAACGCATCCTACCACAAACTTTTCATCAAAGTGAATTAAGCCTACCCAATCCCTCTTGCAATATAAAATTGACCATGCTATTTAACCCCTATGACTACACCCACACTTATCCCCCTCACCCACCTTGGCTTGCTTAAAGTCAGTGGCGTCGATGCGGGTAGTTTTTTGCAAGGGCAATTGAGTTCGGATATTCGAGCGCTTACCCCGGTAAGCCATCAACTCGCCGCATTTTGCAATCGTTTAGGGCGCGCATTAGCGTTGATGGATATTTTCTCACTGCAAGAACAGGAATATTTTTTAATTTTACCGCTAGATATTCTGCAGGATATCCAGCAACAGTTACAAAAATACATAGTGTTTTCTAAAGCCAAAATTGAAGACATGAGCGAGGATTATTCTGGAATCGCCCTATTAAATACGCCCAGCGCTGGATCTGAGGCGCTTTTTAGTTTTCGCAGCACACCCGATGCGCCGATACAATTATGGGGAAAGAAAACACAAATCGCTGACTTTATTTCCACCCATCCCTGCCCCATCGGTACGCTAAATGAGTTTATCCTCGCGCAAATGCGGGCACATATTCCATTAATTGCTAAAGCACAAACCGGACACTTTCTCCCCCATCCTTTAGGTTTAGTCAAATTAGGCGTCATTAACTTTAAAAAAGGCTGCTTTGTCGGGCAAGAAATTATTGCGCGCATGCAATACCGCACCGAAGTCAAAAAACAATTGCAGTATTTTGAAATGCAGCAGGCGCAAGATTTAATGCCGCAAGAAAAAATAGAGCGAGACGGCACTCACGGCACAGTGGTTAATGCGTTGCAGATCCATGATGGGTTTTATGCCGTATTAGCCATTATGGATCAGACGGCATAAAGTATTATTGAATAGACACCGTATCTGCTTGTAACGCAATCGATGCAGGATGCGTCGAGGTAGGCACATAGTTAGTCCACAAGCGTTGTGCGGCAGCCGGGCTATTCGGATTGGCATCCATCGCCACTATCGGGCCATTCGTTAAAATAGTCCCATCCACGACGGCACCCGGTGTGGCTGCAGTCCCATTACCATGCGTCAGCGTCACTACGCCGGTCCCCACTACCCAATAGACATTATTTTTGTTGGCTAAACCTAAGTAACTAAAATGCGCATTATCTAAAAAGGTCAGGTTCACTGCATCAGGCACAAAAAACACAAATTGCCCAGCCCCTGAAAATACGATGGGTTTTGCGCCGCCCACAGTGACCGCTGCAGCCGTTAAACAATAATAACCGGGGGTAAACACTTGTCCCGTAGTCAGATCGCCATGATTGCTACACCCCTGGGCTATTTTTCGGGAGGTAAAGGTATTGTATGCGGCTTGCATATCCGTGTTGGCATTGCTCACAAATAGGTCGGCATGAAGATAAGTATTTCCTAGGATCATATTAAATTGCGTAGGCACGACATCGGTTGCGGTCCCTGCAACATTCCCTATGATCTGCGCCGGCCCAAAACCCCCGGTATTTTGGACTAAAGGGCCTAAGACTGCAAAACTCGCCCCCGATCCTAAAGTCGTCACGAGAGCATACACATTAGCCGTCACTTGAGGTTGGGCGTTAAACTGTATGCCCACATAAACCGTGCGATTAATCACTTGGCTTAACGACTGCGTCCCTGTTGCGCAAAGAGGCGGCGTCAAAGATAGGGTTAAAGTGCAAGAAGTTAATGCAGGTAGCGTGCCACTACACCCCGAGAGACTAGCTGCACCCGTAAAGGTATCTCCAGGATTAACCATCAGTTGATTATTAATGAGGTTAAGATCAAATTCATAGTTACTTTGTATCGTATAAGTAAAGGTGCGTGCTACTGGAGTAGCGCTGCAAGCCATATCGCCGATAGCAGGACTCGGTGCGCTTAGGGTCACGAAATCGGCGCTCGCCTGTTGTGCGGCCTGGGCAAAACTCAGCGGTGACAGACAGAACAAAAATAACAAGCTAGCTGACTTAGATAGTAATTTCATCATCTTCCCCTATTTAGTTAAGTTATGCAAATTAAAACTGCATCATACCATAATTAAATAAAAATTACATGTCAACTTACTAACAACTTCATGGGGTCATATGAAATAAAAACAGCCCAAGTGCTGATCGCAACTGGGCTGTTTATGACGCTCGAACAGACAGATTTATAGATTATCAGGATTCACTATTCTATTGCCTGCAAGAGTCACGGTTGTGCCAGTAGAGAGTACTCGTCCTTCAAGAACTGTTGGGGAGACCCCACCCGCTGTTGCAAAAGCAACCGTACCTGAACTCAGGATATTGCCCACAAATAAGCCATTGCCATTAATGGTAATCGTACCGCCCGTAGAAGTACTAGTGACCCAATAAACGTTGTCTGGCTCAGCACCGTTAATTAACGAAAATTGTGTGTTCGCACAGATTTGTAAAGTATGAGTGCTGCTGTAGAAAATGTAATCACCCGGACCATCTAGAGTAATAGTGTTATTAGCGTTCGTACAATTCCCAAGAGCAGTAGGACCTATAGTGGCATTACCACTAAAACTATAGGTACCTGGCTGAATAGTGCCAGAGAAACCTGTACCTAGTGATTGATATGACAATCCTGCCAAAAAAGTATTGGCAGTAGTTGCATCTGCAACCGCATTGGCGCTAATCGGCATACCCACACCGACAAATGATTGTCCAGTCACTAAAATACTAGGTGTGCCAGTTAAAGCACCTTCCACTGCGATATTGCCCACAACCTCTGCGGTACCCGCCGCATTGGTATTGGTCAGATTATGTGCAGTGACTATCGCAAAATCCGCAGCAGAACCCAGGATGGTGACATCAAACTCAATAGGCGTAGTCACTTGAGTTTGCGACACATTATAAATGTTCAACGATAAGGTACGATCAAACACCTGCAAAGAGGGGGTAGTATTGGGAAGCGTGCAAGTAGGCGGAGTGATGGCAACAGTGACTGTACAATTGCCAAATGCCGCAACGGAAGGGCTGGGGTTAGTAACGCAGGTGCCTGCAACAACCGGGGCAGCCGCTGTGAAAGTATCATCCGAATTGGTGATAAGCTTGATATTATACAAATTTAAAGGCGCCCCTCCGGTATTATTTACGGTGTAAGAATAGGTACGTGCGCTGCCACCACATGCCATATCGCTTATAGGAATATTAGGTGCACTAATCGTAATAGGCATAGGCGCAATATTAGCCATTAACTTCGAATCAGTATCTGGACTATTTGTATCACTCGCCTGCACAATTCCAGTTAAGCAGGATGATAAACACCCTAGCATAATTAATTTTTTGATCATTTTATCTTCCTCATGTTTTATTATTCAATGGGTTACTTAATGGTAATCGTATTGCTTTGCAAATTAATATTGACAAATGACGCCAATCTACCATTAACTAATGCTGAGCTCGTCCCAGCTGTAGCCGCCGTGATTGGACCTACTGACATAATGGTTCCATCGATAGTCGCATCGGCTTGTAAAGTAACCGTGCCTGGGTTGCCGCCTGCAAGAACACCATTTCCACCCACTACCCAAAAAACATTATCACTGCTTGCGCCATTAATATAATTAAATTGAGCTGTCGGATTAAACTGCAGTCCACAATATGTATTTGTGCTTCCACAATTTCCTGTACCTGAAAGTTCACCTGCATTCACAAAAAATACAAAATTGCCTGGTCCATTTAATGTTATCGTACCATCTACCGTCACTGTGGTCCCTAAGATGCCAGGTCCATTTGAAAGACAATAGTAACCTGAGGTAAATATATTCCCATCAACTAAATTACCCTCAGTCTTACATCCAGTAACATTGTTGAGCAAAACACTCTGTGCAGCCGACATATCATTTTGAGCATTAGTCAATATAGCTCCAGAGGTATAAGACTCCCCATCAGTAATACTAAAATTGCCACTCACAACATTTGCGCCTAAATTTCCGACTAATTGCGCAAGGCCCAGAAGAGGATTAGCAGGATTATTGGTGACGGTTGTTAATGGACCACCTAATACCGCAAAATCAGCGCTCGATCCAATCACAGTCACATTCGCTTGAATATCTGCAGTAACCTGTGGTTCCAAATTATTGTATATGGGGACAGTAAGCGTTTGGTCTATGACTTCACTGATAGGGTATGTACATGTGGGTTGAGCAAAATTCACAGTAACTGTACAGTTGCCCAGTCCTGCTATAGTGCCTCCACAAGTATCGGCAAACGTAGTAGGGCCATAGGTATCATCAGGATTGGGTTCAAGCTCAATCTCACCTAAATCCAAATCAGCGGGTCCTGTATTTTGCAAGGTATAGACATATTCCCTTATAACGGGTGTTACGGACGTGCAAGCGATATCACTAATTGGCGGCACAGGATCGCTGATAGTGACCAGCCCCACTCTTGCAGCGTCCAAATCAGGCTCATTGGCTTGCGCCAAACCCACTAAGCTCACGGTAACACTTCCTAGTAGCATTATTTTTTTAATCATTATTTTTTTCCTCGTAGGTAAAATTTTGGCAACTATTTATTGATGTATTGCTACGGCATTGCTGTTTAAAAATATACCCCCATCGTTAGGTGACAATATGCGACCATTTACTATTGCGGGGTATGTGCCTGACGTTGCGGCAATAATCTCGCCGCCACCTGAGATGATAGTGCCATCAATTATCGCATTCGTTTGCAAGGTGATATCCCCCCCATTACCGTTTGAACCCACGACCCAGAAAACGCTATCTTGACTTGCACCATTTAGATATATAAAGCTGGTAGTTGGATTAAACACGAGTCCGCAATAGGACGAGTCGCCGTCACACGACGTAGTGACTCCATCCGCATCCACAAAAAATACAAAATTACCCGTTCCATTAAGCGTGATAGGCCCAGAAACTACGACATCATTACCTGCATTGGATAGACAATAGTAGTCTGGAGTAAATTCAGTATAACCTGGAGAGCCGGGATTACCCGCAGCACTACAACCACCTAGATTATCGAGAAAGACTTGCTGGGTTGCTAAGGTATCATTCCAGGCATTAGTGAATTCATAATCGGAGGTGGTGTAGCTTGCCCCGTCTATAATATTAAAATTCCCGGTCAATTTACCATAGCCCAAATTGCCTACTAATTGTGCAATGCCATCGCCAGGACTATTGGATACCCCTACGGTAGAAAATACCGCAAAATCAGCCGCAGAACCGAGGGTAGTCAGAGAAAAATCGATGTCGCTAGAAAGGGTTAATTGTTGCGAGCGCACGCCCACATCTAAAGTGAAAAATATATCATCTAGCATAGGGCCCGATTCGTTATCGCAAGTCGGTTGGGTAATGTCGATATTAATATCACATTGATTACCTAAGAATGAAAGAAAGCCTGGAATTTGCCCAGCATCTGGACAACCTGTACTGAAATCGATTTCTATTAAATTGTGTTGAATCAATGATTCGGTGAAAGCATCCGTGGTGTTAAGCTGAAAACTAGGCAGTGCTAATGCCGCGGGCTGGTTATTTTGTAGGGTAAAAGTGGCTGTACGCGTTGTAGGCGTTCCATCAGTCCCACTTACACAAGCAATATCGCCAACATCTGGAATGGTGACAAAAATAACGTCATCATTTACCAGTGTATCCTGGTTATTCACATTAGCCTGTGCTAGGCCCATTAAGGTGGACATACAGCTCAATGCTGCCAATTGGTATGCTATTTTTTTAATTGTCATGATTTTTTCCTCATTGCCGTTCACTATTTTTTATAAAATATGGGTTAACTCTACCCCTTATCGGCCAGCCGGAGGGGAACTGAAGTTTTTTTGGAGATTAATTTAGGGGTTAAGATTGGGGGTTTATTTAGTTAGGGCTGGGTTTAATTAAAGATCGCAAAATCCCCCCGTCCTAAGAAGGCCGGCCCCCTTTACAAAGGGGGCAAGTCTTCGTCCTTTACAAAGGGATAAGCGAAAGAGATCTTTGCCCCCTTTGTAAAGGGGGCCGGCCTTCTTAGGACGGGGGGATTTTTAACTGCACTCAAACTCTAACTGGATATACAAAAAACTAAAGGGCCTTACGGCCCCTTAGTTTGGTTAGGAATAAAACTTCCTATCTATCTACTCAACGTTTGCATTCACCGTAGTCCCTGCTAGTTGAACACCAGGAGGAGGTATTGGTGGACCAAAGACAGGGGGCTTAAATACAGAACTAAAAGACCACAGACTACCATTCACCACCGCAGCGACAGTACCTGTTTCATCCTCCCAGCCTTCTGCAGTGATGGTTGCAAAGCCACCATCATTGTAGTTATACCCGTCATTTGACCCTTGAGCGCCGGCTAATACAGTGCCATCCAGGGTAGAATCACCACTTAAAAACACACTACTGTATTGGATACCGGTAGGATCAGGGTACTTGGGATCATCTGGAAAAACAGCAGGAGTATAGGAGCTGGTTAAAACCCAATACACATTCGCCGCAGAGGCGCCGTATGAATAGACAAATTCAGCGGTAGGTTGAACGATAAGATCGCACATTCTTTCCGTTGATTTAGAGCCCGTTTGATTTTCATCTGGCGCACATAATGTATCAACACTTGAATTTTGGTCAATTGGCGAGATAAAAAAGACAAAATTACCTGGGCCGGATAAATTGATTACTCCTGTCAAGGTAACATCTATTGCATCACCGTTTTCATCTTGAGAATACAAGCAATAATAGCCTGACTTAATTTGATTACCGTCATCGATGCTGTCACGATCCCGACACCCACCGTAGTTGTAAACGTCCATAAAGACATTATAAGCGGAGGTGAAATCACTTTGCGCTGCATCTACAATATTATCAGGCATTAGCGTTGCGTAATGAGTCGTGCCATCAACTTCGAAATAATTGAACACATCCCCTGTGGCCATAATGCCTAAATCACCAAATAATTGACTATCGCCGTAATCAGGATTGGTTGCGGGTGGGTTAGAGACGTCTAATATGGCAAAGTTGCGACCTGCACCGATGGCGGTGACTTGGGCATGAATTTCATGGTCTAAGTCTGCGTTTTGATGCCCAACCCCTACTCCTACGCCTATATGTAATATTTGACGAATATCCGCTTCAGTCGGTCCTACGTTACAAATAGGAGGAGTGATGGTAATCGTAATGTCGCACGTGGAAAACCCATTAATGATACCTGTTGCACCTTGAATATCGCCGCCCGTACTCATTACACAGCCACCCAGATTCACATCCGTTAGGATATTGGAGTTATCCTCTGCCGTGGGGTTCATCCCGATATTAAATAATCTAATGTTGGCCGGTATTGTGCTGATCAAGGTGTAAATAACATCTCGTGTCCCGTCCACACCATCATTACACGCCACATCATTAAACTCTGTAATCCCATAAAAATCTATTGCAAGATCTTGCGCAGTACTTGCTTGTGCCACGCCCACGCCCACTAGGCATGAGACTAGACCTAATTGATACGCTAACCGTTTAAACATTATTATTCCCCTCTCAAAGTATTATAAAAAATTTTATGAAAATGGACTTTTTAATACTTCGTCGGATCCATCTTCCTTAATGAAATCTATAGTCTTAAACAATAGTATTATAGTATGGTATGGAGTTAGTGCACTGTCGAGTTGAAAGCTAAGAAGTTGAGGTAATTTCTTACGCTTGATAAAATTATTTATAACCATTAATAAATGAATTCTATCTATCAAGCCATACGTAAACCAGGGAGCCAAAGGTTGCATCAGCAAAAACCGATGGCCTGTAAGCTCATTATCCCCTGTCACATAAGGACTATCACCAGGATCATAATGATTGATGCCATTACTATTGTAAAAATAACCTTAACATGGTATCAGCTCGTAGGATTGTTTAGCAAAAAAAGGATAAAGAAAATGCTAAATTGTTACACTGATGCGATTGAATCACCTTCTACGCTAAGTGATATATGCAAAATTTGAACAGCATAGGGTACAATATTTTCCCTCATCTTTATAATAATATCATTTGGCAACCCTTAATATGAAAGAACATAATTATTATGTTTATATTCTTGCAAGAGAAAGAAATAGTGTTTTCTATACAGGCGTAACTAATAATCTCATACGAAGAGTTTATGAACATAAGGCTGAATTAATAAAGGGATTCACACAAAAATACAATGTCAAAATGCTCGTTTATTATGAGCATTTTGAAGACATCTATGCGGCAATCTCTAGAGAAAAGGTGATTAAAAAATGGAAACGAAAGTATAAAATTTCCATTATTGAGCAGAGAAATCCAACATGGAATGATTTGTATTTTGAGTTATAAACTTCCTATTTCTTTAGATAAATTGTTGGTACCACAAAGCACATCCGGGCTGGCAGCTTACAATCGCACCCACGCTGTCAGCTTGCAAAACACACCTGAGTTGTCACCCCGCAAAAACTGCGTCAACCGATCTTGTTAGGAAACAATACCTTCACGCAGTTTTGTGCGGGGTGACAACTCCGATGTACTTTGCGGGACGGCTCAGGTGAGCTTTGCAAGTGACAGTGCGGATGTACTTCGTGAGATGACAGCACGGGTGTACTTTGCGAGTGACAGCGGGGGTATGTTTTGTGGGGTAACAGATTAATGTAACCCCAATGTCTCTTATTTATACCACCCTTAACGCGCAGGTTTCACTGTTGTACCCGCTAATTTAATTACGCCATAGCGACTCCATACACTGCCGTAAATATTAACCGCGCGATCCCCGGTGCCGTATTCTACAATAACATTGCTGCCGAATGCACTGGGTGTTGTGCTCCCTGCACCACCTAAAATTGATCCGTCTAAACGTGCACCATTTGCAAGATACACGTGACTTAAATCATAACTCCCCATTAACCAGGGAGGATTTAATGGCCCGGGTGCAGGTGCAAACGTGCCGGCTGGATTAGCGCTTAATATCCAAAATACATTTTCAGGACCGGGTGTATTGCCGTGACGATCCCCTGCATAAATAATATTAAACGTCGGCTTTACGATTAAATTACACATTCTGTACGTAGGGGTTCTGTCAACCAGACAATGCTTAGCCGGATCAATAAAGAAATAAAAATTTCCTGCACCCGAGAGGGTCACGGTCCCTGATAAGCTCACATCGGTGGGCGTAGGGGTAATGATTGCAGGAGGCTTAGGAATATACGCCTCAGATAAACAATACGCGCCTGACGTTAACACCTTATGGTGATGTAAACTTCCCAGTTTGAAACAATTATTTCCTGGGGTGGGCGGCGTTACGTTTGCATTCAAGCCCCCGATTAACGTGGCATAGGCGGATTCAAAATCCGCTTCGGAACCAATGACTACAGGATTAGTGGCATCACTGTAAGCGGTTGCGCTATTGGGTAATGTAAATCCTGTGGCTGGCAAGCTAGCCATGACCCCTAAGTTCCCAAATAACATACTATTACCATTACCTTGATTAACCGGTGGCTGGGATAATCCTAAGACTGCAAACTGATTACCACTGCCGATTACATTCACTTCAGCATGCGCTTCGAGCAGTAAATAATCTTGCTGGCTACCTACGCCTATCGCTAAGAGTTGATGTATCGCTGCAGACATGGGTACAGACGTTGAATTCGCACCATTTTTGTTGCACAGTGGTGGAATAAATTCAACAGTGAGCGTGCATTGACTTAAAGCTGCGATCGAACCTTGCCCATAATTAGTCACGGGATCAGTATAAGTAATGCAATTAGGATTGCCCACCGCTATAGGCGTATCATCAAAGCTAAAACGCATGCCTGAGTCATCATGGGCAAAACGTACCATTCTGGCATTAAATAATCTAAAGTTTGCATATTTATTATTCTGCAAAGTAAATTGTACGGCGCGCGGAATGGCCTGCAATGCAGGTGTAGGCGCACAGGCGATATCTGGAAAAGGATCAGAGTTAAGGTTTAAAAAAACCACATCGTTTTTTATTCCAAAATCAGCTTGCGCTACACCGATAAAACAAGAAAAAAAACAGCCCAGTACACTTAGGCTTAGAAGTGGTTTAATCATGCTCTGTCCTACATTGTTTATTGTTATTATTAATGGACCCATCACCAAATAGTTTGCAGGTATTTTTTGGGCTTAGGAAGAGTATAGAATTATTATTCAGAAATACAACTTATAAATTTTTATTTCCCAATAAACAAAGGACCCGAAGGTCCTTTGTTTTACTGCTTAAGAACAGATCTTAGAGTGTTGGACTCACAGTTGTTCCAGACAATAGGATCTCACCGCATGCAGACCAGATTGTGCCGTTAACAACTACTGCACGATCACCTGTCGCTGGAGGTTCAACAATAATGTTGTTACCTACGTAAGGACCAGTAGTAGGACTAGTAGCTAGACAAGTATTAGGTGTTGGAGGACCAGGTGGAACATAAGCAGCACCAGGTGTTGCAAAACCACCGCCTAATATCGAACCATCAATACGTGCGCCATTGTATATGAACACATGGTTGAAGTCAGTGCTACCCAAAGCATAAGTCATAACAGGGCTAGATATGGGTGTTGTGTCAAGAGGTAGAAGAGCACTTGATCTATTCAAGATCCAGAATACATTTTCAGCTGAAGGCGTATTACCGTTTCCATCTGCTGCATATTGGATATTGAAGTCAGAACCGAAGACAAAATTACACATTCTAGTAACTAAAGGACTTAATGTTACCGCACATTCTTTAGCTGTATCTGCATAGAAGTAGAAATTACCCGCACCCGCTAATGTGATCGTACCATCCAAAGTCACATCAATTGGTCTAGGAGGTGTATAGCTTGTATCTGCATTAGATAAGCAATAAGAGCCTGAAGGTATGACTGCACCATTATTGAAATCACCATAAGGAAGACAGTCTTCATTTGGTCCGATTCCATTTTCTAAATCTGCAGTTAATACGGCATAAGCATTTTCTAAATCAGCTTCTGCACCCAAAACTACAGGACTCATTGCTGAAATAGGTCCCTGGAAGTATTCTTGAGCATAGGCAGGTAAAGTAAAGCCACCTGGGTGGCCTACAGGAAGAAGACCTACATTACCAAACGCCTGAGTGTTACCGCCACCTTGGTTGACCGGAGCTTGATTAAAGCCCAATACCGCAAACTGACTACCAGAACCGATTGCAGTTACATCTGAACTTGCTTCCAGCAACATGAAATCTTCTTGGCTACCTACGCCTATGACTAACAGTTGGTGGATACTACCAGCTTGTGTCGGAACAGGAGCGGGTGTAGGAATTACACCAATATCTGATCCTGTGGTTTCACATGTAGGTGGAACATATTGAGCATACAATGTACAAGAGGAAAATCCATCAATCACACCATTACCAGCGTTAGTCACTGGGTCTGTGCTGGTTACGCAATTGTTAGGTAGAGCAGTAGAAAAATCAAAGCTTATTCCTGAATTATCATCTGCGAAAGGCAAGAAGTGGATATTATACAATCTTATATCTGCAGGAATATTGCTTTGTAAATCAATAGCTACTGTGCTAACCGCAGGAAGAGGTGATGGCTGTACGCCATTAATACCAGCTATAGGATCAGGTACGCAAGCGACATCTGGAAACATACCTTCACTTATGTCTACAAACACTATATCAGTTTGATCACCAGTGTCCCAAAGATAGAAAGATTCGTCAGTAAACGGATTATCTGCATGAGCCACGCTGACTAAACAGGATGCTGCACATCCTAGCATAGCAAGCTTTAAGCTTAAATTGTTAATCATAATATTTCCTTATAAAGTAAGTTAATTAAAATGCACATACACTACAAACAGTCAAACAACTGCCTAATGCTCTTCATTGTTTCCATGTGCTAAAAGGAGTATAGGTCTAGTCTTTAAAAATTCCATATAATTTCGCAAATTTTTTAATGAACTATTAATAACCGCATACTTCATAAAGTTAAAGTAAACTATGAAGAGCGCCTAGGGAGTTTTATCCTTCTACTCCCTAGGTACTACTACTGATCATTTAATCAGAACTACATGAATTATTGAGAAAACTTTACTGCGCAGGCCATACCGTGGTGCCGGCTAACAGGATCTGGCCGCATCTAGACCAGATACTGCCGTTAACATTAACGCCTCGATCACCGGTAGTGTATTCAGCAATAATATTATTACCAAAGGGTGCGCCTAATCCTTCTCCAATGTTACAGTAGCTTGGTTCGCCATTAGGACCGCCCGCACCGCCCAAGATAGACCCGTCTAAACGAGAACCGTTTGCGAGATAGATATGGTTAAAGTCCGTGCTACCTAGAACCAGCGGCGGATCAATTGGCGTTGCATCATCCGTAGGAACTTCCGTGCCATTTAATATCCAGAACACGTTTTGTGGTCCAGGTCTATCCCCGTTTTGATCGGCATCATAGATAATATTAAAGTTAGGACCGACGCGTAAATTACACATTCTCGTTACTGCAGGTGCACCTGTCGCGGGATCTGCTGCTGTTAGAATACATTCATGGCTGTTATCCATATTGAAATAGAAATTACCCGGACCCGTTAACGTCACATTACCATCTAAGGTGACATCGATAGGTGTAATAGTATGATCAGGTGCAACATACGCATTAAATAAGCAATAAGAACCTGAAGTCAGTCTATTTGCATTATTCATATTACCATAAGGAATACAGTTGTTATCAAACTCATCATCAAACTCTAAAGTCAGCCATGCAGCAAGGAAATCAGCTTCTGCACCTGCGACGACAGGATTATTCTGACTATCAAAGGCCGTTGCACTATTAGGTAAAGTAAAACCGTCTGCATTGGGTGTAGGCAGGAAACCCCCATGACTATTAACCACACCTAAATTACCAAACAGCTGACTGTTGCCATTGCCTTGATTAACAGGGGCTTGGTTATACCCTAATACCGCAAAGTCATTTCCAGAGCCAATGACATTCACTTCAGATTGTGCTTCTAGCAGTAACAGGTCTTCCTGACTGCCTACACCAATAGAGAGTAATTTATGGATATTCGCCGACATGGGCACAGGTTGGCCATGTTGACCGGTAGTGTGACAAAGCGGCGGAGTAAATTCAACAGTAAGCGAACATTGTTCATAAGCATAAATGTAACCTTGGCCGTAATGGGTCTCGGGATCTACGCCACAAAAATTTGGAAAAGGACAAGGCGGTGACAAGCAATTGCGCGGCTCTGGAAATGCGGTTGGAGCCGTAGAAAAGGTAAATCCCACATCGGAATTATCATCTGCAAACGTGCTCATTTTGATATCAAATAATCTAAAAGGAGCAGGTTCTGTGTTGTTTAAAATAAAAGTAACGGCACGGCCTTCACGTAACCAGGGTGCATCAAATGGCACACAGGCGACATCAGGAAAAGGTTTGTCGTCATTAAGCCCTACGAAAACCACATCATCAAACTCATGGGGTTGATCGCTATTACCATCAAAACCATTGTCATGCTGATCCACGGTACCCACTTTAGCTTGGGCAACACTGGCTAAACAAGATGCTGCGCATCCTAGAATAGCTAACTTATAGCCTAGATTCTTAATCATAATACTTCCTTATAATAGGTTAATTAAAATAAATAACATCATTGTTTATCTGCGCATAGGGAACTTCGTCCAGAAGCTCCCTTGCCCACAAAGTCATTCAGAATAAGCCACGTTTGCGTTATCTCCGTCGAAGTTCCAGTCATAACAGAAATCACAACCCTCGAAACCAAAACCAAAATCGAAATCAAACTCAGACTGTTCAGGGACGGATACAGAGTTACTGTATAAATAAATGGAATAATTAGACCATAATCTACCGTGTACTGTGCCCGGGTTGTTGCCTGGACCATCAGAGAAAATAGGCCCGCCTGCTGCTAAAACGATACCATCGAGTGCTGCAGCCTGGAATATATCCACAAAGCCATTACCCACTATCCAGAACACATTATTAGGATTAGCCTCACGTTCATACTCGAAATATGTCGCGGGGTGCACATTTAAGCTGCACGGTCTACGAATAAGGGGCGTTGCAGGCAGTGGGCTTGCAAGATCCCAACAATCTGACTCATCAGACCCAACATAAAACACAAAGAAACTCGCTGGACCGCCCTCTAACGTAATGTAACCATCAATATTAGGTTCTACATCATGGCAAGTACGAAAATCAGTGGGATTCGTACAAACTCTATTTTGTAAACAATACAGACCACCGTTTATTCTATCGCCATCATCAAGATTGCCACGCGGAGTACAACCATACGTTTCACGCATTGTATTAAAGGTATTCCACGCTGCAGAAAATGCATCTTGTGCATCCAGCACGGCTTGCGCAGTTGAAGACGTATAAAGCATGCCATCGATTACATTAAAGTTAAGATCGATAGTGCCCGGTGAAGTCACTTGAGTATGCCCGACACTGCCTTCTACATAAGCAACACCATCACGGTTATGCACATCGTTACCTAAAATAGCGAACCCAGTATCACCCCCTGCAGCACCCAGAGTAGTAAAGTGAAATTCATTCAAGTTAGCAAATGCAAACACTTGGAGGGTATCCACACCGATACGTAATACACGATCAACAAAACCGAATATGGGACCTGAAGGTGGGCACGCAGGTGGAGTTAAAATTAAATCCACAGTACAGGTTTTGCCTCCGGGAAGTTTAGTCCCATTATCAAAAATACATGTACCGCCATCGATCGTCAGCAAATCTTCTGGGAAAGAATCTTTGGCGATCAAGACGGGGTCATAAAGTATAATGCCGACTGCTTCATAATTTTTAACCGTCAAGGTGATCGTTCTAGGACTGCTGCCGCAGTTCACATCCGAAATATTAGGCGTATCGATAAACCCAACATCAGGTTCCCAGCACACCGGCAGACCATCTAAACCACAATCTCCAAACGCAAGCTCATCCTGCACATCTTGAGCCTGAGCCATACCCGCAAGGCAAACTGACACACAGCCCAGCAAAGTTAATTTTAAAGATAAATTTTTCATCACGTTTTCCTTCTTCCTTGTGTAATTAATAATCCGTTAGACCCCAAAGCGTACGCCTAAGAATATGGCTTGTGTTTTGACATCCATATTATCGCTGTGTACATGGAATATATCGTCTACGCCGCCGATACCGATGTCTGTTAAATCGGTCCATAAATATTGCAACGTAATGTCGAAGTTTTCATCTAACGCATAATCTAGGCCGCCACCAAATTCAAACGCAAAGTCTGTGCTTTGTGATTCTTGAATTTTAAGATCATGGATGGGAACGCCTCGATTTGGATTTAAATTAAAATCTGCAGTATTCCAGGCTACGCCTAAACCTGCCATGACGTAGAAAGATAATTCATTTACAGTCAATACATCGAGTGCGAGATCAAACATTAGACGTGTGCTGTCGAAATTGATATTGTAGGTGGCATCGATATCATCGGGATCATTAAAGCGGCGCACATCGCCTTCGAGCTTATTGCCACTTAAAACGTACACATTGATTTGGGGTGTAATAGAATCAAACCAGCTTACATTGATTTCATCGTCTTCATCTCGGTTATGTCTATATTCATTTTCGTCTTCTTCATCTTCCCATTCTAAGGGGAACACATAGCCCACACCCAACTGCCCCGTCCATGACTTCCAGTCATCACTGTTCGTTTGTAGCAAAGTATCCGTTTCGCTACGTGTGACTTTAACTTTGCCGTCATTTTGATCAATCGTTGCGATACCAATCAAGGCAGAGAACTGGAAACTTCCTTCATCAAACAAACCATCTTCTTCTAACGGACCGCTTACCACATCATAACCGGGAGCAGCAAGCGCAACACTAGAAGCTAGTGAGAGTGCCATGCCGGTGAGTAAAATTCTGGAGTGTATCAACATAATTTTAGATCCTTCTACTGTGTTTCAAGACAAACAAAAATAATTAAAGCAACTTTAATCGAACTTTCACAATTATAGGGGATTAGACAAGATATGAGAAAATAAATCAAACGTTTTTTTCTTATTTTTTAATTTTTTTTTAAAAATCACTTATACGTAGTATATTATTTGCACAATTTGATTTATGTTGCGCAAAAATAGAACAGTTTTTGTTTTTAAAAAACTTGTGGACCAATTAAATTTTTAGAACTGATCCAGATTTCACCTGTCATTAAATTAATGATAATGTGACTCACTAACAGCAGCGGAAAGAAATCTTGATGAGTGTAATACCGATCTGTGATGCCACATAGATCTATCAATATGCATGGATTTGTCGCTCACACAGATCTGTCATTGCACAGAGATCTGTCACCCCGCAAAAACTGCGTCAACTGAATTAGTTAGAAAACAATACTTTCACGCAGTTTTGTGCGGGGCCCGGTAACAATTTAGCTAAAGGGATATTAAAGGCAAACACGCACTTAGATAATGCGTTACCGGGCCCCGCACAAAACTGCGTGAAAGCACAACAATTCTAACCCGATCGGTTGACGCAGTTTTTGCGGGGTGACAGTGCAGGTGGGCTTTGCGTCGGTGACAGATCTGTTCGTAATCTCTGCAACTCTGCAACTCTGCAACTCTGCAACTCTGCAACTACATAAGACTACGCTTCATTGCGCATGTGAGGAAATAATAAAACATCACGTATCGAAGTGGTGTTAGTCAAAAACATCACCAAACGATCTATGCCTAGACCTACACCTGCAGTCGGTGGCATGCCGTATTCTAATGCCGTAATAAAATCTTCGTCATAAGGCATAGCTTCTTCATCGCCTTCTGCTTTTAATTCCATTTGGGCACGAAAGCGTTCCGCTTGTAACTGTGCATCGTTTAATTCTGAAAAACCATTCGCAAGCTCACGACCTGCAATAAATAATTCAAATCTGTCGGTGATAAACGGATCGGTATCATTAGGACGCGCAAGGGGCGAGACTTCGGCGGGATATTCAGTAATGAAAACAGCTTCCATTAAATTAGGTTCAACGGTTTTCTCAAAAATTTCAATTTGTATTTTGCCTAAACCAAAATGCGTATCCAGTGGAATCGATAAACGTTGGGCCAACGCACGCGCAGATTCTATTGTGGTCAATTCACTGCGATCTAACCCGGGATTATATTCAAGAATCGCATCAATCACACTCATGCGTTTAAAGGGCTGACTGAGATCATAGTGCTTATCTTGATAAGTGACTTGCAAAGTACCTAGTGTGCTGAGGGCCACATAACGAATTAATTCTTCAGTATGCGTCATGGCTTCATGGTACGTTGCATACGCTTGGTACCACTCTATCATCGTAAACTCCGGATTATGGCGCGTGGATACGCCTTCATTACGAAAGTTGCGATTGATCTCATACACTTTTTCAAAACCACCTACGACTAAGCGTTTTAAATATAATTCAGGTGAAATGCGCAAGTAAAGATCCATGTCCAGTGCATTATGATGGGTGGTAAACGGTTTGGCTGCAGCGCCTCCTGCGAGCACTTGCATCATCGGTGTTTCGACTTCAATAAATTGATCGGCATCCATAAATGCGCGGATACTTTGGATGATCTGCGAGCGATGTTGAAATATGCGGCGTGCTTCAGGATTACAAATGAGATCTAAATAACGTTGCCGCGCGCGCACTTCATGATCCACTAAACCATGAAATTTATCAGGCATAGGGCGTAATGATTTAGTTAACATTTGAATGTTCTGCGCCTTAACGGAGAGTTCATTGGTTTTAGTTTTAAATAAGGTGCCGGATACCGCAACGATATCGCCTAAATCCCAGGTTTTGAATTTTTCATACTGACCTTCTGGGAGTGCCTCTTGTTTAATATACACTTGCATTTGTCCGGTCATGTCTTGGAGATGCATAAAGCTGGCTTTGCCCATTAAACGTCGAGTCATAATGCGGCCTGCAATCGTGACGGGCACAACATGCGCGTCAAAATAATCCGCGGGTTGCTTCTCGTATTCTTCATGCAACGCTTGTGCGTAGTGTTCGCGTTTAAATTGATTGGGGTAGGCATTGCCTTGTGTGCGCAGTTGCGCTAATTTAGCCAGCCGCTCTGCGTGCATATCATGTTCGTTTAATTGTGGTGTCGTGTCTGGTGTTGTCATGCTATGTTCCATTTTAAATTTAAAAAAATCATTGTATTTTTGCCCCCTTTGTAAACCTGAGGAATTCCCACGGATTTTCATTTAAAAACAATTTAGTATTTAAGGCCGAAGGCCTGACCGTATCTAGCCCAGGGTCTAGGCGCGTCTTCGCGCCGTAACCCTGGGTAGATGAGAATAAGAACCCAGCGCTGAAAGCGCGCAAGAAAAATATTTAAAAATTAATCTTACGCGCTTTCAGCGCTTGTTCTCTTTTTTCTCCTACCCAGGGTTACGGCGCGAAGACGCGCCTAGACCCTGGGCTAGATACGGTCAGGCCTTCGGCCTTAAAACTAAAATCCGTGAAGATACTTCAGTTTGTAAAGGGGGCAAGCAAGACCCTTACAAAGGATGCAAGCACTGCACAAAAATCATTCCTCTTTCAGCTTCAAACTTGCTTCAATAAATACCATTAAATCACCGTCCAATACCGATTGGGTGTTGCCGATTTCTACACCGGTGCGTAAATCTTTGATGCGTGAGGCATCGAGCACATACGATCGGATTTGATGTCCCCAACCAATATCAGTTTTTGTTTCTTCTAAGGCTTGCTGGGTCGCATGGCGTTTTTGTTCTTCAAACTCATAGAGTTTGGCTTTTAATTGTTTCATCGCTTGGGCTTTATTTTTATGTTGCGATCGGTCATTTTGACATTGCACCACTATCCCCGTAGGCAAATGGGTGATCCGCACCGCAGAATCGGTACGGTTGACATGTTGCCCCCCTGCACCACTTGCGCGATACGTATCGATACGTAAATCTGCAGGATTAATTTCAATCGCAATATCATCATCAATTTCAGGCGAAACAAAAACGGATGCAAATGAAGTATGGCGTCGATTCCCAGAATCAAACGGTGATTTACGCACTAAACGGTGCACGCCCGTTTCGGTACGCAGCCAACCAAACGCATAATCGCCTTGCACATAAATGGTTGCGCTCTTAATGCCTGCCACTTCGCCTGGGGATGCTTCCATCAATTCCGTTTTAAACCCTTGCCGCTCGCAAAAGCGCAAATACATCCGCAGCAACATTTCCGCCCAATCTTGCGCTTCGGTGCCGCCGGACCCTGAATGAATTTCAACATAAGCATGATTGGCATCTTGCGAGCCTGAAAACATCCGCTGAAATTCGAGTAGCTCTAATTGCTTTAAGATCGCTTGTGCTTGTGTGGTAACCTCTAGAAACGTGGCTTCATCTTGCTCCTCTATGGCAAGGGAGAGTAATTCTGAAGCTTCATCCCATTCATGCGCAAGCTGTGCTAGCGCACTCACGGTGCGCTCGAGGGTAGCACGTTCACGCCCTAAGGCTTGGGCTTGCGTTTGATCTTGCCAGGCATTCGGATCTTCCAAGGCCATTTTAATGGTGCTTAAGCGCGAGAGTTTTTGATCAAAGTCAAAGATACCCCTTAAGCGCTTTGATGCGCGCCTGCGTGTCTTTTAATTGCTCAAGGAGTGGGTTTACTTCTAACATCGCTACCTTTAAGCCAAATTCTTTGCTACAAATTCCCAATTGACTAAATGCCAAAACGCCCCTAAATATTCCGGACGCGCATTACGGTAATCAATATAATAAGCGTGCTCCCACACGTCGCAGGTCAATAAGGCTTTTTTACCTTCGGTCATGGGCGTCCCTGCATTCGAAGTGCTGATGATTTCTAATTTACCCTCACTGTTTTTAGCCAGCCATGCCCAGCCCGAGCCAAAAGTGCCGATAGCACATTTAGTAAAAGCTTCCTTAAAGGTGTCAAATGAACCAAAGGCACCCACGATGGCATCACGCACCACACCCGTAGGCTCATTGCCGCCAGTGGGGCTTAAACAATTCCAGTAAAAGGTATGATTCCAGACTTGTGCGGCGTTATTAAAAATGCCATCGCTGGATTTTTTAATGATTTCTTCTAATGATAAATGCGCATATTCGGTATTAGGTATTAAATTATTTAAGTTATTCACATAAGCCTGATGATGTTTCCCATAATGGTATTGCAGCGTTTCTGCAGAAATGTGGGGTTGTAACGCATCTTGCGCAAAGGGCAATGGAGGTAAGGTAATCGCCATAATTTTCTCCTTAAAGGTTGGGATTTCATTCTCTAAACAATTGCGCTAAGATAACATAATTTGCAGTAAAAGGTAGAGCCCATGAACACACCGATTGATACCCTGAGTCAAATAAAACAACAAATTGCCGATAACCCAATTCTTCTATATATGAAAGGCACCCCAGATTTTCCCCAATGCGGCTTTTCGGCCCGTGCGGTGGAAATGCTTATTGCGTGTGGTGCAAAATTTGAATCAGTCAATATATTAGAGCATCCCGATATTCGTCAAACCCTGCCACGCTATGCGAACTGGCCTACTTTTCCCCAGCTTTATGTCAAAGGCGAGCTCATCGGCGGCTGCGATATTATGCAAGATTTATATGAGCAGGGTGACTTGCAGAAAATAGTGGGGTAATCATGTCTTCAGCCCTGATGTCCACTTACCAACCGCTGCCCATTACCATAGAAAAAGGCGCGGGAGTGTGGCTGTATGATACTGAGGGCAATCAATATTTAGATGCGTTTGCGGGGATTGCGGTATGCAATCTTGGCCATTGTCATCCGCACGTGGTGCAAGCGATACAACATCAGGCCAGCCTCTTGATGCATACTTCAAATATGCTGACCATTGCCAATCAAGAAAAACTTGGGCTACAGTTAACCGCTTTGGCGCATATGGAGCAAGCATTTTTTTGTAACAGTGGTGCCGAAGCCAATGAATGCGCCATTAAACTTGCCCGTCTTTATGGTCATCAACGCGACATTAAAAACCCCAGTATTATTGTGATGGAAAATGCATTCCATGGCCGTACTTTAGCGACCCTAGCTGCGGGCGGTTCGCGTCGCGCGCAAGCCGGTTTTGAGCCGTTAATGAGCGGTTTTGTTCGCGCGCCGTTTGATGATATCGCGGCCTTACAAAAAATTGCGGCCCAAAGCACGGATATCGTCGCCATATTATTAGAACCTATTCAAGGTGAAGGCGGGATCCGCACGCCGGATCCGCATTATTTGACCCAAGTCCGACAATTGTGTGATCAACACGAATGGCTGATGATGGTCGATGAAGTGCAAACCGGGATGGGACGAACCGGACATTTATTTGCCCACCAAAGTGCGCATATTATTCCCGATGTGATGGCCTTAGCGAAAAGTTTAGGCAATGGCTTTCCGATAGGCGCTTGCTTAGCGGCCGGCCGCGCTAAAGATGTGTTTCATGTCGGCAATCATGGTTCTACATTTGGCGGTAATCCACTCGCCTGTGCCGCGGCATTGGCCACCTTAGAAGTGTTACAAAACAATCCCTTACTGGATCATGTTCAACAAATAGGTGCATATTTACAACACCAGTTACAGCGGGCTTTAAACGATCTTCCGCGTGTTATTGAGGTCCGTGGCACTGGGTTATTAATTGGCATCGAGATGGACGCCCCCTGCCGCGCGCTGTTAGCGCTGTGTGCGAAAAAAGGGGTACTGATTAGTGTTACAGCCGAAAAAGTGATCCGCCTCGCCCCGCCTTTAATTTTAACGACCGAACACGCTGACAAAATAGTTCAGGTGTTAAGCGATGTGATCAGTGAGTGGGTTTAGCTTAAACTCTATTTATCCTATTTTGATACAGGGACGGACTTCTTACTGCTTCGGCGTTTTCCTCTTTGTAAAGGTCTTGCTTCCGAAGTAATGGTCTTGCTTGCCCCCTTTGTAAAGGGGGTCGGCCGCTTCGGACGGGGGGATTTTAACAATGTCTAATGACACTCAGCATTAAAAAATTTCACCGGCCATTAAAATTCGACCTTCCGCTAATAGGCCACCCGCCGCTAAAAATCCCCCCGGCCGAAACGGCCGGCCCCCTTTACAAAGGGGGCAAGCAAGATCCTTACTAAGGGAGCAAGTCCGCGCCTGTGGATAACTCTGTGAATAATTTGGGAACAGTTGCTAAACTGCTTGATAATACAGGGACTTAGTTTAGAAACCTCATCCTATTGCAAAATATTAGTCTTATTTTTCAATCAGTTAAAGAAATATCCCGCTAAGCGTGCCCGTCCCTACCCCATCCCACGTTCAGCAACATTTAAGAAAACATCTGTGCATAACTCTGTGCATAGCGATGCATAAAATAAATCCTTGTCAAGAAATTTATTTTTTATATTTTTCCATTTTCAATTTAACAGACTTACACTCCGCAAGCTCAAGATCTGCAAAACATTTTCATGAGGGCTTGATCTTAGTCACAGATTATCCACAAATAACCCCCAGACTATTCACCTTGTCAACGCGACGAATACACGCTATCTTGTATCTAGTAAGCAAAAAATACCTATATATAGTGGTTTTGCTAAATTTTGCTCAGGTGAAGCATTCCTTAAAAATTTTAAAAAAATTCTAAAAAGAGCAAAATACACTTAAGCAATTGATTTTCTCAAAATACCCCCTTAATGGGATCACATGACACAACAAAACCGGGCGTTTTGCGCCCTAAATTTATCTTAAGGAGTAGTTATGAGCGACACGATGTCAATAAGTTCACCCCTATCCAATGATACCGGACTAATTCAGTCTGGTTTAAACACGCCCATTTCTAACACGCCTATCAGTGCGACCGAACCTGGCAAGTTACACGTTATTCGCCGTAACGGTAAAATCACCCCGTTCGATGGCGATAAAATTGCCATCGCGATGACAAAAGCGTTTTTAGCCGTAGAAGGGGGCCATGCCGCAGCATCAGTCCGCATCCATGAAACGGTAGAACGTTTGACCCAAATTATCAGCGCCACCTTTAAAAGAAGACTGCCTGCAGGCGGTATGGTGCATATTGAAGACATCCAAGATCAAGTTGAATTAACCCTCATGCGTGAAGGCTTACAGAAAGTCGCGCGTGAATACGTGTTATACCGCGAAGAACGCAAACGTCTGCGTCTTGCAAACAATGAAGCCCAAACTAACCTTGAAATTAAAGTCACCCTGCCTCATGGTGAACGCGTGCCCTTATCTAGTCTGCAATTAGATAGATTGATACGTGATGCCTGTAAAAATCTTGCTGAAATTGACCCTGCACTTATTCTCACTGAAACCCATCGTAATTTATTTGATGGGGTCGCCCTGGCCGATGTGAATAAAGCCGCCATTATGAGCGCGCGCACCTTAATCGAAAAAGAACCCAATTATTCCTACGCTTGCGCCCGGTTATTACTGATCGATTTATACCAAGAAGCCTTGCGCTTTTTAGGTATTCCCCAGCAACAAGTGTATTTTTCAGAGATGCCCAATTATTACGCGAATACGCTTTCTGATTATATTGAACGCGGCATCAGTTTAGAGCTTCTTGATCCCCAATTACGCAGTTTTGATCTGCCACGCTTATCCCAAGCCATCTGCGCCGAGCGTGATTTTCAGTTTACTTATTTAGGTTTACAAACCCTGTATGACCGCTATTTTATTCATCATAAAGATGTGCGTTTTGAAATGCCACAAATTTTCTTTATGCGTGTCGCCATGGGACTTTCCATCGCCGAACCCGATAAAAATGCCCGCGCCATTGAGTTTTATCACCTGCTGTCTAGCTTTGATTACATGAGCTCAACTCCGACCTTATTTAATTCTGGCACCTTGCGCGCGCAATTATCCAGCTGTTATTTGACCACGATTCCCGATGATTTATCCGGTATTTATAACGCCATGCGCGATAACGCCTTATTATCCAAATATGCCGGCGGTCTAGGCAATGACTGGACTCCGGTGCGCGCCATGCATGCGCATATTAAAGGCACTAACGGTAAGTCACAGGGCGTCGTCCCCTTTATGAAAGTCGCGAATGATACCGCAGTTGCGGTCAATCAAGGCGGCAAACGTAAAGGCGCGGTTTGCGCGTACCTTGAAACCTGGCATATGGACATTGAAGAATTTCTAGAACTGCGAAAAAATACCGGTGATGAGCGCCGCCGCACCCATGATATGAATACCGCGAATTGGATCCCTGATCTCTTTATGAAACGCGTGATGACGGATCAACCCTGGACCCTATTCTCACCGGATGAAACCGTTGATCTGCATGAACTGTATGGCAGCGCTTTTGAAAAACGTTATGTCCAATATGAAGCACAAGCCGAAGCCGGCCACTTAGTCCATAAAAAAGTGCCTGCGGTTAAACTCTGGCGCAAAATGTTAGGCATGTTATTTGAAACCGGTCATCCTTGGATCACATTTAAAGATCCTTGCAATTTACGCTCGCCACAGCAACATGTGGGCGTGATCCACAGTTCTAATTTATGTACGGAAATTACCTTAAATACCTCAGAAGAAGAAATTGCCGTCTGTAATTTAGGCAGTATTAATTTAGCGCAACATTTAACCCCCGGAGGTCACTTAGATCATCCTAAGTTACAAAAAACCATACGCACCGCGATGCGGATGTTGGATAATGTGATCGATATTAACTTTTACTCGGTCCCACAAGCGCGTAAGTCTAATTTACGGCACCGTCCAGTAGGCTTAGGCATGATGGGCTTCCAAGATGCGTTGCATATATTACGCATTCCCTATGCCACCGATGCGGCCGTGCAATTTGCCGATACCACCATGGAAGCCATTAGTTATTATGCAATAGAAGCCTCAACTAATTTGGCACAAGAACGGGGTGCGTATGAAAGTTTTCAAGGATCGCTTTGGAGTCGCGGCATATTACCGCTAGATTCCATACAATTACTCAAAGAAACGCGGGGCGATTATTTAGACCAAGACACGCAAAGTACGCTGGATTGGAATAAATTGCGTCAGCGTGTCACCACCGTCGGTATGCGTAATTCCAATACCATGGCGATAGCACCCACGGCCACGATTTCTAATATTTGTGGGGTGGCTCAATCGATAGAACCGACGTTCCAAAACTTATTTGTTAAATCGAATTTATCGGGTGAATTTACCGTGATCAACCCTTATCTTGTGCGTGATTTAAAAGCACGCCAGTTGTGGGATGATGTGATGGTCAATGATTTAAAATATTTTAACGGCGGCATACAAAAAATAGATCGCATTCCGGATGATTTAAAATTATTATACGCTACGGCTTTTGAAATTGATCCCCAATGGTTAATCCTAGCGGCCTCACGCCGGCAAAAATGGATAGATCAAGCGCAATCCTTGAACTTATACATGGCTCAGCCTTCAGGTAAGAAAATGGATGATTTATATAAGTTAGCTTGGCGTTTAGGGTTAAAAACCACTTATTATTTACGCAGTTTAGGCGCCACAGACACCGAGAAATCCACGGTGGCACAAGGGGTGCTCAACGCGGTCCAAAATAATACCGTGTCTGAGCCTAAGGCTTGCTTGATTACGGATCCTGAATGTGAAGCTTGTCAATAATGAAAAGAATATAAAGATAAAAGGAGTTTAAAAATGTTGGACACGATGACACGCACTGCGCCTACTGCAACAATTGTTGGCTTAGAAAGTCCACGCATGCATGCAGCCCCTATTCAAGTCGATGAAAAACGGATGATCAACTGCCGCGCGGATGTGAATCAATTAGAACCGATTAAATACGATTGGGCCTGGGGTAAATACAATGACGGCTGCGCGAATCACTGGATGCCGCAAGAAATTAATATGGGCCCGGATGTGATTTTATGGAAGAGTAATGGTCTAACTGATGATGAGCGGATCATCATCGAGCGTAATTTAGGCTTTTTCTCCACTGCAGATTCATTGGTGGCGAATAATTTAGTGTTAGCCGTGTACCGTCATATTACTAACCCTGAATGCCGTCAATATTTATTAAGACAAGCCTTTGAAGAAGCCGTCCATACGCATGCGTATCAATACGTGATTGAAAGCCTAGGCATTGATCAAGCCCGAGCCTTTAATATGTACCGTGAAGTGCCGTCTATCGCTGCAAAAGCCGCTTGGGCCATGCCTTACACCGAAAGCTTGGCTGATCCGCACTTTGCGACCGGCACGCCAGAAAATGATCAACGTTTACTGCGTGATTTAATCGCTTTTTATGTGGTGTTTGAAGGGATCTTCTTTTATGTGGGTTTTGTGCAAGTCTTATCTATGGGCCGGCGGAATAAAATGATCGGTACCTCTGAGCAATTCCAATATATTCTGCGTGATGAGTCTATGCATTTAAATTTTGGTATTGATGTGATCAATCAAATTAAAATTGAGAACCCACATCTGTGGACGCCTGAGTTCCAACGTGAAGCCATTGATATTATTAAACAAGGCGTAGAGCTGGAGTACCAATACGCGGTAGATACCATGCCGCGCGGCATTTTGGGCTTAAATGCCAATATGTTTAGAGAGTATTTAGAATTTATCGCCAACCGCCGCTTAATTCAAATTGGTTTGCCCGAACAATACAAAGGCGCCACCAATCCCTTTCCTTGGATGAGTGAAATGATCGATCTTAAGAAAGAGAAAAACTTCTTTGAAACTCGAGTGACTGAGTATCAGACGGGTGGATCGTTGTCTTGGGAAGATTGATGTTGATATAGGCAGTTCATAAGGCCTTGCGCCTCAGTTCCTTCGCGCCTCAAAGTATCCTCGTGCGCCGCAAAAAAGCCTCTGTCCGCTAAAAATCCCCCCGGCCGAAACGGCCGGCCCCCTTTACAAAGGGGGCAAGGTCTGCGTCGCCATTTTAACGAGCATGCAACAGAGACCTTGCCCCCTTTGTAAAGGGGGCCGGCCGTTTCGGCCGGGGGGATTTTTAGCGGACGTTAGATTTTTAGCGAACGTGAGCTTTTTAGCGACGCTAGTAAGATTTTTGGATCCCCACCCCCAATTCTTAACAAACTCTTTGCATTTTCTTATGTTCTCTGCTAAGGTTACTTTTTTAACTTAGGTTAATCTCTCTAGTGTTTTTAAGAGATCAGCCATTGACAAATTTAAATTTTTTGTAAACAATCCTAAAGAAAGAGTACATTCTTATGAGAATCTTATTAGTTGAAGACGATGAGTTATTAGGTGATGCCCTTAAAAGTGGTCTTAGCCAGCAAGGTTATACGGTGGATTGGCTTAAAGACGGCCATGTCGCTGAACTTGCCCTACTCACTGAAACCTTTGATGCCGTAGTCCTGGATTTAGGCTTACCCAAACGCTCAGGGCTAGAAGTCTTAAAAAGCACACGCCAAAAAGGCATCAACACCCCTATTATTATCCTCACCGCCCGTGAAGGCTCAGAAGATAAAGTATTCGGCCTTGATGCCGGCGCTGACGATTACGTCTCCAAGCCCTTTGATTTAAAAGAACTCTATGCCCGCATACGTGCCCTACAGCGCCGTGCTGCAGGACGAGCTGAGCCTCTGATTCATTATGGCGAAATCACCCTAGATCCTGCCTCTCATTCGGTCTTCCGTGAAGGCAAACGCATTAATATCTCCCCCCGTGAATTTACATTACTCTATAAGTTACTTGAAAGCTCAGGCCGAGTGCTCTCACGCGAGCAATTGTCACAAGCCTTATACGGTTGGGATACAGAAATTGACAGTAATGCGGTGGAAGTTCATGTCCACAACCTGCGCAAAAAACTGGGAGAAGATCTGATCCAAACCATCCGTGGCGTAGGATATATGATCGATCGGATAGTATAATGCCCTCAATCCGCCGCTTTCTGCTGTTAAGCTTGTTATCCACTGTAACTTGTTTGATTACGGGAGCGGCGTTATATACTTATTTCGATGTCACCCGTAAAATTAATAGTATTTTCGATGCGCAGCTGATTGAAGCCGCTCATGTCATTAAACATACGGTCGAACAAAGCACCGGGCCGCTGGCTAAAAATCTAGGCGATATCAATTCCCTCTTCTCACCGACACAAACGTATCTGCCGCCTAAATTATGGGATGCCTTATACGGTGACTCACTGCATCGCTATGATACGCGCCGCGTATTTCAAATTTGGTCGCTGTCTGGTACCTTATTGGCACGTACCGAGGGGGCACCCTCTTTTCCTTTAGCCAAAGATACCCCAGGATTTGCATATTCAGATATTGGTCATTACGGTTGGCGTGTATACACCCTCACCGATGATGTGCATCAAATACGCTATCAAGTTGCACAGCGCGACGATGTGCGCTCACGTTTAGTACGCAATATTGCCTTAGGCAATATTTTGCCGGATTTATTGATTTATCCTATTTCCATTTTTATTATTTGGTTTAGTGTGCGCGCGGGATTAAAACCTTTACAACGTACCATTAAGGAAGTCAAAGCCCGCGCCTTGGATCATTTACAACCCGTAGATACTGCGCAAGTCCCTAAAGAAATTCAGCCCCTCATCGTTGAAATCAATCAATTATTAGCCCGCTTAGAAGACGCCTATAGCCGAGAAAAACGCTTCACCGCCGATGCCGCACATGAATTGCGCACGCCGCTAGCCGCGTTAAAAACGCAGGCGCAAGTCGCAGAACAAGCCAGCACGCCCCAAGCCTATCAAGAAGCACTCAGCAAAATCATTCGTTGTGTCGATAGGTGCGCGCGCGTCGTCACGCAATTGCTCACTTTAAGTAATTTACGCCCCGATCAAGGGCTTAAAGATATCCAACAAGTCGATTTATCCAAACTTGCGATAGAAATTATCGCAGAACTCGTGCCGGATGCGCTGCAAAAAAATATTGAAATTTCGTTTGATGAAAACAAAACGCCTGCAAGGCTAGAGGGTAATGCTACTTTATTACAAGTATTGATGCGCAATTTAATTGATAATGCGATCCGTTATACGCCTATCGGTGGACGTGTCGAAGTCAGCACATTTATGCAACCTGAAACCAAGGCTCCTGTATTTTGTGTCAGCGATAGCGGTCCCGGTGTACCCGAAGAATTATATGGCCGAATTTTTGATAGGTTTTATCGTCAATTGGGTAATCAAGCGTCAGGATCTGGCTTAGGGTTATCTATCGTTCAACAAATTGTGGAGCTGCATGGTGCAAACATTAAAGTCTCTAAACCCGATGGGCATACGGGATTAAAGGTTGAAGTGTTATTTTAAATACAACGATACCTCTAACTCTAGTTCTTTTAGTGATTATTTAAATTTCACTATAGGATGGGTTTGATTCGCCAAATCTGCGCCATTTCCCGTAAATAAATGCCATACTCCTCTTCCATATTGTGCCATATTCCAAGCAGAGGTTGGAGAGGTGGGCGGGGTTTTCGTAGAGCGCTTTTGAACATTATTTGCACCATGATGATTAGAACGATGATTACTCTGCTGGAAGTTTAGAGGGAGCGCAGTAGCTGAGTGAGTTGATGCGGTGGATGCCGTGGCAGTAGATGCAGTAGATACAGTTTTGTTTGCATTGACAGTTGATTTAGGTGTTGTTGCCTCAACATATTTCTTTTGCACCTCAGTATCTAATGCGCCAGGTTTAGCACCTAATATCGATATGATCTCATTTTTAGCCACAGCTTCTTGATGTCTTAAATAAAGTCGAGTCCCGATAGTCGCTATTAAACCCAATACCACTATCGCCCCAATAATGGCTAATCCGATAGGATTGGTAAGAAATACGGCAGCACCCACGGTAGTAATGAGCATAATCGCCACAGCAGACATCGCTAAAGCACATGATCCCCAGACAAATCTTGCGGTGGTTTTAAGTTTAATCTGCGCATCGAGTATTGCTCTTACTTCAGTAACCGATAAACTCATTAATGCCTGATCGAATTTTTGTTGTTTGAGAGGATCTTTAGAATCATCGGGAGCGATACCCAACTCAATGATGATTTTTTTGATTCTTTCAAAAGCTTGTTCAGCCACAGCGCCATCTGTTAAATCTTGCAGTGTATCATTGCCTGAAATCTTTATCTCTTTTAATGCGGTCAGCTCAAAATGCGCAGCTAAGGCCGTGAAAAACATGCAACACGCAAAGCTAATAGGCCCGAACCCAAATCCTGTCATCCCCCCCACCGCACCAAGACCACCATACATAACTGCGGCAGTAATTCCAGTACCAATTAACACCAGCGTTGCTGAAAAGGCGTTAGTAAGGGCTAATTTTTTATCACCATTTTTATAGTCTTTATAGGCATCAGCATATTGCGCAAAGGCATCAATCAGGTTCCAAGCACACCATAAACCCAAAGTAATAGGAACAAAAACAGTAAATACACCCGCAATAAATGATCCTTCTACTATAAACTTAGCTAATTCTGCAGTAGGGACATCTTTCTGTGCAGCATGTATGGCCGCCATAGTGATAAATATGGCTTCTAAAGTGCTATAAATCCCGCCCCAAACATAAAATCGATGGATCCAAAGGCTGCCTAGTGACGAGGCAAGAGAGGCAGTTAGGCGTTCCTCATACCAAGCGTTGTATTCTATATCAAGAGGGTTAACTTTTGTGACATTAGTTTGGGCAGTTTCACTAGAGAACTTTCTAAATGCAACTTTATTATTGTTTCCATATTTTACAATATTATCATCCGCAAGGCCGCCGGATGTGCCTCTAATTAGGCCTCCCGCGCCAATAGAGTCCCTTTTCAGTTCCGCATCAAAAGTTCTAAACCGCTTCTTGATTTCCAAACGTTCTTTTAATTTAAGCTGCTTGACTATAGCTCCGGGAGTGACTTTTGAAGTGGTATCCTTATCGTCTTTAGACTCAACAACTGCAAACTGTAGAAATTTTTTGAAATCTTCTGTTTCAACTAAATCATTTAATAAACGATTTCTCGCAAAATTGGGTCCCCATACCATAATAACGCACTCCACCTAATGACTAGATATAAGGTCAGCCTACCTAATAAATCTTAAAGAAACATTAAGGCGTAAAAATTACTATTTTGTTTTTTTGGGTATTCGACTGGATAAGGCTTTATAAAGCTTATGAGTCCATGACCAGTGATATAAAGCCAATAGCGGGCCAGACAAGGCGAAAATAAGAAATATGACAAAGAGGATTTTAGGAGGGTCTACCGCGATGCTGACCAATACCAGCAACACAATAAATAAGGAGATAAAAGGGACACGGCCACGCAAATCGATGCGTTTAAAGCTCTCATACTGAAAATTACTGACCATTAAAGCCCCTGCGGCCACTGTGAGCAAGGCCACAATAATATCTAGCTGCTGCCCATGCACGCCAATATCATGCCCTAGCCAAACCGTCCCTGCGACTACGCCTGCCGCAGCAGGACTGGGTAAGCCTATAAAAAAGGGGGTGGCGGCTTGCCCGAGTTGCGTATTAAACCGCGCAAGACGCATGGCTGCAGTGGCCGTATAAAAGAATGCGGCTAGCCAGCCTAACTTACCTAAATCCGATAACCCCCAGTTATACGCCACCAGCGCCGGCGCTACGCCAAAGGACACCATATCTGAGAGGCTGTCATACTGGGCGCCAAATGCGCTCTGGGTCTTGGTCAGACGTGCCACCCGGCCATCCAGGGTGTCGGCCACCATCGCAATAAATATAGCCATGGCCGCAATATCAAAATAACCTTTCATGGCGGCGACTATGGCATAAAAACCTGCAAATAAGGCACAGGTCGTAATGGCATTCGGGAGTAAATAAATACCGCGGTGCTGTTGTTTGGTTGGAGTGTCTTGTTCGCTCATGGGTACCCTCATTAACTGGCAAGCAGTTTAACATAAATTCCGTTATGGATAGACAGAACGACGGTTACGACGATATAATCCCGCTATGAATAAAACTAACACACATAAAACAGTTATCGAAGGCATCACCACCGAAGGCGATACCTTTAGGCCTAGCGACTGGGCCGAGCGCATCAGCGGCAAACTCGCCACCTTTCACGACCGCCGCATGGTTTACTCTCCCCTACTGACTCCAAGCATTAAAAATGGTCATAAATGCGTGATCGTCGATGATGTCCTCAAAGTAAGCAATCCTGAATTGTATGCGCAATTAATTGATTTTGCGAAGACGAATCATTTGGTGATTTGCGATGAGATTGAGGATGGGGATACTGGGGATGATGCGGTAGGGAAGAAGTAGTATTTAGGTTCAGTTTTAATTTCACTGTCCGTTAAAAATCCCCCCGGCCGAAACGGCCGGCCCCCTTTACAAAGGGGGCAATTCCAGTCGCAAAAAATTGCTGCTTCCTAAAGATGACTATTAACTACCCTCTTTAAAGGCCGGGGCGTACATTGATCGTGGAAATAGCTTGCCCCCTTTGTAAAGGGGGTCGGCCGCTCAAGACGGGGGGATTTTACGGCGTATGATTACACCTCTTATTCCCATCACCGCACCGTCTTCTTCTCAAACACCAACTCCCCGTCTTTCAAATCCGCAACGATCGTATCGCCCGGTAAAAACTTCCCGGTTAATATCGCCTGAGCCAAGGGGTTTTCTAATTCTGTGCCTATCGTGCGTTTTAAAGGCCTTGCACCATAAACAGGATCATACCCTTGCTCAGCAATTTTATCGAGCGCCGCACTTGTTAACTCAAAATTCAAATCACGCTCTTTTAAGCGCGCACGCAGAATATTAATTTGGATCTGCGCAATGTGATGGATGTGTGCTTTATCCAACGCATGAAACACCACAAACTCATCGATCCGATTTAAAAATTCAGGCCTAAATTCACGCTCAACCACACTCATCACGGCTTCTTTAATCGCTTTATAATCATCAGATAAATGCATGGTTTGCAATAAATCCGATCCTAAATTCGAGGTCATGACAATAACAGTATTACGAAAATCAACGGTGCGCCCTTGACCATCGGTTAAGCGTCCATCATCTAACACTTGCAATAAAATATTAAACACATCCGGATGCGCTTTTTCAATTTCATCAAATAATATCACTGCATAAGGCCGTCTTCGTATGACTTCAGTCAAATAGCCCCCTTCCTCATAACCGACATAACCAGGAGGTGCGCCAATCAAACGTGCGACTGCATGTTTTTCCATGTATTCAGACATGTCTATTCGCACCAATGCCTCTTCGGTATCAAATAAAAACCCGGCTAACGCACGGCATAATTCTGTTTTACCCACCCCCGTAGGCCCTAAAAACATAAATGATCCGACGGGACGCTTAGGATCTGATAATCCAGCGCGTGAGCGACGAATCGCATTAGAGACTGCTTTAACCGCCTGATCTTGACCGATCACGCGTTGATGCAGCGCTTCTTCCATATGCAATAATTTTTCCTTCTCACCTTCTAGCATTTTTGAAACGGGGATCCCAGTCCAGCGCGAAACGACTTGGGCAATTTCCTCATCGGTGACTTTATTACGCAACAAACGTAAGGTCGGGGCTTTGTGCTCGGAAAGCGCGGCTAATTTTTTCTGCAGCTCTGGAATTTTGCCGTATTGCAATTCAGACATACGCGTTAAATCACCACTGCGTTGCGCAGTTTCTAATGCCAGTTGCGCTTGTTCAATTTCTTCCTTAATTTGTGCCGCGCCCTGTACAGAAGCTTTTTCTGCCATTAAAATTTCATCAAGATCAGCATATTCTTTTTCAAGTTTATGAATTTCTGATTCTAAATCTTTTAAACGTTTTTTCGAAGCGTCATCGCTTTCTTTTTTCAAAGCTTCACGTTCAATTTTTAATTGTATTAACCGCCGGTCTAACTTATCCATTTCTTCGGGTTTAGAATCAATTTCCATACGAATTAAACTCGCGGATTCATCAATTAAATCTATCGCTTTATCGGGTAAATTACGATCCGTAATATAGCGATGCGATAAATTAGCTGCGGCAATAATCGCAGGATCAGTAATTTCAACGCCGTGATGCACTTCATAGCGTTGTTTTAAGCCGCGTAATATCGCAATGGTATCTTCTACACTCGGCTCACTCACGAGGACTTTCTGGAAACGCCGCTCTAGCGCGGCATCCTTTTCTATGTATTGACGGTATTCCTTGAGCGTGGTCGCGCCCACACAATGTAATTCACCGCGCGCAAGCGCAGGTTTTAACATATTGCCTGCATCCATCGAGCCTTCGGCTTTACCTGCACCGACCATCGTATGCAATTCATCAATAAATAAAATCACCTGCCCACTTTGTTTACTTAAATCTTTGAGCACGCCTTTTAAACGCTCTTCAAATTCACCGCGGTATTTAGCGCCTGCAATCAATAGGCCCATATCCAGCGCCAGCACACGTTTATTTTTTAAGCCTTCAGGCACTTCGCCATTAACGATGCGCTGCGCCAAACCTTCAACAATTGCGGTTTTCCCCACTCCAGGCTCACCAATTAATACAGGATTATTTTTGGTTCTACGCTGCAATACCTGTATGGTACGACGAATGACTTCATCGCGGCCTATGACAGGGTCCAATTTTCCAAGCCGTGCCCGCTCAGTGATGTCTATTGTGTATTTGCTTAATGCTTGTCGCTCATCTTCGGCTCCTTCTGAAGCAACACGCTCACCTCCACGCATGGCATCAATGGCTTGCAAAATGGCCTCACGCTTACCGCCGGCTTTACGTAATAACTCCCCTAAGGTACCCTTGTCGTCTATTGCCGCTAAAATAAATAGTTCACTCGCGATAAATTGATCGCCTCGTTTTTTGGCCAATACTTCAGTTTGATTAAAAATGCGATTCAGCTCAGGGGTGATTTGCAACTCCCCTTCTGGGTGCTTAAATTTTGCAGCGTTATCTAAGGCCTGTTGTAAAGACTGTTGCAGGGCCGGCATATTCACGCCCGCTTGTTGCAACACATTCGCCGCCATGCCCCCTTCTTGCTCCAAGAGTGCCGTCATCACGTGGATGGCATCTAACGCCGTATGTTCGTGTTCTAAGGCTAAGGATTGGGCGGTACTGATCGCATCCTGAAATTTTCGGGTCAGTTGTTCAATGCGCATGATGGGTCCTCAACTTTATAAAAATGTATTTATAAAGAATGGGGCTAGAAATGAAATTTTCAAGTGAATTTAATAGGAGTGATGAAAAATGCGGCGGTTAAGGTGTTTTTTGGCTCATGGCTGTCGCAAAATCGCCAAAAAACACTTTAACCGCCGCATTTCATCAGTCCCTAAGATAAAATCCGCAGTAATGCCTGCATATCTTCCGGCATAGGCGCCGTGAAGCTCAGTAATTCTCCCGTCACAGGATGCGCAAACATCAGTTTTCGCGCATGCAAGGCTTGACGCTTAAAATGACCTAAATATAAACGGGCTTTTTCAGACAAGTCTTTAGCCAGACGCAAGCGCCCGCCATAGACAGGATCACCGACTATAGGGTAACCAATATGCGCCATATGAACGCGAATTTGATGGGTGCGACCGGTTTCTAACTGGCAAATAATATGGGTATAGCCGCAAAGGCGTTGCGCCAAACGGTAATGCGTCATCGCCGTTTTACCCGAATCCACCACCGCCATACGCAGACGATTATGCGGATGCCGGCCCAATGGCGCATCCACGGTGCCGCCACCGGTCATCTCACCATTAATGATCGCATCATATTCACGGTGCACCGTGCGCGCAGCGATGGCTTTGACCAAAGCGGTATGCGCAGGCACACTGCGCGCGATCATCATTAAGCCACTGGTATCTTTATCCAAACGATGAACGATACCGCCACGCGGTAACAGTATGCATTCCGGATAATGATGCAAAATCGCATTGACCACCGTGCCGCCGCAATGACCTGCTGCGGGATGCACTACCCAACCGGCAGGTTTATTAATGATAATCACGTCGGCATCGGCATACACCACATTCAATGCAACCGGCTCGGGCCGCCATTCTACCGCTTCGGGCACATGGCCATTAATCAGGATGGCTTCTCCGCCTCGGACTTTGTCGGTAGGCGCCCAAAAAGCGGCATTGACTTGCACTTCTTTATTGATGATCCACGATTTAATGCGCACGCGAGAATAATCGGGAAATAGCTTTGCTAGCGCTTGATCCAGACGTTTGCCGGCAAAATGTTCAGGGATAGTTTGGGTCAGTTGCACTTGCACAGGGTTGTACTCAATTAATTTGTTTATGGTAAACTGCGCTTTAAGTTTTTTAACCTTCAGGAACCTACGCTCATGGCAAGGAAAAACAGCGCCTATTTTATCATATTTTTGGGTTTATTAGTGCTCCAAGGCTGTTCATCCGAAAAAGTCGATCCCTACCAGGATTGGACCGCGCCCGAGATATTTCTTGAAGCCGAAAACAACCTGAAAGAAGGTAGATACGAGCGCGCCATAGACGGTTATCAAAGCCTGGATGCACAATACCCGTTTGGGGATTATACCGAACAGTCTCAGCTGTCGCTGATTTATGCCCATTATCGCTTAAAAGAGCTACCGGCCGCCCTGACTGCAGCGGATCGTTTTATCCGTCTGCACCCGCGCCACCCTGATGTCGATTATGCCTATTATATGCGCGGCATGATTAAATCCACCGAAAGCATTAGCACTACCGCAAGAGTATTGCCCGTCGATCTGACCCTGCGGGATCCTTCAGGCTGGCAAGCCGCTTATGCCTATTTTTCTGAGCTACTGCGTCGCTTTCCCAATAGCCGTTATGCCCCGGATACGCGTCAGCGTATGATCGCCCTTAGAAATGACTTAGCCCAATATGAAATCAATGTGGCCGAATATTATCTGGAGCGCAAAATTTACCTGGCTGCCGCGGCGCGGGCACAAATTGTGATTAAAGACTTCCCGCAAACCCCGCAACGCATCGATGCCCTATGCATCATGGTCATTTCCTACCGCGCTCTAGGCATAGATGACTTGGCGGAAAAAAACTATGAGATCCTGAAATTAAATGATCCGGAACGTGCCGCGCTCTTGGCAGAAGACGGCGAAGACAATGGGCTATTCTCTATATTTGATGTAAGCGATCAGCCATTAATACCCTATCTTTTTGATTTTTAATCATTTATCTAACCTGTGGGTACATTGCCAAGCCTGACATATCACCTTATACTGTTAATATAATAATAATTGCAAGAGTGCTCTCTGTTGCAGTTTAGTGGCTAACAAATTATACTAATAACAGGCTGAAATTATGATCTCTTTCGTTACCCCCTCACAGCAAAATAAAAGCAAAACTATGCACTTCTCTAAAATATTCCAACCCGCACAAACACTCCCCCAAAAAAGGGACAGTCGGGTTCATCCCGTGCAAACGTCTGAACAATTATTAAATACCGTTGCGCGCTTACCGCTTATTAATGAAATTCAAGATCTCTGCGGCGCAAACACTCGTGATTATCCGATATTTTACGGCGAATTAATTAAGCGTTTTGCTGAATTTGTGCAATTACTCGAGCAATATGATCATCCCTCGCAAACCTGGCTGGATCACCATTTACGTCTGGCTAAAACCGCATTAAAAATGCGCGAACAATTTCTGTTAGTCGGTGAATCGTTACACCCTGTGGCGAGCCAAGAAGAAGCCTTGTGGCATTACGTCGTGTTCAGTAGTGCGCTGTTGCGTAAAATTGGCTTAATATTTACGCATTACAAAGTCAGTATTTGTAATGAACAAGGTCAACATACTGCAAATTGGAACGCTTTTAATGGCGCGATGAAAGATCAAGGTAATTATTATAAATTACAAGAAATCTCGACCCAGGATGTGCCTTACACGGAAAACATTAGTCTATTGCTGGCCAGACAATTAATGCCTGCCGAAGGCTTTGCCTGGATAGCGAGTAACCCGCAAGCCCTGATGGCCTGGTTAGGGATAGTCGAGGGCGAAGGCAGTGGCGGCGTGAGCAACCGTTTTGTGGCGTTAAGTGAACAGCAACTCTATGAATTGGCGGCACGCGAAGCCTTGCTCGAGGAATTTTTCCATACCGAAAAACTAGAAGATTTGTTACATGCGCATAATTTGACTGAGCAAGAATTTCTCGCTTTATTGCCGCCCTTACATGGCTTAGAAACAAATGTTTTGATGCCTACGACGCAAGAAGGTGTCGCATTTTATGGCTGGTTAAATAATGGCGTACACAACGGTACGGTCGATACCAACCAAACCAGTAGCTTTGTGCAAATCAGTTTAGGGGTGCAAAAACAATTTTTAATTTCAGCAAGTGCACTCGCTGCATTTGCGCGCACCGAAACGGCGCAACACTCACAGATCAATTGGACGACACTCTATAAACGCGCATTACCTTTATTAGGCTTAACGACGCTCACCCCCACAGATAGAAGTTTGCAGATCTTTCTAGCCCGTTCTGCGCAAATGGATAATGCCGCGCCCACCCATGCACATAAAAGCATCGAAGCGTTACAGGCGGCACAAACCCAGCAGAGGCACACGCAACAAACGATCAGTGGTTTTAATTATGCGGGGTATGTGCTAGGGGGTATGCAGGGTGCACTCAATCAGACAGCCCTCGGTAACCGCGCAGCAATGCAAACCCAAGGGCTTGAGATTAAAGCGCATCAACAGCTTAAAGACAGTGAACAAATAGATAAGACACTCGATCTAGAAAAACAAGACTTTTACACCCGGCAAGAACAAATGCTCGCCGCACGGCAACAACAACTACGCACTCAACTCGCGCAGCAATATCCGGTTGCGGATAATGCGCCAGTGATGAAGAGCCATTTTACTTATATTAAGAATCCGTAATGCAAAAGCGGTTTTAGAGAGTTGTTTCGACTACGGGTTATTCTTTGAATATTCTTTCAGTGTTAACGTTCCGCTAAAAATCCCCCCGTCCTAAGAAGGCCGGCCCCCTTTACAAAGGGGGCAAGTTTATCAAATAAGCACCGAAGTAAAAATTTTGTAAAGACTCATACAATAAATTATCAAACTGGCTCTTGTGGGTCGACGCAGAACTTGCCCCTTTGTAAACTGAAGTATCTCCACGGATTGTAGTTTTAAGGCCGAAGGCCTTAAAAAATGATTTATAACAAATTGTTTTTAAATAAAAATTTGTGGGGATCACTTAGGGGACAGGGTGAGGGAAATCGCCATGCTTTTAGAAGCGCAGATTACCCTACTAACCAATATGATCAAGAGACAGGCTTTCGCGGGGATCGGTTGAGGGATCAATGCTCTACAGCCTACTTCACCCGCTGCAAAGTCACCGCTTTAGATAAGAAAACCAAACCGGCATCTTGAGCAATATAAAAGCGCACGATATCACTCAGCTCGCCCAGGGGCTTAAAACAAATAGACATAAAATCACCCGAGCGTTTATTTTTGACATGTACGCCTGCGGCTTCGAGCGCCCCCATCAGCGTATGGAGAATAAACGTATTATCCATCCGCGGGTCGACGCGGACATGATTAAGTTCAAATAACGATCCATAAAGCGATTTAATGGGCTCATGGATCGGTTTTACCCGACCTTTACTCAATGACTCTAAGTAGCCGCATGCACTCACGCACAAATCGGCACCGAGAATAAATTCGTAAAACACCGCCTCGGAAGCTTGCGTTACTAGAGTCGCGTTAATAACTAATTCACGCGCTTGTTGAGGATTTGTATTGTTCATACCCCGATATCGACAAAATTTCCTTCCGACTTAAGGGGAAATTTCATATTGAGCAGTAATCGGATAACGGCGATTTCGGCCAAATGCGCGGAGAGTGATGCAGACGCCGATAGGTGCCTGACGTCGCTTATATTCGTTGCGATTCACAAGCCGTATCAATTTATGTACAGTATCGCTATCAAAGCCTCGCGCGATAATGTCCTGCTCATCTTCATCCTGCTCGATATAGTAGGCTAAAATCTGATCTAATATCTCATAAGGCGGCAAGCTATCTTGATCACATTGCTGCGCTGCGAGCTCTGCCGTGGGTGCGCGCGACAACACTCGCTCAGGAATGACAGGACTTATCTCATTACGGTAACGCGCCAAGCGATACACCATCGTTTTCCACACATCTTTGAGCACACAAAATCCACCGACCATATCACCATAAAGCGTTGAGTAGCCCACCGCCATCTCACTTTTATTGCTGGTCGCAAGGACTAAATGCCCGAACTTATTGGATAAGGCCATTAAGATCACGCCACGCGCGCGGGCTTGCAAATTCTCTTCCGTGACATCGGGCGACTTATTATTAAACGGTTCTTTTAATAGATCTAAAAAGGCTGAAAATACCGGCTCTATTGAAATCGTTTGCGGGGTGATGTTTAAATGTTTACATTCTTCTAAGGCATCGATAATACTGATGTTATCGGTATAACGTGAGGGCATTAACACCCCATGAACGCGATCTGATCCCAATGCATCGATTGCAATCGCCGCGGTTAACGCAGAATCTATCCCACCGGATAAACCAATAATCACACTGTTAAAATGATTTTTATTGACATAATCACGCAAGCCTAATACTAAGGCTTGATAAATACTTTCCTCGATGTGAGGCACCGGTGTCAAAGGTTGCGCAATTAAATGTACGTGATGCGCATCATCCAGCGTGCATTCTAAAACTTGCACACTTTCAGTATAAAACGGCGCTTGCAGCATGAATTCACCCGCAGCATCTACTGCAAACGATCCGCCATCAAACACTAATTCATCTTGGCCGCCGATTAAATTCACATACACAATAGGCATTTCACCACTGCGCGCTTGCGCGGTAATTATTTCACGCCGCATGGCGACTTTTTGTTCATGATAGGGCGAGGCATTAATCACCAGCATTAATTGCGCGCCCGCATGTTTGGCTTGCAACATGGTTTGCGCCTGCCAAATGTCTTCACATATCATGAGTGCGCAGCGGACGCCTTTAATGGTGACAATACTCATGTCCTCACCCGGAGTAAAATAACGCTTCTCATCAAATACTTGGACATTGGGTAGGTAGCGCTTATGATAAGTGCTGAGAATTTTCCCCTCACGCAATACACTGGCTGCATTATAAAGCCCATGTGCGGTTTTATGCGGGTGACCTAGGATCACATCGATGCCACGACTTGCCTTAGCAATTTGCGCCAAAGCTAATGTGACGCGCGCTTCCATCCCCGGGCGCAATAATAAATCTTCCGGTGAATAGCCAGTTAATGCTAATTCCGGAAAAATCACCACATCACCCTTTAAGGTATCACGGGCATGCGCAATGGTTTGGGTGATTTTCAGCGTATTGCCGATAAGATCTCCGACCAGAAAATTTTGTTGGGCGATGATGAGGCGTAAGTGTGTGTTCATGATGGGTGTGCTTAAGTCAAGATCACTGCAAGAGCACCGACGCCCAAACCCATCAGCGCCACGTTTGCAAACAACATAGAGATCATGCCTCGCAGCATATTAGTTTTAAGATCAGCAATTTCATTTTTTAAACGGTGTTCAAAATGGCTTATTTCTGTGCGGACATTTTGAAATTCAATTTGCATTTCACTGCGCACGTTTTGAAACTCGACTTGCATTTCATTGCGCACGTTCTGAAACTCGACTTGCATTTCACTGCGCACGTTCTGAAACTCGACTTGCATTTCATTGCGCAGATATTGAATCTCTGTGCGCACGCTCTGAAACTCGACTTGCATGTCAGCACGCAATAAACGCATATCATTTTGCGTAGCGACTTGAGTTAACACCGCTTGTGTGGCCATCATTTGCGCCTCATTAAGCCCTTCGGCCTGTATTTGACTAAATCCAGCATGTGTTAACAGTTTAACATATTCTAAAGTATTAAAAAGTGTGAGGGCCATGGTGCTATTCCTTGCTTGATGTCAATCTTGAATACAAATAGTCTTATATTACTATATTAAATCATTAATGATATTAAAATCAAGTGGCCATAGGTTATTATTAAGTGAGGTAGGTCAGCTTTCAAACCTTAAGATTCACTTAATTTGAGTGGAGTATATATAGATAGGTAATAAGAAAAGTTAAAAAGAATATGAGGCTATAAATGGGCGGAAGCGGTAAACAAGGACAAAAATCTGAGCGGTCCCAACAATGGGCTCGCGAACAGCAAATACTGGACCAAGCTAGTAACCAGATAAAAGCTGAATCTAACTTCAGCTTAGCCATATGGTTATATGTAGTCGGAACTTCTATATCTGAAACCTTAGGCAACTTCTTTAAATCTACACGCAAGGCCATCGCTTCATTGCCTGGAAAGATATTGGATGCTTTATCTGCACCTATCTCAGGAGGTTGGAGCGGTTTAGGAGACGAAATAGCTAAGTTTAAAACCGATGTTCAACCGATTTTGCAGCAAGTCGCAGAAAACAAACAACAACAGGCACAACAAAAGAACGCAGCCGAACAACAAAAATTAGCTGCTCAACAAATTGTCGCAACCGCCGAAACTGATTTAAATACGACCCTTAATATCCCTACACCCCTATTAAATGAGGTCAGTACCGTAGTAGACGATGCTTTTGCAAGCTTGAATGCAAAGTTAAAAGAAATCTCTGCAGATTCTTCTGGAATCCAAAAACCAAGTAACCCTCATTCGAAAGATCAAGTGAAGGTTACCATGCAATTTGATAAACAAACTAACACGGTCAAAGCAATCAGTGTAAATACTCCGGAGATCAGAAAACTAAATAATCCTCATTTGAAAAATCAATTCAAAGCTATCTTGCAATTAGAAGCCAGATATAAAAATAATCCTACGGAATTACAAGAAGCATTAAATAGTCACAGACAAAAAATTGTGGAAGTACCCGAAGCAATCAACTCATTTGATTTTGCATTAGAATTGCGTTTACGACACTACTCTATACAGAAAAACCCTAATAATGAGTTAATCGGTGCATTAACTCTTGCAAGACAGCCCAATGGCAGAAATCCTCATTCGAATAAAATAAATCAAGCAGTACATCATTCTTCATATACTGCAGCCACAGGATCGACTACGGCCCTTCAAGATATTGAAAATGCTAAGCTATATGCAGAATACATTATCATAGAAACCCAGGAAGAAATGCTGCGTCCACAACATGAGGCGGTCATGGCAGCCTTAAGAAATGATAATACATTGATCGCTAATATTAATGGGCTGCAAGTAGAACAATCGAAGCCCGGTTATATACATAATGCTTATATAGCAGCAGCTAAAAAATTGAATTTTAATGCATACGATTTATGTGCAATATTTTTAAAAGATGATAAAAATGTAGAACAAAAGCTGATTGCTGAATTCGCCACAAAAGCCCCTAAAACCGAAATGACTGACGATGAAAAATTAAGAAGCACAAGCGGACAGAGTGATCAAACTACAAGCGTAGCAGCTAGGCAGGGCCATCAACAGCAAAATGAACCTACAGGTTTTCATACATCAACTCTTCACGGTCTTAATCATGCTTTAACTAGTGGTCCTGGGGCTACTACCCCTCCATTAACAACAAATCACATAAACAAGCAGCCGATGGTAGTTATAGGATAGGGTAGTGTTCACAAAATCGCTCCACCGCACCTGGTGCTAACACCAGGCCATTTCTAAAATGTCCAGCATTGATGTATAAATTGTCATAAGGCGCGATTAAACCCATGGCGGGCTCGCCATTTGTGGCATACGGGCGTAGGCCCGCCCATTGTGCGATTAAGGTGGCGTTCCTTAGATCTGGGAATAATGTGTAGGCAGAGACTGACAATTCATTTAATGCCTCTAGTGTGGGGATTTTATTGAATCCGGATTGATATTCTAAGGAGCTACCGGCAATAATCAAATCATCCCGGCGCGGTATTAAATAATGATTACGGTACAATACCATTTTGGTTAACTTGTGCTCGGGCGCGTTAAACAATAACATTTGTCCTCGAACGGGAGTGATTTTAATTTCTGGAGCAAGTTCACCTAACAGCTCACTGCTCCATGCGCCCGCGGTGATAATGATGTTATCTGCCGTGAGTGTTTGATCTAGGGTGGCAACGTGTGTGATGCGTGTACCCTCACGGTAAAGCTGTTTGACCGCTTGATGTTCTATGATGTCGACTTTATTTTGTTTAAGACTTAAAGCTAACGCCTGTAACAACCGAGGATTACGCACTTGCATCACCTCGGGCATCCATAAGGCCTCGGCCGCAATACCTAAATCCGTTTGCAAGCCAGCTATGGCATGCGAGGATAAATAATCTAATGTCACCTGATGCGTTTTTGCCCACGCTAAAGCAGGGATTTTATCGTGTGAATCCAGCATGATCATACCGCTACGGATAAGCTCGATATCGATGCCGGTTTCATTTTGCAAGGCCTGTGCTAATTCGGGGTATAAGCGTTGTGAACGTGCCGCGAGCTGAGTTATCGCATCTGAATAACGCCAAGGATATAGGGGTGAAATAATGCCACCGCCGGCCCACGAGGCTTCCTGCCCCACTGCGCCTTTATCAATTAGCGTTACCGTTGCGCCACGCTTTATTAATTCCCGTGCGGTCAGTAAACCAATAATCCCTGCGCCTATAATAAGAAAATCTGTCATGGGGTGTGATAGGATCCTAGAATAAAGGGCTCAATTCTTGGGATTATATCATTATGCACTCTGGATTTACATTTTTAGAACTCCTGATTACGCTGAGTCTTATCGCCTTATTGGCCTTGATTGCGCTGCCGCAATATCAGGATTTTCTGGCCCGCCAGCAGCAAAACACTGAAATCCAGCAGCTGGTGCGGACACTGACGATGGCAAGACAGCAGGCCTTATTATTGGGGCAAACGGTGAGTGTATGTCCTTATCTTGCTCATCGCTGTGGTCAAGATTGGTCACAAGGTTTGCGTGTTGTTCAAAAGACAGGTATTGAGGAAACGCTTATTATGCAACAACCGTTTTCCGGGGATGCGACTATTCTACTCAAAACCTTTCCGCAAGGCAGTGAATATGCCATACCCTTTACCGCACAAGGTTTTACTTCATCACAAAATGGGAGTTTTTATTATTGCCCTAAGAATAGTGCTCAAGCTAAACGGATAGTCTTTAATCAAGCGGGACGGGCGTATGTGACTGGGGAGGGGGCAAGTGAAGGGTGTCTCATTTAGACTGTGTTATAATTTGTCTCTTGCTCTCACCCC